>WBZO01000326.1_pt1 | contig 109648 bp, 97 predicted proteins | sample 5204261 | NCBI WGS metagenome assembly WBZO01 (sample SAMN12412400, study PRJNA552823) | activated sludge metagenome | isolation source: activated sludge from anammox sidestream of wastewater treatment plant... | place: USA: North Carolina | collected 2017-09 | reverse complement strand
TATTGGTGGAGGTGGGCGGAGTTGAACCGCCGTCCGAAGGCACTCCATGCCCGGCACTACATGCTTAGCTCGGTGTTTGGTCTCGAATGCCGGCAACACACCGTGCGAAGCACGCCGTCACTCACACCCGCTAGATTTCAGAGCCGGTTGGCGGGTCGCCGCCGGAACCTATCCCGTGATCATGACCCTACATCCACAAGCACAGGCACAAGTGGGTTCGGGGCTAGGCCTTAGGCGGCCAGAGCGTAGTTGTCGTCGTTGGCAACTATGAGTTTGCCGCTGGATTTACGAGGAAAGCTGCCCCCTCGGCATGCGCCGTGCGATTTCGCAACCCCCGTCGAAGCCAGTGCACCCCCGGTGGGAATCTTGTCGTCGCCGACAACCCCAGTATAGGGGTGGCGGCGACTTCCACAAGTGGCGAAACCGGCGCGGTTCAGGAACGCAGCGGCAGCAGGCGGATCTCGACGCGCCGGTTCATCGCCCGGCCGGCTTCGGTGGCGTTGTCGGCGATCGGGAAGCGCTTGCCCATGCCCACGGTCTCGATGCGCGCCGGCTGGACGCCCTGGGCGACGAGGTAGCTGGCGACCGACTGCGCGCGCTGTTCGGAAATACGCTGGTTGACGGCGTCGCTGCCGATGCTGTCGGTGTGGCCGCTGACCTCGACGATGGTCTGGTTGTACTCGCGCAGGGTGCCGGCAATCTTGCTCAGTGCGGGGTAGAACTGCGGTTTGACCTCGGTGCGGTTGAAGTCGAAGGTGACGCCATCGGGCAGGTTGAGGGTGATGACGTCGCCCTGGCGGCTGACGTTGACGCCGGTGCCGGCGGTTTCGCGGCGCAGTTCGGCTTCCTGCCGGTCCTGGTAGTTGCCGATGGCGGCTCCGGCCAGTGCGCCGATGCCGGCGCCGACCATCGCGTGCTGGCGGCGCTCGACCGCGCTGTCGCCGCTGAGCAGGCCGGCGGCGGTGCCCACGACGGCGCCGATCAGGGCGCCGCGGCGGGCGCGCTGGTTCGTTTCGTTGCCCTGGCTGTCATAGGTCGCACAGCCGGCGAGGAATGCGGCAAGACAGGTTCCGATGGCAATGGATTTCAGCGGCGCAATGTTCATGCGGTCTCCACGTGAATTCGAGAATCGAAGCTTGAGGCTAGTCGGACACGTGTGGCTGGAAGATGAACACAGGGCCTCGAGGTCCTGCGCAAGGCGGGCCCTTGGCGGCGGAATCGCCCTTGTCGCCAATGCGCCCGCCGTGCGGCACGGCGACGCGCGTACGCTCAAGGATCCGACTGCTGCAGCAGCCCGAGCGCCGCATCGGCGTCCAGTTCGCGGTCCCAGGGGGCCATCATGGCCAGATAAAGCAGTTTGTCGAATTCCTCGCCAAACCTGCGCGCGACGGCGTCGGGATCGGGAATCAGCTTGGCGTCGCTGATCAGGCCGAAGTGCACCTGGCCCTGGTAGCTGAGGATCGACAGGCCCAGTCCGATCGATCCCGTCTGCGGCACCCAGAACATGATTTCGCGCAGGGTGCTGCCGGCCATGTACAGCGGCTGCTGCGGGCCGGGCACATTGGTCGCCACCGCGCTGGCCTTGCGACTGAACAACTCCAGCGCGATTTCCTGGATCGGCTGCGGGGCGATCCCGAGCGCGGCCAGCAGGCCGTAGGCGACGATCGCCTGCCGCGATCCCTTGAGGCTGCACATGCAGTCGGCGACGCGTTCCAGACGGCGCAGCGGATTGTCCTCGCCCACCGGCAGTTCGAGGAACACCAGGCCAAAGTGGTTGCCGAGTTTCTTCGCGTGTTCGAGCGGCCGCAGGTTGACCGGCACGGTGGCGCGCAGGGTCAGGCCGTCCGGATCGTCGCCGCGCTCGATCATGTAGCCGCGCAGCGCGCCGGCCGCCGCGGCCATCAGCACATCGTTGACCGTGCAGCCGCAGGCACGGCCTACCGCTTTGACTTCTTCCAGCGCCAGCGGAGTGGCCCAGGCCACGCGCTTGCTCACGCCAAGCTGCCCGCGCAGCAGCGAGGGCGGGTCGTCCGCCAGCGACAGCGCGTGCACCAGTTCCAGCGCGATGTCGGAGCCTTCCTTGGCGAGCAGGGTCGCCAGCGAGGGATCCTGCATCATCGCCATGCCCTGCTCCAGCGCCTTGCCGCCGAGCTTCATGTAGCGCTCCATCGCACCGACCCGGCGCGCAACCGGTGCGGCCTGCTCCTTGAGCCAGCTCTTGTCGAGCCGCGATGTAGCCGAGGCTTCGCGGCTGGTATCGGTGAGCGACAGCAACACCTGCACCAGCGCGATGCCGTCGGCATAGCAATGGTGAATGCGCGCCACGACGGCCGAGCCTCCCTGGTAGTTTTCGATCAGGTGGAACTGCCACAGCGGCTTGCTCGGATCCAGCGGGCTGGACGCGAGCTGACTGACGAAACGTTCCAGCGCGCGCTTTTCCGATGCCTTTCCCGGTTTGCCCGGAAGCCCGGACAGGCGCACGTGCCAATCGAGGTCGAAGTCCGCGTCCTCGACCCACTGCGCGCCGGTCGCGCCTTCGACCGGCTTCTGGCGAAAGCGCGCATAGGCCAGGAAGCGGCGTTCGATCACTTTCTTCAGGCGCGCCAGCGTCATCGGCTCGGCGAACATCAGCACGCCGGTGATCATCATCGGGTTGGTCGGTCGCTCCATCCGCAGCCACGCGGTATCGACGCGCGACATCGGTTCACGCCGCGGCCGGCGCCCCTGCGGCGGCTCGACGGAGCGCTTCAAACGCGGCTTCGACGTACTCATCCCTGTTCTCCCGGTGTTGCCGCTGAGTGAATCACGCCGCATTGCGGGCGGTCAACGAGGAAAGGGCGACGAAGAGCGCGATTGACGGAATGTCCCGGCTGGCAGTGCGAAAGATTTTGACGCGGATCACGCGGATGACACGGATCCAGCGAAATCTTCACAGAGTCCGGGCTGACATGCATGGACGCGCCCAGAACGGACATTTCACTGAATGCGCGTGCCTGCTTCCAAGCATTGCCTTATCCGCTTTTTCCGCGTCAATCCGCGTTAAGAAATCTTTCCGCCTAGGTACGTCAATCCGTGTCAAAAGATCTGTGCGCCAAACCGCCGCTACTCCCCGCCGACATACTCGCGCGGGATGCGGTCGTTGAGCCGGGTCAGGATTTCGTAGCCGATGGTGTCGGCCTGTGCGGCCAGGTCCTCGACGCGGATGGTTTCGCCGTTCTGTCTGCCGATCAGCACCACCTCGTCGCCGTTGTAGGCGGTGCCGTCCGGCCCGAGATCGACCATGAACTGGTCCATGCACACGCGACCGACGATCGGCAGGCGGCGGCCGCGGATCAGCACCTGCCCGCGGTTGGACAGCGCGCGGGGATAGCCGTCGCCATAGCCGAGCGGGATGGTGACGATGCGGGTGTCGGCCGACGGCGCCCAGGTTGCGCCGTAGCTGACCGGCCGGCCGGCGTGGACGACCTTGAAATACACCACCTGCGAGCGCAGTTCCAGCGCCGGGCGGACGTCGATCGTGCTCCGCGAGCGCGGATCGGGCAGCACGCCGTAGAGCGCGATCCCGGGGCGCACCATGTCCAGCCAGGTGTCCGGGTAATGCAGGATGCCGCCGGAATTGGCCAGATGGCGAATCGGCATGCGCGCGCCGAGACGGGTGAAATGCCCGCAGGCGTCGTGGAAACGCGCAAGCTGCAGCGCGGTCATCGGGTCGTCGGGATCGTCGGCGCAGGCCAGGTGCGAATAGATGCCCTCGACCGTGCACCAGCGCGAAGCCACGGCCACTTCGATGAACGGGCCGCAGGTCTCGCTGTGCACGCCGATGCGCTCCATCCCGGTGTCGATCTTCAGGTGGATCGCGGCCTTGCGACCCAGCGTCTGCGCGGCGGCTTCGACCTTGCGCAGCTTGTCGATCGAGGAGACGGTCAGCTCGAGGTCGTGTTCGATCAGCAACCCGGCCTGGCGTCCGAGGATGCCGCCCAGCACGAGGATCGGCAGGTGGATGCCGGCGCGCCGCAGGGCGATGCCTTCCTCGACGAAGGCCACGCCGAACCGTTCGGCGCCCTGCGCCTGCAGGTGGCGCGCCACCGGGACCAGCCCGTGTCCGTAGGCGTTGGCCTTCAGGATGGCCATCACCGGCACGCCGACGTGGCTGCGGATCGCCCGCCGGTTGCCGGACAGCGCGTCGAGATCGACCACGATCCGCGTCGGCCGCTGGCTGAAGGATTCGCTCATGGCCGGCTATTCGACCACGCGCACGGCAACAGTGCCAGCGTCACTCGCCCTCGAAGCTGCCGGCGCTGTCGTAGGCGAGGTTGTCGAAGCGCGTGTACTCGCCGAAGAACTTGAGCTTGAAGCTGTCGGTGGGGCCATTGCGCTGCTTGCCGATGATGATCTCGGCCAGGCCCTTGTCCGGCGAATTTTCCTTGTGGTAGTAGTCGTCGCGGTAGATGAACACGATCATGTCGGCGTCCTGCTCGATCGCGCCGGATTCGCGCAGGTCGGCCATCACCGGGCGCTTGTCGGTGCGCGATTCGAGCGAGCGGTTGAGCTGGGACAGCGCGAGCACCGGCACCTTCAGTTCCTTGGCCAGCGCCTTGAGCGAGCGGCTGATCGCGGAAATCTCGGTCGCGCGGTTTTCGCTGTTGCCGGGCACCTGCATCAGCTGCAGGTAGTCGATCACGATCAAGCCGAGGTCGTGCTCGCGCCGCAGCCGGCGCGCCTTGGCGCGCAGCACGTCGGGCGACAGCGCCGGGGTGTCGTCGATGAAGATCCTGGCGCCGCTGAGCAGGGCGATCGCGCCGTTCACCCGGCCCCAGTCCTCGTCCTCGAGATCGCCGACCCGCAGCCGGGTGGCGTTGACCCGGCCCAGCGACGAGATCAGGCGCAGGGCGAGCTGCGAGGACGACATTTCCATCGAGAACACCGCCACTGCCTTCTTCGACTTGAGCGCGCCGTATTCGGCGATGTTCAGCGCGAAGGTGGTCTTGCCCATCGCCGGCCGCGCCGCCAGCACGATCAGGTCGGTGGGCTGCAGGCCTGCGGTCATCCGGTCGAACTCGGCGTAGCCGGTGGGCAGGCCGGTGATGCCGCCACCGCTCTCGGCGCGCTGTTGCAGAACATCGAAGGCCTCGCTCAGCGCCTTGTTGACCGGAACGAAATCCTGGCGCCCGTGGGCGTGGCTCTCGGCGATCGCGAACACTTCCTGCTCGGCCTTGGCCAGCAGTTCGGCCGAATCGCGCCCCTCGGGCTGGAAACCGTCGTTGACGATCGTGGTGCCGACTTCGATCAGGCGCCGCTGGACCGCCTTGTCGCGCACGGTCTCGGCATAGGCCTGGATGTTGGCGGCACCGGGGATGTTGGCCGCCAGATCGAACAGGTAGCCGGGGTCGAGCCCTTCGCCGAGCAGGCCCTTGGCGTCCAGCCACTCGCGCACGGTGAGCATGTCGCAGGGGCGGTTCTTCTCGGTCAGCTCCCGGATCGCGCGGTAGATCAGGCGATGGTCGCGGCGGTAGAAGTCCTCTTCGACCAGCCGGTCGGCGACCCGGTCGAAGGCGCCCGCGTCCAGCAGCAACCCGCCCAGCACCGCCTGTTCGGACTCGATCGACTGCGGCGGCACCCGCAGCTGCTCGACCCTCGCATCGCTGCGCGAGCTGAAGCTGACGTCACGCCTTGCACCCGAGCCTGCGGTCATTGGGGGTTCCTGTCTCCTGAAGGGCCGTCACGCCGAACCGGCGAGCCCAACGGCGTCCTTGTCCTGCATCGTAGGGGCTGGTGCCCCGAGGGTGTTGCAGACAAGTCATGGGACATCTTGTGGACAACTTGTCGCACGGATTGAGATTGGGAAGCGGAAGACGGCCAGCAGGCGCGCAATGAAAACGGGCGCCCGAGGGCGCCCGTCGTTCATCCCGCGGCAGCCAGGGCTCAGGCCGCTTCGGGAACCACCACGACCTTGACCGCGGTCTGCACGTCGGCATGCAGGTGCAGGTGCACTTCGAACTCGCCGACGTGACGCAGCGGGCCTTCGCCCATCGTCACTTCCGACTTGTGCACATCGACGCCGAACTGCTTCTCCAGCGCTTCGGCGATCTCGCGCGGGCCGACCGAGCCGTACAGCTTGCCTTCGGTCGAAGCGTTGGCGGCGATGGTGACGCTGGCGTCGGTCAGCTTGGCCAGACGCGCGTTCGCGGCATCCAGCGTGGCCTGCGCCTTGGCCTCGTACTCGGCGCGGCGCTGTTCGAACTCGGCGAGGTTGGCGGCCGTGGCCGGCACCGCCTTGCCCTGCGGCACGAGGTAGTTGCGGCCGTAGCCGGGCTTGACGGTGACCTTGTCACCCAGGCCGCCGAGGTTGGTGACTTTCTGCAGGAGGATCAGTTCCATGGGTTTGCTCCGTGATTCGTTAGCGCCGCCAGGCGACGCAACGGTTGCTGTCCGAATGGACGGGATTGACCGAACGACGCACAGCCGGCGAAGGCGTGGCCAGGATCGGGAGGGCGCGCGCGCCGCAGTTGACTGACGTCAATGCGGATGCGCGCGTCCGACCTGCGACAACGCCACGCCGGGCAGGCGAAGCGTCAGACGTTGTGGTTGTCGGTGTAGGGCAGCAGCGCCAGGAAGCGCGCACGCTTGACGGCCGTCTGCAGCTGCCTCTGGTAGCGCGACTTGGTGCCGGTGATGCGGCTGGGCACGATCTTGCCGGTTTCGGTGATGTACTGGCGCAGGGTGTTGAGATCCTTGTAATCGATCTCGGTGACGCCCTCGGCGGTGAAACGGCAGTACTTGCGGCGGCGGAAGAATTTGGACATGGTCAGGCTCCTCAGGCGGCTTCGGCGGTGTCGTCGGCGTCGGTCGCGCCATCCTCGTCGCGATTGCGACGCTCGCTGCGCTCGCCGCGATCGCCCTTCTCGTCCTTGCTCTTCATGATCGCGGACTGCTCGGTGACGGCATCGTCGCGGCGCATCACCAGATGGCGCAGGATCGCATCGTTGAAGCGGAAGCCTTCAACCAGCTCGTCCAGCGCGGCCTGGCTGGCCTCGATGTTCAGCAGCACGTAGTGGGCCTTGACCAGGTTCTGGATCGGATAGGCGAGCTGGCGACGGCCCCAGTCCTCGAGGCGATGGATCTTGCCTTCGGCCGCTTCGATCATGCCCTTGTAGCGCTCGATCATGGCCGGAACCTGCTCGCTCCGGTCCGGATGGACCAGGAACACGACTTCGTAATGACGCATGGTGTTTTCCTTGTGGATGGTGGCAGGCGACATCGCCTGGCGGTCAGCCCTCGGCCACCGCCGTTTCCGTTTTCCGGAAGACGCGGCGCGTTCGGGCAAGGTCTCCCGCGTGCGGGAGCCGCCCATTATGGGAAATCAAGGCTTTGCGCGCAAGTTGCGGCGTTTCCGCAGCCTGGGGAACGGCCTGGCGCGCGCGCGGATCGCGCTAGAATGCGAGGTTCCAGCACGCTGCAGCACAGGAAACACGATGACGACGATGTCGGTAGCCCAACTCCTTGCCGGGCACGCACCCGAAGGCGGGGAAGTGAGCGTTCGCGGATGGGTCCGCACCCGCCGCGACTCCAAGGCCGGGCTGAGTTTCGTCAACGTCAGCGACGGTTCCTGCTTCGCGCCGATCCAGGTGGTGGTGCCGGACACGCTGGCCAACTACGAATCCGAGGTGAAGCGCCTGACCACCGGCTGCGCGGTGATTGCCACCGGCACGCTGGTGAAATCGCAGGGTCAGGGCCAGAGCTTTGAGGTGCAGGCCGCCGCGATTGAGGTCGTCGGCTGGGTGGAAGACCCGTTGACCTACCCGATGCAGCCCAAGCAGCACTCGCTGGAATACCTGCGCGAGTTTGCCCACCTGCGCCCGCGCACCAATTTGTTCGGCGCGGTGACGCGCATCCGCCATTGCCTGGCGCAGGCGGTGCACCGCTTCTATCACGAGCGTGGGTTCTACTGGATCAGCACGCCCATCATCACCACCAGTGATGCTGAAGGCGCGGGCCAGATGTTCCGCGTGTCCACGCTGGACATGGCCAACCTGCCGCGTGACGGCAAGGGCGAGGTGGATTTCTCGCGCGACTTCTTCGGCAAGGAAACCTTCCTCACCGTGTCCGGCCAGCTCAACGTCGAGGCGTTCTGCCTCGCCCTGAGCAAGGTCTATACCTTCGGCCCGGCCTTCCGCGCCGAGAACAGCAACACCACCCGCCACCTGGCCGAGTTCTGGATGATCGAGCCGGAGATCGCCTTCGCCGACCTGAACGACGATGCGGATCTTGCCGAGGACTTCCTCAAGTACCTGTTCAAGGCGGTGCTGGACGAGCGCTCTGATGACATGGCCTTCATCGCCGAGCGCGTGCAGAAGGACGCGATCACCCGCCTGGAAGGCTTCATCAACGCGCCCTTCGAGCGGATCGACTACACCGACGCGATCACGTTGCTGCAGAAGTCCGGCAAGAAGTTCGACTTCCCGGTCGAATGGGGGCTGGATCTGCAGACCGAGCACGAGCGCTGGCTGACCGAGGAGCACGTCGGCCACCCGGTGGTGGTGATGAACTACCCCGAGCAGATCAAGTCCTTCTACATGCGCATCAACGACGACGGCAAGACCGTGGCGGCGATGGATGTGCTGGCGCCGGGCATCGGCGAGATCATCGGCGGCAGCCAGCGCGAGGAGCGCCTCGACGTGTTCGACGCGCGGATGGCGCAGTTCGGCCTCGACCCGGCGCACTACGGCTGGTACCGCGACCTGCGCCGCTACGGCACGGTGCCGCACGCCGGCTTCGGGCTGGGCTTCGAACGGCTGGTGGTCTATGTCTGCGGGCTGGCCAACATCCGCGACGCGATCGCCTATCCGCGCGCGCCGGGCAGCGCCGAGTTCTGATCGGCGCATCGTGGACACCGACCTCATCCTGTTCCTCGCGCTGCTGGCGTTCGCCCTGTCCATCGCCGGGGCAACGGCCTTCGTGATCTTCTGGCCGCTGACGCTGGTGCACATCCGCGACCGTCACGCGCAACTCAAGGCCCAGCTCGGAGCCGGCGCGTTCCTGCGTCCGGCCGCCCTGCTCTGGCTCCTGCGCGGAGGCTATCGCGCCACGCCCGACCCAACGCTTTCCGCCCTGGCCACGCCGGCGCGGATTTCGGCCGTGGTGATCCTCGGCGGCCTGGCGCTGGGCGGCACGCTGTGGTTCGTCGGCAAGGCGATGGGGTGAGCGGGGAGCGGGCGGAAGTCATCCTTTCTCCCGAACGGCAAACCGCGTCAGCCGCCAGCCGGTGGCGGCGTGCCGCTGGCCGAAGGCGGCGTCGTCGCTGGCGCCGGCCGCACGCTGCCGTTGTCTTCCTGCAATTCCGGCTTGAACGGGATCACGGGCGCCGGCCTGCCGGTGGCGGGCTGCTCGTTGACGTCCGGGTTGAACGGCATGCAGCCGCCACCCAACTGCAGCAGCGAGACCACGCACTTCAAACTCATGCGGGTGCCGGGAATGGGGATCGACAGTTCCTTGACCCCACGCCGCACCCATTCCTGCAGCAGGGTTCCCTCCGGGATCCAGTATTGGTCGAAGCGGGTGCCTCGGTATTCCAGGCCCGGGCGCTTGAGCCAGCTGCCGGAACGGTCGAGATCGACGTGGGAATTGGCCGACCACTGGTCGGGCAGGCGGACCCGGCCGTCGTTGTTGAACAGATCGCCCGAGCCGCGCCCGCCGTCGCCATTGCCGCTGCCGCGATTCCCCTGCCCGCCGCGGCCATCGTTGCCGTTTCCGCGCCCGGTGCCCGGCGCATTGCGGCTGGAGGCACCCCAGTCGTCGCTGCGGGCCGCCCCCGGCCAGCCACCGGCCGCCGGTCGTGCGCCGGGACCGGCGCCGGGACCGGTCGCCGAAGCGCCACGTCCGCCCTGGGTTCCGGGCGCCGCGCCGTGGCCGGTTCCGCCCTGCGCCTGTCCGCTGCCGCCGGGACTGCTGGCATCGCCACCAGCGCCGCGTGCTGCGGAATTCCCGAGCGCGGCGGCACCGTTGCCGCTGGCGGTGCTGCTGCCACCCGGCCCCGTGCCGGAGGGAATCTCGCGAATCTGGCCGGCAAGCGCAGGCACCTGCAGCTGCGCCTGACCGGTTGCGGAAGACGGCAGCGCGCGCTCGCGGGCCAGCTGGGTGGATGGCGGCGCGAGCACCTCGATCTCGCGCACGGTTTCCCGCAGTTCCTGCGGCCGCAGCTGCGGCTGTGCCTGCCGCACTTCCATCTGCCGTACCGGCTGGGCCTGCAAGGTGGTGATCGCCTCGACCTGCGCCTGCAGCTGCACTTCGCGCGGGGTCTGCTGCGGGACGGGCACGCTCAGCTCGCGCGGGGGCGGCAGCCGGAACGCGTCCGGCTGGGGCTGGGGCACCTGGCTGACCTGCAGCGGCTGGGCCGGGACGGCTTCCAGCGTCGGCGCCACCTCCGACAGCAGCGGCGCCTGCGAGGCGGCCATCGCGGGCGGCGCCGGCACCGGAACGGTGTCCAATTCAGGCCGGGCGCTGGACGCCGCCGCGCTGGCGGCCGCCGCGACCGGATTGGGCGAAGGTTTGCCGGAGGCCGCAGCCGATGCCGCCGCGGGCGCGGCCTGCGCACCCTCCGTGGCGAGCGCGCCGCCGCCTTCCTGGACATTGCCGCGGCCGATGAACTCCACCTGCACCGCGTCGCTGCCGCCGCCTGCCTCATCCTCGGTTTCGGGCACGGCGAACAGCTGCAGGTACATCAGCCACAGCAGCAGCGCCGCGAGAATCAGGTGCAGCAGGATGTCGGCGGTGGTCGCGCCGATCCGCAGCGGGCGATCGTCGCGCGGGTCGTCGGGCCGGCTGAGCCGCAGCAATTGGAAGAACGGACGCACCTTGCCGCGCAGCCCCTTGGGCTGTTCCAAGGGCCGCGCGTCGAGCGCCGCCACCCAATCCCGCGAATCCGGCCGCGGCGGCGCGCCTTCGGCCGGACGCAGCGCATCCAGCCAGGTTTGCCAGCCGGGCGGATAGCCAACGCCTTCCTCGGGACTCTTTCCGGTCTTGAGCAGCCGCCTCTGATTGAGCGCGGCGATGAGATCGGAGGCCTTCGTCACGCGCGCTCGCTTCCGTCAGGACTTGCTGTAGGGAGAGGCGTCCGTGGAAGCAGATTTGCTTCCGCGGGCGGCATAGGGATTGGCGCCGCTGTCGTGATCGGTCACGTCAACGACCTTGGTGATCCCGGGAACGCGCATCAGCAGGGTCTTCTCGACGCCCTGCTTGAGGGTGATGTCGACCATGCTGCAGCCGTGGCAGCCACCGCCGAAATTGAGCCTGACCACGCCTTCGGCATCGACTCCGGACAGATTCACGTTGCCCTTGTGCATGGCCAGCTGCGGATTGATCTCGTTGTCGATGATCCACTGCACGCGATCGGCCAGCGGCGCGTCCGCGCCCGGCACCACGCCCTTGATCCGCGGCGCGCGGATCTGCAGCTGGCCGCCGGTCGGGTTGGTCTCGTAATCGATCTGCGCGCCTTCCAGCCAGGGCACGCTGGGGGCATCGAGCCAGAGGCTGAAACCGACGCAATCGACCACCCACTCATCCCCGTTGAGCTCGTCGGGCTCGGCAAACTCCAGCCGCACGTCGGCGCGCTGGGTTCCGGGGTTGATCGCAGACAGCCGCACGCCGAGCCCGGGGATCGCCTCGCGCTCGATCAGCTTGCGGAAATGCGACTGCGCTGCATCGGAAATCTGGATCAACCGCAACCTCCATCCTGACGATGTTGCCTCAGGCCCGAGCACCGCGCCATCGACATTCCGCCTTCGAGGGCTATTCTAGCGACAGCCCGGCCGCCACGCGCGACCGGCTGCTGACCGACATGCCGCTGCTCAGGAGTCTCCCATGGCCGACCGCATCCCGCTTGACCAGGCCCGCTGCATCCCGCGTCGCGGCCACGAGCACCGACTGGGCGAAGCGCGGGTGCGCGAACTGCTGGCGCAGGTGGACGGCTGGGAACTGGCCGAAGACGGCCACGCGATCACCAAGACCTTCCGCTTTCCCGACTACTACCACACGATTTCGTTCGTGAACGCGCTGGCCCACGAAGCCAACCGCGAGGACCATCACCCCGATCTGTCGGTGCATTACGACCGCTGCATGGTGCGCTGGTCCACCCACGACTGCGACGGACTGTCGGAAAACGATTTCATCTGCGCCGCCAAGGCCGACCGCCTGGCCTGAGTCGGCCGGGCCCGGAAACCCTACTTCACCTGCTCGCCATAGGTCTTGCGCGCCTGCTGGTACAGGTCGAATGGGAACTTGATCGGCACGCCTTCCAGCGCGGCGGCCAGCATTTCCAGATGGCCCTCGAAGCCGGCGCACGCCTTGGCCGGGTCTTCACCCTCGGGCAGCCGCACCGTCAGTTCCAGTCGCGTGCCGTCACCGTCCGGGTGCAGTTCCCAGCGCAGCGGGCGCTGCGGCTGGCCGGGACTGCTCCACGAATATTCCAGCAGCCGCTCCGGCGCAAACGCCGTCACGCGGCTGTCGATGACGATGCCGCTGTCGGCGAAGTCAATCCGTACGGCGCCACCCTCGCTCGCTTCGATGCGCCCCGGCGCCAGCCACTGCGCCAGCGCCATCGGTTCGGTCAGCATTGCCCACACCGCCGCAGCCGGATGCTCCAGCCTGCGCTCAAGCCGTCCTTCGAAACCGGCATCGGTCCGCGCGATGCGGCCGGGCGTCCATCCATCGTCACTCATGGGAGTTCCCTGTCCTGATTGCGATGCGGGAAGTCTGGCAGCAACCGGCACGCGCCGCATTGACGGTGGTCAGCCATTCCCGGATCCGGCGCCGTCCAGAAGACGATGGCCGGTCACGTCCGGCACCGCCGGGTTGCCGCGGCCGCTGAAGCGAAGTCAAGGAGGAGATGGCGGCAGCAGGCCGCCATCGGGGGACATGAGCGCAAGCGGCCGAGGCAACCCGACGGCGCGCTGCAACGACACGATCTTCCAGTTGCGATGTCGAGGACAGACGATCGTCGGACCGATCACAAGGCGTTCAACACGGAAACGAGGTCCGGCGCCAGCGGCGCGTTGAGCAGGTAGGGCGTGCGGCCGTCGTCCAGCGCGAATTCCATGGAGGATGCATGCAGGAACAGCCGCCGCAGCCCGGCCTTCTCGCGCAGCCGGAGGTTCGCGTCGGGATCGCCGTATTTGTCGTCCCCGGCGACCGGATGCCCGAGGTGCCGGGCATGGACGCGGATCTGGTGGGTGCGCCCGGTGGCGATCCGTACTTCGCAATAACTTTGCCCGCCGCGGCGTTCCAGCACCCGGAATTCGCTCAGGGAGGGCTTGCCGGACGGGCTGACCTGGACGTGACGCTCACCGCCCTGGCGCAACCCGACGAGCAACGGCGCCTCCACCCGCAGCATCCCGTCGGGCAGGCGGCCGGTCAGGAGGGCCAGATAGCGCTTGTGGACGCCAGCTCCGTGGTCCTCGCGCAGCAGCCGCTGCAATTCGGTCATGGCCGAACGCTTCTTGGCGAGGATCAGCAGGCCGGAGGTGTCGCGGTCCAGCCGATGCACCAGTTCCAGGCTGTCGCGCGGGCGCAGCGCGCGCAGCCCCTCGATGGCGCCAAAAGCAATCCCGCTGCCGCCGTGGCTGGCCACGCCCGAGGGCTTGTCGATGGCGAGCAGGCGCGCATCCTCGAACACGATCGCCGCTTCGAGCGCAGCCAGGAGGCCTTTAGGAGGCAAACGTCCGTCATTTTGCAGCGATTCGACGCGAACAGGCGGGATTCTGACCTCATCGTCAGCTTCCAGCCTGCGCTCGGCCTTGGCCCGACCGCCATTGACCCGCACCTGGCCGCTGCGCACCAGCTTGTAGATCAGCCCGCGCGGCGCACCTTTGAGCTGGCCCAGCAGGAAGTTGTCCAGGCGCTGGCCGGCGCGGTCGGCGGGCACGCGCACGAGGCGGACGGACGGGGATGGGACTTCGGGCTGTGTCATCGGGTGCTGATCTGGTACACTCGGGGGGCGATGCAAGGGTTTGATTTCGCGGGAAGTGACGGGCGCCGAACGCGCCTTCCGGCCGAAAGCCGGCCTGCCTGACGATCCCCGCCGCAGTGCCGTTGCCACCACCCTCGGGGTGGACATGTTAACGACTGCGCGGCAAACCCGCCCAGCGCCGGCCCCAGGGTCGTGATGCCAAAGCTGAACAACGCCCCGTGCGACGCGCCCTGCCCGACCGGCGAGGCGGCGGTCGCCGGCCCCGCAACATCACAACAAGGAACAAGCGCTCCCGCGGTTCGCCGTGGTGTGGAAGCGCTGGAAAACTGGAAAGCTGCACGGATCGCGCTCGGCGCGGCCGCGGCTCATGCGGTATCCAGCAGGCGAAAACGCCCGCGGCGTTCCGCTTCCCGTCTCATCGGCGGGGGGCGCCAAGGAACGCGACAATGAAGCGAATGCTCATCAACGCCACGCAGGCGGAAGAACTGCGGGTGGCCATCGTCGATGGCCAGAGTCTGTACGACATCGACATCGAACAGCCGTCGAAAGACAACAAGAAGTCCAACATCTACAAGGGCCGCATCACCCGGCTCGAACCTTCGCTGGAAGCCGCCTTCGTCGAATACGGCGCGGAACGCCACGGCTTTCTGCCGCTGAAGGAAATCTCCCGCGACTACTTCCAGGCCGGGGTCGACCCGCACAAGGCCGGCCTGAAGGAACTCCTGCGCGAGGGTCAGGAAGTCGTGGTGCAGGTGGACAAGGAAGAGCGCGGCAACAAGGGCGCCGCCCTGACCACGTTCATCTCGCTGGCCGGCCGCTACATGGTGCTGATGCCGAACTCGCCCACCGCCGGCGGCGTCTCGCGCCGGATCGAGGGCGACGACCGCGCCGAGCTGAAGAAGGCGATGGACGCGCTGAGCATCCCCGACGACATGGGTGTGATCATCCGCACCGCCGGCGTCGGCCGCGATGCCGAAGAACTGCAGTGGGACCTCGACTACCTGCTCAGCATCTGGCGCGCAATAGCGGAAGCCGCACTGAGCAAGCCGGCGCCGTTCCTGATCTATCAGGAATCCCGCCTGATCGTGCGCGCCCTGCGCGACTACATGCGCAGCGACATCGGCGAAATCCTGGTCGATACCCCGGAGATGTACGCCGAGGCGCTGGAGTTCGTCGAGCAGGTGATGCCGCACAACAAGCGCAAGCTCAAGCACTACACCGACGACACCCCGCTGTTCAACCGCTTCCAGATCGAATCGCAGATCGAGGGCGCCTACGAGCGCACCGTGCGCCTGCCCTCCGGCGGCGCGCTGGTGATCGACCAGACCGAGGCGCTGACCGCGATCGACGTCAATTCGGCGCGCGCCACCAAGGGCGGCGACATCGAGGAGACCGCGTTCAACACCAACCTCGAAGCCGCCGAAGAAGTCGCGCGCCAGCTGCGCCTGCGCGACCTCGGCGGACTGGTGGTGATCGACTTCATCGACATGTCCTCCGGCAAGCACCAGCGCGACGTCGAGAACAGACTGCAGAACGCGCTCAAGTACGACCGCGCGCGCGTGCAATTGGGCCGGATCAGCCGCTTCGGCCTGATGGAAATGAGCCGCCAGCGCCTGCGCAACAGCCTCGGCGAAGCCAGCCAGATCGTCTGCCCCACCTGCGAAGGCCAGGGCCGGATGCGCAGCGTGGAATCGCTGTCGCTGTCGATCATCCGGGTGGCCGAAGAGCACGCGATGAAGGACAACACCGGGCAGGTGCTGGTGCAGGCCCCGGTGGAAATCGCCAACTTCCTGCTCAATGAAAAGCGTGAAGCGCTGCGCGAGATCGAGCGGCGCCACGACGCGCCGATCGTGATCGTCGCCGACGAGCAGCTGCAGACGCCGCACTACGAAGTGACGCGCATCCGCAGCAACGAGATGGGCGAGGAAACCAGCAGGCCCAGCTACCAGCGCGGCACCCCGCGCAAGCTCAACACCATCGCGCTCACCAAGGGCCAGCTCAACATCCCGGCGCCGGTGGTCACCAAGGTCCATCCGGCCAACCCGGCTCCGCTGCGCGAGCCCAAGCCGATGCCGCAGGACGAGGAACCCCAGGTCGCACCGGCGCAGGCCGTGCAGCATGCGCAGGCAGCCCAGCCCATTCCCGCCAATGGCGGTTTCCTCGGCTGGCTGCGCGGATTGTTCGGCGGCCAGCCCGAGCAGCCGGCCATCGTCGAGGTTCCGGCAATGACGGACAGGACGCCGCGGCGTGAGGAGCACGGCGGGCGCAACGATTCGCGTTCGCGCCGCGATGGCCGCGACAACCGTGGCGAAGGCGGTCGCCAGCAGCAGAAACAATCCCGCCAGAAGCAACAGGGCAACCGGCAGGAACGGCAGCCGGAGCGACAGGATCGCCAGCAGGCCGCGAAGGCGGAGCGCGTCGAAAATGCGCCCAGGCCGGAGAAGACCGAAGGGCGTGCGAACAAGCCGCCGCGGCAGGACCGCGCCGAGCGCCAGGCGCGCAAGGACGCAGTTGCCGAGTCCGAACCAGCGATCGCTGCCACCTTGGCACCCGCCGCCGCCGAATCGGCGCCGGCCAGCGTCGCACCCCGGCAGGCCGACGCCACACCTGCCGCCGCGCAAGACGAGGCGGCTGCCGCCAATGCCGTTCAAGTCGCCGCAACGACGGCTACGGAAGACGCGGGTAACGGCGAGGGCAAGCGCCGCCGAGGACGCCGTGGCGGACGTCGGCGCCGTCGCGGTGGCGAGTCGGCCGGCACGGCACAGATCGATGCCAGCGAACACGACGAGTCCCTGGATGCGGTGCTCGACCTGGACGTCACGCAGCCCGAGTTCGAGTTCAGCGACCTGGCATCCCGCGCACCCACGCAGGATGCTGCGGCAACGCCGCCGTCCGTCGAAAAACCGGCCCAGGCCGAATCCGATGCCATGAAGGCCGCATCTGCCGCCCAACCGGCCCGTAGCGAGAACGACAAGCCCGGTCATGTCGCCAGCAACGCGCCGGCGCAGTCGAACGAGGCAGGCATCGTGGCCGCAGAAACCACGCCAGGCGTGCAGCCGCCGGCTCCGGACGCGACTTCAGCCGCAACCCAGCCGGTGCAGGCGGAGCCCGTTGTCGAGACGGAACCCGCCACGGCCGTGGCACCAGCGCAGAGTCCTGCCGAGGCCGCCACACCGGCACCCGCCGCGCCCGCGCCCGAGACCCCGAAGGTTCCGGCCGCAAACGACGCCGCAGCCGCGTTGCCGCTTGCCGCCAGAGCGACGCCGGCCCCGATCAGCCAGAATCCGCTCCTGCAGCCCATCGCCGGAGCAGCCATGGCCGATCTGGCCGCGGCCCGGCTGCGCGCCGAGCGGCTGCGCGTCCTGTTCGAGGCGGCGCGCCAGCAGCCGAACCCGGGTTCCGCGACTGCGGACGCGGCTCAGTCACGGCAGGCCACAAACAACCCGACAGACGTCACGCCACCGCAGGCCGGCTGAGTCTGCAGGAATATCCGCAGGAACAGGCCCCGGCGCGGGCCAAGTCACCGCAAAGGCGGCTTCAATCCGGAAGCCGCCCTGCCGACGGGTCGCTCGTTGGCGATAGCCCATCCGCATTCGGAATGCGCCGGGTGTTTCCGGCACACGCTCAGTGCATGGACTGCGCCGGATCCACCAGCCCGTACTGGCTGACCAGCCGCGACAGCGCAATGGCATCGCGCACGCCGAGCTTGTCGTACAGATGGGTCTTGTGGGTGTTGACGGTCTTGGCGCTCAGGCTCAGGCGCTTGGCGATCGCTTCCTGCCGAAGTCCCTGATTGAGCATCAGCGCGATTTCCAGCTCGCGCGCAGTCAGGCTGTCGAACGGCGAACCGGCTTCCCCCTGCAATTGCGACAACGCCAATCCCTGGGCGATCGCGCTCGACAGATAGCGCCTTCCGCTGGCGACCTCGCGCACGGCGCGCAGCAGTTCGGCCGCATCGCAGCCCTTGCCAACGTAGCCGCTGGCGCCCGCTTCCAGCAGGCGGCGCGGCATCGGCCCGTCCTCCAGCACCGAAATCGCGATCACCTTCGAACCGTGGTCGCCGCGCACGATGCGTTCGGTCAGCTCCAACCCGCTCAGACCGGGCAGATGCAGGTCGCACAGGACGACGTCCGGCTTGATTCGGCGGATCTCCGGCAGCGCGGCTTCCGCGCTGTCGGCCTCGCCCACGACCTCGATATCGCTTTCCGCTGCGAGGATCATGCGGAAACCGGTGCGTACCAACGCATGATCGTCCACCACGAAGACCCGGATCGGCATCACGTCCCCCTTCTCCGATTTCAATGCCATGGCGACAAGGTAGCGCGCCGCCGCCATCCGGCCAAGCAGACAAATACGCAACGGCAGGTAGGATTATTCCTATCTTTCGACTGTCGCTCCCAACCTCATTCCGGCGCGACGGCGCTGCGCGTGCGTGCCGCCAGCATCCGATCCAGCATCGATTTCAGCGCCAGCGGTCGCAGCGGCTTGAGCAGCAGCGGCAACCCGGCCTCCTGGGCAGCCACACGCACCGTCCCGGTCTGGTCGGCGCTGAGGATCAGGCAGGGGGCCGGCTCGAACGCGCTTGCCAGCCGCGCATGCAGCAGGACACCGTTGTCGCCGGCATCGAGGTGGTAATCGAAGATCCACAGGTCGAAGCCGGCGTCGGCCAATGCGGCGTGGGCGGCCTGCCCATCGATCACGGCCAGCGGCGTGCAGCCCCAGCCTTGCAGCACCGTCGCCAGCGCCGCGCCGACCTCGGGCTCGTTGTCGACGATCAGCACCCGCAGCCCGACCAGGCCGCGCGCAGGCAAACGCAGCTGCTGTCCGCCGGCCACCCTCGGAACCGCGATCGCAAAGCAGCTGCCGCAGCCGACCCGGCTGGTCAATGCGATCTCCGACCCAAGCAGGTGCGCGATGCGGCGGGAAATGGCCAACCCAAGGCCGAGCCCCTGCCCGCGCCCCTCGTCGCCACGCCGGAATTCCTCGAAGATCAGCGCCCGCTGCGACGGCGCGATGCCCGGACCGGTGTCGTGGACCTCGATGCGCAGCGTGCCTTGCCGGCGGCGCACGCCGATCAGCAGGCTGCCGCTGGCGGTGTAGCGCACCGCGTTGGCGAGGAAGTTCTGCAGCACCCGACGCAGCAGCTGCGGATCGCTGCGCACCCAGGCGCGGGTCGAAACGAAGCGCAGCCGCAGACCGCGTTCCTGCGCCAGCACCCGGAACTGGGCCGCCAGCGGATCGAGCACTTCGGCCAGCGGAAAATCGCGCGGTTCGGGAACCAGCCCGCCGGCTTCCAGCCGCGACATGTCCAGCAAGGTGCCGAGCAAATCGGTGGTCGAGTCGAGCGCACAGCCAATTTGTTGCGCCAGCGCGCGCTGCGGCTCCCCGGCGTGCTGCTGCAGGGCATCGACCAGCAGATGCGCTGCATGCAGCGGTTGCAGCAGGTCGTGGCCGATCGCGGCGAGGAAGCGGCTTTTGGCGTCGTTGGCGTGCTCGGCCTCGCGCTTGGCCGATTCCAGCATCGCGGTGCGCTCGACGACGCGCTGCTCCAGCGTTTCGTTGACCTGCTTGAGGTCCGTCTCGGCCTGGCGGAAGGCCGTCACGTCGGTGAAGGTGGCGACAAAGCCGCCGCCCGGCATCGGGTTGCCGCGAATTTCGACGATGCTGCCGTCGCGGAACACGCGCTCGGCCAGATGCGGGGTGCCGGCGCGCATATGTGCCAGCCGCCGATCCAGCGCCGAAGCGTCTTGCGCAGGGTCGATTCCGGCTACTTCACGCAGCGCCCAGCGCGAGGCCTCGGCGATCGGCATGCCCACCCGAAGCATGCCCGGCGGATAGCCCAGCAACTCTTCATAGCGACGATTCCATGCCACCAGATGCAGGTCGGCATCGACCACGCTGATGCCTTGGCTCATGTTCTCCAGCGCCGCTTCCAGCAAGCGCTGGTTGAAGCGCAAATCCTGCGAGGCTTCACCGACGATCGCGGCCACCGTCTCGAGGTCCGCGCCCGGCGCATCGCGACGCGCGGCATCCAGCAACAACCGCGCCGAGGCGCTGCCCAGCACCGCCGCCAGTTCATGCTCCAGCCGCGCTTCGATGCGCGGTGCCACCGGCCCGAATTCGGGCGCGCCGCGCAGCAGGGCATCGACGCGCTCGGCCGGCAGGAAGCGCCGCCCCGCGCTGCGCAGCGCCGCCAGGCCGGCTCCGCGCGACTGCTCGCGCCGGGGGCCCTCGCGCAATGACGACAACAGCAGAGTCGTCGCGGTGCCGACGAACAAGCTGACGCCGATCGCGCGGCCCACCCGGCTCCAGCCGGTCAATCCGAACAGCGCATCCGGCGCCAGCCACGCCTGACCAAACGGCCCGCTTTGCAACCAGCCCGGATCGGCCCCGGCGCTGGACGCCAGCAGCGGCACCAGCATCACCCACAGCCAGGCAATGAATCCCGAGACGATCCCGAGACTCGCAGCCAGCGGCGGGGTTTGCGGCCGCCATACCGCGAAGCCCAGCGCCGGGATCAAGGTAGCCAACGCGGAAAACGACACCGTGCCGACATCGGCCAGCGCCTCGCTGCCGCTGATCAGGCGCGCATAGGCCCAGCCCAGCAGCATGATCGCGACGATGCCGCCACGCCGCAGCAGCAGCAGGCTGCGGCGATGGTCGTCGTCGCCACGCCCACCGGCCCAGGCGCTGCGCAGCAGGCCCGGTGCGAACCAGTGGTTGCCGATCATTAGGCTCAGGGTCAACGTGGCCACGATGACCATGCCGGTGGCTGCGCTCAGGCCACCCAGGAACACCAGCAGGCCCATGCCGGTATTGCCCTGCGACAGCGGCAGGGCCAGCGAGAACATGTCGGACGGCACCCGGTCGCCCAGCAGGACCGCGCCGGCGCGCGCCGCCGGCAGCGTCGGCAGCGCGATCAGCAGCAGATACAGCGGGAACTGCCAGCGCGCGGTTCGGACGTCGCGCTCGTCACGACACTCCACCACCGCGACGTGGAACTGGTGCGGCATCACGAACATCGCCATCGCGCCGAGGATCACCAGCGGCACGAAGCCACCCGCCCCCTGCGCCGCCCGCGTCGCAGGCACGCTTGCCAGCTCCGGCAGGTCGCGCAATCCCAGCCAGAGGAAGCCGCCCAGCGCCAGCATCGCGGCGAGCTTGAACAGCGAATCGAAGGCCAGCGCCAGCACCAGCCCGCGGTTGTGCTCGGCGGCGCTGACCCGCCGGGTGCCGAACAGGATCGCGAAGGCGGCCATCGCCAGCGCGACGTACAGCGCACCGTCGCGCCACGGCGGCACCACGACCGCTTCCCCGGCATCGAAGCCGACGGTCGCCGCGGTCAGGCTCAGGGTGATCGCCTGCAACTGCAGGGCGATGTAGGGAATCAGGCCCAGCACCGCCACCAGGGTCACCACGGCGGCCAGCCACGCGTCCTTGCCGAGCCGGGTTGCGATCAGGTCGGCGATCGACGTGGCATTGCTTTCGCGCGCAAGCCGCACCAGCCGCACCATGAAGGCCAGCGCCAGCGTGTAGAACAGGATCGCGCCGATGAAGGTCGGCGGCAGCGGCCAGCCGTAGCGCGCGGCCTGGGTGACGGTGCCGTAGAAGGTCCACGACGTGCAGTGGACAGCCAGCGACAGCGCATAGACGTGCCGCCACTGGCGCGCAAACACGCCGGAATGGCGTTCGGCGTACAGCGCGGTGCCGAACAGCAGCGCCATCCAAGCCAACGCGGCGGCGACCACGACCGGGAGGCTCAGCATCGCGGCATCCCCATCGATTCGGCGCGTTGTGCTTCAGATCCGGACATTGACGGCGAGCATAACGCGACGGCGGGCCGCAGCCCGCCGTCGGTTCGATATTTTCATGCCGCCGAGCTTCGAGCTCAGAAGTTGTATCGCAGCGACACGTACCAGTTGCGAGGCCAACCGAAGTAGGCAGTCTGGATATTGCCGACGCTGGAGAACTCCTGGCCTTCGGTCATGTAGGTCTTGTCGGTCAGGTTGCGAACGCCGGCCCGAACCTGCCAGGCCCCTTGCGGCGAATCCCACACGCCGTACAACCCGACCAGGGTGTAAGCGCTCTGGCGCAGGTTCGGACGATTGTCCACCGAAAGCCAGGTTTCACCGCGATAGGACACGTCGCCGCCAACGCTCAACACCGAACCGTTGCTCAGATCGAAGCCGTGCTGCAATGCGATCCGGCCGGTGAACCCGGGTGAAAACGGCACATGGTCGTGGATGTGCGGATTGTAATCGGGACGGCTTGGATCCAGGCGGAGGTCGTTGAACTCCTTGTAGCGCGCATGCATCCAGCTCAACTGCCCGCTCAGGGTGGTGGATTTTCCGAGCAGCGCACTGCCTTCGAACTCGAAGCCGTCGATCGTCATCCGCGCCGCGTTGAGCACCGGAAACGCGAAGTTCGGGACGCCGCCGCTCTGCACGATTTCCGAGACGCGGGCCTGGAAATCGCGGTAGTTGCTGTGGAATGCGGTGAAGTTGCCGATCAGGCGGTGGTCGGACGACTGCAGCTTCAGGCCGACTTCGTAGGTCCAGACGAACTCGGGGTTGAAGATTGGATTGTCGGACTCGGCCTGCGTGTTCGCGCGGCCGTTGAAGCCACCCGACTTGAATCCACGGTTGGCCGAAAAATAAGCCATGGCCTGCTCGCTGAACTTGTACTTCAGGCTGAACGAAGGTGTCAGGGCGCTCCAGCTGTGGCCGATTCCTGGAATCACCGCCTGCGGATTGGCGCTGAAGGCGGCCAGCGGCGGGCCGTAGAACGCGCTGGTAGTGCGATAGTAGGTCTTGCGATCACGCGAATAGCGCAAACCTGCAGATATCGACCAGGCATCGTTGATGCTCCAATCGACGTTGGCGAACAGCGCGGTGCTGGTGGTGCGCAGGTTGTCGTCGATCGTGCGCAGGAAGTCGAACGGCGTCCCGATCCAGCGCAGGAAATCGTCGGCATAGGCTTCCTGATGCGACGGCAGGCGCTCGTTCAGGTAGTAGGCGCCGAAGATCGCCTTGACGTTGTCGCTCTGGTATTGCAGCTGCAGTTCCTGGCTCCACTGGCGCTGGTGGAAGCCGACGAACACGTCGCCCAGTTCGAACTGGGTGGCGTCGATGTCGATGAAGGACGCGCTGTCGAGCTTGCGCCAGGCGGTGATGCTCTTGAGCATCCAGGCGTCGTTGATGTTCCAGTTCATGACCAGGGACACGCCCTTGTGTGTCATGTCCTGGCCCTTGTCCGGGCCAAACGAGGTGCGCGCCCGGTAATTCCAGCGGCCAGTCTGCGCAAGCTGCAGGAGATAGGGCCCCATGCCTGGCCACAAGTCCACCGCGACCAGAGGCGCCGTCGGCCGCCCCAGGGTCAGCGAGGCATCCTGGTCGGTGTAGTCGAAGCTGATGGTCGCGTTGAAAGCCTCGCTCGGCTGGAACGCCAGCTTGGCCCGGATCGCGCGGGTGTCGTCGTCGTTGTAGTGGCGCCCGGTGACGGCATCGCGCACGTAGCCATTGTTGGTGATCCACGCGGCGGCAATGCTGCCGGCCACCGTATCGCTGAGCCGGCCGCCGTAGTAGAAACGGCCCTCGGCGCGGCCGTAGTTGCCGAAAGTGGCCTCGACGCTGCCGCCCTCGTAGTCGAACGGATCCTTGGTGGTCAGCTTGATCGCGCCACCGGTGGAGTTCTTGCCATACAGCGTACCCTGCGGGCCGCGCAGCACTTCGATCTGGGCGATGTCGAACAGCGAGAACAGGGCGCCGTTGATGCGCGAGTAATAGACGTCATCGACGTACATGCCCACGCCCGGATCGAAGGTCTGCAGCGCGTCCGGTTGGCCGATGCCGCGAATGAACACGTTGACGCTGTTGGCCGAACCGCGACCCTGCACGATGTTCATGTTCGGCACCGAGCTTTGCAGGCCATCGACGTTGTTGGCCTGCATGTCGCGCAGCTGGGTTTCGCCAAAGGCAGACACCGCCACCGGCACTTCCTGGATCGGCTCGACGCGGCGACGCGCGGTGACCGTGACCGTCTCCAGCGTGGTCGCCTGGCTGGGCGGCGTGACGGTGCTTTTCGGCTGTTCCTGTTCCTGTTCCTGTTCCTGCCCCGTCGCCTGCTCCTGCGCCAGCGCCGGTGCGCCGACCAGCAGGGATGCGATCAAAACGCCACGAATCGCCATGCTCAGTTGCTTGTGCTTCATCTGCCCCTCCTGCGGGTGCACTGATCCGGCCGCGCCATTGCTGCCAATGCGTGCACGTTAAGGATTCGTTGCCACGGGCGGCATTGGACGTTCGGGCAATGGGAGGGCGACCCTGTTCACAATCACACTGGCCGCCGGATTCCCGACCGGGTCGGACGATGGCGTTCCTGATTGTTCTGGCGGCACTGTGCTTCCTGATGCTCATGGCCTACCGCGGCCACAGCGTGATCCTGTTCGCGCCGGTGGCGGCGCTGGGCGCCGTGCTGTTGACCGACCCGGCGCTGGTGGCGCCGATGTTCACCGGCCTGTTCATGGACAAGATGGTCGGCTTCCTGAAGCTGTACTTCCCGGTGTTCCTGCTCGGCGCGCTGTTCGGCAAGGTGATCGAACTCTCCGGGTTCTCCAAGGCCATCGTCGCTTCGACGATCAAGGTGGTCGGCGCCCAGCGCGCGATCCTGTCGATCGTGCTGGTGTGCGCGCTGCTGACCTACGGCGGTGTATCGCTGTTCGTCGTGGTGTTCGCGGTCTATCCGTTCGCCGCCGAACTGTTCCGGCAGAGCGACATCCCCAAGCGCCTGATCCCCGGCACCATCGCGCTGGGGGCCTTCACCTTCACCATGGACGCGCTGCCGGGCACGCCGCAGATCCAGAACATCATCCCGACCACCTTCTTCGACACCAACACCTGGGCGGCGCCGTGGCTGGGCACGCTGGGCGGGGTCTTCATCCTGGTCGTCGGGCTGGGTTATCTCGACTGGCGTCGCCGGGTCGCCGCGCGCGCCGGCGAGGGCTACGGCGATCCGGCCGCACTGATCAACGAGCCGGCGCCGTTTGCCGGCGAGAAACTCGCCAATCCGCTGATCGCCCTGCTGCCCCTCGTGGTCGTGGGTGTGCTCAACAAGGGGCTGACGGCCTGGATTCCCCTTCATTACGGCGACAGCGCCAGCTTCGTGCCGGCGGTGGTCGGCAACCCTGCGCCGGTGGTGCAGGAAATCTCCAAGGTGGTTGCCATCTGGGCGGTGGAAGGCGCCCTGCTGGCCGGCATCGCCTGCGTCCTGCTGTTCGCTTGGAAGCCGGTCAAGGCCAGCTTCACCGAGGGCAGCAAGTCGGCCATCGCCGGCGCCCTGCTGGCCGGCATGAACACCGCTTCGGAATACGGCTTCGGCGCGGTGATCGCGGCGCTGCCGGGTTTTCTGGTGGTCGCCCACGCGCTGGGATCGATCCCCAACCCGCTGGTGAACGAGGCGGTGACAGTGACCTCGCTGGCCGGCATCACCGGCAGCGCCTCCGGGGGCATGAGCATCGCGCTGGCGGCGATGGCCGACACCTTCATCGCCAACGCCCACGCCGCCGGCATCCCGATGGAGGTCCTGCACCGGGTGGCGGCGATGGCCTCCGGCGGCATGGACACCCTGCCCCACAACGGCGCCGTCATCACCCTGCTGGCGGTCACCGGGCTGACCCACCGTCAGTCCTACAAGGACATCTTCGCCGTCACCTGCATCAAGACGCTCACGGTGTTCGTGGTGATCGGGCTGTACTACGCCTTCGGCATCGTCTGACCGGGACGGCCGTGTACCACGCTTGACCTTCAACGCTTGCGGGAGGCAGCGCCTGCCCGCACCATCGGGCCCATGAGCGAACCCGAAAGCCCGCACCTGCTGTCCCGTCGCACCACCCCGACCTGGGAGGTGGAGCTGCTGATCTCCGGCGTGGCGGTGTTCGCCATGCTGCAGCTGCCCGGCAAGTTCGATGACCTGCTGTTCCGGCTCGGCCCGCGCTTCGACCACGATCCGCGCTTCCTGCTGCAGCTGGTCTACATGTACGGCAAGAGCGCCGCGCTGATCCTCGCCCTGACCTTCGTCCTGCACCTGCTGCTACGCGCGCGCTGGATCGCGCTGGTGGGCATGCATTCGGTGTATCCGGACGGCATCCGCTGGGACCGACTGCGACTCGGGCCGATCCTGCGCGGGATCGAGCGCGACCGCGCGCGACCGTTTCCGGACATCATCGAACGCGCCGACAACCTTGCCACCATCGTCTTCGCGGTCGGGGTGATGCTGGTGATGCTGATTGCGGTGATCGCGCTGGTGGCAATCACCCTGTCCGGCCTGTCGGTGCTGGCCAACCGCGCGAGCGGCGGCGCGGTTCCGGTCGAAACCACGATGCTCGCACTCCTAGCCTTTGCGCTGCTGCCGTATTCGCTGGCGCTGACGCTCGATCGCCTGCGGGGCGAACGCCTTGCGGCGGATTCGCGGCTGCGCGCTGCCTTGCATCGCGTGCTGGGCTTCTACGCCCGGGTGGGCTTCGGCCGCAACAGCAATCCGATCATGGCGCTGGTCTCCAGCTACGGCGGGGAGCGCAAGGTCCTGTTCGGCACCATCGGCCTGATCTTCCTCGTCATGGCCTTTGCCTCGGTGCTTCCGATGGTGAACCAGGCCGGCTTGCCGCTGGGAAGCTATGGTCTGTTCCCGGTACCTGACACAACCCTGCCGGGCATCGACAGTGCGCACTACGACGACCGGCGCGACACGGCGCGCGATGCCGCCGTGCCGTTCATTCCGTCGCTGACGGCGACCGGCCCCTACCTGCCCTTGACCGTTCCCTATCGCCCCGAGCGCGATGCCGCGGCGCTGCAGCGCTCCTGCCCGGCGGTCGGCGCAACGCCCGGGGATGCGCGCAGCGCAGCGCTGCTGGCCTGCCTGTCGGCCCTGCACGCGGTGACGCTCGACGGCAAACCGATCGCCGGCCTGCGCTACGTGATCGCCAGCGACCCGCGCAGCGAACGGCCTGCCCTGCTGGCGATGATCGATCTCCGCGCGCTGACGCCGGGGCGCCACGAATTGCGCGTCGCGCGCCCACCGGAGGTTTCCGACGATCCGCATCGCGCCCCCGACCCCGGCTTCGACCGGATCCTGTTCTGGCGCTGAGGCACCCGCTCACGCCGATGTCCACCCCACAGCGCAAGATTATCCATGTCGACATGGACGCGTTCTATGCGTCGGTGGAGCAGCGCGACGATCCGGCGCTGCGGGGCAAGCCGGTGGTGGTAGCCTGGCGCGGGGCGCGCTCGGTGGTCTGCGCGGCCAGCTACGAGGCGCGAAGGTTCGGGGTGCGTTCGGCGATGCCGGCGCTGCGGGCGGAAGCGCTGTGCCCGCAGGCGGTGTTCGTGCCGCCGGATTTCGTTCGCTACAAGGCGGCCTCGCGGGCGATCCACGCCATCTTCCAGCGCTACACGGACCGCATCGAACCGCTGTCGCTGGATGAGGCCTATCTGGACGTCAGCGTTCCCAAACGCGATCTCGGCAGCGCCACCGCGATCGCCAGCGAGATCCGTGCCGCGATCCTCGACGAGACGCGGCTGACGGCCTCGGCCGGCATCGCGCCCAACAAGTTCCTCGCCAAGATCGCCAGCGACTGGAACAAGCCCGACGGCCAGTTCGTGGTCAAGCCGGCGATGGTCGACGCCTTTCTCGGCCCGCTGCCGGTCGGCAAGCTGCCGGGCGTGGGCAAGGTGATGGAGGCCAAGCTCGCCGCGCTGGGCATCGCCACCTGCGCCGACCTGCGGCGACACGGCGCCGAAGCGCTGGTGGCCCGCTTCGGCCGCTGGGGCCGGCGCCTGCATGAATTGGCCTGCGGCATCGACGAGCGCGAGGTGCAAAACGAGCGCCCCACCCTGCAGATCTCCAGCGAGGACACCTTTGCCAGCGACCTGCTGCTGGACGAACTCGAGCCGCACATCCGGCGCCTGGCCGCCGATACCTGGGAAGGCTACGGCAAGGAATGGCGCCGCCACCCCGGCCGCATCGCGCGGACCGTGGTGCTCAAGCTCAAGACCGCGGATTTCCACATCCTCACCCGCAGCCTGACCGCACCGGAACCGCCGACGAGCGAGGCGATGCTGGCCGATACCGCCTGCGCACTGCGTGCGCGCGTCGATTTGCCGCCGCGCACCCGCTACCGCCTGGTCGGCGTCGGCCTGTCGGGCTTTTCGGAGCCCGACGGCAGCGCGGCGCAGGGCGACCTGTTCGGGGGCTGAGCCAGCGGTGCCCGCTTCGTCCATCGTTGCGGCCTGCAACCCATCGGCGTGACGCTCGCCCGGCTCGGGACGTTCGGTGTCGATGGCTCGCCCTTCGGAACGGCAACCGAGCCGAGCCCATTTCCCGCGCTTGCGCGCGACCGGTTCCAGGCGGTTGAATGGGGCGCTCCGAGGATGACGGCATGGCGGAAATTGCGGTGCGCTGCACGATGGTATCGATCATGGTCTTGCGCGGGCGCGACACCCTTCTGGTGCGACGTCACGATGCCTGCATGGACGGCACCTGGACCTACGTCGCCGGCCATGTCGAGCCCGGCGAATCCGGCTGGCAGGCCGCGCTGCGCGAATTGCGCGAAGAAACCGCCCTGATCCCGCAGGCGCTGTACGCAACGAGTTTCTGCGAGCAGTTCTACGATGTTCGCGCCGATTGCGTGCAGGTCGTACCGGCCTTTGTCGCCGTGGTCGACGAAGAAGCGGAAGTCCGGCTCAATCATGAACACTCGGCGTTTCGCTGGTTGCCCCTGGCTGAGGCCGCGGAGGTCTTTCCTTTCGGTGGCCAGCGCGACCTGATCGCCCACGTCCAGCGCGAATTCGTGACGCGTGCGCCGCATCCGCAACTGCGCATCGCTCTGGAGTAATGCGGCCGTCGACGCTGCCTGCACGTCATCAACGGCATCCTGCGCGCATGAGCACCGTGGTTCCCCTGCCAGAACACGACCCGCGCCCGCAACCACCGGAACGCCCGCTGCCGTCCGACTGCTGCGACAGCGGCTGCGACCGCTGTGTCCAGGACATCTACGCCGAAGACGTGGACGCCTACCGGCTGGCGCTGGCCGCGTGGCGCGTGCGGCATCCCGAAGCCCCGGACTGAAGCTCGCTCAGGCTGCCCCGCCGCGATAGCGCCAGCCTTGAGGCGCCGCGACCGGTTCCCCCGAAAATTCGAGCCGCACGCCGACGCCCGTCGCCAGCGCCACCGCCCCACCGTGGAACGCCCAGCTGGTCGCCTCGGAATCTTCCACAGCGCACGCCTGCGGAACAATCCCGCGCGCCTGCCGCGGCCGCAGCCCCTCGCCGCTGCGCTTGACGCAGGCTTCCCTCAGCGTCCAAAGCTCGCAGAACGTCGCGGCTCGCCGCGTGCCGTCGAGTTGTTCAAGTGCGTTGGCCTCGGGGGCGGAAAAGGCCATCCTTGCCAGCCCGTCGAGATCGCGCCCGCGCCGCGGCAGTTCGACATCCACCCCGACCGCCACTTCGCCCAGCGCGAGCGCCAGCCACGCGCCGCTGTGGGCGATCGACAGCGACAGCGGCAGCGGCGCGCCATCCAGCTGCAGCGCCGGTCGGCCGTCGGCAAAGGTCGAGAGCGCAAGCCGTGCCGGATCCACCTGCAGCCAATCCGCCGCCAGCGCCCGCGCCATCCAGTGCCCCGCCAGGAACGACCTCCGGCGGGCGGCCGATCGCATCCCTCGCAGGCGCGAGGCCTCGGCCTCGGTCAGCCAGGAATGATCCGTGCCTTCATCCGGCACGCCGGCGTCGGCCAGCGGCCGCAGCAGCAACCGGACTCGCGGGCTGGCCAAAATCCCGACCGCTCAGACGATGGTCGCCGGCAGCAGCTTTTCCGGCTCGGCCTGCACGTCGAGCGTCAGCTCGCCATCGACCGCGTCCAGCGCCACCCGTCCACCGCCCACCAGCTTGCCGAACAGCAGTTCGTCCGCCAGCGGGCGCTTGATCCTGTCCTGGATCAGCCGCGCCATCGGCCGTGCGCCCATCTGCGGATCGAAGCCGCTGTGGCCCATCCACTCGCGCGCCGCCGGGGTCGCGGTCAGGCTGACGCCCTTCTCGTGCAGCAACACTTCCAGTTCGATCAGGAACTTGTCGACCACGCGCAGGATGTGGTCGAAGCCCAGCGGCTGGAACTGCACGACGGCGTCGAGCCGGTTGCGGAACTCCGGCGTGAACGCGCGCCGAATCGCCTCCATCGCGTCGCTGCTGTGATCCTGGCTGGTAAAGCCAATGCTGCGCCGGGACGCCTGCACCGCGCCGGCGTTGGTGGTCATCACCAGAATCACGTTGCGGAAATTCGCCTCGCGGCCGTTGGTGTCGGTCAAGGTGCCGTGATCCATCACCTGCAGCAGGATGTTGAACACGTCCGGGTGCGCCTTCTCGATCTCGTCCAGCAGCAGCACGCAGTGCGGCGTCTTGACGATCTTCTCGGTGAGCAGCCCGCCCTGGTCGAAGCCGACGTAGCCCGGCGGCGCGCCGATCAGGCGCGACACCGAATGCGGCTCCATGTACTCGGACATGTCGAAGCGGATCAGCTCGATCCCGAGTTGCAGCGCCAATTGCCGCGTCACCTCGGTCTTGCCCACGCCGGTCGGGCCGGCGAACAGGAAGTTGCCGATCGGCTTGTCGGGCTGGCCCAGCCCCGAGCGCGCCAACCGGATCGCGGAGGTGAGGGTGCCGATCGCCTCGTCCTGGCCGAAAATCACCACCTTCAGATTGCGTTCGAGGTGCTGCAGCACGTCGCGATCCGAGGCCGAGACCTGCTTGGCCGGGATGCGCGCCATCTTGGCGACGATGGTCTCGATTTCCTCGACGTCGATCACCTGCTTGCGCAGCTCCGGAACCAGCAGCCGCTGGCGCGCGCCGGCCTCGTCGATCACGTCGATCGCCTTGTCCGGCAGCAGGCGGTCGCCGATGTGCTTGACCGACAGGTCCACCGCCGCACGGATCGCCTCGTCGGCGTAGCTGACGTCGTGGTGCTGCTCGTACCTAGGCTTCAGGCCCTGCAGGATCTCGACCGCTTCGGCCACGGTCGGCTCGACGATGTCGATCTTCTGGAACCGGCGCGCCAGCGCGCGATCCTTCTCGAAGACGCCGCGGTATTCCTGGAAGGTCGTGGAACCGATGCAGCGCAGCTCGCCGTTGGCCAGCACCGGCTTGATCAGGTTGGAGGCATCCATGGTGCCGCCGCTGGCGGAGCCGGCGCCGATGATGGTGTGGATCTCGTCGATGAACAGGATCGCGTGGGGGATCTTCCTCAGCGCCGCCAGCACGCCCTTCAGGCGCTTCTCGAAATCGCCGCGGTACTTGGTGCCGGCGACCAGCGCGCCGAGGTCGAGCGCGTAGATCACGGCGCCCGACAGCACATCGGGCACTTCGCCATCGACGATGCGCTTGGCCAGGCCCTCGGCCAGCGCGGTCTTGCCGACGCCGGACTCTCCGACGTACAGCGGATTGTTCTTGCGCCGGCGGCACAGCACCTGGATGGTGCGCTCGATCTCGTCGGCGCGTCCCACCAGCGGATCGATCTTGCCCGCCGCGGCCTGTTCGTTGAGGTTGACCGCGAACTCCTGCAGCGGGTCGGACTTGGCCTCGGCTTCCGATGCATCGGCCTTGTTCTCGCCGTCGGCCGGCGGCGGCGAAGGCTCGTCGCCGTGCTTGGCGATCCCGTGGGAAATGAAATTCACCACGTCCAGCCGGTGCACGTCCTGCTGGCCGAGGTAATACACCGCGTGCGAATCCTTTTCGCCGAAGATCGCCACCAGCACGTTGGCACCCGTCACTTCCTTGTTGCCCGAAGACTGCACGTGATAGACAGCGCGCTGCAGGACGCGCTGGAAGCCCAGCGTCGGCTGGGTGTCGCGGGCGTCGCCTTCGGGCAGGTGCGCGACCGAGGCTTCGATCGCGTTTTCCAATTCGGCACGCAGACGGCCAATGTCGGCGCCCACGGCACGCAGCACCGTTTCCGCGGACTGGTTGTCGAGCAGCGCCAGCAGCAGGTGTTCGACGGTCATGAACTCGTAGCGCGCCTCGCGGGTGCGCTTGTAGCACAGGCCGATACTCTGCTCGAGGTCCTTGCTGAACATGCGGGACTCACCTCCGGTTGCGCCTGCTTCCTATGTAAGGTGCAAACGCCGCAGGGGCAAGCCCCGGACGTGACGGCGTTCACATTGCCGCCATCTCACCCGAGGCCGCGAAACGCGCGATTCAGGCCCGCTCCATGGTGCACAGCAGCGGATGCTGGTTCAGCCGGGCGTATTCATTGACCTGGGCGACCTTGGATTCGGCGATTTCCCGGGTGAACACCCCGCACACCCCGCGCCCGCGGGTATGCACGTGCAGCATGACCTGGGTGGCCCGTTCCAGCCCCATCGAGAAGAACTGCATCAGCACGTCGACCACGAAATCCATCGGCGTGTAGTCGTCGTTGAGCAGCAGCACGGTGTACATCGGCGGCCGCGCCAGCTCGGGCCGCGCGGGCGCGACCACGGCGCCGCGTTCATGCTGTGGCTTGTCAGGCTGTTGTGGCATAGGCAAAGTATAAATCGCCGCCTGTGCGGCAAGCCCAATTCCAACCGGAGCCCACCATGCGCCTGATCGCCCTCTCCCTCGCTTGCCTGCTTCCGCTGGCCTCGCTTCCCGCCACGGCGGCCGATGCCTCGGTGGAGGCACGCCTGACCGCGCGTGGTCTCAAATTCAGCATCGACGACGATGGCGACTACAAGGTTGTCCTCAATTTTTCCGAGGAAGGCCGCACCCAGCTGGTTTACGTTTCCGGCGGCACCGAGGACGTCAGCGGGATGAGCGTCCGCGAAGTGTTCGCCCCGGCCGCGAACCTCAAGACCGACGGCGTGACGGCGGCAATGGCGCTGGATCTGCTGCGCGAAAGCCGGACCAAGAAGATCGGCGCCTGGGAAATCGCCGGCGACTACCTGTATTACGTGATCAAGCTCCCGGACAACGTCGATGCCGCGCAGTTGAACGCGGCGATCCGGGTGGCGGGCTCGATCGCCGACGACAAGGAAATCGAGCTGTCCGGCGATTCCGATCGCCTCTGAGACCATGTCGCGGGACGCGCCGGATGTCACCGTCGCGGTGGTTGCCGCCCGCGACGGCCGGCTGCTGTGCGTCGAGGAGAGGATCAACGGCCGGCGGGTGCTGAACCAGCCGGCCGGGCACCTCGAGCCGGGCGAAACCCTGGTCGAAGCCGCCGTTCGTGAAACCCGCGAGGAAGCCGGCTGGAACGTCCACATCACTGCCCTGATCGGCATCCACCAGTGGGCGAATCCGATCAGCAACGTGCGCTATCTGCGCTTTGTCTTCGCCGCCGATCCGCTGGATGAAATCCCCGGCGCGCAGCTGGATGCGGGAATCCTGCGCGCGCTGTGGCTGACCCCGGCGGAACTCCAGTCCGAAACGGACCGCCATCGCAGCCCGCTGGTCTGGCGCGACGCGGCAGCCTTCCTCGGCGGCTGCCGCTACCCGCTGACGCTGCTGGACGCCCTGCCGTGAGCGCCAAGCGGATCGTGGTCGGAGTTTCCGGCGGCGTCGACTCCTCGGTGGCCGCGTTGCTCCTGCAGCAAGCCGGGTACGAGGTCGTCGGCGTGTTCATGAGCAATTGGGCCGACGACGGCAGCGGCCAGTGCCGGGCCGAGGACGACCGCCGCGATGCGGTGGCGGTCTGCGGCCAGCTCGGCATCCCGATCCGCTTCCGGGACTTTTCCCGGGAGTACTGGCGCGAGGTGTTCCAGCACTTCCTCGACGAATATGCCGCCGGACGCACGCCCAATCCCGACGTGGCCTGCAACCGCGAGATCAAGTTCAAGCATTTCCTCGACGCCGCCCGCGAACTCGGGGCCGAAGCCATCGCCACCGGCCACTACGCACGGGTCGAGAAGGATGCGGACGGCCGTTTCCAGCTGCTGCGCGCGCTGGACCGCAGCAAGGACCAGAGCTACTTCCTGCACCAGCTCGGCCAGGCGCAGCTGGCCGCCACGCGCTTTCCGCTGGGCGATCTGCACAAGGATCAGGTGCGCAGGCTGGCCGCCGAGCGCGGGCTGGGAACGGCGGCCAAGCGCGATTCCACCGGCATCTGCTTCATCGGCGAACGCGATTTCCGGGAATTCCTCGCCCGCTATCTGCCCAGTCGCCCGGGGGAAATCCGGGCCACCGACGGCACGCGGGTCGGCGCGCATCCGGGCGTGTGCTACTTCACCCTCGGGCAGCGCGAGGGCCTGAACATCGGCGGCGTGCGCGGGCGTCCCCAGGCGCCGTGGTTCGTGGTCGGCAAGGACGTGGCCCGCGACATCCTGTATGTCGACCAGGGCCACGACAGCCCGTGGCTGCTTTCCCGCAGCCTGCGCACCGAAGTCGCACACTGGATCGCGGGCGCCCCGCCAGCGCAACGCTTCGCCTGCACCGCCCAGACCCGCTATCGGCAGCCCGACCAGGATTGCGAAGTGGACGTCCGGGCCGACGGCACGCTCGCGCTGCGCTTCACGCAGCCGCAGCGCGCCGTCACGCCGGGGCAGTCGCTGGTGCTCTACACGGGCGATAATTGTCTGGGCGGCGCGGTGATCGCATCCACCGATGCGCCCACGCCCGATTCGCCCCAGGATTCCCGCGCATGACCACGAACATCGACGATCGCGTACTGGCGCTGGCCGGCCTGCTGCAGGCGCTGACGCAGGTCCGGCGCATCGCTGACACCGGCCAGTTCGAGAGCCGGCAGGTCGAAACCGCGCTGGACAGCGTGCTGCGGATCGATGCCGCCGACACCGAAGCGATCTATGGCAGCACCGGCAATCTGCGCAACGGGATGCGGCTGCTGCGCGACTACCTGGCCCACGGCAACAAGGACGAGGCGCTGGGACGACTGGTGCTGGCGGTCCTGCAGCTGGAGCGCCGGTTCGTCCGCAATCGCGACATGACCTCGCAGGTGCAGCAAGGGCTGCGCAAGCTGGGCACGCCCGGAACCGGGCAAGGCGGCACCGATCCGGCGCGGATCGAACAACTGGCCAGACTCTATGCCGATACCATCAGCACGCTGCGCCCGCGGGTGATGGTGCAAGGCAATCCGCACTACCTCGGCCAGGCCGGAGTGGTCGCCGAAATCCGCGCCCTGCTGCTGGCCGCCCTGCGCTCGGCCGTGCTGTGGCGGCAGTTGGGGGGCAGTCTGTGGGATTTCGTGTTCCAGCGCCGCGCGATGGCGGCGGCGCTGGACGCACGGCTGGATTGAAGAGCGCAGGGAAGCCAACTCCGCCACACGCATCGGCCGGCACTGGGCGCCCGATCTCCGACGCGTGGAGAAACGGGCAGGACGTGCCCCGCACGGAGCGCAATCCGGGTTCAACGGAAAAAAAACCGCCCTGGGGCATGGCTGCCGCAGTGGCGGTTCTCGTGGCAACCCCGGGCAACGCCATCCAGACGTTACCCGGGATTCGACCGTACCCTGGATTCAGGGCAGTGCCGATTTGATCAGCAATGCATCAATCGGTGTAGGTGTACTCGCCGATCTCGCAGACGTTGATCTTGCCGCGCGTGGCCTCGTTGCCGTTGCTGAAGACCGCCTTGAAGTCGAAGATGCAGGCGCCGGTGCCGTCGTCGATGTTGATCCGGACCGACTTGCCCGAGCGCAGCACGCTGTCGCCGAGAATGTCCTCTTCCCAGTCGCTGGTGGACGAGCGCGACGCGTAGAAGCGCACCATCGTGTAGCTGGTGTGGTTCTTGATCACCACGTGACGATCGGCGGCGCTTGCCTGGCTCACGGCGCCCAGGGCAATCATTCCGGTCATGCAGGCCGCCAGTACCGCGGAACGAATGGAAATCATCTTGTAGTACTCCGCTGTTGATTGTTGGGGCGCTGGACACCCCGACAGGGTTCTGTCGGGTCAGGCCCGGACGGCCTCGCCGCCGCCGGAACCCAGTGTCCATGTTCAGTGGATTCGTTGGAATCCCCCATTCGAGGGATGTGGCCCCGTTCATTCCCCGCAATTCCAGACTTGCACAGATTTCAACGAAACAAAAGGGGCGCACCGGACAGGATTATTCGCCGAGCCCTTCAGCCGGAATTCATGGGCGTGACGCGCGTCACGAAGCCGCCATTTCCCGACTTGCCGGCGCCCCGGTCCGGCCGCGCCGGTGCGCCGCGGCTCAATGTGCCGCGGGCAACGCTGACTTTTTCAGCGTTGCCTCAAGCGCCCGGCACGATCAGCTTCAGGCCCTTGAAATAGTCGCGGAAGAAGCCGGCATCGCGGGTGATCAGGGCATCGCACTGCAGCAGGGCATGGGCGCCGACCAGGAAATCGGCCACCAGCCGCTCCCGACTTCCGCCGCGGGCTCGAAAGCGCTTGAGCATGTGTCCGGCGCGCATCGCCGCGCCCTCGCTGGCCGGCAGGTAGCGGATGCCGAGCACCGCCAACGGCTCCATCAGGCTGACCGACGTGTCCAGCACCGCCTGCACCTCGGCCACGACGGCGTCGCACACCACCACGTCGTCGCGCGCCAGCGCATCGCCGAGGCAGGCTTCGGCGGCCTCGGCATGACGGGGGTCGCCAACCAGCAGGTCGATCAGAACCGGCGAATCCAGCGCGATCACGGGGCTCACTCCCTGCCGCGGCCGGCCGGGGCACGGCCCCGCAGCGTGCGCATGGCGGCATCGGTGGAATCCAGCCCATCGACCAGCCGGAACTTGCCGCGCACCTTGCGCAGGGCCTCGCTGGCGTCCTTGCGCAGCACGATCCGGCCGCCGTCGAGTTCGACCCTGAGCACGCTGCCCTTGGCCAGGCCCAGCGCGTCGCGCACCGCCTTGGGCAGGGTCACCTGGCCGCGTTCACCGACGACGACATCCATCGCACACCCTCCGAGCGGGTCGAGTATGCATGAAGCATACATACTTTTTTTGGCGTACCATAGTCGGGCTTTCCCCAGCCAACCATGCCGCCGGCTCACGATGCGGTGACATCGGCACATTCATACTTCCGGCATACAAGCCACGGAGCAGCCCCATGCACGATTCCTTCGCCAGCCACGACCAGCTTGAGGTCAACGGCAAGTCCTACGCCTACGCCAGCCTCGCCAGGCTCGGCCAGCGCTTCGACATCAAGAAGCTGCCCTATTCGATGAAGATCCTGCTGGAGAACCTGCTGCGCCACGAAGACGGCGTGACGGTGCATCCCGAGCACATCGAGGCGGTGGCGACCTGGAAGGCCGACGCGGTGCCCGACACCGAGATCGCCTTCATGCCGGCGCGCGTGATCCTGCAGGATTTCACCGGCGTGCCCTGCGTGGTCGATCTGGCGGCGATGCGCGACGCGGTGGTCAAGCTTGGCGGCAAGCCGGAGCAGATCAATCCGCTGATTCCCTCGGAGCTGGTGATCGACCACTCGGTGCAGGTGGACGTGTTCGCCACCCCCTCCGCGCTGGACGACAACGGCAGGATCGAGTTCGAGCGCAACACCGAGCGCTACGGCTTCCTGCGCTGGGGCCAGAAGGCGTTCGGCAACTTCAAGGTGGTGCCGCCCAGCACCGGCATCGTGCACCAGGTCAATCTCGAGTACCTGGCGCGGGTGGTGATGGAAAGCGAGATCGACGGCAAGCTCTGGGCCTATCCGGACACCCTGTTCGGCACCGACAGCCACACCACCATGGTCAACGGTCTGGGCATCCTCGGCTGGGGCGTGGGCGGCATCGAGGCCGAAGCGGCGATGCTCGGCCAGCCGTCGTCGATGCTGATCCCGCAGGTGGTCGGCTTCAAGCTCACCGGCAAGCTGCCGGAAGGCGCCACCGCCACCGACCTCGTCCTCACCGTCGCGCAGATGCTGCGCCAGCACGGCGTGGTCGGGAAGTTCGTGGAATTCTTCGGCGACGGCCTGCAGCACCTGCCGCTGGCCGACCGCGCCACCATCGGCAACATGTCGCCGGAATACGGCGCCACCTGCGCGATCTTCCCGATCGACGCCGAATCGTTGACCTACCTGCGCCTGTCCGGCCGCAGCGAGGAGCGCATCGCGCTGGTCGAGGCCTACGCCAAGGCGCAGGGCCTGTGGCACGACGCCAGCACCCCGCAGGCGAGCTACAGCTCGACCCTGGAACTGGACATGGGCACCGTGCAGCCCTCGCTGGCCGGTCCCAAGCGGCCGCAGGACCGCGTGCTGCTGTCGGACATGAAGGACTCCACCCGCAAGGTCATCACCCAGCTCACGTCCGCGCGCGACCAGCGCAACGGCGACATTTCGCAGTTCGTCGCCGAGGGCGGCGGTGCCGCGGTCGGCAACGAGCAGATCGGCAAGGGTCAGGCCGACATCGTGCTCGACGGCCAGCACATGCGGATCAAGGACGGCGCGGTGGTCATCGCCGCGATCACTTCCTGCACCAACACGTCCAATCCGGCGGTGATGATCGCCGCCGGCCTGCTGGCCCGCAACGCCGCCGCCAAGGGGCTGACCCGCAAGCCCTGGGTCAAGACCTCGCTGGCGCCGGGCTCGCGCGTCGTCACCGACTATCTGGAAAAGGCCGGGCTGCAGAAGGAACTGGAGAAGATCGGCTTCTACACCGTCGGCTACGGCTGCACCACCTGCATCGGCAACTCCGGCCCGCTGCCGGTCGAAGTCAGCGCCGGCGTCGCCGCAGGCGATCTGTGCGTGGTTTCGGTGCTGTCGGGCAACCGCAACTTCGAGGGCCGCATCCACGCCGAAGTCAAGATGAACTACCTCGCCAGCCCGCCGCTGGTGGTGGCCTACGCGCTGGCCGGCAGCACCGACATCAACCTGACCACCGAGCCGCTGGGCACCGGCAGCGACGGCCAGCCGGTCTACCTGAAGGACATCTGGCCGACCAGCAAGGAAGTCCACGACACCATCGCCGCGACCATCGACCCGGACATGTTCAAGAAGAACTACGGCGACGTGTTCAAGGGCGATGCGCGCTGGAACGCGATCGCCTCGCCGGACGGCGAACTCTACGCGTGGGACGATGCCTCGACCTACATCAAGAATCCGCCCTACTTCGACGGCATGACCATGGCCGTCGGCCATATCGCCGACATCCTCGGCGCGCGCGTGCTCGGCCTGTTCGGCGATTCCATCACCACCGACCACATTTCGCCCGCCGGCAGCATCAAGAAGGATTCCCCGGCCGGCCGCTACCTGATCGAGCGCGGCGTGGCCCCGGTCCACTTCAACAGCTACGGCTCACGGCGCGGCAACGACGACGTGATGGTGCGCGGCACCTTCGCCAACATCCGCATCAAGAACCAGTTCTTCGGCGGCGAGGAAGGCGGCAACACCCTGTACTTCGGCAGCAACCCGCCGGAAAAGATGTCGATCTACGACGCCGCGATGAAGTACAAGACCGACGGCACCCCGCTGGTGGTGATCGCAGGCAAGGAATACGGCACCGGCTCCAGCCGCGACTGGGCGGCCAAGGGCACCCTGCTGCTGGGCGTGAAGGCGGTGCTCGCCGAGAGCTTCGAGCGCATCCACCGCAGCAACCTGGTCGGCATGGGCGTGCTGCCGCTGCAGTTCAAGGACGGCGAGAACGCCGCCAGCCACGGCCTGGACGGCACCGAGATCTACGCCATCACCGGGCTCGACGACGGCAAGTCCAGGACCGCCACCGTCACCGCCACCCGCGCCGACGGCAGCCACACGGTCTTCGAGGTCGATGTCCTCCTGCTCACGCCCAAGGAAGTGGAGTACTACCGCCACGGCGGCATCCTCCAGTACGTCCTGCGCGAATTGGCGGCGAAGAAAGCGCACTGAGGCCAGCCCGTCGCGCGCAAGACGCGCTCCCACGGTTTCTTTCCTACCCGTGGGAGCGCGCACGACGCACGACTTACATGCCGGGACCCGGTTTCCAACTCGCGCGGCGCAGCAACCAGTCGCCGCCATCGCGGTGCCAGCCGGTCTCGACCTCGAACAACTGGCCGTCCCGCGGCAGCAGGCCGCCATCCCCGGCCGTGGCCAGCACGGAAAAACGGGCGATGGCATCGTCATCGCCGCGCAGTTCCACCTTGACCGGCCCGATCCTGCCCGTCACGCTGCGGTATTGCAGGAAGATTCCTGCCGCCATGCGCCGCGCGCCGCGCTTGTCCATGCCGTCGTTGCCGACGAAATCCTCGGCCAGCAGGTCGGCCACCTTGCCGGCATCCCTGGCGTCGATGGCGGACTGCATCGCCGCGATCTGCGCACGCACCGCCTGCTCCGGCGGCGGACCGCCACAGCCGACCAGCGCCAGCGCCAGGATCATCAGCAGCAGCGGACGCGGGCTTCGTGACCGGTTTCGCAACTTCCACATCGCGCGCACTCCCGCTTGCAAGGGTCGCCTTGCCACGCCCGAAAGGCTATGCTCAAATCAGCCTGAGTACCATACGCAAGCGCATTGAGCGCGACGATCACGATCCGGGGAGATGAACATGAGTTCCGAACGTCCTTGGCTGGCCCACTACCCGGCCGGCGTGCCGGCGGAGATCGACCTGAACGAATTCGCGTCGATCACCGACGTGTTCGATTCGGCGCTGAAGGCCTACCGCTCGCGCACCGCCTTCATCAACATGGGCAAGGGCATCAGCTACGACCAGCTCGATCGCCTCAGCCGCGATTTCGCCGGCTACCTGCTGGGCGAGCTCAAGCTCAAGAAGGGCGACCGCGTCGCGGTGATGATGCCCAACTGCCTGCAGTACCCGATCGCGGTGTTCGGCATCCTCCGCGCCGGCCTCGTGGTGGTCAACGTCAACCCGATGTACACCGCGCGCGAGCTCAAGCACCAGCTCTCGGACGCCGGCGCCAGCGCGCTGCTGGTGCTCGACAATTTCGGCAACGTCGCCTCCGAAGTGCTGGCGCAGATGCCGCAGGTGAAGGCGATCACCACCGGGCTCGGCGACATGCTGGGTTTCCCGAAGTCGATGCTCGTCAACTTCGTGCTGCGCTACGTGAAGAAAATGGTGCCCGACTACGACATCGCCGGCGCCGTGCGCTTCAAGGACACGCTGACGCTCGGCCGGATGCACACGCTGCCGGAAATACGCAACGCGCCGGAAGATCTGGCGTTCCTGCAATACACCGGCGGCACCACCGGCGTTTCCAAGGGCGCCATGCTGACCCACCGCAACCTGGTGGCCAACATGCAGCAGGCCTCGGCCTGGGTGAAGTCGAACGTGCATCCGGGCGAGGAGTTGATCGTCACCGCACTGCCGCTCTACCACATCTTCGCGCTGACCGCGAACTGCCTGGTCTTCCTCAAGCTCGGCGGCACCAACCTGCTGATCACCAACCCGCGCGACATGCCCGGCTTCATCAAGGAGATCAAGGACACCGGCTTCACCGCGATCACCGGCGTCAACACCCTGTTCAACGGTCTGCTCAACACGCCCGGGTTCGACACCGTCGATTTCTCCAAGCTGCGCCTGACCCTCGGCGGTGGCATGGCTGTGCAGCGCGCGGTGGCGGACAAGTGGAAGCAGGCGACCGGATCGACCCTGGCCGAAGCCTATGGTCTGACCGAAACCTCGCCGGCGGTGTGCATCAACCCGCTCGACCTGCGCGAATACAACGGTTCGATCGGCATGCCGGTGCCCTCGACCGACGTGTGCATCAAGAGCGAAGAAGGCGCGATCCTGGCCACCGGCGAAATCGGCGAGCTGTGCGTCAAGGGTCCGCAGGTGATGAAGGGCTACTGGCAACGCCCGGAGGAAACCGCAAAGGTCATGGACGCCGACGGCTGGCTGCATACCGGCGACATGGCGAAGATGGACGAACAGGGCTATTTCTACATCGTCGACCGCAAGAAGGACATGATCCTGGTGTCCGGTTTCAACGTCTATCCGAACGAGGTCGAGGACGTGATCGCGATGATGCCGGGCGTGCTGGAAGTGGCCGCAATCGGCGTACCGGACGACAAGTCCGGCGAAGCGGTCAAGGTGTTCATCGTCAAGAAGGATCCCGGCCTGACCGCCGACCAGGTCAAGGCGTTCTGCCAGGACAACCTGACCGGCTACAAGCGGCCGAAGTTCATCGAGTTCCGCAACGAGCTGCCCAAGAGCAACGTCGGCAAGATCCTGCGCAAGGAATTGCGCGATCCGCCGAAGACCGCTTGAATCGACATCGAAGGCAACGAAGCGAAAGGCCGGCAATGCCGGCCTTTTCCATGGTCGAGTTCAAGGAAGCCGGCAGGTCGCGTCAGCGCACGATCCGCATTCCCGGCCCGCGCCGACCGCCGCCGAACGGGCCCTGGCCGCGCCAGTGGCGGATCAGCAGCCAGCCGAACAGCATGCCGCCAAGGTGCGCGAAATGCGCCACGCCGGGCTGGAAGCCGGTGAAGCCCGCGGCCAACTCGAACAGGCCGTAAAGAATCACCAGAGTGCGCGCCTTCATCGGAATCGGCGGGATCAGCAGCATCACGCGCTGGTTCGGGAACAGCATCCCGTAGGCCAGCAGCAGGCCGAACACGCCGCCGGAGGCGCCGATCGACGGAATTGGCATGCTTCCGCTGGCGAGCATCCAAGAACTGGTGATGAGCTGGCAGACCCCGGCACCGACAACGCAGACGAGGTAGTAGGTCAGGAACCGCTTCGGCCCCCAGACAAACTCCAGCGGCGCACCGAACATCACCAGTGCCAGCATGTTGAAGGCCAGATGCCAGAAGCTGCCGTGCAGAAAGGCATAGCTGAGCAACTGCCAGGGCATGAACGACGGCGCCATCAGGGCCGGGTCGTAAACCGAACCGCCCCAGGGCCAGAGCATCAGGCTGACCAACGCCTCGTTGCCCAGCGCGAACTGCAGGACGAACCCCGCGACGTTCGCGATCAGCAGCGCCTTGGTAATGCGGGGAATGTCGAAAGCCATCCTTGGGGCACCCGGTTTTCGTTGCAGTGCATCATACCGGTTCAGCGCGGCGCCCAGATGGCTGCATCCAGCGATCCATCGTCCTCGTTCATCCGCACCCGACCGTTGCGGACGGCCACGCCTTCGGCGCGTAGCCGTCTGGCCTGCTCGCGCCACGGTCGGGTGCCCTGTGCGAAGGCGATCCGGCCATCCGACCGCAGAATCCGATGCCAGGGCAGATCCGGGACATCGCTTTCCCCAAGCACCCGCGCCACCAGCCGCGCCCGCCCCGGCAGGCCGGCGCGACGCGCGATCCCGCCGTAGCTGGCAACCTGTCCGGGCGGCACCGCGCGAATGGCGTCGAGAATGCGCTGCTGCGGCGAACGCGTGCCTGCGGGAACGTCCATGATCGGGTTAGCATAGCGCTCTCCCCCGCCAACGCATTTTCACGATGAACCACTTCGAGCAGATCCACCAGCACCTCGTTTCCGCCGGCTACCACATGCTGCTGGAGGAAGACGGGCTGGCCTGCGTCGAACTGTCGCTGCGGCAGGGCAAGCGCCACCAGGCCATCTTCCTGACCGAATTGCAGAACGACGACGGCCGCCGCTTCCTGCGGGTGTCCACCTCGATCGCTCCGATCACCGGCCTCGACGCGCGCAAGGCGCTGGCCTTCAACTGGGAAAGCCGGGTCGGATTCCTCGCCATCGGCGAACTCGACGGCGTGCGCTACCTGCAGCTGTGCGAGAACCGCCCGTACGACAGCCTGCTGCCGGCCGAGATCGACCGTTTGATCCTGGAAATCGGCGGCACCGGCGATGCGATGGAGCTGCGGCTGTCGGCCGGCGGGGATTTGCTGTAGCGCAACGCCGATTTGATCGACCTTCCTCGGCTCAGGTCCACCCGACGAGCATCAGCGCCCGGTAGAACAGCCAGGCAACCGTGGCCGAAGCCGGGATCGTCAGGATCCAGGCCCAGACGATGCGCTCGATCGTGCCAAGCTTGAGTCGCCGTGGATTCTTGGCGAACCCGACGCCCATGATCGCAGTGGACACCGTGTGCGTGGTCGACACCGGCATGCCGAAATGCGCAGCGACCATCAATACCGTGGCCGAGCTGGAATCCACCGCGAATCCGTCCAGTGGATGCAGCTTGACCATCTTGTGACCCAGGGTCTTGATGATGCGCCAGCCGCCCGAGGCGGTGCCGGCGGCCATCACCAGCGCACAGGTGACGACGATCCAGTCGGCCACCGTGGAACCGGACGATTGCTCCGGGTGCATGAAGGCGAGCCAGGACGGCAGGTCGTCGAGCGCTCCCGCGGCCTGCGCGCCGATCAGCGTCAGGGCGATCACGCCCATGGTTTTCTGCGCGTCGTTGTGCCCGTGGGCATAGCCCATGTACGCAGCCGACATGATCTGGAGCTTGCCGAAGGCGGCATTGATCCAACGCGGTCGGGCCAGCCGCCGCAACACGCCACCGCTGCGCTCCATCCCGAAAATCAAGGCCCAAAGAATCACCATCAGGACGAAGCCCAGCAGGAAGCCGGCCAGCGGCGAGGTCACCATCGGCACCAGCACCTTCCAGACCAGCCCCTTGCTCTGGGTCCAGCTGGCCGCGCTCTCCACCCACAGCAGCGCGTTCCAGTCCATGTGCGAAGCCGCCAGCGCGGCGCCGCACAGCCCGCCGATCAAGGCATGCGAAGAAGACGAGGGCAGCCCCAGCCACCAGGTCAGCAGGTTCCAGGCGATCGCGCCCAGCAGCGCGCACAGCATCAACTGCGAAGTGGCGTCCACCACGGCGGTATTGACGATCCCGGTCGCGATGGTCGCGGCGACGGCGGTGCCGGTCAGCGCGCCGACCATGTTCATCACCGCCGCCATCATCACGGCCTGCCCGGGGGTCAGGACCTTGGTCGCAACCGAGGCCGCGATCGAATTGGCGGTGTCGTGGAAGCCGTTGATGAACTCGAAGACGAGCGCGGCGGCGATCACCACCAGGACCAGGGTCAACATCATCGCCGCGCCCCGTCAGCTGTTCTTCAGGACGATCTGGTAGGCGACGACGCCCGCCTCGCGGCAGCGGTCGATCGCTTTCTCCAGGATTTCGAAGAACTCCTTGAGCAGGAACATCTGCAGGCTGTCGAGCTTGCCGGAATAGATTTCCCGGTACAGTTCCAGCATCAGCCGGTCGGCCTCGTTCTCGATCGAACGCAGCTTCTCGTTGAGCGCGGTCATCCGGTCGAGGTTCATGTGCTCGAGCTGGTCGACCATCTCCACCACGACCTCGGCGGCCTGTTCCAGCATCGCCGCGCGCGGCGCGAAATCGATATGCCCCAGGTGCTGGACCGCCAGCGCATAGCGATCGGCGAACTTCTCGATCTGCTTGGGAATCTTGTGCAACGCCGAGCCGAGCGCCTCGATGTCCTCGCGCTCGAACGGGGTGATGTAGCTGTCCACCAGCGCCTGGCTGAGCTTGTCGGCGGCGGTGCGTTCCCGCAGCCGGGCCAGCTTGAAGGCGTCCAGGGCCGGCTGGCGGTCGGACTCCTTCATCATCGCGTGCAGTGCCCTGGCGCTGTCCAGCGCGGCGGCGGCGGCGTCGTCCAGCAAGGCATAGAACTGGGTTCCGGACCCGAAAATGGTTTGCAGGGAAAACATCGGGACTCCAACAGGAATCTGGCGGAATGAAGCCGAAGTGTAAACGCCGAATGTGACGCATTCATGACAAAGGACGCGCCTGCTATGATGCCGGCACGCTTCCAGCCATGGCCTCCGACCCGACACCCTCCCTGCGCTTCGCCCGGCGGCTGCGTGCCGCTCTTGCGGCCGCCTGCCCACGGTCCTGCCGCGACCCGCTCCCTGTCCCCGGTATCCATCCGTGCTGGAACTGCTGATCGTCATCGCCCTGATCGTCCTCAACGGCTTCTTTGCCCTGTCCGAGATGGCCGTGCTGACTTCGCGCAAGGTGCGCCTGAAACAGCGTGCCGAGACCAGCCGCGGCGCGCGCACGGCGCTGGAGTTGGCGGAACGACCGGAACGGTTCCTGTCCACGGTCCAGGTCGGGATCACCAGCATCGTCATCCTGACCGGCATGTACGGCGGCGATGCCATCGGCCAGAACATCGGGCGCTGGCTGGCAGCCCATGTGCCGACACTTGGCCGCTATTCCGAGACCATCGGCACCGTGCTGGCGGTCAGCCTGATCACCTATCTGAGCATCGTCATCGGCGAGCTGATCCCCAAGCGGCTCGCCCTGCTGGCGCCGGAACGCCTCGCTTCCGTGGTCGCCCCGCCGATGCACTGGCTGGCGTGGATTTCCAGCCCCCTGGTATGGCTGCTGAGCGTGACAGTGCGCTCCATCCTGTCGCTGTTCCGGCTCGACTCCCGGGGGGAAAGCCAGGTGACGGAAGAGGAAATCCAGCTGCTGGTCAGCGAAGGCCACGAACAGGGCGTGATCGACCTCGACGAGCGCAACATGGTCAACCGGGTGATGCGGCTGGGCGACCGCACCGCCGACAGCCTGATGACGCCGCGGACGAAGATCACCTGGCTCGACGCGACCGCGAGCCTGCAGGAGAACCTTGCGGTCATGCTGGAACACGCCTACTCGCGCTATCCGGTGCATCGCGGCAGCGACGCCGACGTGGCCGGCATCCTCGAGGTCAAGACCCTGCTCGACGAGCTCGGTCGTCCCAAGCCGGCGCTGTTCAACGACGTCCGCCCGGCGCTGTTCGTCTCCGAGTCCACCCACGCGATGAAGTTGCTCGAACTGCTGCGCGAAGACCAGCAGACGATGGCTCTGGTGGTGGACGAATACGGCGACATCCAGGGCATGGTGACGATCTCCGACATCGTCGATGCGGTGATCGGACGCCTGCAGGCCGGCGGCGAGGCCGACGCCGGCGAGGCGCTGGTGGTCGAACGCGAGGACGGTTCCCTGCTGGTGGACGGCGGCCTGCACATCGACGAACTGCGCGAGCTGACCGGCGAGCGCATCGCCGAGGCCGACGACATGGAATTCCACACCGCGGCCGGCCTCGTCATTGCCCATTTCGGACGCATTCCAAGGGTCAGCGAATATTTCCGGGTCGGCCTGTGGCGGATCGAAGTCGTCGATCTCGACGGTCCCCGGGTCGACAAGCTGCTGCTGCAGCGCGACCCGTCCCCGCCGAACGCCGCCGGGGACGGTTGAGGCGGGTTCGCTTGTTTGCCCCGGGCATCGGCTAGAAGCTTTTTGACGCGGATCGACGCGGAAACACGCGGATTTTTCTTGAAATAGATTTATCCGCTCTTTCCGCGTCAATCCGCGTCAAGAAATTCTCCTCCCAATCCGGTCCGGGTTGTGGACGAGATCTCAGGCCTGCACCAGCAGGCGCGCGAACTCGGCCGCCGCCAGCGGTTCGCTCAGCCAGAAGCCCTGGACATAGTCGCCCTGACGCTCGCGCAGCAGGTCGTACTGCCCGCGCTGTTCGACGCCTTCGGCCACGACGACGATCCCCAGCGAATGCGCCATCGCCATGGTGGCGCTGGTCAAGGCAAGGTCGCCCGCGTCCTCGAGCAGATCGACGATGAAGCTGCGATCGATCTTCAGTCCGTCCACCTGCACCCGGCGGAGGTGGTTGAGGCTGGAATAGCCGGTACCGAAATCGTCCAGCCAGACGCGCACTCCGAGGTTGCGCAGCCGCGACAGCAGGTCGGCCGCATGGGCGACATCGCGGATCACCGCGGTTTCGGTCACCTCCAGGTGCAGCCGGTCCGCTGGCAGACCGCTTTCCTGCAGGGCCCGCGACACCTGGGAGAACAATCCGACGCTGCGCAGCTGGCGCCCGGACACGTTGACCGAGACGAACGGTCGGGTCCCCTCGGGCAGCTCCGGCCAGCCCGCGGCCTCGGTGCAAGATGCGAGCAGGACGCGCTCGCCGATTTCCTCGATCAACCCGCTCTGCTCCGCCACCGGCACGAAGACATCCGGGGAAATGGCGCCTTCCTGCGGATGGTTCCAGCGCAGCAGCGCTTCTGCCCCCATCAGCGCGCGATCCTGGGTGCGGTAGATCGGCTGGTAGACCATCGACAGCTCGCCGCGCTCCCATGCCCCGCGCAGTTCCTGTTCGAAGCGCAGACGACGCATCGCGTCCTCGTCCACCGACCGGCTGTAGAAGCGATAGCAGCTCTTGCCGTCGAACTTGGCCTGGTACATCGCGATGTCGCCGCACTTCATCAGCTGCGACGCATTGATCGCATCGTCCGGGAAAACCGCGACGCCCACCGACGTCCCCAGCACCAGACGGCGCCCGTGCAGCATCAGCGGCGAGGCAAGATCCTGCACCAGCGCCTCGGCAAGGCGGGTCGCAAGCTCGTTCTGATCCTCGCCGGGCGACGCTTCCAGCAGAATCACGAACTCGTCGCCGCCCAACCGCGCCACCACCGCGTCGCTTCCGCCCAGCGTGCTCACGGCATGCTCGATCCTGGAAGCCGTCTGGACCAGCACATCGTCGCCGGCCTCGTGGCCAAGGGTGTCGTTGATGCTCTTGAAATCGTCGAGGTCGCAGAACAGCAGGGCGAGCTGTCCGCCGGTACCGTGCATTTCCCGCAGGCGCTGGTCGAGCGCGGTCCGGAACGCCAGCCGGTTGGCGAGTCCGGTCAGGGCGTCGCTGTAGGCGGCGCGGCGCATGTCGCGATCGTGGCGCGCCACGCTGTCGCGCATGTGCTCGAAGGCGCGGGTGAGGTCGCCCAGTTCGTCGTCGTGTTTCACCGGCGGAATCGGCGTCGAGAAATTGCCCTGCTCGATCTCGCGGGCGGCGTCGCCGAGCATCCGGATCGGCTCCACCAGCATGCGCTGCAGGGCGATCGCTCCGAGAACGCAGACCACGCCCAGCCCCGCGCACATCCCCAGCAGCCACCACAGGCTGACCTTGTTGACGTCGGACAGGCGCTCGCGCAGCCCGAGCAGGGTCTGCTCCTCGGCACGCGCAGCGGAATCCATGGAATAACCAACGCGCACGCCCCCAAGCCGATCCTCGCCAACGCGAATCGGACTGGAGATGTCCAGCGTCCTGCCCTCCTGCTGCACGAGCATCGCATCCGCAGCAACGATCCTGCCCGCCAGCGGATCCTGCATCGGCCTGCCGTAGGCCGGGATCGTGCCCGAGCCGTCATGCAGTATCCGGCCTTCGGAATCGTAGACCAGAACATAAGCCACTCCGGGCGTTCGCAAGGCATCCCGGGCCTGGTTGCCGACGTCCTCAAGGTCGAAGTAGTACAGCGGGTTGGTCAGGGAATCGACGAGTTGCTGCACCTGCGCCTTGCCGCTCTCGCGCAGCTGCTGGATCAACAACGCATGCGTGCTCTGACGCGAGATATCGACGGTCTCGCGTTCGTCGTGGGTCTGCCGGAACCACAGCGCCAGCGTCAGCACCAGCATCATCAACAGCAGCAGCGCGATCGCGACGCCGAAGCGCCACTGCAGGCTGGAACGGCGCGGCCTCACTCGACCTCCCGGCGCAGGCGCTGCACGCCTTGCGCCAGTCGCCGCAGCGCGACCCGGTCCGATTCCTCGATCGGCACAAAGCGGGTGGTTCCGAGAAATTTGCGCAGCGCCTCGGCCGCTGCGGGATCGTTTGTCGCTTCGATCAGCAGCTCCCGCAGTCTCGACTCTACCTGCGGATCCATGCCGCTGCGTGCGAGCATCATCGCCCGCGGAACGTCGTCGCTGCGGCCAATGATCCGCAGATCCGGAAGGAAGGCTCTGGGCACGCGGTTCGAATCGATCCAATCAAGATTGCTGAGCACGCCGGCATCGACCAGCCGCTTGTGCACCCAGGTCGTCACGTTCAGCTCGGTGCGCGCATAGATGTAGCCGACACGATCCGGAGCCGGCTTGTCGGTCGGCGACAACAGCGGCTCCAGCGATTCGCCCGCGGCCAGCAGCTGGCTGCCGGGCAGATAGTAGGCGCTGGTCGAATACGGGCTCTGGAACGCCACGCTGTGCCCGCGCAGATCGGACAGCGAATGGATCGGGCTGTCCCTGCGCACGAAGAACAGGCTGTGGTAGCGCAGGACCCCGTCGCGCTCGGTGATCAGGAACGAATGGGCGACGCCGCGATCCTCCAGCACCGAGGCATTGCCGGCGGTTTCGTTGATCAGGTCCACCCGGCCGCGGCGCAGGTAGCTCGACATCTGCTGCAGGTCGCGGGCCATCAGGATCCGGCCGCTGCGGATACCGACGCCGGCCATGCGCGGAACCAGGTAGTCGAGCAGCGGCTTGAGCTGCTCGTAATGCGCCTTGGGGTTGTCGCTGATCCGGCCCAGCACCAGCACGCCGTCATCCGGATCCCCGCGCATGCTCTGGGCGGAAGCGGCGGAGACGGTGACGGCAAACAGGAAAAGCAGGCTGACGAACGTCCGCAGAACCCGACCCATGGCAGAAGTCCGGCCTCCTTCGAGCACTTGTCCAAGCCTACAGGATTTCCTCCCGCGCCGTGCGGCTGCCGGCCAGCCGCGCCATCCGCTCGGAGTCGGCGAGAATCCCGTGCAGCAGGCGCACTTCGGCCGCGTCGAGGTTGGCCCGCAGGTACAGCCGCCGCAGCTTGCGCAGCGCCGATTCGGGCGCCCGACCCTTGTGGAAGTCGATTGCTTCGAGGGTGGCGGCAAGATGCTCGAACAGGCCTTCGAGCTGGGCGTGGGTCGCCGTCTGCGCGTCCGCCGGAGGCGTGCGCGGCGCGGGGTCTCCGATGGCCGCGGCCGGAAGCCCTTCCAGCATGGCGCAGCGCAGCTCGTAGCTGAGCACCTGCACCGCCGCCGCAAGATTGAGCGAACTGAATTCCGGGTCCGACGGAATATGCACCGCGGCGTTGCACAGGGCCATCTCGACGTTGTCCAGGCCGCTGCGCTCGCGCCCGAACACCAGTGCCACCGGCCCGCCGACCGCGGCGGCCGTGGCGCGACGGGCGGCATCGCGCGGATTCAGCGGCTCCAGCTGGATCCGCCGGCTGCGGGCGGTACAGCCCAGCACCCAGCGGCAATCCGCCACCGCCTCCGCCAGCGTGGCGAATATCGGCGCGGTTTCGACCAGATCATCCGCGCCGGCCGCCATCGCATGGGTATCGCGATCCGGCGCCTTTTCCGGCGCCACCAGCACGAGGCTGGACAAGCCCATGGTCTTCATGGCCCGCGCTGCGGAACCGATGTTGCCTGGATGCTGCGTGCCGACCAGCACGATCCGCAGGTTGCGGACGCTGGCGAATTGCGATGATGCCTCCATGCGCCAATGGTAAACTCCCCGCCCCGGCCATGCGCCGGAGTCGCTCTTTCCCGCCGCCGTCCCGCCACCTCCATCGAGGCCCGTTCCCATGCAGAAACCCATCGTCAACGTCATGGTCAAGGCGGCGCGCGCGGCGGGCGGGGCCTTGTTGCGGGGAATGAACCGGCTCGATGCGATCAACGTGATCGAGAAGGACCGTCAGGACTACGCCAGCGAAATCGACCAGCAGGCGGAGCAGGCGGCCATTCGCGAACTGCGCCGCGCCCACCCCGACGCCGCGTTCCTCGGCGAGGAAGGCGGCCTGCAGGGCAAAGGCGGCAGCCTGTTCGTCATCGATCCGCTGGACGGCACCAGCAACTACCTGCGCGGGTTCCCGCACTGGTGCGTTTCGATCGCGCTGGTGGAGGGCGGCGTCGCCCAGCACGGCGTGGTGTTCGATCCGTTGCGCAACGAACTGTTCACCGCCAGCCGCGGTGCCGGCACGCTGCTCAACGACCGCCGCGTTCGCGTCAACGAACGCAAGGACCTGTCCGGCACGGTGCTTGCCACCGGCTTTCCGCCCCGCGACCGCGCCCATGCGCCGGCGCAGCTCGACTGCGTGCGCACCCTGCTCGGCGAGGCCGAGGACATCCGCCGCACCGGCTCGGCCGCACTCGACCTGGCCTACGTGGCCTGCGGTCGCCTGGACGGCTATTTCGAGAGCGGGCTGAAACTCTGGGACATCGCCGCCGGCGTGCTGCTGGTGCGCGAGGCCGGCGGGCGCATCTGCGACTACCGGGGCGCGCAGCCGGACAAGCTCGATCCCGGCGCAGCCGGCGGCGGCAGCCACCAGGTCGTGGCCGGCAGCGTGAAGCTGGTGGACGAACTGCAGAAGCGGATTGTCGAATCCGGGCTGGCCGCAGCCACCAAGCGCTGATTCGGGGACATCCCCGACACGAAGAAGGCCGCGCAACGCGCGGCCTTCCCGTATCCGAAAACTCCACGTCGACGTTCAGGGCCGACGCGCAAGCTCCGCGTGATCCTTTGCCTTCGGCATCAGGTCCTGCTTGGTCACCTTCAGGCCGCCGATGGTCAACAGCGCGCAGGAGATGAAGATCGAAGACAGGGTGCCGATGACGATACCGATCATCTGCGATTCGGCCATGCCCTGCAGCGAATCGCCACCGAATATGTACAGCGCCAGCGCGGTCAGGAAAGCCACGAACGAGGTGATCACGGTACGCGACAGGGTCTGGTTGACCGACTTGTTCAGGATGTCGGTCGGGTCCGAGCGCAGCGCGCGGAAATTCTCGCGGACGCGGTCGAACACCACGATGGTGTCGTTGATCGAGAACCCCATCACCGACAGGATGCCGGCCAGCACGTTGAGGTCGAACTCGTGCCCGCTGACCGCAAACCAGCCCGCGCAGACGATGACGTCGTGCATGGTGCCGATGGTCGCCGCGATCGCGAATTTCTTCTCGAACCGCATCGAGATGTAGACCAGAAACCCGATGATCACGAACAGCACCGCATACATGCCGTTCAACGCCAGATCCTTGCCGACCTCGGCGCTGATCACCGAACTGCTGCGCTTGGTTGCCGGATTGCCCGCCAGCGACGCCGCCTTGGCAACCGCATCGCCGATGCTGGACGCCTTGTCGCTGGTTCCTTCCTTCTTGTCGTCGGTCTGCAGACGCACCAGCAGGTCGTGATCGCTGCCGAAGCTTTGCACCTCGGCGCCGTGGAACCCTGCCTCCGCCAGCTGCTCGCGCACCCGATCGACGTTCGGAGCCTGTTCGTAGCGCAATTCGATGCCGATGCCACCGGTGAAATCCAGCGCGAAATTGAAGCCGCGGGCGTACATCGCCACCAGCGAGACCAGCATCAGCAAGATCGCGACGGACAGCGACACCCAGCGCAGGCGCATGAAGTCGATGTTGCTGTCGTAGGGGAACACATTGAATTGTTTCATTGCATGTGCTCCTTCAGATCGAAACCGACTTCGGCTTGCGCTTGCCGCCGTAAATCAGGGTGGCGATGCCGCGCGAAACCGAGACTGCGGTATAGGCCGAGGTGATGATGCCGAGCATGGTGGTCATGCCGAACCCCTTCAGCGGGCCGCTGCCGAAGGCGAACATCGCAAGACCGGCCAGAAATGCCGTGACGTTTGCATCGAGAATAGTTCCCGAGGCTCGGTCGTAGCCTTCCGCGATGGCTTTCTGCGGGGGGAGTCCGATTCGCAACTCCTCGCGTATTCGTTCGTTGATGAGCACGTTGGCGTCCACCGACATGCCTACGGTCAACGCGATGCCCGCAAGGCCCGGCAAGCTCATGGTGGCTCCGATCATCGACATCAGCGCGAACACCATGACCAGGTTGATCAACAACGCCAGGCAGGTGATCAGACCGAACATCCGGTAGTACACAAGGAAGAAACCCAGCGCGAACAGGAACGAATACGTCACCGCCTTGAGGCCGCGATCGATGTTTTCCTTGCCGAGGCTCGGGCCGATGGTGCGCTCGTCGACGAAGTCCATCGGAGCGGCCAGCGCGCCAGCGCGCAGCAGCAGCGCCAGATCGGCGGCCTCCTTCATGCTTTCCAGACCGGTAGTCTGGAACTCCTTGCCCAGCGTGCCCTGGATGGTGGCGACCGAGATCACCTGTTCGCGAACCCGGGTGCTGCGCACCTCGTGTCCATCGACCATGCGTACCTCGGGAATGCGCTCGATGTAGACCACCGCCATCGGCTTGCCGACGTGGGCGCTGGAGTAATCGAACATGCGCTGGCCACCGGTCGCGTTCAGTCGCACCCGCACCGCCGGTGTTCCGGACTGCGAATCGAAGAACGAGGAGGCGGTCTGCAGCTGCTCGCCCGAGGCGATCACGCGCTTGTTGAGCAGGACGGGGATCGGCTTGCCGTCCGGGCCGAGTTCCTTGCGGTAGTAGATTCGCGCTTCCGGCGGAACGTTGCCGGAATCGCGCGCTTCGATCGCGTTGCCTTCGACCACGCCGCGGTATTCCAGCGTCGCGGTGGCGCCGAGGATGCGCTTGGCCTGTGCGGTGTCCTGCACGCCCGGCAGTTGGATCGCGATCCGATCCGCGCCCTGCCGCTGGATGATGGGTTCGGCGACGCCGAGCTCGTTGATGCGGTTGCTCAGGGTGCCGATGTTCTGCTGCACGGCATCGCTGAGGGCCTTGTCCAGTTCGGACTGCGGGATGCGCACCGTGATGGTGTCGCCTTCGGAGCTGATCTGGAAGGTCGGCACGCTGGTGGTGATCAGGCGCTCGGCTGCGTCGGGGTTCTGCCCACTGCCGAGCTTGATCACGACCGCGTTGTTCGCCGCCGGCTCGACCGAAATGTAGCGGATATGGTTGTCGCGCAGCGCGCTGCGGATGTCCTCGGCGGTCGTCTCGAACATCTTCTGCATCGCCGCATGGCGATCGACCTGCATCAGGAAGTAGACGCCGCCCTGCAGGTCGAGGCCGAGCAGCATGGGCTTGGCCCCGATCGCCGCCATCCAGTTCGGCACCGTCGACGCCCGGTTGAGGGCCACCACGTAGTCGCTGCCGGCAAGATCGCGAAGCGCAACGGCTGCCCTGGCCTGATCGTCGGAGGACGCCAGCCGCACCAGCAGGTTGCCGTCCTTTTGCACCTCGATTTGCTTCGCGCGCAGGCTTGCCGCCTTGAGCGCCGCATCGACCCGGGCCTGGAAGGCCGCATCGATGGTCGCACCGCGGTTGGCGGTGATCTGGACCGAGGGATCCTGCGGATACATGTTCGGAACCGCGTAAAGCGCGCTGAGGAACAGAACTATCGCGGCAACGATGTATTTCAGACGGCTGTAAACGAGCATCGGCAAATCCAGTCGGTGTCGGGCACCAATCGATCAATTGCGGCGGAAACGGGGTGGCTTACGCCGACTTCAGCGTGCCCTTGGGCAGGACGTTGGAAATCGCGCCCTTCTGGACGCGCAGCTGCACGCCATCGGCGACTTCCACGGTGATGAAGCTCTCGCTGATCGCGGACACCGTTCCGGCGATGCCACCGCTGGTGATCACCTCATCGCCCTTTTGCAGTTTTTCGAGCATCTGCCGATGCTCCTTCTGCCGCTTCATCTGCGGACGGATCATGATGAAGTACATGATCGCGATCAGCACGATGAAGAACAGCGACGAGGACATCAGGCCGCCGGAAGGATCCTGTCCAGCGGTCTGGGCGTGAGCAACGGGAATCAGCAAATCGAAGGGGTTCATCGGGAATCCGGGAAAGTGTGTAACGACCGCAATCACGGCCAGCCGCGCATTATGCCATGTCCCGCCCGTCCCTTCCCCCGGATTGCAGGGCGGGTGAGGTCGCGCGAGGTGCGCGATCTTGCGTGAGGGTCCCTACGCACGGCGATGCGCGTTAAAAGACTCGCGGAACCGCGCAAAAGTTCCCGCCTCGATCGCCTGTCGCATCTGCGCCATCAGCCGCTGGTAGTAGCGCAAGTTGTGCAGGGTGCCCAGCATCGGCGCCAGCATTTCGTTGCAGCGGTCCAGATGGCGCAGATAGCTGCGCGAGAACCCCCCGGCACAGGCCACGCAGTCGCAGCCTTCCTCGATCGGGCGCAGGTCGTGCTCGTACTGCGCGTTGCGCACCCGGATCACGCCGGTGGAGGTGAAGAAGTGGCCGTTACGGGCATTGCGGGTGGGCATCACGCAGTCGAACATGTCGACCCCGCGCGCCACCGCTTCCACCAGATCCTCCGGCCGGCCCACGCCCATCAGGTAGCGCGGGCGGTCTTCGGGCAGCTGCGGCGCAGTGTGGTCCAGCATGGCGTTGCGCTCGCCCTCGCTTTCGCCCACCGCCAGCCCGCCGATGGCGTAGCCGTCGAAACCGATCGCCTTCAGCCCCTCGGCCGAGCGCGTGCGCAGGTCGCGGTGGACGCCGCCCTGGACGATGCCGAACAGCGCCGCGTCGTTGCCCTCGTGGGCTTTTTTCGAACGCTCAGCCCAGCGCAGCGACAGCTCCATCGACTTCTCCACCGCCCGCCGATGCACCGGCTGGCCGTGCTTGTCATTCACCGGAGGGCATTCATCGAAAATCATCACGATGTCGCTGCCCAGCGCCTTCTGGATGTGCATCGACTCTTCCGGACCGAGGAAGACCTTGCGGCCGTCGGTGGGCGCGGCAAAGGTGACGCCGGCCTCGGTGATCTTGCGGCGGTGCGCCAGCGAAAACACCTGGAAGCCGCCGGAATCGGTCAGGATCGGCCCGTCCCAGCGGGCGAAGCCGTGCAGGCCGCCGTGCGCCTCGATCACATCCAGCCCCGGCCGCAGGAACAGGTGGAAGGTGTTGCCGAGGATGATCTGCGCGCCCAGGTCCTTGATCTGCGGCGGCAGCACCCCCTTGACCGAACCGTAGGTGCCCACAGGCATGAACGCCGGTGTTTCGATCACCCCGCGCGGAAAAGTGATGCGGCCGCGGCGGGCGGCACCGTCGGATTTCAAGAGCTGGAAATTCATGCGACTCATTGTTTATCGCCTGCGGCGCCGCCGCCCATGGGGTACTCCTTGACGGCGCGAAGGAACCTCCTGTTCCACGCGCCGCCGCGCGCCCGCTCCGCGGCCCAGCCCGGCACAGCGTGCCGGGCGTTCGCACGCTTGCATCGCATGCGATGCAAGCCAAGCGCGCTCTCCCATGGCGCGCTCTGCGGAGCACCCCATGGCCGACACCGCCGCATGGAGGGTTCAGCGCGCATTGCTCACCCGCGGACCGTGCTGCGACGGATCCCGCCTCATGCGTCCTCCCGCTGCGGCCACAGCAGCATCGCATCGCCATAGCTGAAAAAGCGGTAGCGCTCGCGCACCGCGTGCTCGTAGGCGGCGAACACCCGCTCCTTGCCGGCGAACGCCGACACCAGCATCAGCAGGGTCGATTCGGGCAGGTGGAAATTGGTCAGCAGCGCGTCGATGCTGCGGAGCTTGTAGCCGGGAAAGATGAAGATGCTGGTATCGCCGGCAAACGGCAACAGCTCGCCGTCCACCAGCGCGGACTCCAGCGCGCGCACCACGGTGGTGCCGACCGCGATCACCCGGCCACCGGCGGCGCGGGTGCGGCGCACCTTGGCCACCAGCTCGGCGCCGACGTTGATCCACTCGCTGTGCATGTGGTGACGATGCACGTCCTCGACCCGCACCGGCTGGAAGGTACCGGCGCCGACGTGCAGGGTCACATGCCCGAACTCCACCCCGCGATCGCGCAGCGCCGCCAGCAGCGGCTCATCGAAATGCAGCCCGGCGGTCGGCGCCGCCACCGCGCCGGCCTCGCGCGCGAACACGGTCTGGTAGCGCTCGGCGTCATCCGCATCGGGACGACGTTCGATGTAGGGCGGCAGAGGAATCTGGCCGGCGTGCTGCAGCCACGACTCCAGCCCTTCACCGACGTGGAAGCGCAGCTTCCAGAAGCCGTCCTCCTCGCGCGCCAGCACCTCCGCCTCGCCGCCCGCATCCAGCGCGATCCGGCTGCCTAGCTGCGGCGGCTTGCTGACGCCCAATTGCACCCGCGCCGCGTCTCCGGGCAGCAGCCGCTCGATCATGATTTCCACCCGCCCGCCGCTGGCCTTGTGCCCGAACAGTCGCGCCGGGATCACCCGGGTGTCGTTGAACACCAGCAGATCACCGGCCCGCAGCAGCGACGGCAGGTCGCGCACATGCCGATCCTCGAACGCCGCATCGCCCGCCGGCACGTGCAGCAGCCGGCTGGCGGAACGCTCGGGCAGCGGCGCCTGCGCAATGAGTTCCTGCGGCAGGTGGTAATGGAAATCGGAGGTTTTCAACGCTCGAACTTGGTCGAAAGGATGATCGAGGTATTGGTGCGTTCGACGCCGTCGATCGCGCCGATGCGGTCGGTGAGCACATCCATCTCGCCGACGGTGGAGGTGACGGCCAGCGCGATCAGGTCGTGGCCGCCGCTGATCGAATACAGCACGCGCACCTCGTGCATTCCGTGCAGGTCCTTCACCACCATCGCCATCTGCCTCGGCCGCAGGGTGATCAGGATGTGCGCGCGGATGCGGCTTTGTTCGAGTTCCTCGTCGATCCGCACGGTGTAGCCGCGGATCACGCCCTGACGTTCGAGTCGGGCGATGCGGTTTTGCACCGTGGTGCGCGACAGCCCGAGTTTGCGGGCGATGTCGGCGGTCGAGGCGCGCGCGTTTTCGCGCAGCACGGAGAGCAGGAGCTCGTCGGCGGGAGAGATCGGCATATCGGCAAAGCATACTTCCATTTCGCCCAAATTGCCCGTCGAAGTGGTCGAATCCAACCTGTCTTTCGACCAGGAATCGACGATAATGATGGATTGCCGGGTCGCGCCCGCGCGGCCACGGCGTGAACGGAGAATCCCATGACCCTGATCGACACCCTCGCCCCCCTGCGCGCGCACGGCAAGGCCCGCACCATCGGCCTTGACGACGCCACCCTGCTCGACTTCGCCGCCCGCGACACGCAACTGGCAGACGCCATCCACGCCGCGGCCGCCGAGTACGCGCGCGTGCGCGCCGAGTTCCCGGAGTTGCTGGAACTGGACGAAGCCGCGCAGACGCATGAGGTCCAGGCCGGCTTCGTCAACTTCTACGCCGAGGACGCCGCCAATCCCTACGTCGCGCTGGCTGCGCGCGGGCCGTGGCTGGTGACGCTCAAGGGCGCGGTGCTGTACGACACCGGCGGCTACGGCATGCTCGGCCTCGGCCACACGCCGGAAGCGGTGACCGCAGCGATGGCCAAGCCGCAGGCAATGGCCAACATCATGACCCCGAACGTGTCGCAGTTGCGCTTTGCGCAGGCGATGCGCAAGGAAATCGGCCAGATCCGCGGCGGCTGCCCGTACGTTGCCTTCATGTGCCTGAACTCCGGCTCGGAATCGGTGTCGCTGGCCTCGCGCATTGTCGATGCCAACGCCAAGGCGCTGACCGATCCGGGCGCCCGCCACGCCGGCAAGGCGATCAAGCGGCTGGTGGTCAAGGGCGCCTTCCACGGCCGCACCGAGGCGCCGGCGCTGTATTCGGATTCCTCGCGCAAGACCTACGTGCAGTATCTGGCGAGCTTCCGCGACGAGCACTCGGTCATCACCGTGCCGCCGTACGACATGGACGCGCTGCGCGCGGTGTTCACCGAGGCCGAGGCCAAGGGCTGGTTCATCCAGGCGATGTACCTGGAGCCGGTGATGGGCGAAGGCGATCCCGGCCGCAGCGTGCCGGTGGATTTCTACAACCTCGCCCGCGAACTGACCGCGGCGCACGGCAGCCTGCTGCTGGTGGATTCGATCCAGGCCGGCCTGCGCGCCACCGGGTATCTTTCGATCGTCGATTACCCCGGCTTCGAGCAGGCCGCGGCGCCGGACATGGAAACCTATTCCAAGGCGCTCAACGCCGGCCAGTACCCGCTGTCGGTGCTGGCGGTCAGCGAACGCGCGGCGGCGATCTACAGGCGCGGCCTGTACGGCAACACCATGACCGCCAATCCGCGGGCGCTGGACGTGGCCTGCGCCGTGCTGGCGCAGATCACCCCCGAGCTGCGCGCCAACATCCAGCAGCGCGGCCGCGACGCGCTCGCCCTGCTGAACGCGCTGAAGGACGAACTGCACGGCCCGATCACCAAGGTCCAGGGCACCGGCCTGCTGTTCTCCTGCGAACTGACCAAGGAGTTCAAGGGCTACGGCGCCGGCTCCACCGAGGAGTGGATGCGCGAGCACGGCATCGGCGTGATCCACGGCGGCGAGAATTCGCTGCGCTTCACGCCGCACTTCGCCATCACCGAGGACGAGATGAAGCTGGTGGTGGCGATGGTCAAACGCGCCATTCTTGAAGGCCCGCGCGTGGCGCAATCCGCGGCGGCTTGATCGACAGCTGCCCTTCTCCCCGCGATGCGGGGGGAAGGGAACGCGGCGATCTCTCAGGAACGATTTTCCAGGCCAGGCTTTCTGGGCTAGGCTGACCGGATGAAAATCGTTGCGCCCGACCACCCCCTGCTGCGCGACCAGATCGGCAGGCTCCGCGACAGCGCCACCGGCGCAGCCCAGTTTCGCCAGCTCGCCGGCGAGATCGCCGCCTTGCTGGCATTCGAAGCCACCCGCGACCTTCCAACCCAGTTGCGGACCGTGGAAACCTGGGCAGGGCCGCAGGCCGTCGAGCAGCTATCGCCCTTTGCATTGACGCTGGTGCCGATCCTGCGCGCGGGCCTGGGTTTTCTGCCCGGCGTGCAGCGCCTGTTTCCGGAAGCGCCGGTTGGCGTGATCGGGCTGCGTCGCGACGAAAACACGCATCGGGCGAACACCTACTACTGCAATCTCGCCGCGGATACGGCGCAGCGCACGGCACTGCTGATCGACCCGATGCTGGCCACCGGTGGCAGCGCCATCGTTGCCGTCAACCTGCTCAAGCAGGCGGGCTGCCGGCGCATCAAATGCCTGTTCCTGATCGCTGCGCCAGAAGGCCTGGCGGCGCTGGAGGCCGCACATCCGGACATCGAGGTCTATGTCGCCGCCATCGACGCCAAGCTGGACGTGAATGCCTTCATCCGTCCCGGACTTGGGGACGCCGGAGACCGCCTGTTCGGCACGCTGTCCGCGTAAACCGTATCAGCCCGCGAGTTCGAACCCGCGCAGCGCAGCCCGCTCATCCACCGGGACGTAGCGGCCCTTGGCGTCGCGGGCGACCTTGGCCGTCGCGCAGCCGGCATCGTGGGTGAAGAACAGGCGCACATCGCGCGACTGCATGTCGTCGAGAAAAGCGCGCTTTTCGTCGATCAGGGTCTCCGCACAGCGGTCGTAACCCATGGTGATCGGCAGATGGACCCAGGGGCGTCCGGGGATCAAGTCGGCGCAGAACACCACGCCGCCGTGCGCGCGGCCATCCCCTTGGGTTGGCCCCAGCACTTCGGCCAGCAGCAGCCCCGGCGTGTGGCCCTCGCTGTGGTGAAAGCGCACCGTCGGCCCCAGCGCTTTCGAGAAATCGCCGTCGACCAGTTCCAGCCGGCCGCTGGACTCCAACAGGCCCGGAACTTCCGGAATGAAGCTGGCGCGATCGCGGAAATGGGGATGGGTGGCGCGCTCCCAGTGCGCGCGGCCGACGACGAAGGTGGCGTTCGGAAACAGCAGGCGAGGCTGGTGGCCTTCTTCCCACGCGGCCAGCAGGCCGCCGACGTGATCGAAGTGCAGGTGCGAAAGCACCACGACATCGATATCTTCGTGCGAGAAGCCGGCAGCGGCCAGCGAATCCAGCAGGACGTGTCCACTTTCCACGACGCCGTAGCGTTCGCGCAGATCGGGTGCGAAGAACGCGCCGATGCCGCTGTCGAACAGCACCGTCTTGCCGTCGAGCGGCGATGCCAGCAGCGCGCGGCAAGCCAGGTCGATGCGATTGCGCGCATCCACCGTCACCCAACGCTCCCACATCGCCCGCGGCGCGTTGCCGAACATCGCGCCACCATCCAGTTTCTGCGTGTTGCCTTCGATCGACCAGAGTTCCATGGAGGAAGTGTACGCCGGCCCAGGCCGGTGCCGGTCAAGGCATCGCCACCACCTCGGCCTTGCCGACCTCATTGCGCGGGTCGCTGCCACCCAACAGCCGGTTGCGGCTGCGATCCCATTCCACCGTCTGCAGATTGCCCCAGACGTGGCTGGAGCCGCGCCCGCCCTCGGCGGCGTCCGGGGGCAGGTCGATCGCATGTCCCATGGCCCGCAGCGCCTGCGCCGCCGACGCGGAGATCGCGCCGGGCTCGGCGTCGATCACGTCCGGCAGCCACTGGTGGTGGTAGCGCGGCAGCGCGGCGACCTGCTGCGCGTCCAGCCCGGCGTCGTAGCCGAGGATGCCCAGCAGCACCATGGTGATGATCCGGCTGCCTCCCGGCGTACCCAGCACCACTACCTTGTCGGGCGATTCCATGAAGGTCGGCGTCATCGAGCTGAGCATGCGCTTGCCGGGCCTGGGCGCATTGGCCTCGTAGCCCATCACGCCGAAGGCGTTGGGCGTGCCGGGCTTGAGCGCGAAATCGTCCATCTCGTCGTTGAGCAGGACGCCGGTACCCGGCGCGACCAGTCCGGAGCCGTAGAGCAGGTTGACGGTCTGGGTCGCGCCGACGCGGTTGCCCTCGGCATCGATGATGGAGAAATGCGTGGTTTCCTCGTCCTCCAGCGGGGTCGGCTGGCCCGACAGCAGGTCGCTGGGGGTGGCCTTGTCGGGATTGATCGAGGCGCGCAGGCCGGCGGCGTAGGCCGGGCTGGTCAGCAGCGCCTGCGGCACCCGCACGAAGTCGGGGTCGCCGAGGTAGAAGGTGCGGTCGCGGTAAGCGCGGCGCATCGATTCCACCACCAGATGCACGCGTTGCGCTTCCGGCAGCGCTTCCAGGCCATAGGGCTCGAGAATCTGCAGCATCTGCGCCAGCGCGATCCCGCCGGAGGACACCGGCGGCGCGGTGACGATGGTCCAGTCGTGGTAGCGGAAGCGGATCGGCTCGCGCTCCTTGACCCTATAGCCGGCAAGCTCGTCCAGCGACCACTGTCCTCCCTCGGTATTGACCGCGGCCACCAGCTGGCGCGCGACCCGGCCGCGGTAGAAACCGTCGAAACCCTGCGCCGCCAGCCGTTCCAGCGTCGCCGCCAGATCCGGCTGTCGGAAAAGATCGCCTTCGACAATGGGCTTGCCGTTCGGCGCAAACAGCGCGCGGGTGCCCGGATAGCGCTCCATCACCGCGCGCCGCGACTGGTAGCCGCGCGCCATGCGGGCGTAGACCGGGAAGCCTTCGCGCGCGATGCGGATCGCCGGCGCCAGGGTCTGCTTCAGCGGCAGCCGCCCGTAGGTCTCGGCAACGTGAACCAGCAGCGCCGGCAGCCCGGGGATGCCGGCCGACCACGGGCCGTTTTCGGAACGGTCCGGGTCGAGGTTGCCGGCACGGTCGAGGTAGCGGTCGGGCGTTGCCGCGGCCGGCGAAGTCTCGCGGCCGTCGATGAACACGTCGCGCCCGCTTTTCGCATCGTGCAGCAGCCACAAACCGCCGCCGCCGAGACCCGAGCTGATCGGTTCGACCACCGACAGTACCGCTGACACCGCCACCGCCGCATCGAAGGCGTTGCCGCCTTCGCGGAGGATTTGCGCGCCCGCCTCGGTGGCCGCCGCGTGCGCGCTGGCGATCGCCGCGCCGGGCGGACGCGGGGATTCCGCAGGCGCCGGATCCGTCGCCTGCGCGCCCAGCGCGAGCAGCGGCAGCAGCAGGCCGAAGGCCGCTGCCGCCAGCCGCGCCGCGAGCCTGGAATCGCGTCCCTTCACGAACCGCACCGGATCAATGCCACCCTCCGGCAACGCCCGTCACTTGGCCTCGATGAAGATGTAGTTGACGCCGGCCGCGCTCACCGCCGCCTTGGCCCGGTCGTTCAGCTCCGGGGTGCCGATGAACACGACCTTCACCCCCTTCATCGTCCCCTGCGGAACGTCCGGGAAGGCCGCTTCCATCATTTCGACTTCCTTGTCCGGCGCCGGCGAGGCAAACACCAGCATGTTGCCCTCGATGATGCCGCGGCTCAGGTCTTCCTTGAGCTTGCCGAGCTGGCGGTCGTACATGCCGCCGAAATCCTCGGTGGTCGCGGCCGGCAGGAAGTAGACGAACGGACTGCCGGTGATCCCGTCCATGTGGGGCTGCAGCTTGTAATTGAGATAGGCGATCCAGTCGGCCTGCTTGTCGCTGCTGGGCAAGGCGACCGGGGTCGGCTCCTGGGCTTGCGGAGCCTCATGCTTCTTGCAGGCCGCAAACGGCAGCATGAGACAGGCGATGATGAGCAGTCGCGTCAACATGTTCATGATGTTCCCTCTGTCTTGTGTATTGGCTGGCAAGTTGGCGGAGTGAAGGCGGCGGGCGGTCATGCCTGATCCTCCCGTCGCCGCGCTTCGAGCGCCGCGACGACGGCGGCGGGGACGAAGCCGGACACGTCGCCGCCAAGCCGCGAGATTTCCCGCACCAGCGACGACGAAATGAAGCCGTATTGTTCTGCGGGAGTCAGGAACAGGGTCTCGACCTCCGGAATCAGGTGGCGATTCATGCTCGCCATCTGGAACTCGTACTCGAAATCCGACACCGCGCGCAGGCCGCGCAGCAGGATGCCGCCGCCGATCTCGCGCACGAAATGCGCCAGCAGCGAATCGAACCCGCACACCTCCACGTTGGAATGGTGCCCCAGCGCCTGCCGGGCCAGCGCAACCCGCAACTCCAGAGGAAGCGCAGGCCCCTTGCCGGGACTGGCGGCCACGCCGACGATCAGGCGCTCGAACAGCGGCGCCGCCCGATTCACGAGGTCGATATGCCCGTTGGTGATCGGATCGAACGTTCCGGGGTAAACCGCGATGCGGGTTGCCGCTGTCATGGGCCGGTCAGTCGCCTTGGTTCGGCTTTGGTGCGAGTTTACCCCGCCTGAACAGCGCATAGCGCACTTCTCGGGTGCGCTTTTCGCGATGCAGTGCCCATTCCTGACCAGGATCAGGCGCCAGTTCGGCCGGGCTTTCGACGTAAAGCCAGGCCGAAGGCGAAAGTTTCGCCGCCAGAACCGGCAGGATTTCCGCCCACAACCCGGCCGCAAACGGCGGATCGACGAAGGCGATATCGAACTGCTCCCCCTGCCAATCGGCCAGAAACCGGCGGGCATCCGCCCTGTGCACCGCCACCGAACCCGTCGCGCCCAGCGTTTCGACCTCGGTTTGCAGCACCTGCGCCAGCCCCGGATCGACTTCGACCAGTTCCACCCGCGCCGCGCCGCGCGAGGCCGCCTCGAGGCCCAGCGCCCCGCTGCCCGCGAACAGATCGAGCACGCGGGCTCCGTCCAGCTCGAACTGCAGCCAATTGAACAGGGTCTCCCGAACCCGATCGGAAGTCGGTCGAAGACCGGGACGGTCGGGCACCGCAAGGCGCGTACCGCGCCAGCGGCCGCCGATGATCCGGACCGTTCCGGAACCGTTGTGCAAGGGTTTGACGCGTCGTGGATTCATCCGGTGTCGGGGGTGCTGGATGCTAGGATGACGGCCATTTTCGAACATTCCCGGATTCATGGTCAGCTGGTTCCGTCGCAAACCCTCCAATCCACCCGGGCAGTCCCCCGCGCAGGCTACTGAAGCCGAACCTCGCCCTGACGCGCAAACGCCGGCAACGGTGGGCGCAGACCCGCACGAGGCCGGCCTTCCAGCGCCCGCCGCACCCGGCAAGACCGGCTGGCTGCAGCGGATCGGCAAGCTGCTCAATACCGACGTGGCCGAACTGCTCGGCCGCAATCCGATCCTCGACGACGACCTGCTCGACGAAATCGAAACCGCGCTGATCACCGCCGACGTCGGCGTGACGGCCAGCAGCGAATTGATCGAGGCGCTGCGCAAGCGGATGAAGTCGCGCGAATTCGCCGACGCACGGGCGCTGCTGAAGGCACTGCGCGCCGAACTGGTGGCCTTGCTGGTCCCGGTGGCCAGGCCGCTCGCCATCGACGCCGGGCGCAAGCCTTTCGTGATCATCACGGTCGGCGTCAACGGGGTCGGCAAGACCACCACCATCGGCAAGCTGGCCCGTCGCTACAAGGACGAAGGCCGCAGCCTGATGCTGGCCGCCGGCGACACCTTCCGCGCCGCAGCGGTCGCGCAACTGCAGGCCTGGGGCGAGCGCAACGGTGTGGCCGTGGTGGCACAGGGCCAGAACGCCGATGCCGCATCGGTCGCCTTCGACGCCCTGCAGGCGGCGAAATCGCGCAATGTGGACGTGCTGATCGCCGACACCGCCGGTCGCCTGCACACCCAGGGCGGGCTGATGGACGAGCTGGCCAAAGTCGCCCGCGTATTGAAGAAGCTCGATCCCGACGCGCCGCACGAAGTGCTGATGGTGATCGACGGCACCACCGGCCAGAACGCGATCAACCAGGTGCGCAAGTTCAACGAGAAAATCCCCGTGACGGGACTGGTGGTCACCAAGCTCGACGGCACCGCCAAGGGCGGCGTGGTGTTCGCGCTGGCGCGCGAGTTCGGCATCCCGATCCGCTACGCCGGCATCGGCGAACGGCCCGAGGACCTGCGGGTCTTCGACGCCGAAGCCTTCGTTGACGCCATGCTGCCCGAAACCCTGGGCGGATGAACGCGACGGCAGCGCCGAGGCCGATCCGGCGGCGGTTGCTGCGGCTGGCCATCGCCTGCGCCGTCCTGCTGTTGCTGGCCGGCTGGCTGCTGCAGCCGCAGCGTGCCGGCCACTACCTGCTGCGCTACATCGGGGATTCGCTCGGGCTCGACGTCCAGGCCGCCTCGATCGATTACCGCCTGCGCGGCACGCCGCAGCTGGTGCTGCGCGGGATGACGGCCAGCCGCCCCGGCGATGCGCCGCTGCTGCGGGCACGTCGCGTCTTTCTGTCGCTGCCGTGGCGCACGCTGCGCACGGGCGGCAGCGACCTCACCATCGATCGCGTCGAGCTGGACGAACCGACGCTCGATCTTCCGGCACTGCAACGCTGGCTGGCGACGCGCCCGCCCAGCGAACCCAGCCATCTGCCGGCATTGACCCACGGCCTGCGCGTACGCGCCGGCCGCATCGACAACGACGACTGGCGCATCGACGGCCTGGCCATCGACCTGCCGTCGCTGCTTCCGGACCAACCCGCGCAGGCAAAAGTGCGGGGGCGCTATCTCGATGCACCGATCTCGATTCCGGCCGACCTGACCGTCGCCGTCGCACGACCACAACAACTGCTCGACGGCAAGCCCGTCCAGGTCTCCGGCAGCGGCCAGCTGACCCTGATCGAAGCCGATGGCTGGCGCGTTCCTGCACGGATTTTCCTGGCCGGGCCTCTGCGCATCGGCAAGGATTCGGCGCTGATGCAGCCGGCCAAGCTCGGCATTGCCGGGCGCTACCTGTCTTCTGGCGGCAGCGTACCGTTCCGGCTGGGCCTTTACGGGCCGATGGCGTTCAACAACGCCCTCTGGCGGTTCGTGCCGGCGACGGTGGTGCTGGCGGGCGACGGTGCGATCCCTTCCGCACGCGCGCGCGGCAGCCTGTCGGTGGGCCGTCGCCTGGGACTGCATCTGGAAGGCAGCCTGGCCGGCTGGCCGGATGCCTGGCCGGCGCTGCCCGCGCCGCTGTCGGCGTCGAAGTCGGCGCTGCTCTTCGCGCTGGACTACAAGGGCGCGCCGGCATTCACCGATCCCGCATCGCTGTCCCTGCGGCGCGACGCCACCGCGCTAGAACTGCATTTTCGCCTGCCGGAAGTGCTGGGCTGGCTGGACGCGGAAAGCACCGCCTCGCCGCTGCCGCCGCTGGCGGGAACGCTGACCACGCCGCGCGTCGAACTCGACGGAGCAACGCTGGAAGGCGTCGAAATCGAAATGGGCGACGAGTGAGCAGGCCCATGCGCGAAACCGCGGCGGCATCTCCGACCCGGCCGAAAAAGCGGCGCACATCGGGCAAGGCGCCCGACGACGCGCGACCGCCAGCGTCGGAACCCCTGCCCGACGGCGGGATCGCCGAGCGCCTGCTGGACTGGTTCGACCGGCACGGTCGTCACGACCTGCCCTGGCAGCACCCGCGCACGCCCTACCGCGTCTGGCTGAGCGAAATCATGCTGCAGCAGACCCAGGTGTCGGTCGTGATCGGCTACTTCCAGCGTTTCGTCGCCGCCCTGCCCGACTTGCCCGCACTCGCCGCGGCGCCTCTGGATCAGGCGCTCGCGCTGTGGTCCGGTCTGGGCTATTACGCCCGCGCCCGCAACCTCCATGCGGCGGCACGCATTTGCGTCGAACGCCACGACGGCGAGTTGCCACAGGACCTCGATGCGCTGATGACCCTGCCCGGGATCGGCCGCAGCACCGCCGGCGCCATCCTGTCGCAGGCCTGGGGCGAACGCGCGCCGGTCCTCGACGGCAACGTCAAGCGCGTGCTCTGCCGGCTGCAGGCGATCGAAGGCTGGCCGGGAAGCACGGCCATCGACAAACGGCTGTGGACTCTGGCGCAAAGCCTGCTGCCGGAAGCGCGCATGGCCGACTATACCCAGGCGCTGATGGATCTGGGCGCCACCGTCTGCACCCGCGCCAATCCCGACTGCGACGCCTGCCCGCTGCGCGGAACCTGCCGCGCCCGCCGACAGGGGCGAGCGGCGGAACTGCCGACGCCACGGCCCGGCAAACGGCTCCCGCTGCGCGAAGCGCACATGCTCATCCTGCGCGATGGCGAAGGCCGCGTGCTGCTCGAACGCCGCCTGCCGGTCGGCCTGTGGGCTGCGCTGTGGTCGCTGCCCGAACAGCCGGATCTGGAACACGCCCGGGCCTGGTTCACCCGGCATTTCCGTTCGGGCTTCGGCAACGCCCAACCGCTGGAACCGCTGCTGCACGGTTTCAGCCACTATCGGCTGAAAATCCAGCCGCTTCTGATCGTCGTCAACCGCCCGCGCGACGCCATCGCCGACAATGACGGCATGCGCTGGGCCACGCTTTCCGAACTGTCCGGCCTCGGCCTGCCTGCCCCGGTGCGCAAGCTGCTCCAGGAGTTTCAGACATGACGCGCAGAATCCATTGCGTCGTCGACGACATCGAGACCGAAGGACTGGACTTCCCGCCCTGGCCCAGCGAAGCCGGGCTGCGCGTCTATCGTGAAGTCGGCAAGCCGGCGTGGAGGCGCTGGCTCGCCCACCAGACCATCCTGATCAACGAATACCGGATCCATCCGATGAATCCGGAACAGCGCGAATTCCTCGAGCGCGAGATGGTCCGGTTCCTGTTCGAGAAAAGCGTGCACATGCCCCCCGGCTACGTTCCGAAGGGCGGTTGAATCGCAACGCCGGCGTTCAGCGCTTGTCGCGCAGGGTCTTCTCGGCGGCGCGCAGGGCGGGCAGATCGACAGGGCGGATTTCCTCGATGCGGCAACCGATCCGGGAACCCGACACCTCCACCCGATCGAACCGCGACAGCACCATCCCGGCGAGCGGGGCCAGTCGCAGCGAACTGGCGCCATTGCCCAGCCGCAGGCACGGCCCGGACAGCGTCAGCAGCCAGCGTTCGCCCGGACGGAGATCGAGCGCAACGTGCTGGTCATCGACTTTGTCCCAGCCGATCGGCGTCGTGTAGTTGATCTTTTCCACCGGCGCGCCCGCATGCGCCTCGTAGAGGGACAGCCGTTCGGTGTCGCTGAGGCGATAGGAAGCGCAAGCGGACAAACCAAGCGCGACCATCACGGGCAGGATCCAGATTTTCATGCCACATCTCCTATTCGGCGGATGTCCGAATCATCCGTGCCCGATCCACAACGCAGGCTTAGCCGTCGGGCTTGCGGATCCGGGCGGCAGGTTTCCGTTATGGACAGATTCATCATGCCCCATGCTTGACAGCCCGTGCCGCAGTGCAGCACAGTCGGCCCATGTCCCGCCGCATGACCACCACCACGACGACCACCGGTACCCGCCCGGTGCGGTCGGTCATGCCTGGATAATTCTTCCTGCCAGACATCGGCCCCGCAGCGTAGAGGCGGGGCGCGGACCCCGAACTCGAGCGCGGCGCGGGCCTCCACCGGAGGCTCCATGGATTCCCTCGCTTCGCCACCTGCCGCCCCCGCCTGCAGCGCGCACAAGTTCGGCGGCAGTTCGCTGGCCGATGCCGACTGCATCCGTCGCGTCGCCGACCTGCTGCTTGCCGACGACAGCCCGCGGCAGGTCGTCGTCACCTCCGCCATGCAGGGCACCACCGACGCCCTGATCGCGCTGGGTCGCGCCGCCACCTCCGGCGGCGACTGGGAGCCGGGCCTTCGCGCCATCCGCGCGCGCCATCTGGAAACCGCATTCGCCCTGCTGCAACGGCCGGAACCGGCACAGGCCCGGATCGACGCGCTGTGCGACGAACTGGACGAACTGCTGCGGGCCGCCACGTTGCTGCGGCAGCCGGGCCCCACCGCCCTGGCGCGCATCCAAGGCATGGGCGAACTGCTGTCCACCGGCCTGCTCAACGCCTGCCTGCGCGAACGCGGCGGCGACTACGCGCTGCTCGATGCGCGTCAGGTGCTGCGGGTGCGCCATACCGAACTGGGCGCCGTGCCCGACCACGCGGCCAGTGCGCACCTGCTGGCCGACTGGCTCGCCCGCAACCCGCAGCCCCGCGTCAACGTCACCGGCTTCATCGCCAGCGACGAGTGCGGCCTGCCAACCACGCTGGGGCGCAACGGCAGCGACTATTCGGCGGCAATCTTCGCCGGCCTGTTCAACGCCGACGAACTGCACATCTGGTCGGACGTGGACGGCGTGTTGTCCGCAGATCCGCGACTGGTCCCGGAGGCGGTACCGCTGCCGGCGATGAGCTACAGCGAAGCCTGCGAACTGGCCTATTTCGGGGCCAAGGTCATCCACCCGCAGGCGCTGGCGCCGGCGATCGCACGCGGCCTGCCGATCCGCATGCGCAACACGTTCGACGCCGGCCATCCCGGCACCCGCATCGATGCCCACGGCGATCCGGGCGCCGGGCCGGTCAAGGGATTGACCCTCAACCGCGACCTCGCGCTGGTCTGCCTCGAAGGCGCCGGACTGATCGGCGTACCCGGCACCGCCGAGCGCACCTTCGGCGCGCTGCGCGCCGCCGGCGTGTCGGTGGTGATGATTTCGCAGGGTTCCTCGGAGCATTCGATCTGCTGCGTGGTGCATGCGGAACAGGCCGATGCCGCGCGCGCGGCGCTGGCCTCGGCGTTCGACCGCGAGCTGGCCGGCGGCCAGGTGCACGGCGTCACCGCCAGCCCCGGCATCTGCGTGCTGGCCGCGGTCGGCGACGGCATGGCCGGAACGCCGGGCGTGGCCGCGCGACTGTTCGACGCGCTGGCGCGGGCCCGGGTCAACGTGCGGGCGATCGCGCAGGGCGCTTCGGAGCGCAACATCTCGCTGGCGCTGAACGAGGCGGACGCCACCCGCGCGCTGCGCGCGGTGCACGCCGCGTTCTGGCTGTCGCCGCAGACCCTTGCGCTGGCCGTCATCGGCCCCGGCAAGGTCGGCACCGCCCTGCTCGACCAGCTGCAAGCGGCGGCGCCGCGGCTGTGCCGCGACGCCAACCTCGACCTGCGCCTGCGCGCGCTGGCCACCCGTTCGCGGCTGTGGGCAATCGATCATGGCGACGGCAGCGGCTGGCGCGAACGGATGCAGGGCGAATCCGTACCGGCCGATCTCGACGCCATCGTGCCGCATCTTGAGGACACCCATCTGCCGCACAAGGTCATCCTCGACTGCAGCGCCAGCGACGCGGTCGCCAGCCGTTATCCGCAGTGGCTGGCTGCCGGCATCCACGTCATCACCCCGAACAAGCAGGCCGGCACCGGTTCGCTGGAGCGTCACCACGCCATCCGCGCCGCCTGCGCGCACGGCGGCGCGCGCTTCCGCTACGAGGCCACGGTCTGCGCGGGACTGCCGGTGATCTCGACCCTGCGCGACCTGCTCGACACCGGCGACGAGCTCATTGCCATCGACGGCATCTTCTCCGGCACGCTGGCATGGCTGTTCAACAAGTACGACGGCAGCCAGCCGTTTTCGGAACTGGTGCGGCAGGCGCACGCGCTGGGCTACACCGAACCCGACCCGCGCGACGATCTGTCCGGCACCGACGTGGCCCGCAAGCTGGTCATCCTCGCCCGCGAGGCCGGGATGCCGCTGTCGCTGGACGACGTGCAGGTGCAGAGCCTGGTGCCCGAGACGCTGCACGGCACCGACCGCGAGACGTTCATGGCCGGGCTGGACGCGCTGGATGCGCCGATGCGGGAGGCGCTGGAACTGGCGCGCGCGCAGGGCGGGGCGCTGCGCTACATCGCCCGGCTGGACTCGTCCGGTCACGCCAGCGTTGCGCTGCAGACGATCCCGGCCGACCATGCCTTTGCCCACCTGCGCCTGACGGACAACTGCGTGTCGTTCACCACCCGCCGCTACCGCGACAACCCGCTGGTCGTGCAAGGCCCCGGCGCCGGGCCGGAAGTGACGGCCGCCGGCGTGTTCTCCGACCTGCTGCGGCTGGCCGCCTCGCTGGGGGCCAGGCTGTGAGCGCCGATGTCGCGAGGGCCTTCGCGCCGGGTTCGGTCGGCAACGCCGGGGTCGGTTTCGACATCCTCGGCCACAGCATCGCCGGCATCGGCGACAGCGCGACCGTGCGCCGCATCGACGCGCCCGAGGTGCGGATTGCCGCCATTCGCGGCTGCGTCACGGGACTGCCGCTGGACGCTGCGCGCAATACCGCCGGCGCCGCCCTGCTGGCGTTGCGGCAGGCGCTGGCGCTGCCGTTCGGCTTCGAGCTCGAACTCGACAAGGGCATTCCGCTTGGCTCCGGCCTGGGCGGCTCGGCGGCATCCTGCGTGGCCGCCCTGGTCGCCGCGAACGCCCTGCTCGACGCGCCGTTGCCCGCGCAGGCGCTGTATCCGCACGCACTGACCGGCGAAGCCGCTGCCAGCGGCGGCCGCCACGGCGACAACGTCGGCCCGATGCTGCTTGGCGGCCTGGTGCTGACCACGGCCACGGACATGACCCAGGTGCGCGTGCCATCCCGCTGGCACGCCGCGGTGGTGCATCCGCAGGCGGTGCTGGAAACCCGCCGCGCACGCGAAGCGCTGGCCGGCGTCTATGCCCTGCAGGAATTCGTCGCGCAAAGCGCCAACCTCGCCCAGGTATTGCTCGGCTGCGAGCGCGGCGATCCGCGAATGGTGCGCGCGGGCCTGTCCGATGTGCTGGTGGAACCGCGCCGCGCGCCGCTGATCGCAGGTTTCACCGACGTGAAGCAGGCGGCGCTCGACGCCGGCGCGATGGGCGCCAGCATTTCCGGCGCCGGGCCCAGCGTGTTCGCCTGGTGCGAAAGCCTGCCGGAGGCGCAGCGCGCGGGCGATGCGATGCGCGCCGCCTTCGCCGCCCACGACCTGCCCAGCGACCTGCTGCTGACCCCGATCGCCGGACCGGCCGCGAAGGTGCTGGCATGAAGGCGATCAGCACGCGCCTTCGCGCACCGGCCGTTGCCCTCGCCGAGGCCATCTCCGCCGGGCTCGCGCCGGACGGCGGCCTGTACCTGCCGGAGCGCTGGCCGCATTTCACCCTGGAAGATTTCGATGGCGCCAGCACCCTGGCAGAAGTCGGACTGCGCCTGCTGCGGCCCTTTTTCGATGCCGATGCGCTGGAAGCCGCACTGCCCGGAATCTGCGAACAGGCGCTGTCCATCGACCCGCCGCTGACCGCATTCGGAAACGACCGGGACTTCCTGCTCGAACTGTTCCACGGTCCGACCGCCGCCTTCAAGGACTACGCGGCGGGTTTCCTCGCCGGCTGCCTGTCCGCGCTTTCACACGGCGCGCTTTCATTTGGCAATCGCCCGCTGACCATCCTGGTCGCAACGTCCGGCGACACCGGCGCGGCCGTGGCTGCGGCATTCCACAACCGGCCCGGATTCCGCGTCGTCATCCTCTATCCCGATGGCCGCGTGGCGCCACGCCAGGCCCACCAGCTCGGCAGCTTCGGCGGCAACGTGCTCGCGCTGCGGGTGGACGGCAACTTCGACGACTGCCAGCGCCTCGCCAAGGCCCTGCTGCTGGATGCCGACCTCCGCCGCGAGGTGCCGCTGGGATCGGCCAACAGCATTTCGCTGGGCCGCCTGCTGCCGCAGGCCGCCTATTACGCGCACGCCGCCCTGCGCCACTGGCGCGATGCCGGCGCGGAACTCAATTTCGCGATCCCGACCGGCAACCTCGGCAACGCCCTTGCCTGCGCGCTGGCGCGCCGCATGGGACTGCCGATCGGCCGCATCGTGCTGGCCAGCAATGCCAATGCAGTCCTGCCGGAGTTCTTCGCCGGCGCCGACTACACGCCACGGCCTGGCATCGCCACCCTGGCCAACGCGATGGACGTGGGCGCACCCAGCAACTTCGAACGCCTCCAATTCCTCCATCCCGATCCGGACGAACTGCGGCAACGCCTGCGGGCCGAGTCGGTGTCCGACGCGCAGATCCGCGCCGCCATCCTGCGCAGCCTCGAAGCGCGGGGCCAGGTCATCTGCCCGCATACCGCCTGCGCTGCCGAAGTGCTCGACCGCCTGCGCGCGCGAGGCGAAACCGGCGACTGGGCCGTGGTCGCCACCGCCCATCCCGCCAAATTCCCCGACGTGGTCGAACCCCTGATCGGGCACGCCATCCCGCTTCCCGCCAGCCTCAAAGCCATGCTGGCCCGCCCCAGCCACGCCGAGCGGATTTCCGTCCAGGAAGTGAAAGAACGGCTGCGGACTTTCGGAGGGTAATTTTCCCCGACGCCATTATTCCGCCTCGCCATCAGCCGGCGCGGGTTCTGAACCAACGCCCACCGCAACAACGACATGGCCCGCAGCGTTGCGGGCCTTGTGCTTATTGAGGATCTGGAAGGCCGACTCTGACCGGCTTGGCTCAGGGAATCCGCCCGCCAATCCGCCCGGTGTCTGCTAGCCTTCGGTTTCCAGCGTCCGCATTGCCGAGGAAACCCTGCATGAACCTGCGTCCCGCCCTGCTTGCCCTTGCCGTTGCCGGTTCGCTGGCGCTCGCTTCCTGTGGGGGCGGCGGCCCAACTGGGGGACGCCCTTCTTCCAGCCCCGCTGGCGAAACTCCGGAACAGTTCGTCGCCCGCGTCAATGACGAGATGCGCGAGGTCAGCACCGAGCTCAACTCGGCGCAGTGGTTGTCCAACACCTACATCAACGACGACAGCGAGTTGATCGCCGCCAAGGCCAACGAGCGCTGGCTGACCCGGCTCAACGACTGGATCGCGCAAGCCCGGCGCTTCGAAGGCAGGTCGATGTCGGCGGAGACGGCGCGTCAGATCAAGCTGCTCAAGCTGATGACGGCCATGCCCGCACCCAGGGATGCGAAGGAACTGGCCGAGCTCACCCGGATCGCCAGCAAGCTGGAAGGCATGTACGGATCGGGCAAGTACTGCACAGGCACGGGAGCAAGCGAATCCTGCCGCGACATCGGCCAGCTCAGCGACGTGCTCGCCGGCAACCGCGATTACGCCGCCCAGCTCGACGCCTGGCAGGGCTGGCACACGGTCGGCGCTCCGATGCGCAACGACTACAGCCGCTTCGTCGAACTGGTCAACAAAGGCGCGCGCGAAATGGGGTTTGCCGACGCCGGAGAAATGTGGCGCTCCGGCTACGACATGCCGCCCGCCGAGCTCGCGCAGGAAACCGACCGCCTGTGGGATCAGGTCAAACCACTGTACGAACAGCTGCACTGCTACGCGCGCGGCAAGCTCGACGCGAAGTACGGCAAGGACAGGGGCGAGGTGGCCGGCGGCATGCTGCCGGCGCACCTGATGGGCAATCTCTGGCAGCAGGACTGGACCAATCTCTGGGACGTTCTTGCCCCGTACCCGAACGCCAGCAGCCCCGACGTCAACGCGGCCCTGCAGCGCACCGCCGAAGCAAACCTCGGCCGGGAGCTCATGCGCCCCGGTTCGCCTGCCGCCACCGCAGCCGAGCGCGGCTTCATGGCGCAGCGCGCCGCCCAATTCGACACCGCCGTGGACATGATGCGCCGCGCGCAGGACTTCTACACCTCGCTGGGCATGCGCACCCTGCCCGAGAGCTTCTGGAACAAGACCCAGTTCATCAAGCCGCTGGACCGCGAGGTGATGTGCCACGCCAGCGCCTGGGACATGAACATGCGCGGCGACGTGCGCATCAAGATGTGCATCAACCCGAACGAGGAAGATCTCACCACCATCTATCACGAGATGGGGCACATCTATTACGACCTCGCCTACAATCCGCTGCCTCCGCTGTTCCAGAACGCCGCCCACGACGGTTTCCACGAGGCGATCGGCGACACCATCGTGCTGTCGATGACGCCGCAGTACCTGGCCTCCGTCGGCCTGATCGCGCGTCCCCAGCAGAGCCACGACGCGCTGATCAACGCGCAGATGCGGATGGCGCTGTCGAAGGTCGCATTCCTGCCATTCGGGCTGATGATCGACCGCTGGCGCTGGGGCGTGTTCGACGGCTCGATCACCCCCGACCACTACAACCAGGCGTGGTGGGCGCTGAAGGCCAGGTACCAAGGCGTCGCCCCGGTGACACCGCGCGGCGAGGAGTTCTTCGATCCGGGCGCCAAGTACCACGTCCCCGCCAACACGCCCTACACCCGCTACTTCCTCGCCAACATCCTCCAGTTCCAGTTCTACAAGGCGCTGTGCGACGCGTCCGGCTACAAGGGGCCGCTGTACGAGTGCAGCTTCTACGGCAGCAAGGAAGCCGGCGAAAAATACTGGGCGATGCTCTCGCGCGGCGCCAGCCAGCCGTGGCAGGCGACCCTCAAGGAACTGACCGGCAGCGAGCAGATGGACGCCCGGCCGCTGCTGGAATACTTCGCCCCGCTGCAGGACTGGCTCAAGCAGCAGAACGCCGGCCAGACCTGCGGCTGGACGCCGCCGGACGCCGCCCAGCCCAGCCCGGCCGCAACGCCGGCGTGACGCGCACATCCCGTTGAAGCGGCGCTGGCCCGACCGACGTTGCCTCGACTAGACGTCGATCTGCTCCAGCGGCGCCGGTGTCGCCGTCACGGCGAGCGCATGGCTGCGCATCTCCCACCACCAGAACAGCCACGCCCCGGCGGCAAACGCCGCCGCGCCCAGCGCCAGCCGCAGTCCGGTGCCGCTGAGCAGCGGTGAGAGCACGCCGGCGATCAGCGCGTTGACCAGCAGCCCTGCGAACGCCTGCAGCGAGGACGCCCCGCCGCGCTGGTGCGGAAACATGTCAAGGATGGCCAGGGTGATGATCGGGAACGCCAGCGCGATGCCAAAGGAATTCACGCTCATCGGCAAAACCGCCCACGGCAGCGTGGGCACCGGCACCAGCGCCTTGTACGCAAGGTTGACGACAACCGCCGTGCCGCACAGCGCAAACCCGATATTGGCCAGCCGCACGCCGTCAACGCGTCCTGCCGTCTTTCCGGACACCCAGGCGCCCAGCATCATCCCGGCGATCATCGGAATGAAGAACCAGCCGAACTGCTGCGTCCCCAGCCGCAGGTGCTCCAGCACGAACACCGGGGCCGAGGCGATGTAGAGAAACAGCGCGCCGAAGTTCAGCGCCGCCGCCGCCGACAGCCGCCAGAAGCGCGGGCTGCGTGCGATGGTCAGATAGCTCCGCGCCAGCGCACTTGGTCGCAGCGGCAGGCGCGCCGCGGGCAGATGGGTTTCCGGCAGGCCGCGCCAGGTGGCCAGCAGCAGCGCCAATGCAAACAGCGCCAGAAACCAGAAGATTGCCGGCCAGCGGGTCCAGCCCAGCAGCCAGCCGCCGAGCACCGGCGCCACCGCCGGTGCGATCCCGAAGATCATCGACACCTGGCTCATCAGCCGCTGCGCGTCGTCCCCGTGCAGCACGTCGCGGATCACCGCACGCCCGACGATCAGCCCCACGCCCGCGCTCAACCCCTGCAGCGCGCGGAACAGCAACAGCTGCGCCAGCGACACCGACAACGCGCAGCCCACCGACGCCAGCACGAACACCAGCAGCCCGCCCAGGATCACCCGCCGCCGCCCCAGCGCATCCGACAGCGGCCCGTGCAACAGGCTCATCCCCGCATAGGCCAGCAGATAGACGCTGATGGTCTGCTGCATCGCCACCGGGTCGGCACCCAGTTGCGCGCCGATCTGCGGGAAAGCCGGAAAGATCGTGTCGATCGAAAACGGACCGAACATCGCCAGCCCGCCAAGCAGCAGCGCCAGCCGACGGGTCGCGGGAACGGGCGCTGCGGACATTTGCGTATTTTAGGCGAGCCGTCCTTGCGCAACCGCGACGCGCCTGCGACGCATTGTTCCGTACAAAGTATCGCCTGGCGCCAGCAGCCTGCAGGGTGGAGCTTTCGGCCACGGTGGACGACGACCAGACGCTGCTGTGGTGGCTGCTGGGGTTCGGCGAGAACGTGGAGGTGCGAGAGCCGCGTTCGCTGCGAGATGAAATCGGGCTGCAATTGCGGGCTGCTGCGGGGCGGTATGTGGGGAGTTGATTGCGGTGGGTGGATGAAGGTCAACACCATCCCCACCCAACCCTCCCCTTGAAGGGGAGGGCTATAAGCGGGTGGGTTTACGCCGCCAGTTTCAGACTTGGATGCAGCCCTGCACGCGCTGCCAGCGTCAGCAGCATGTCCAGGCTGAAGTCTTCCCACTTGCCCTTGAGCAACCGCGAGATGCGCGGCTGGGTGACACCCAGATGGCGTGCCGCTTCGGCCTGCGTCCAGCCTTGTGCGCGCAGGTGTTGTTCCATGCGGATCATCACTTCGGCACGCAGCCGCATCACTTCCGCCTCGGCGGGAGGAAAGCCGAGGTCGAGGAACACGTTGCCGCTGCTCTCGGTGAGGGTGATGTCGTTCATGTCAGTGCTCCCGTTCATTCATTTCAGCGCCGCCACCAGCCTCCGGTAGCGGTTGGCGGCAAGGTCGATGTCCGCCTTCGCGGTTTTCTGCGTCTTCTTCTGGAAGGCATGCAGCACATACACCGCATCGGCGAACTTGGCGACGTAGATCACACGGAACGCGCCGCTGTCGTCGCGCACACGCAGCTCATATGCGCCCGCGCCCACCGTGACCATCGGCTTGAAATTCAGTGGCTCGCCACCGTATTGCACGCGCATCAGTTCCAGACCCAGCGCGTGCCGTACGCTGCCGGGCATGTCGCTCAGATCCTTTCGGCTGGAATCGACGAATCGGAGCGGTTTCATGCGGGTATTATACAGATATTTGTATAAATAACAAGCGCGCGCAGCCCATGTGCCGAGCAAGCTCGGTATCCACGACCGATCACCCTGTGCGGGGGGGGGGACAGTGGCAGGACAGGGATCAACACCATCCCCACCCAACCCTCCCCTTGACGGGGAGGGCTTGGAACCGCGCGTCCTGCATCGTCTCGTTCACGCCAAACCCGACCCTTCCGTTGGGCCATGACGCCCCAACCCGGCTATAATTGCCGGACATGGTGGGAGAAGCGCGCGTGTTCACTGGTCACGCGAGGCTGCCGAAGGCGCAACTGCCCGGAATCGCTCAGGCCAAAGACCGCCGTGTGACCAACCTCTGGAGAGACTTCCGCGTGTCTGAACCACGCGCGGCGGCGCCGAAGGGGCAAGACCGCTGCGTTTCGCCTTCCCTCCCCCCTTGGCGATGCGGTTCAAACTCTCAGGCAGAAGGACAGAGCGGGCATCCCTTCAACGCGTCACGCGCTTCCGGATGCCGCCATGACCCAGCCTTCGCTTCGCTCGCTCGAACAGCACGACGCTTTCGTCGCCCGCCACATCGGCCCCAACGACGCCGAGATCGCGGCGATGCTCCAGGCGCTCGGTTTCGCATCGCTGGATGCGTTCACCGACGCCATCGTTCCCGACTCGATCAAGGCGACCGGCACGCTGGAACTGCCCGACGCGGTGAGCGAGGTCGATGCGCTGGCCCGCATCCGCGACATCGCTTCGCGCAACCAGACCTTCCGCAGCTTCATCGGGCAGGGCTACTACGGCACCCATACGCCCAACGTCATCCTCCGCAACATTCTCGAAAATCCGGCCTGGTACACGGCCTACACGCCCTATCAGGCGGAGATTTCGCAGGGGCGGATGGAAGCGCTGATCAATTTCCAGACCATGGTCGCCGACCTGACCGGCATGGACATCGCCAACGCCTCGCTGCTGGACGAGGCCAGCGCGGCCGCCGAGGCGATGACGCTGGCCAAGCGCAGCGCCAAGTCGAAGTCGATCGTGTTCCTGGTCTCCGGCGACACCCATCCGCAGACGCTGGCGCTGCTGCAGACCCGCGCCGAGCCGCTCGGGCTGGTGATCGAGGTCGTGCGCTCGACCGAGGAGTTCCATACCAAGCTCGCCGCCGGTGATTTCTTCGGCGTGCTGGTTTCCTATCCGGCGTCCAGCGGTTGGCTGGCCGAATGGGACAAGGATGCCGACGCCATCCACGCCCACAACGCACTGTTCGTGGTCGCTACCGATCTGCTGGCCCTGACCCTGCTCAAGCCGCCGGGCGAAATGGGCGCCGACATCGTGATCGGCAGCAGCCAGCGCTTCGGCGTGCCGCTGGGCTTCGGCGGCCCGCACGCGGCGTTCATGGCCTGCCGCGATGCCTACAAGCGCTCGATGCCGGGGCGGCTGATCGGCGTGTCGGTGGATGCCGAGGGCAATCCCGCGTACCGCCTCACCCTGCAGACCCGCGAACAGCACATCCGCCGCGAAAAGGCGACCTCCAACATCTGCACCGCGCAGGTGCTGCTGGCGGTGATGGCGGCGATGTACGCGGTCTACCACGGCCCCGAGGGCCTGAAGCGCATCGCCCAGCGGGTGGCGCGCTACACCGCGATCCTGCGCGCCGGCCTGCACCAGCTCGGCTACGCGCAGGACCATCACCCGACCGCCTTCGACACGATCTGCCTGAAGACCGGCGATCAGACCGACGCGCTGCTGGCGCGCGGGCACGCGATGGGCGTCAACCTGCGCAAGGCGTGGAACGACTACCTGTGCATCTCGCTGGATGAAACCACCACCCGCGCCGACCTCGAGCTGCTGTGGGAAGTGTTCGGCGAGGGCCAGCCGCTGCCGTCGGTCGAGGCGCTGGAAGACAGCGCACCGTCGCTGATCCCGGCCGAACTGGAGCGCCGCAGCGCCTTCCTCACCCATCCGGTGTTCAACACCTACCACAGCGAGCACGAGATGCTGCGCTACCTGCGCCAGCTTGCCGACAAGGATCTGGCGATGGACCGCACCATGATCCCGTTGGGCTCGTGCACGATGAAGCTCAACGCCACCGCGGAGATGATCCCGGTGACGTGGCCGGAGTTCGCCAACGTGCATCCGCTGGCGCCGGCCGCGCAGACCCGCGGCTACGGCGAGCTGATCGCCGGGCTGGAAGCGATGCTGGTGGAGGTGACCGGCTACGACGCGGTCAGCCTGCAGCCCAACTCGGGTGCACAGGGCGAGTACGCCGGCCTGCTGGCGATCCGCGCCTGGCACGCCGCGCGCGGCGAAGGCCACCGCAACATCTGCCTGATTCCCGAGTCGGCGCACGGCACCAATCCGGCCAGTGCGCAGATGGCGGGCATGAAGGTGGTGGTCACCAAGTGCGACCGCAACGGCAACGTCGACGTCGAGGACATCCGCGCCCAGGCCGAGAAGCACTCCGCGAACCTGGCCGCAATCATGATGACCTACCCGTCCACCCACGGCGTGTTCGAGGAGGACGTGGTGGAGATCTGCAGCATCGTGCACCAGCACGGCGGGCAGGTGTACACCGACGGCGCCAACATGAACGCGCTGGTCGGGCTGGCCAAGCCCGGCAAGTGGGGCTCGGACGTCAGCCACCTCAACCTGCACAAGACCTTCTGCATCCCGCACGGCGGCGGTGGCCCGGGCGTCGGCCCGTGCGCGGTGAAGGCGCATCTGGCGCCGTTCCTGCCCGACGCCCTTACCCGCGACGGCCTGCGCACGCCGGGCGTCGGCAACGGCGCGATGGTGGCGGCGGCCACCTTCGGCAGCGCCTCGATCCTGCCGATCAGCTGGATGTACATCACCCTGATGGGCGCCCCGGGGCTGCGCAAGGCGACCCAGGTGGCGATGCTCAACGCCAACTACATCGCCCACCGCCTCGCCCCGCACTACCCGACCCTCTACAGCGGCCGCAACCGGCTGGTGGCGCACGAGTGCATCCTCGACCTGCGCCCGCTGGAGAAGGACTCCGGCATCGGCGCCGAGGACGTGGCCAAGCGGCTGATCGACTTCGGCTTCCACGCCCCGACGCTGAGCTTCCCGGTCGCCGGCACGCTGATGGTGGAGCCGACCGAAAGCGAATCAAAGCACGAACTGGACCGTTTCTGCGACGCGATGATCCAGATCCGCCGCGAGATCCAGGACGTGATCGACGGCACGCTCGACCGCGCCGACAACCCGCTCAAGCACGCCCCGCACACGGCGATGCAGGTGTCGGCCAGCGAATGGGCCCACGCCTACCCGCGCGAGCTGGCCGCGTTCCCGCTGCCGGTACTCAAGCAGGTCAAGTACTGGCCGCCGGTGGCGCGCGTGGACAACGTGCATGGCGACAAGAACGTGATGTGCGCCTGCATTCCGGTGGATGCCTACAAGGACTGACCGGGCGCTCGGCTGCGGTCACCACGCAATGCGCGTGATAGGTGCGTGGGGTGGCATGGTGCCCAACGACCTCGATGCCGGTGCGCCTGTCCATCAACAGCAATAGCCCGCTGTCAATCGGAATCATGGGCAGCAAGCGGATGCGGGCCTCGCTGCGCATGTTGGTGGTCATGCCAGTACATCCCCCAAACCGGCAGCGCGCCACAAGCGGTCACGCAACGCATGGCCCATGCCGCGATCGCCGGGGGGAACCACGATCAACGCGGCCAGCCTCATGCCATCCGCCTCGCGCAGGCGCCGATACAGCTGTTGCGCCTGCTCGCTCGCCGAGTCGCCCAACGGCAGCCAGGGGATGTGCGCCGGCCAGCTTGGGGCGCGTTTTGCGGACAGCACACCCACGTGAACGCCCAGAACGGCGTACTCGGCAAGCCTCTCGGCCACCTCTTCCATGGACGCCAGCACAACGCGTGCGTTGGGCGCATAGTGAAGCACCATGCGGCCAGGGCTGCGAATGGATGGATGGATCAGCAGTTCGACCGGCTCGCCGACCGTGCGCTCCAGATCGTCTGCCGTGATCGCACCTGGGCGCAGCAGGCGCATCGTGCCAGTCGACAAGTCGACGATGGTCGATTCGATGCCGACCCGGCACTCCCCGCCGTCGAGCAACACATCGACCGCGTCGCCCAGTTCTTCGCGCACATCCTGCGCCGTGGTGGGGCTGATTTTCTTGTGCCGATTGGCGGAAGGCGCCGCGATACCCCCCGCAAATTCCTCCAGCACCGCCCTTGCCAGCGGATGCGCCGGGACCCGCAACGCCACGGTATCGAGACCACCGGTGACGGCGTCAAGCACGCTGCGCGCGCGCGGCAACACCAGGGTCAACGGACCGGGCCAGAACGCTTCGGCCAGGCGCCACGCCGCCGTCGGGATGGCGCGGGCCCACTGCTCCAACTGCGCGGTCCGATGCAGGTGCACGATCAGCGGATGATCCGCCGGACGCTGCTTGGCGGCGAAGATCCGCGCAACGGCAGCGGGGTTGCTGGCATCGGCGCCCAGTCCGTAGACAGTCTCGGTGGGCAGACCGATCAGCCCGCCACGCCGCAGCGCCTCCACGGCAGCCTGCACGTCGTTGCCGTGCGCTGTGGTCTGCGCACCGCCAGCCTGCTGAGCAATCGTACTCATGCCGCTTCCTCCCACTTCAGGTTGCCGGTGTAGCGCTTCAGGGAATCGGGCGTATCGCCCATCGCGAACAGATGCGCCCAACCGTGATCGAACAGCTGACGCACCGGCGCATGCCTGGCGATGATCGCGCTGATGGCATCGACCGGCGCGGCGATGACCACCGACAGCCGCAGCGGCTCGTGGATCAGGCGCACGCCATCGTGGATGGATTGCCAAGGCAGGCCGGTCCGCAGATCGCCACCGTTGCCTTCCAGGACACCAAGCCTGCCGACCACGTCGTGCAGCACCTTGTTGCCGCAACCGAACACGCGGTTGTCCACCGCCGACCCGTAGTACTGCAGGTTGATCCAGGCGCCCACGATCATCGGTGCGGTCATGATCGACTCCAGCACCGCGAAGCCGTCATCGTGCCGGCAATCGTAGGAGTTGAGAAACACACGTCCGCCAAGCTCCAGCGCGGCAGTGCGACTGCGCGGTGCGATGACGTATGCCGCGCAACCGGCCAGGCCCCACTCGGGACGCACCTCGCTCCAATCCTTGCTGCGCGCCATGATCTGGACATCGACGGGCCGTGTGTCATGCAGCGTGAGCCTGTCTGCACGCTCGCGTCGGGCCAGGCCGCCTGCCGCGGTCAGCGCCCCCTGCAATCGCGCCAGCTCTTCGGCATGGCTGGCGGGAACCTCGCCCTGATCGAAGATTGTCAGCTGATCCGTGGTGGTGTCGTGCAGCGCACCCAGAAACCAGGTGTCTTCAGGGATGACGAAGCCGCGTGCGTTCAGCTCCCTGCGCACCAGCGGGTCGTTGAGCACCGCTGCCGCCACCCGGGCATTGGCGTCACCCGCATGCCCGCCGCAGGCACCGCAGTCCAGACCGCTGGCATGCGGGTTGTTGACGGCACTCGCGCCATGCCCGGCAAACAACACCAGGCGTGCGAAATTCCGCCGCAGCGACATCCCGCGCAAGGCCCCCTCGGCGAGTTTGACCCGAGTCTGCAACGGCATGCCGCTGGCATGCGCATTCGCAAGCACTGGCGTGATGTCGGGCGCAAGACGTGCCGCCAGCGCCGCGTCGATACCGCGTTTCGCCGGGCTCGACTCCGGCCACGTGAAACCCAGGCTGTCTGCCACGAGTTTGCCGGCGAACATCCATCCCAGCGATTCGACAAAGGTGAACGAGGAAACCGCGGCCAGCTTGAACCAGCGCCAGCCACCGGCGGCGCGAAGCCGCCAGCGCCGTCGCGCTGCGATGGCGGCCTGCTCCCGCGCTGGTGCTGCCTTGACGACCTCGTGCACGGTGATCGCCGGAGCCAGCAGCACAGGGCAGCGTGCGCCGCCGTGCACGCGCCCCAGGGGGACATACTCGATTGGCATGCCGAAGAATCCGGCGAAGCCTATCGTCTCGATGTCGGGCGCGGCATGCTCAAGTGCGCGCCGGTAGATCTCCGAACGCACGTCGATGCAGAACGCCGCCTGCACGGCGGGGCGCAACGCGGAGTCGGGCTTGCGCGGCGTGGCCAGCTTTGTGATGAACTGGCGCTGCCAGGCGATCTCGTAGGCGTCTTGCAGCACCTCTTCCAGGACCAGCGATGCGTGTTCAACGCTGTCTGCCGGTGCACCGAAGCGCGCACGCGCCTGCATCCAGCCGGCTGCCACGGCAGGGCTGGTCTGCCATGTCTCCAGAAGTGCCACATCAAAGGCGAGCCGTATCGCCAGCAGTTCAAGGAGCGTGCTGTCGCTGCGCCCCGCCAGTTCGCCCTGCCAACTCCGGTAGCGCGCATACGCGGCCCAGCCACCCACGCTCATCAGCAAACGGTGGAAGTAATCGGTCAGCCCGGGGCCATCCAGCTTCAGGCGTTCGGCGCCGGTGGCGAGCATCGCCTCCGCGGTAGCGGGGAGTGCGCGCACGATGCTATGAAAGCCGGCAAGCCCCATGATCTGTGGCGTGCGATCCAGCGCGGCCTCCTCGCGCCATGCTGCGTAAGCACCGAGATGCCGCGATGGCGAAGGCCATAGTGCCTGGCCTTCGTCGAAGTAGCCGGCAGCCCACAGCGAAATCCTCTCGCAGGCGAACGTGGCCCAGTCGCGCCGGGTCAGTCGGCTCACGACATCGGCTACTGTCGGCAGCGGCTCGCGCGCAACCGGATCCGCGGCTTGCAACCGCTGTCGCAGTGCCGACACATCGGCCACGCCGGTGCTTGCGACGTCCCTGCGCTGCAGTGCCTGCGCAAGATCCCGATCAGTGATGCGGCCTTCGGCGATGGCGTCGCGGTAGAACTCCCGTGGCATGGTCATGCGTGCGCCCGCCGTGTCGGCCAGCAGGCGTGCGGCGTCGGCAAAGCTGCGATCGGTCATGCCGAGGAACGGATTGACCGCCACGAAATGCTTCAGTGGCCATAGCGGCGCGATGCGTCGGCAGGCGCGCTGTGCGGCATCGAGTACCTGCTGTGCCGGGCCGGCGTCGACAGTTCCGAACGTGTTTGCCGGTTGCCGAATCTTCAATGCGGTGGCATTCATCGGATGCAATTCCTCAGGCGATGGTCGTGCGGTGATGACGCGTGCGGTCATCGCGCAAGGCGCCAACCAGCCGATTGAAACAGGCGTTGATATAGAAGCCATTGACCAGATGTACGCGTGCGGCCCGCCAGGCTGGTTGCCGGTTCCAGCGCGGCACCAGACTTTGCAGCACCGTCACCACCGCGAACGAGGCGATCGCCAGCCCCATGATCAGCAGGCCGGTTGCGTTCGGCGCCGGTATCGGCGGCAGGCTGCTGGCGGTCAGCCATGTCACCGCGGTTTCGAGGCAAAAATAGGCCAGCGTGGTACCGCCGGCACCCGCCAGCGTCTGCAGCACCAGCCTGCGCGTGGTCGCGCCTTGCAGCGCCGATGCCAGCAACATGCTGACGCCCATCACCAGGATCGCCCCCAACGTCAGCACGGCCGGTTCATGCCGGGCAAGGATGCCGAACAGCCAGCCGAGCCCCACGTAGATCGCCATTGCCAGCAGCAGGCTGAGCAGCACCGGGCGCAGCCGAGGCGGGGCCAATGCCGGCGCCGTTTCGGCGTCAACCACGCTGCCAGCCGACAGGAACGCGTGCGCCTTGTACAGCGAATGCGTCACCAGGTGCAGCAACGCGATCGCGAATGCGCCAAGGCCACACTGCAGGGTCATGAACCCCATCTGCGCCACGGTCGACCATGCCAGCGAACCCTTCACGCTGGTCTGGGTCAACATCACCACCCCGCCGAACAACGCGGTGAACCCGCCGATCAGTGCAATTCCGTGCAGCGTGGGCACCGACAGCAGCATCACGTCGGCGAAGCGGATCAGCAGAAAACCGCCGGCATTGATGATGCCCGCATGCAACAGGGCGGACACCGGAGTCGGCGTGTCCATCACCTCGGGCAGCCAGCCATGGCCGGGAAACTGCGCCGACTTCATCAGCGCGGCAATACCCAGCAGCAGCGCCACCAGTGACACCGTCATCGGCGCTGCATCCGTCGGCATGGCTTGCGCATGCGCCAGGATGGTGGCGATGTCGGTGGTGCCGAAGCGGGCGACCAGCGTGGCGGCGGCACCCAGCAGGCAGGCATCACCCAGCCGCGCGACGATGAACTTCTTGCGCGCCGCAATTCGCGCCGGTCGGCGCTCCGGGTAGAACACCAGCAAACGGTGCAGCGAGAGGCTGGTCGCCATCCATGCAGCAGCCAGCTGGACCAGGTTGCCGGCCAGCACCAGCAGCATCACCGCCGCCAGCGTCCGGCACAGGCCCGCCATGAAGGCTCCCTGGCGTGCATCGCCATCCATGTAGTTGCGGCTGTACTGAACCACGATGGCGCCGACAAAGGCGACCAGCAGGAACATGCTGCAGCTGATCGCATCCAGCCGAACCGACAGGCCGATGCCGAAAGTGCCGAGCAGCGGGCTGGTGATGGCCCCTGCCAGTGCAATCAGCACCCACGCGCAAACCGCCAGCAGCAGCGAGAGCAAGGTCGCCAGACGGCTGGCAAGGAGCATCCCTGCAGGCCGTCTGGCGCCTGGATGGGACGGCAGCAGCGCCACCAGTAGCAGGCTGGCGGGAGCCAGCAGGAGAAGAGCAGCAAGCACAGGCAACATCGATCACTCCGCGGTCTGTTGGGCCGCGGCAAGGCTACGCGCCAATCATCATTCCATAAAATACATTTAACAAAACGTTTTGATCTACAAAATAGAATGATGCATGGCAGCGCTCAACTACAACCACCTGCGTTATTTCTGGGCCGTCGCACGCGAAGGCAACCTCACCCGGGCGGCGGAAAAATTGCTGATCGCGCAATCCGCCCTATCGACGCAGATAAAAAAACTCGAGGGTCAACTGGGACACGACTTGTTCGAGCGCCGCGGCCGGCAGCTCCAGTTGACGGAGGCCGGGCGCATCGCCTTCGACCATGCCGAAGCAATCTTCGCCACCGGGGGTGATTTGCTTGCCACCCTGAAACAGCGGCCCGGCGCGCAGCGCGCCATCCTCAGGGTGGGGGCGTTGGCGACCTTGTCGCGCAATTTCCAGATCGGTTTCCTGCGCCCGCTGCTGGCGCGGCAGGATATCGAGGTCATCGTGCGCTCGGGTACCACCGGCTTCCTGCTGCAGTGCTTGGAATCCCACCGGCTGGATGTGGTGCTGGTCAATGTTGCGCCTGCCCGCGATGCGGCCACCCCATGGGTCTCGCACGCGATTGCCGAACAACCGGTGAGCCTGATCGGTACTCCGCAGCGTATTGGCAGGGGCGGTACGCTGAAAAAATTGCTGACCAGCCAGCCGCTGGTGCTGCCCACCGTCGAGAGCAGCGTGCGCATTGGTTTCGACGCCTTGGTCGAGCGCATGGGATTGACGGTACGGGTCGCCGCTGAAATCGACGACATGGCGATGCTCCGGCTGATCGCGCGCGAGGACATCGGCTTGGCGGTGGTGCCGCCGATCGTGGTCAAGGACGAGCTGGCCAGCAAGCGCCTGGTGGAAGCTCACCAGTTGCCGCAGCTCAGCGAGACTTTTTTCGCGGTGACCATGAAGCGGCGGTTCCCCCACCCGTCACTGCGTGAGCTGATCGGACCACTGCACGCGCTGGACCTGACCGAATAGCCGGCGCTCCGCGCCTTTCAGCGAACGAATCACGCCCGGCAGCGCGCAACGGCATTCCCGTGTGGGGTCAAGCACCCCGACTGCATCCAAACGCGGCAAGGTTTCGTACCCTCACCCTGTGTTGTATTGCATCAGGCGGTTAACGCTGTGTCCACCGCAATTGTCCTATTCCGACGTGACCTGCGGCTGGCAGACAATCCTGCTCTGCTCGCGGCGTGCGCCAAACATGACCGGATCCTGCCGACCTACGTCCATGCACCCGCTGAGCACGCCCCATGGACACCCGGTGCCGCCAGCCGTTGGTGGCTGCACCACGGGTTGCAAGCGCTGCGCAGCCAGTTGGCGGCGCAAGGAGGCGATCTGCACCTGCTGGCCGGCGACACCCTGGAGCACCTGCGCACGCTGATCCGCGCCAGCGGCGCCACTGAAGTCCACTGGAACCGCCGCTACGAACCGGCGGGCATCGCCAGCGACACTGCACTGAAGGCCGCATTGCGCGAAGACGGCCTGGCCGTGCACAGCCACGCCGGCCACCTCTGGCGCGAGCCGTGGGCGCTGGCCACCGACGCCGGCCAGCCGTACCGGGTGTTCACCCCGTTCTGGCGCAAGCTGCGCGCCGGCCTGCCGGATGCGGCGCCGCTGCCAGTGGCGCGCGCGCGGGAATGGCTGCGGTTGCCGGGCAGCCTGCCGACCACTGCACTGGAGCTGCTGCCCACAATCCGCTGGGATGCGGGCTTGGCTGGACACTGGACACCCGGCGAAGCGGGTGCGCACGAACTGCTGGAGATCTTCGCCGACGATGCCGTGGCGGATTATGCGCAAGGCCGCGACCTGCCGGCACGCCATGGCACCTCGCGGCTGTCGTCGCACCTGCATTTCGGCGAAATCACCCCGGCCCAGATCCGGCGCGTGCTGCAGGATCGCGCCAGCCGAACCGACGCCCGCAAACGACCCGACCTCGAGCCCTACCTGCGCGAGCTGGGCTGGCGCGAATTTGCCCATCACCTGCTGCATCACTTCCCGCACACGCCGGACGCGAACTTCAACCCGCGCTTCGACGGCTTCCGCTGGGCAGCCGCCGACGAGGCCCTGCTGGAACGCTGGCGGCGCGGCCGCACCGGCATCCCGCTGGTCGACGCCGGCATGCGCGAGCTCTGGCACACCGGCTGGATGCACAACCGCGTGCGCATGGTGGTGGCCAGCTTCCTGACCAAGAACCTGCGCCAGCACTGGCGACACGGCGCGCGCTGGTTCTGGGACACGCTGGTGGACGCCGACCTGGCCAACAACACCCTAGGCTGGCAGTGGGTGGCCGGCTGCGGCGCCGATGCGGCGCCCTACTTCCGCGTGTTCAATCCGTACCTGCAGGCGGCGAAGTTCGATCCCGACGCCGCCTATCTCAAGCGCTGGTTACCGGAGCTGGCGTCGCTGCCGGCGAAAACGATCCACGAAGCGTGGCGCCATCCATCCGCGCTTGCCAGCAAGGGCTACCCCGCCCCGATGGTGGACCTGGGCGCCTCGCGCGATGCGGCGCTGGCGGCGTGGGGTGCCCTGGCGGACTGATCAGGCCTGCGCGGCGGCCACCACGCAGTTGCGGCCGCTGCTTTTGGCGCGATACATCGCGTCATCCGCCCGTTGCAGCAAGGCCGCGCCGGTTTCGCCGGCAGCCAGCTGCGCCACGCCCATCGACGCCGTGATCGGGCCGGTTTCCGCCACGTCGGCGCGCGCCACCGCGGCGCGCAGGCGTTCGGCAAGCTCCATCGCCTGCGCCAGGCCGCAGTCGCCTGCCAGCACCAGGAATTCTTCGCCACCCCAGCGGATCGCCACGTCGCCGCCGCGGATGCCTGCCCGCAGGATCTGCCCGACCGCGGCCTGCGCGGCGTCGCCGGCCTGGTGGCCGCGGGTGTCGTTGATGCGCTTGAAATGGTCCAGGTCCGCCAGGATCACGCTGAACGGCCGCCCCGCCGCCTGCGCCTGCGCAACCTGTTCTTCCAGCATGCCGTCGCCGGCCAAGCGGTTGTAAAGGCCGCTGAGCGCATCGCGGCTGGCGATCTCCAGCAGTCGGCGCTCGCGCTCCACTCGTTCGCTGACGTCCTTGCCGGTGCTGATGTAGTGGCTGGTGCGGCCGCCGGCATCCAGCACCGGGGCGATGCTCTGTTCGACGTAGAACGGGCTGCCGTCCTTGCGCCGGTAGGTGAAGGTGGCGCGGAACGCCTTGCCGTCGCGCAGCGAGGCACGCAGATTGCGGTAGAACATCCGATCTTCGTGCGACGGGTACAGCATGCGCGCGGACTGCCCGACGATTTCGTCGACGGCATAGCCGGTCAGGCGCCGGAACGCTTCGTTGGCGAACACCACCCGGGTGTGCCGGTCGGTGATCAGGATCGGGTCCTGCGACGCGTGCAGCGCCTGCAGCAACAGCCGCCGCTCCTGCTCGGCGGCGATGCGGGCGGTGATGTCGTCCTGCACCGACACGAAGTGCCGGATCACGCCGTCGGCGTCACGGACCGGTGCGATCGTCCATTCCACCGTGTAGGCGCGGCCGTCGGCGGCGTAGTTGATGGTGCTGGCAGAGAACGGCAGCCCCTGCCGCAGGTGCTCGCGCAGCTCGGCGAGCATCCTGCGGTCGGTTCGCGCGCCCTGCAGCAGACGCGGCGTCTTGCCGATCAGCTCCTCGGCGCGGTAACCGCTCATCCGGCAGAACGCCGGGTTGACGTGCACGATGAACGGCCCGCCGTTGTCCAGGTCGGCATCGGTGATCAGCACGGCATTGGTGGCCTGCATGAAGGCCTGCGCAAACACGTTCGCCAGCTCGGCGGGCGTTGCCAGGGGAGGTGCGGCAGCGCCGGTCACCGTGGCCATGGAATCACCGCGGCCGGGGTGGATGCTTCGAACAACGGGCGACCGAACCAGTAGCCCTGCATCAGCTCGATGCCGAGATCGCGCAGGCAGCGCATCTCGTCTTCGGTTTCGATGCCCTCGGCGATCACCCGGATGCCCAGCTCGCGGCACATCGTGGAGACGCCCGCGACGATCGCTCGGCGCGGTTTGTTGGCGTCGATCCCGCGCACCAGCGCCATGTCCAGCTTGACGATGTCCGGCTGGAAGTCGGCCAGCAGGTTGAGCCCGGCGAAGCCGGCGCCGAAATCGTCGATCGCGGTCAGGAAGCCGATCCGCTGGTATTCGCGCAGCACATCGGACAGCCACTTGCCGTCGTTGACCTGCTCGCCCTCCACCGTCTCGAAGATGATCCGGTCGATCGGAAACCCGTGCTGGCGCGCCGCCACCAGGGTGGAACGGATGCACAGTTCGGGGCGGTAGATGGCGTTGGGCAGGAAGTTGATCGACAGGTGGGACTGCATGCCCAGCCGCGAGGCGATCTCGATCGCCTTGCCACGGCAGGCCTGGTCGAACTGGTAGCGATTGGCGTCGGTGATCCGCGACAGCACCGTCGGTGCTGGCTCGCCGCCCGGCCCGCGGACCAGTGCTTCATGGGCGAATATCTGTCGCGTCGCCACGTCGACGATCGGCTGGAACGCGTAGCTGAAATCGAAATCCAGCGGCGCCGCATCGCGGCACAGACCGCAGCCCTCGCGCGCGTCCTTCGATTGCATGTGGCGTGCTCCTCAGTGCGATGAGATCGAGAATACCCGATGCCGGGCGCACTACCCCGGCACGCCAGCCGGTGGCGGACCCGCGACCGCTCGGCAGATCGCGGCGTTCTCCACCACCGCCGGCCGCGGGGCCGGCATGCGCACCAGTTGCAGCATGCAGTCGCCGATCGCCTGCGTGGTGGTGAATACCTCCGGCAGCAGCCGCACGGCAGATGCCAGCACCGGCTGGCCGAGCGCATACAGCCCTCGTCGCAGCGTGTGTGGCGAGACTGCGCCCGCCACCGGTCGCACGACGCCCGGACGCAGGCTGGTGTGCGCCAGCCCGCAGCGGGCCAGCACCTGTTCTGCTTCGCCCTTGATGCGCGCAGGCATCAGCCGGCTGCGCGTATTGGCGCCCTTGCCGGAGACGTAGGCGATGAAGCCACCGGGATTGGCCGCGGCGTAGGCATCCACCACCCGCGCCAGCGTGGCGACGGTGGCTTCGCGGTAACCCGTCTCGCTCATTCCCAGTGGCAGGGGTCCTGCGCAGTACAGGCAGGCATCCATTCCGCAGAGATCCAGCGCCGACAGTGCGGCGGCGGAGAAATCCGGCACCTGCAGGACCCGAAGTTTCGGGTGCGGGGCCGCAAACACCCGCCGCACCAGCACGGCGACGCCGTCGACGTCGGGCGCACGCAGCAAGACTTCCAGCACGCCCTGCCCGACCAGTCCGGTGGCACCTACCAGCAGCACCTGTTTGCCCATCGCCTGTCTCCTCAGTCGCGACCCCGGCAACGCCGGGAACAGTAGCGGACCGACTCCCAATTGCACGCCCATTTGCGCCGCCACTGGAACGGCAGGCCGCAGGTCACGCAGGTCTTGTGCGGCAACTCGCGCTTCTTGCGCATGCGTGGCACGGCGGCGGCCCTATTTGCCGGCCACCACGCCACGACCGCCGTCGACGCCGAACACCTGGCCGGTGATCCAGTCGGTCTGCGCGGAGAGCAGGAATGCGGCCATCGCAGCCACGTCGTCTGCGGTGCCCAGCCGCGCCAGCGGGTGCATCGCGGCGATCGACTCGCGCATGCGCGGGTTGCCGACGATGCCCTGCGCCAGCGGCGTATCGGTCAGCGACGGCGCGATCGCATTGATGCGCACAGCGGGCGCCAGTTCGGCGGCCAGCGCACGCACCAACCCTTTCACCGCGGCCTTGGCCATGCCGATCGAGGCGTGCATCGGGAAACCGCTGCCCGCCGCCACCGACGAGAACAGCACCACCGAAGACCGCGTTGCTGCCGCGCGCAGCGCCGGCAGCGCGGCCTGCACCGCCAGCGCAGCGCCGGATGCATTCAGCCGGAAGTCGCGCTCGAACTCCTCGGCCGTGAGCCGTGCGAACGGCTTCAGGTGGATGCTGCCGATGGCATACGCCAAGCCGGAAAGCGTCGACCCGGCGGCGTCTGCCACCTTGGCAAATGCGCCTGGCTGCAGCACATCGACGGCGGTGCAGGTCGCACCCAGTTCGTCGGCCAAGGCCTGCAGCCGCGCCGCGTCGCGGGCAACCAGATGCAGGGCGTGACCCTCGGCGGCCAGCCGACGGCACACCGCACCGCCGATGCCGCCGGTGGCCCCGTACACCAGATAGTTTTCCGTCATCGGCAGCACCGGTTCCACGTTCTCGAATGCAAGCCGATACGCGCGGTACGGACGATCGGATGCACGCCGCCGCGGACCTGCTGCATCCGATTCCGCCGCGGCTGCGTACAGGCCGCATCTCAAACCGTTGCCTTCCCGCCATGCGCAGCCTTGTCGCTTCCGCCCTGCCCCTCCTGCTGACGCTCTTGCTGACCGGCTGTGCCGAAGCCAGCACCCCCATCCCGACCGTGCAGAACGTCGACCTGCAGCGCTTCATGGGCCGCTGGTACGTGATCGGCATCATTCCCACCCGGCTGGAACGCGGCAATCACAATCCGGTGGAAACCTATCAGTTGGATGGCAAGGGCAATGTCTGCACCTGGTATCGCTACCGGCCGGATGCGGCCAATGCGCCGGTCAAATTGCTGCACTCCACCGGCCTGGTGGTGCCCGGCACCGGCAATGCCGAATGGAAAATCCGCTTCTTCGGCCTATTCAAGGCCCAGTACAAGGTCGGCTGGCTGGCAGAAGACTACAGCCAGGTGATGATTGTGCGGGATGCCCGCGACTATCTCTGGTACATGGCCCGCAGGCCCTCGGTATCGGAAAGCGACTATCAGGCGATGCTGGTGCGTGCCGACGCATTAGGCTACGACGCAAGCAGCATCGAACGTGTGCCGCAACAATGGCCGGAGACTGATGTGGGCAAGGATACGTTCCAAGGGGCATGCACATGAGGTTCCTGGTCCTCGCGCTGGCGCTGGCGATGCCGCTGGTGGGCTGGCTGTCGAACACCGGTCTGCTGGGCCCGACCAACGGCGAGATCTCCAACCGCTACCCCACGCTGATCGTGGCGGCCGGCTACGCCTTCGCCATCTGGGGACCGATCTTCCTGCTCGACGTGGTGTTCGGCATCGCCCAGGCCAGCGTGCGCGAGCCGGGCACCCGCCTGCAGCGCATCCGCGTGCTCACCGCGGCGGGCTTCGCGCTGACCTCGCTGTGGATGGTGGTGTTCACCCTGCAATGGTTCTGGCTGGCGCTGGCGATCATCTGGGGCAGCCTGTGGTGCCTGCTGGGCGCGGCGTGGCTGGCCTCGCGAACCCGGGGGCACCGCCGCGGCCCGTGGTGGCAATGGCTGCCGCTGTCGCTGCACGCGGGCTGGGTGTCGCTGGCGGTGTTCCTCAACGTCGCGCAAGTCGTGGTGGCGTTCAAATTGCTGTCAGTGGAACGCATGCTGCCGTGGACGCTGGTGCTGTTCGCACTGGCAGGGCTCCTGCTGCTGGCCATGGTGGTGAAGCTGCGCGGCAACCCGTGGTACACACTGGCGGCCGTGTGGGGCCTGCTGGGCGTGCATGCCAAGCAGCAAGCCTCCGCGCTGTCCGGCGCCGATACGGCCGCCAACGTGGCCATGGCGATGGCGGTGCTGGTGGCGTTGACGGCGCTGATCGCCGCGCTGCTGGGCCAGCGTGGTGCCCGTGCGCCGCGCGCCGGATGACCTGCCTGCGCCTGGTCCTGGGCGACCAGTTGGACCCGAGGCACCGCTGGTTCGACGCGGTGTCGCCCGACGTCCTGTACGTGCTGATGGAGGTGCGGCAGGAAACCGACTACGTCCTCCACCACGCGCAGAAGATCCTCGCCATCTTCGCCGCCATGCGCCGCTTCGCCGACCGGCTGCGCGCCGCCGGCCACCGCGTGGCCTACCTGCGGATCGACGATCCCGACAACCTGCCGTCGCTGACCGCCAACCTGGATCGGTTGCTGGCGCTGCACGGCGCCACCGCGTTCGAGTACCAGGCGCCGGACGAATGGCGGCTGGACGCGCAGCTGCGCGACTACGCCGCGCGCCTGAACATCCCGGCGCGCTGCGTGGACAGCGGCCATTTCCTGGCGGCGCGCGACGAAGTGCCCCGCTTCCTCGGCAAGCGCAAGCGCTGGACCATGGAGCTGTTCTACCGGCACATGCGGCGGCAGCACGGCGTCCTGCTGGAGCCGGACGGCAGCCCGCTGGGCGGGCGCTGGAACTTCGACGCGGAGAACCGCAAGCCCTGGCGCGGCGACCCGCCGGAACCGCCGGATCTGCGGCCGGTCCATGACCATCGCGCCCTGTGGGCGAGCATCGAAGCCGCCGGCGTCGCCAGCTTCGGCGACCCGTCGGCCGATGCGTTCCGCTGGCCGATCGATCGCGAAGAAGCGCTGGGCCAGCTCGAGGCCTTCGTCGAGCATGCGCTGCCGCACTTCGGCGACTACCAGGACGCACTGAGCAGCCGCGCGGCGCGGCTGTTCCACTCGCTGCTCTCGTTCGCGCTGAACGTGAAGCTGCTGTCGCCGGCCGAAGTGATCGCCCGGGTCGAGGACGAAGGTCGCGCCGGTCGCGCGCCGCTGGCGGCGGTGGAAGGCTACATCCGCCAGATCCTGGGCTGGCGCGAGTACGTACGCGGCGTGTACTGGGCGCGCATGCCCGGCTACGACGCCAGCAACGCGTTCGGGCACGACCGCCCGCTGCCTGCCTGGTTCTGGACCGGTGAGACCCGTATGGCCTGCGTGCGCACGGCGATCGGGCAGTCGCTGGCGCACGCGCATGCCCACCACATCCAGCGGCTGATGGTGATCGGCAACTTCGGCCTGCTGGCCGGACTGGACCCGCAGGCGCTGCACCGCTGGTACCTGGGCATCTACATCGATGCCTTAGAGTGGGTGGAATTGCCCAACACCGTGGGCATGAGCCAGTTCGCCGATGGCGGCCTGCTGGCGACCAAGCCCTATGTCTCGTCGGCCGCCTACCTGCACCGCATGGGCGACCACTGCGGACAGTGCCACTACCGCCGCGACGCCCACGCCGGCCCGCGCAGTTGCCCGTTCAACGCGCTCTACTGGGACTTCCTGGATCGCAACACCGAGCGGCTGGCGGGCAACCCGCGGCTGGCGATGCCCTACCGGCAGCTGGCGCGCATGCCGGAAGCGCGCCGCGAGGCATTGACGGAGCGCGCCGCGCAGGTGCTGGCCGACCTCGACGCGCTGTGAGCGCGCCTGCATCCAACCCCGGCACCGCTGCGTAAGCACAGGTACGTCGCGCTGCCGCAGATGGCCTGCGCGCAGCTGATGTTCCCCTTCCCCAGCCTTCGAGGCCCATCCATGTCGCAGCCCTTGCGGGATCCCGCACCCATCCATCACCTGGCGATGCTGCCGGCGTCACAGCGCGTCCGCGAACGCCTGCGCAGCGCCGGCACCCGCTTCCACGCCAACGACAACATCGCCGACTACCTCGAAGACGGCGAGCTGGAGGCGATCGAGGGCGAGGTGGCCGCCAAGGCGCAGGAGATGCTGCGGGCGCTGGTCATCGACGTCGACAACGACCACAACACCCGCGACACCGGCCGCCGGCTGGCCAAGATGTTCGTGCGCGAACTCTTCGCCGGCCGCTACCAGCACGCGCCCGCGGTCACCGAGTTCCCCAACGCCGAGCGCCTGAACGAGCTGATGATCGTCGGCCCGCTGCGCGTGCGCAGTGCCTGCTCGCACCACCTGTGCCCGATCATGGGCCGGGTCTGGGTGGGCGTGCTGCCCGACGCCGACTCCAACCTGATCGGCCTGTCCAAATACGCCCGCCTGATCGACTGGATCATGAGCCGCCCGCAGATCCAAGAAGAGGCGGTGAGCCAGATCGCCGACCTGCTGGAGCAGCGGCTGAAGCCGGACGGCATCGCCGTGGTCATGGAAGCCGACCACTACTGCATGCACTGGCGCGGGGTGAAGGACGACGAGTCGAAGATGATCAACAGCGTGATGCGCGGCCGCTTCCTGGCCGACCCCTCGCTGCGCAAGGAATTCCTGTCGCTGCGCCATCGCGGCTGACCGGGCGCCCACTTCGCCAAGACGAACGGCCCGCATCTCACGATGCGGGCCGTTTTCGTTTGGAACCGGACCGTTCGGGAGTGGGCCGGGATTACAGGCCCACCATCGGCTGCAGCTTGCGCGCCAGCCAGCCGCGGAACTGCAGCGGGCCGTCCAGCGCTGCCACGCAGATGCACGGCACGCCCGGCGAGGTCACCGGCTGGTGCTCGACATCGCTGTCGAGGTCGGCCATGTCGCCGGGGCCGAAGTGGCCCAGCTCGTCGTCGTAGGCCCCCTTGAGGATCTGGGTCAGCTCGCTGCCGCCATGGCTGTGCACCGGCATGCTCTTGCCCGGCGCGATCCTGAGCAGGATCAGGGTGTCGCCGCTGCTGCGCGGGGCGCGAATCATGTGCATGCCCGGCGCCATCCAGCGCCAGCGCAGCGCCTTCCAGCTCTTGCCGAAATACGGCTGCAGCGGACGCGGCAGCGCGTCCAGCGAACGCGGGGCATCGGCGGTTTCGGACAGGTCTTTAGCCGCCGCGGGCAGCGGCTGACTCAGGCGCGCCAGCATGTCCTCGCGCAGGCGTGTGGCCTGCTGCGGCTCCGGCGCCGCGGGCTGCTGCTGCGACAGCAGCACGCCGCCCACGTGTTCGGCATCCGCCAGCTGGCGCCGGCAGTGGGCGCAATCTTCCAGGTGGGTGTCGGCCACGGCCGCCATTTCCGGCGACAGTGCGCCCGCCGCATGGCTGACCAAGGTGGCGGGGTCGAGGTGATGGCGCGGGCTCATACGGCCTCCTTCACGCCCGACTGCAGGCGCAGGAAGGCACGGCGGATGGAGGATTTCACCGTGCCCAGCGGCATGCCCAACTCGTCGGCAATCTGCTGGTGGGATTTGGCTTCGAAATAGGACATACGGATCAGGCGGGCTTGGGTCGTGGACAGGCGCTCGATGCGCTCGTTGAGGTCGGCATGGGCGGCGAAGCTCTCCGCGGAGGAGAACGCGGGGTTGTCGGTTTCGGTCTCGATTTCCAGCGCCGGCTCCAGGTCCACGGCGATCCACTGGTTCTCCCGGCGCAGCCGGTCGATATGCAGGTTGCGGGCGATCCGGAACAGCCAGGTGGACAGCGTGCTGCGGTCGGCGTCATAGCTGTCGGCGCGCTGCCACAGCCGCAGCAGGGCTTCCTGTGCCAGCTCTTCGGCCACCGCTTCGCGCACCCCCAGACCGCGCAGGTACAAGCGCACCCGCGGGGCGAAGTGGTCGTAGATCCGCATGAAGCAGGTCTGGTCGCGGCGGCGCGCAACCGCCTGCATCTGTCCGGACCAGTAGCCCGGTTCCCCGGGGCTTGCTTCGGCGATGGACATGGCTCTGGCCGCCTCGAAGGGCGACAGGGTTCCGGAGGTGGGGTCGAGACGCATGGTAGGGCAAACAAGGCCTGACGGGATGGACAGCTGCCTCTACGCAGCTGGCGTCGGATTGGATGCATCAATGCCGCAGCGCAGCGCTGCATCCAATCCGCGCGCCATTGCGTATTGCCTGCTGACCGACACGGAAACCCGCGATGCCCCAGGATCCGCCCCCCCTCTCGCCACCCGCCGATGCCCCTGCGCGCAACGCCGGGCGCAGCCTGCTGCAATGGTTCGACAGCGCCGCCGCAACGGCCGCTGCCAGCGACGCCGAAGCTGACCGGGTGGACTGGCTGCGGGTGGTGCCGTTCGTGCTGCTGCACCTGGGTTGCCTGGGCCTGTTGTGGGTGGGCGCGTCGCCAGTGGCCGTGCTGGTGGCGGTACTGCTGTACGTGGTGCGCATGTTCGCCATCACCGGGTTCTACCACCGCTATTTCTCGCATCGCGCGTTCCGCACCTCGCGCCCGCTGCAATTCGTGTTCGCACTGATCGGTGCCGCCAGCGTGCAGCGCGGGCCGCTGTGGTGGGCCGCGCACCATCGCCACCACCATCGCCATGCGGACGCCCCGGAAGACGTGCATTCGCCGCGTCACGGGTTCTGGCGCAGCCACATGGGCTGGTTCCTGACCCGGCGCGCATTCGCCACCGACCTGAGCCGGGTGCCCGACCTCGCCCGCTTCCCCGAGCTGCGCTGGCTGGACCGCTATGACGTGGCGGTGCCGGCGGCGATGGCCGTGGGCCTGTATGCGTTGGGCGCATTGCTGGAGCGCTTCGCGCCGACGCTGGGCACCAGCGGGCCACAGCTGCTGGTGTGGGGCTTCTTCGTGTCCACCGTGGTGCTGTTCCACGCCACCGTCACCATCAACTCGCTGTCGCACCGCTTCGGCCGCCGCCGCTTCCCGACCAGCGACGACAGCCGCAACAACCTGTGGCTGGCGCTGCTGACCTTCGGCGAGGGCTGGCACAACAACCACCACTTCTATGCCAGCAGCGCGCGGCAGGGCTTCCGCTGGTGGGAGATCGACCTGACCTGGTACGGCCTGCGGCTGATGGCGCTGCTGGGGCTGGTGCGCGACCTCAAGCCGGTGCCCGCGTGGGTGCTGGCCAAGGCGGAGCACTGAGATGCGGATCGCCGTCATCGGCTCCGGGATCGCCGGTCTGGCCAGCGCCTGGCTGCTGTCGCAGGCGCACGAGGTGGTGCTGTTCGAGGCCAACGATTACCTGGGCGGGCACACCCATACCCATGCCGTCGAGTTGGCCGGTGCGCAATACCGGGTGGATACCGGCTTCATCGTCCACAACCCCGCGCATTACCCGCTGCTGACCCGCCTGTTCGATACGTTGGGCGTGGCAACGCAGCCGACCACGATGAGTTTCTCTGTGCACGGCGAACGCAGCGGACTGGAATACAACGCGACCACGCTGGACACGCTGTTCTGCCAGCGCCGCAACCTGTTGTCGCCGCGGTTCCTCGGCATGGTGCGCGACCTGTTCCGCTTCTACCGGCAGGCGCCCTCGCTGCTGGCGGGCGACGGCCCGGGCCCGGGCATCGGTGATTGGCTGGACGCCAACGGCTACGGCGCGGCCTTCCGCGACGACCACCTGGTGCCAATGGCCTCGGCGTTGTGGTCGTCGCCGCCGGAGCAGATCCTGCAGTTCCCGGCGCGCTACCTGGTGCAGTTCATGGCCAACCACCAGATGCTGCAGGTCAGCGGCCGCCCCGAGTGGCGGGTGGTGCGCGGTGGCTCTTCCACCTATGTCGATGCTCTGCGTGCGCGCTGGCAGGTGCAGGAACGCCTGCACTGCCCCGTGCGCTCGGTGCGCCGCGATGGCGCTGGCGTGGTGGTGGAAAGTGCGGCGGGCAGTGAGCGCTTCGACCAGATCGTCCTGGCCTGCCACAGCGACCAGGCCTTGGCCCTGCTGGCCGACGCCAGCGCCGACGAACGCGACGTGCTGGGCGCCATCACCTACCAGCCCAACGACGTGGTGCTGCATACCGACGCCTCGCTGCTCCCGCGCAACCGCAAGGCATGGGCGGCGTGGAACGCCTTCGTGCCCGGCACGCCGGACGCGCCCTGCACGGTGAGCTACTGCATGAACCTGCTGCAGGGCCTGCGGTCGCCCGAGCCGTTCGTGGTGACGTTGAACCGCAGCGAGGCCATCGACCCGGCCAAGGTGCTGCGCCGCCTGCACTACCAGCACCCGGTCTACAACGCGGCGTCGGTGGCGGCGCAGCAGCGCAAGGCCGCCATCCAGGGCCACAACCACACCTGGTTCGCCGGCGCCTACTGGGGCTGGGGCTTCCACGAGGACGGCATGCGCAGCGCGGTGGAAGTCGCGACCGGGCTGGGCGCGGCGTGGCCGCAGGACGCAGCAGCATGAGCGCGCCGCTGCACAGTGCGGTCTATGAAGGCGTGGTCCGGCATCGCCGCAGCGCGCCGCAGCCGCATGCGTTCCGCTACCGCATGGCGCAGCTCTACCTCGACCTCGACGAGATCGACACGGTGTTCCGCGGCCGCTGGCTGTGGTCGGCCGGGCGTCGCAACTTCGCCGAACTCCGCCGCGCCGATTTCCTGGGCCCGGCGGAGCGCCCGCTCAAGGAGGCGGTGAAGGACCGTGTCGAAGCCGCCATCGGCGAGCGCCCGGCCGGCCCGGTGCGCCTGCTCGCGCACCTGCGCTACGCCGGTATGGTCTTCAACCCGGTCAGTTTCTACTACTGCTTCGACGCCGACGGCGAAACCCTGCACAGCATCGTCGCCGAGATCACCAACACACCATGGCTGGAGCGCCACGCCTACGTGCTGCCGGTGGACGCCGCCAGCGGCAACGGGCGGATGCTGCGCTGGGACTTCGACAAGACCTTCCATGTGTCTCCGTTCCTTGGCATGCAGCGCCGCTACGACTGGCGCTTCACCGTGCCCGCCGATGCCCTGCACGTGAACATGGCGGTGCTGGGCGCGAACGGCCGCGAGTTCGACGCACACCTGCAGCTGCGGCGCCGCCCGATCGGCGCCGACGCACTGGCGCGGGTGCTCTGGCGCTATCCGCTGATGACCGCGCAGGTGGTCGGCGCCATCTACTGGCATGCCCTGCGGCTGTGGCTCAAGCGCACCCCCTTCCACGACCACCCCCGACTTTCAGGAGGCCGTTCTTGAACGCCATCGTCCAGACCGCACCCGCCAGCGCATTCGGCGCCTTCGACAAGTTCCTGCGCCAGCGCGTGCTGCAGCGCCTGTCCGCGCTGGGCCACGGCCACCTGCTGGTCAACGACGCGCTGGGCAGCACCGAGTTCGGTCGCGCCGGCGACGGCTCCACCGTCGTCCTCGAAGTGCTGGACCCGGGCTTCTACCGCGCGCTGGCCGGCAACGGCAGCGTGGGCGCGGGCGAGGCCTACATGGACGGCCTGTGGCGCTGCAGCGACCTGGTCGGGCTGGTGCGCCTGCTGGTGCGCAACCGCGACCTGCTGGACGGCATGGAAACCGGCACTGCGCGGCTGGGTGGCCTGGCGATGAAGGCGCTCCACCTGCTCCGCCGCAACACGCGCAGCGGCAGCCGGCGCAACATCGCCGCCCACTATGACCTCGGCAACGACTTCTTCCGGCTGTTCCTGTCCGAGGACCTGATGTATTCGTCCGCCTACTGGACCGGCGCGGACGACACGCTGGAGGCGGCGTCCACGCGCAAGCTGGACCTGATCTGCCGGAAGCTGGCGCTGGGCCCGGACGACCACGTGGTGGAGATCGGCACCGGCTGGGGTGGGTTCGCCGTGCATGCGGCCCGGCACTACGGCTGCCGCGTCACCACGACCACCATCTCGCGCGAGCAGCACGACCTGGCCGCGGCGCGGATCCAGGCCGCGGGGCTGGGCGACCGCATCACCCTGCTGCAGTCCGACTACCGCGACCTCACCGGCCAGTACGACAAGCTGGTGTCGATCGAGATGATCGAGGCGGTGGGCGCGGACTTCCAGGACAGCTACTTCGGCCAGATCGGCCGCCTGCTGAAGCCGGACGGGCTGGCGCTGGTGCAGGCGATCACCATCGAGGACCACCGCTACGAGCAGGCGCTGACCTCGGTGGACTTCATCAAGCGCCACGTCTTCCCCGGCTGCTTCATCCCCTCGGTCAACGCGATGCTGGCGTCGAAGACCCGCAGCAGCGACCTGGCGCTGGTGGGGCTGGAGGATTTCGGACTGTCCTATGCGCGCACCCTGCAGGCCTGGCGCGAACGCTTCCTGGCGCAGCTGCCGTCGGTGCGCGCGCAGGGCTTTGACGAGCGCTTCGTCCGCATGTGGGAGTTCTACCTCGCCTATTGCGAGGGCGGCTTCCGTGAGCGCTCGATCGGCGTCTCGCACCTGCTGATGGCCAAGCCGGGCTGGCGTCCGTCGGGTTCGGAGGCGGCATGACGTTCTGGCTGACCCTGCTGGCCTACCAGGCCACCTGGTTCGCGGCGGTGATCGGCGCCGGCCACGGCCTGTGGTGGCCGGGGGTCGCCGCCGCCGGGCTGTTCGCGCTCTGGCGGTTGTCGGTGTCGCCGCACCGGGCGCTGGAAGCCCGGCTGGTGGTGGTCTCGCTGGGGCTGGGCCTGGTGCTGGAGAACCTGTGGGTCCGCACCGGCCTGCTCGACTACGCGGTGGCCTGGCCGTGGGCCGGCTCACCGGCGTGGATCCTGGCGCTGTGGTGGGCCTTCGCCCTGTCCATCGTTCCGCTGCTGGGCTACCTGCACCGACGCCTGCTGCTGGCGGCGGTGTTCGGCGCCATCGGCGGACCGCTGGCCTATCTCGGCGCCGCGCGCGGCTGGAACGTCGTCCAGTTCGCCCAGCCGCAGTGGCACAGCCTGCTGGCGCTGGCAGCGGGCTGGGCGGTGGCGATGCCGCTGCTGGCCTGGCTGGCCCGACGCGGCCTGCAATCCCATTCCCCCGGAGGTACCGCATGACGCCCGCCCAACAGCTGCCGTGGATCTGGCTGCTCGCCGCCGTGCTGATGGTGCTCGGTTGGCAGTGGCAACGCCGCCGCGACAATGCCGGCATCGTCGACGTGCTCTGGTCCGCCGGCCTCGCCGCCGCGGCGCTGCTGCTGGCCCTCACCGGCACCGGCGCACCCGGCGCACGCCTGCTGGTGGGCGTGCTGGCCACCGCCTGGGCCCTGCGCCTGGCCCTGCACCTGTGGATGCGCGTGCGCAGCGAACCCGAGGACGGCCGCTACCGCGCACTGCGCGAACACTGGCAAGGCAGCCAGGCGAAGTTCTTCGGCTTCTTCCAGTTCCAGGCACTGCTGGTGGTGCTGTTCTCGCTGCCGCTGGCGGCGGTGGCCGGGCATCCGGCGCCCGCGCCGTGGCAGCTGGCAGTAGCCGCCGCGATCTGGCTGGTCTCGGTGGGCGGCGAATCGCTGGCAGACGCGCAGCTGGCGCGCTTCCGCGCCAACCCGGGGAACCGCGGCAAGACCTGCCGCAGCGGGCTGTGGCGGTATTCGCGCCATCCGAACTATTTCTTCGAATGGCTGCACTGGTGCGCCTACGCAGTGGCCGCGATCGGCGCGCCGCTGGCCTGGTTGGGCTGGCTGGGCCCGATCGTGATGTACCTGTTCCTGCGCTACATCAGCGGCATCCCCTTCACCGAACAGCAGGCCCTGCGCACGCGGGGCGACGACTACCGGGACTACCAGCGCAGCACGCCGATGCTGTTCCCCTGGTTCCCGAAATCCTGATACCGCCACGAGGAGCGCGCCATGACCACGACCACCCTGGACGCCAACGAACTGTCCCGCGACCTCCCCGCTCCCGGCCTGCTGGGCCTGGCCGAGCGCGGCTGGCTGCCCGACGCCGCCATCCGTGCCGGCATCCGCCGCCTCTGCGAACAGCGCCTGAAAGAGGAGCTGGCCGGCGGCGTGGAAGCGCAATCGGCGCGCCAGCGCGCGCGGCTGGAGGAACTGCGCCACAGCCCGGTGGCGATCGAGACGGAAGCCGCCAACGCCCAGCACTACGAGCTGCCGCCGGCGTTCTTCACCCAGTGCCTCGGCCCGCGGCTGAAGTATTCCTGCTGCTACTACCCGCGCGGCGACGAAACGCTGGGCGAGGCCGAGGAGGCCATGCTGGCGCTGTACTGCGAACGCGCCGGGCTGGCCGACGGCCAGGACATCCTGGAGCTGGGCTGCGGCTGGGGCTCGCTGACATTGTGGATGGCGGAGCACTACCCGAACGCACGCATCACCGCCGTGTCCAACTCCAACGGCCAGCGCGGCTTCATCGAAGCCCGCTGCCGCGAGCGCGGGCTGGAGAACGTCCGCGTGCTGACCCGCGACGTGAACGCGCTGGACCTGCCGACCGAGGCGTTCGACCGCTGCGTCTCGGTGGAAATGTTCGAGCACATGCGCAACTACGACAGCCTGCTGGGCCGCATCGGCAGCTGGCTTCGCCCGGGCGGCCAGCTGTTCGTGCACATCTTCGTGCACCGCACCCTGCTGTACCCGTTCGAGACGCAGGGCGACGACAACTGGATGGGCCGGCATTTCTTCACCGGTGGCCTGATGCCGGCGGCGGACACGCTGCTGCACTTCCAGGGCCCGCTGGCGATCCGCCAGCAGTGGCTGATGGAGGGCACCCATTACGAGAAGACCGCCAACCAGTGGCTGGAACACCAGGATGCGCACCGCACCGAGGTGATGGCGATCCTGCGCGAAGCCTATGGCGACGCGGCCGGCCTTTGGTACCAGCGCTGGCGGATGTTCTGGATGGCCTGCGCCGAGCTGTTCGGCTACGACGACGGCCAGGAATGGCTGGTGTCCCACTACCTGTTCGAGCGTCCCTGACCGGAGCCCCGCCATGCGCCCGTGCCTGTCCGCAAGACACTGGTGGTTACTGGCTGCGCTGCTGTGGATCGGCAGCGTGGCCGCCAATCTGCCCGCCATCCGCCCGGTCCCGCACGTGGACCTGGGCCGCTTCATGGGCACCTGGTACCTGGTGGGTGGCATCCCGACCGTGTTCGAGCGCGATGCCTGGAACGCGGTGGAAACCTACACGCTGCTGAAGGACGGCAGTATTCGTACCACTCTCACCTTCAACCAGGGCCGCGCCAACGGTCCGCGCAAGCACATCGAGGCGCCCGCGCGGGTGCGCCCCGGCACCAACAACGCGGTCTGGGACGTGCGCGTGTTCGGCCCGGTCAAGGCGCAGTACGTGGTGGCGTGGCTGCGCGACGACTACAGCCTGATGGTGGTGGCCCGCGACTCGCGTGACTATGCTTGGGTCTTTTCACGTTCCAAGCAGGTTTCCGCCGATGATCTTGAGCATGCGCGACAACAACTGCGCGGCTGGGGCTACAACGTGGACAAATGGCGTCGCGTGCCACACACCGCCACATTGGCGGCCCGTGACTGACGCGGCCAACCGGTTGCGCGGCGCGCACCCTGTGGCCACACCCGCGATTCACGCACACTAGGCAAATGGGAATGCTGCAACCGAGCGCGCAGATGGATCAGTCGATTTTGCTGGTGGGCGGCGAGTTGTGCCAACGTGTCGCGGCAACACTGCACGCTGGCGGATGGCAGGTCTGGCATTTGCGGCGCAGACCCTGTGCTGCACCCGGCGTCTTCGGCATTCAAGGCGACTTGTCCGCACCGCATACGCTGCGCGGGGTGCTTCCGCAGGTTGGCCACATCCTGTTTGCGCCCTCACCTGATCAAAGGACTGCGGCCTGCTATCAGGCCACCTACCCTGCCGGCTTGCAGAATCTGCTTGCCGCACTCCCTTGTAGGCAAAGCCTGCAACGCGTGCTGCTGGTAGGCTCCACCGTGGTGTGGCCAGAGGCGGGCAGCGAATCCGCAGCGTCCTGGGTCGATGAGCGCACCCCTACGGTGGCGAGTGAATTTCGCAGTCACGCCCTGCTGATGGCCGAAGCGTGGTTGCAGCAGCGCCTGCCACAGCAGGCCGTCACCCTTCGGTTGGGCGGCATTTACGGCCCCGGGCGCACGCGCCTGCTGGACAGCTTGCGGCACCAGCGTTTGCTTGCGCCGGAGGGTCCCGGACATTGGTCCAACCGGATCCATATTGAAGATGCCGCTGCCGCCTGCGTGCATCTGCTGCAAATCACGCAACCGCAGCCCTGTTATATCGGCACTGATGGCACCCCTACAGAGAAAGCGGCGTTTTATGATCAGCTTGCCAATCTGCTGCGTGTCCCCCCGCCTGCGCGTACGCCAATGCCCCCCACCGGCAAGCGGCTGTCCAATGCGCGCTTGCTGGAAAGCGGCTGGCGCCCGCGTTGGCCGGATGCCGTAGCCGCGTACCGTGAGTTGCTGCAGGCTTGACCCAGACCGCTTTGTTGCTTGGTCAAGCCCAAACCAGCCGGCTGATGCAATTCAACGGCTGGCTACCGGTGGCGCGTGTGGACACGTGCTCGGCGACAACAGCGTGATGCGCGCTTGCTTCCTGATGGATGCGTACATGGACGCGCCGGACGCGTAGTTCCGCGCCTGCTTGCGGCTCCTCCCAAAGCCCGGATATGCCGGGCTTTTGCTGTTCCGGAATGCACTATTCCCAAAACCGGCTTGATCGGAAACAGCTATTCCACAGCTGGCTAATACCCGCTAGATTAGGCGACAACCGCATGACGCTCAGGGGAGCAACGAGCGCCAGCGATTGCAGCGGCCGCAGATACGGCCGGTCACACACACCACTGGGGAATCGCGATGTCTTCACGCACCACACTCCATATGCGCCGCCTGAGCATTGCGCTGTTGGCCGCCTTGACCATGCCCGTCATGGCGCAGCAGGCTGACAACCAGGCAGGCAACCAAGACACCACCGATGCCAGCAAGGTCAAGACACTGGATCGCATGACCGTGACCGGATCGCGCATCCAGCGCACCGACGTTGAAACGGCGCTGCCGATCACCATCATCCAACGCGCGGAAATCGATGCCCAGGGCATTACCTCGGCCGAACAGCTGTTGCAGCAGTTGAATGTGGCCAGTAACGGACCGGACAGTCTTGCCGCCAACAGTGGCGTGGCCCCTCCCGGCACCCGCGGCAACAACGGTGTGTCCGGTGCCAATCTGCGCGGGCAAGGGGCCGATGCCACCCTGGTGCTGTTGAACGGTCGCCGTGTGGCGGCACACGGCCTGGCCGGGCAAGTGGTGGATCTGAACTCGATTCCGTTTGCCGCCATCGAACGCGTGGAAGTGCTGCGTGACGGGGCCTCGGCGGTGTATGGCACCGATGCCATCGGCGGCGTGATCAACTTCATCACCCGCAAAAATTATCAGGGCTACTCGATCAGTGCTGGTGCCGATGTCACCCAACAAGGCGGCGGCAACATCTACAACGCCAGCCTGCTGGGTGGCTGGGGCGATCTGGATACTGATCACTGGAATGTGTGGGCTGCGGTCAACATCAAGAAAAACAAAATCCTGCGCGGCAACCAACGCGATTTTGCCAACAGCTTTCAGCCTGAACGCGGCTTGGGTCCCGATACCCGCGGCACGCCATTTGCCAACGTCGTCACCGGCACCGGCAGCATGATTGGTGGCGGCCTGAAAGATCCCGGCAGCGGCCTGACCAAGACCACCATCAACACCCTGGATTTGCCTGGCGGTGCCGGCTGCAGCAATGGTGGCGACATGATGGGCCCGTACGATGACAAAGCCTGGGCCAGCCCCGGTGCCAGCTTCGGCTGCGCATGGGACTACGGCCGTGCACGCACCATCCAGCAACCGGTGGATACCGTGCAAGGCATTGGTCGCGCTACCTTCAAGATCAATGACAACCATGAATTTTTTGCCGAATTCATGGGCTCCAAAGTCACTTCGACGCGTTTCTTTGAGCCCAGCAAATCAGCTCCAGCGTCAATGCCAGCGCCACCCAGCTGGACGCCTACGAGTTGAATGCCAACACCAAAGCCACCTACGACGCGATCTACAACCAGATCCACACTTATTTCGGCGATCAGGCCAATCTGGTGTATGGCAAGCCGATCACCTACCGCTGGCGTTGCTACGCCTGTGGCCCACGCCAACTGGAGACCGAGACCAAGGCGTACCGGCTGTTGTTTGGCCTGACTGGCACCGTTGCTAACTGGGACTACGACGTGGGCCTGTCGCGCGCGCAAAGCAGCGCGCAATCGGTGCTGGCCGGTGGTTATTACTACACCCCGCAACTGAAGGCCGCCTTGAAAAGTGGGCTGCTCAACCCGTTCCTGATGCCGGGGCAAGATCAATCGCAAGCCGCCTATGCGGCGTTGGCTGCAGCCGATGCCAGTGGTTTGCTGTTGTACAAAGGCGTTTCCACCACCACCACGCTGGATGCCAGCGCCAGTGGCAGCTTGGGCTTCAAGCTGTGGGGCGAAGAAGACGTGAAAGCCGCGGTTGGCGTGGATATTCGGCGTGAAGAATACGAGTTCAATGGCCCCAGTGAGTGGGCGCTGGGCAATGCCTTCATTTTTGGTGCACCGGGCGATGCTTCCAATTACATGGCGCCGAAAAAGCGGAATGTCAAAGCCGTATTCGCCGAATTCAACCTGCCGGTCACCAACAGTCTGGAATTGAACATCGCCGTGCGTCATGACCAATACGACGGGTTTGGCGGCACCACCAATCCGAAATATTGGGACTGTGTCGTTTCGTGTGGTAGACAACCCGCTTGACGCAGGGTAGCGGTTCGGCGTCCGATGCGCACTTTCCGGAGAGGTTGAGCGATGTCGGACCCGATGACGGAGTTGTTCACGGCTGCCTT
>WBZO01000325.1_pt1 | contig 109854 bp, 101 predicted proteins | sample 5204261 | NCBI WGS metagenome assembly WBZO01 (sample SAMN12412400, study PRJNA552823) | activated sludge metagenome | isolation source: activated sludge from anammox sidestream of wastewater treatment plant... | place: USA: North Carolina | collected 2017-09 | reverse complement strand
ACGCCGGGCAACCCGCCGGCGTCGGCGGAATCGTCGGCCCCCGGCCACACCACCGCACCGGCAGCCGCGACGCCCGCCGGCCAGGGTCGCGCCGCTCCCGCTCCGGCGGCACCTGCCGCTGATCCCACGGCGGCTCCCGCTCCGGCCTCGCCGGCGCCTGCGCCGGCAGCACCCGCGCCCGCTCCGGCCTCGCCGGCGCCTGCGCCGGCAGCACCCGCGCCCGCTCCGGCCTCGCCGGCGGATGCCGCCGAGGCGCCGTCGCCCTAGGTTCCCCCTAGGAGCCTGCCACGCTGACCGCGACCTCGTTGCGGCGGCGGAACGGAAGGGTCCACGGCGGATCGTAGAACCACATCAGCGGCTCACCTGTGGTTTCAATCTTGTTGTCCCGCAAGGTTTTCAGCAACTCCTCGGTGCGCGATGCCGTCACTGAGGGGTTGTAGGCGCCGGAGTACCGCAGCACCGCCACCCGCTCGCCGGGGACGTGAACCAGTCGCACCCGCTCGTCGTTGGGGGTGGGCAGCGTGTCCATGGTGTGCTCGGACGGCATGAAGAACCGGATCACCCACTGCCCGGCGCCGCCGCGCTGGGCGGCCACCGGCGCCGTCATCGCGATCTTCTGGCCCTGTTCCTGGGCCACCGGCGCCGTCATGGCGATCTTGGTGTTGCCCTTGTTGCCGCCGAAGATGTAGCGGGCCAGCCGGCGGAACCCCTCATTGCGGGCGGCTTCCTCGTCGGCGTCGATGGTGGTCTCGGCGGCGATCCGAGTGCCGTAGCGACGGATCTCGACATTGCCGAACCGGCGTTCGACCGTGTACTGAGGCTCCTCGGTTCCGGAACGGATTCCGACGATGCTGCCCCCGGCTCCTGCGACCTGAACAGCGACCTTGCTGACCGGACCTGCGACTTTGCCGACCGTGTCGGTGATTTTGTTCAGCATGCTGCCGAATCTACCGGCGCAGACCGCCGAATCGCCGGGGTGGAAATTCAGCCCTGAGTGAGCGCCGCGTAGCGGGAGCGGTGGTGGTCGGTGGACCCGAACTCGTACTGCAGGGCGGTGAGGCGCTTGAAGTAGTGCCCGATGGCCAGTTCCTCGGTCATGCCCATGCCGCCGTGCAGTTGTACGGCGTTCTGCCCGATGAATCGCGCGGCGCGACCGATGGTCACCTTGGCCGCCGACACCGCCCTTGCCCGCACCTCCGGCTCGGCGTCGAGGTTCAGCACCGCCAGGTAGACCGCCGCGACGGACTGCTCGAGTTCCATGTACATGTCGACCATGCGGTGTTGCAGCACCTGGAAACTGCCGATCGGCACCCCGAACTGCTGGCGCTGTTTGCAGTAGTCGACGGTGTCGGCCAGCACGGTGCGCATCGCACCGACGGCTTCGGCGCACACCGCCGCCGCACCCTCGTCGCGCGCGCGGGACAGCAGCGGCCAGCCGTCGTCGCTCAGCAGCGCGTCGGCGGGCAGCCGCAACCCGTCGAACACCAGATCGGCGGCACGCCGGTCGTCGATGGTGCGGTAGCCGTGCATCTGCAGCCCCGGCGGAGGGGCGGCGGGGTCGAATTCGGTGAGGAACAGCGAGATCCCCCGGAAGTCACCTGGTTCCCCGGCGGTGCGGGCGGCGATCAGCAGGTGGGTCGCCAGGGGAGCGTCGACGACGACGGTCTTCGCACCCGTGAGGACCCACCCCTCGGTCTCATCCCCGGGTCGCTTCGCTCCTGCCCCCCGGTCATCATGAATTGCCTTGGCCGACATGCCTTCCCAATGGTCACCGGATGCGGCCTCGGTCACCGCCAGGGCGACGACGGCCGATCCGTCGGCGATCATTTCCAGCACCGTCTCGGCTGCCGCGCCGCCCACCCGTTGCAGCAGTCCGCCGGCCACCACCACGGTGCCGATGTATGGCTCGATCACCAGGGCGCGGCCCAGTTCCTCGGCGATCACCATCGACTCGACCGCGCCGCCGTCGCTGCCGCCGACCGACTCGGGCAGTGTCGCTCCCAGGATGCCGAGCTCCTCGGCGAAGGACCGCCAGACCTCCGGCTGCCAGCCCGCACCGGTCTTGGCCGCCGCGCGGCTGCCCTCCAGGGTGTAGCGGGCGGTGAGGAACTTGCCCAGGCCGTCGCGCAGCAGTTCCTGTTCGGCGCTCAGATTGAAATCCACGGTGTTTCCCTACAGTCCCAGGGTCGCTTTGGCCAGGATGTTGCGCTGAATCTCGTTGCTGCCCGCATAGATTGAGCCGGCGCGGTCGTTGAAGTAGCGCAACGGAGCGACCGCCTGCCAGTCTTCACCGCTGACGTAGCCGTCGGCCGGCGGGGTGAAGTGTGCGATCGGGCCGCCCGGGCGCGTCGCATGCGGCTGATACACCCTGCCTTGCGGACCGGCGGCCTCCATCGCCAGTTCGGTGATCGCCTGGCTGAGTTCGGTGGACAGGATCTTCAGCATCGACGACGCCGCGCCCGGGTTGCGGCCTTCGGACACCGCCGTCAGCACCCGGTACTCCAGGATCTCCAGCACGTCGGTGCGGATGCGGACGTCGGCCAGTTTCGCGGCGAATGCCGGGTCGTCGATCAGGGCCCGGCCGCCGGGCCCGGGTTGGGTGCGGGCCGCCAGTGCGATCGACTCGGCCATCACCTGCAGTCCCGGGGCGGCCGCCCCGCCGCCGCGTTCGAACTCGAGCAAATACTTGGCCACCGTCCAGCCGTCGTCGATCCTGCCGAGCACGTTCGACTTCGGCACCCGCACCGAGTCGAAGAAGATCTGGGTCTGAATCTCCTCGCCGGAGGTCATCACCAGCGGCCGGATCTCGATGCCCGGTGTGGTCATGTCGATCAGCAGGAAGGTGATGCCCTGCTGCTTGCGGGCGCCACGGGTGGTGCGCACCAGCGCGAAGATCCAATTGGCCTCGGCGGCGTGGGTGGTCCAGATCTTGCTGCCGGTGCAGACCAGGTGATCACCGTCGTCGACGGCCGCCATCATGAGGCTGGCCAGGTCCGACCCGGACTCCGGTTCGGAGTAGCCCTGGCAGAAGAAGACCTCGCCCGTGAGGATGCGCGGCAGGAAGAAGTCCTTCTGCTCGGGGGTGCCGAAGGCGATGATCGCGTGGGCCACCATGCTGATGCCCATGGGGGACAGCGACGGCGCCCCGGCCAGGGCGGACTCCCGGTTGAAGATGTAGTGCTGGGTCAGCGTCCAATCGCAGCCGCCGTGTTCCACCGGCCAGGCCGGGGCGGCCCAGCCCCGTTCGTGCCGAATCGCCTGCCAGGCCATGCTGGCCTCGTGGTCGGCGTAGACGCTGGTCATCAAGCGCCCGGCTTGGCGCAGGTCATCGGTGAGTTTCTCGTCGAGGAACGCCCGCACCTCATCGCGGAACTGCAGATCCTCCGCCGACCACGCCAGATCCATCCGGGGCCACCCCTCATCTGCATACGACCGTTGGCAGAAACGGTAGACGGTCAGCCGGGGCGGTGCCAATCTCGGAAGGTTTGAGAATCCGCGCTCTTGGGAACAGGACAATTCGGACGCCGCAGAGTGGCCACAGACTTGGCGCGGAAAGGCCCGGTCCCTGAACAAGGGGCCGGGTCTTTCGACTTGCGCCACTCCATCGACTCTGCGCCCAGATCGCGCCAGGGCGGCGAACGGCGATCTGGGCGCAGAGTCGATGCAGTCAAGCTAATCGTTGTCGCTGCAGGCCCGGTCAAATTGTCAGTGGGTGTCCTACCGTTAGTAGGATGGAAAGTATGGCGAAAGATAAGGTCTCGATCACCGTGGACCAGGCGGTGTTGGCTGACGCGGACGCCGACGCCCGTGCGGCCGGTCTGAGCCGTTCGGAAATGGTGGAGCAGGCATTGCGCAACGAACATCTCCGCATAGCCCTGCAGAGCTACACCACGCACACGATGCCGGCGCTCGACGTCGCCGCGTACGCGGCGAAGGTCTACCAGGCCAACCGGGCCGCCAGTCTGTGATCCGCCCGGGCGACGTGGTCCCGCGTCGGGATAGCGACCACGGTCTGTTCGTGGTGGTGCTGTCGAACCCCATCCACTTGGCTGCTGATACCGGTCGGCTTGTCGTGTGTCCGTTCATCCCCGGTTCGATCCCGGACGCAACCATGGCGATGGTGGTCCCGGTCCGTCAGCCGGATGGGGTGGTCCTGCCGGAGCTCGTCCAGTGGTTGCCCACCGCGGCACTCGACGAGCCCATCGGCAATGTGGGAGTCGCTCGGCTCGGGGCGGCTCGGGCTATCGTCTCGGCGCTGATCTCCTGAACCGTCAGCAGCAGCGCGCCCCTGGATCCGCCTCGCTCGCGCGATGCCGCATCCGCCAGTACTCCGCTTCGCTCATCACCGGCTCGCCCGGGTGTGCCCGCGCGCGGTGAGAGACGTAGCTCCGGTAATGGCTGTCGCCCATCAATGTGCCGACGTACCAACCGATCTGGCGGCCGACTGCGGTAAGGCGTCCCACTGCTGCTCCACCTCCTTCTCCAGCGGTGTGGCGAACAGGTGCGACGGCCCGAAAAGCTTTGACGGCACGGGTGTTTCGACGGCCAGCGGTCGTCCACCGCCCCGCACCGACCGCACGGCCATCACCACGGCCGCGGCGACCACGATGACCACCACCACCGCGAAGACGATCGACAGCGTGCCCTGAATGAAGGTGTTGCGCACCACCGCGTGCAACTGCCCGACGTCCTTGGCCGATCCGAACGACGTCTTGCCGGCGTCCAGGGCGTCGCGGTACTGGGCGTGCTGGGTCCAGTAACCCAGCTTGGCGTCACCGGAGAAGATCTTCTGCCACGACGCCGTCAGGGTGACCACCAGATCCCACAACAGCGGAAGCCCGGGAATCCAGGCCCATTTCACCAGTCCCATCTTGATCACCACGACGGTCACCACCGTCAGCGCGATCGCCGCCAGCAACTGGTTGGCGATGCCAAAGAGTGGGAAGAGGGTGTTGATGCCGCCGAGCGGGTCGGTGACGCCCATCAGCAAGATGGAGCCCCACGCGGCGACCACGATGATGCTGCACGCCCACGCGCCGGCCTTCCAGCTCGGGTCGTGCAGCCGCCGCAGCGGGCCGCCCAGGTTGCTCAGGCCGTCGGACAGCATGAACCGGGCCACCCGGGTGCCGGCGTCGATGGTGGTCAGGATGAACAGCGCCTCGAACATGATCGCGAAGTGGTACCAGAACGCCTTCAGTCCGCTGCCGCCGAAGACCGACAGCACCTGGGCCATGCCGAACGCCAGGGTCGGGGCGCCGCCGGTGCGCGAGACGATCGACTGCTCGCCGACGCTCTTGGCGGCCTCGGTGATCTCCGCGGCGGTGATCGGCGTGCCCGACAAGCCGAGTCCGTTGACGTAGGTGGCCGCCGTCTCAGCGGTCCGGCCGGTCTGGGCCCCGGGGGCGTTGATCGCAAAGTACAAGTGCTGGTTGAGGATTGCCGCGGTGATCAACGCCATGATGGCGACGAACGACTCGGTCATCATGCCGCCGTAGCCGATCAGCCGCATCTGGCTCTCCTTCTCCAGCAGCTTCGGTGTGGTCCCGGAGGCGATCAGCGAGTGGAACCCCGACAGCGCACCGCAGGCGATCGTGATGAACAGGAACGGGAACAGCGAGCCCGCAAAGACCGGTCCCGCACCGGATTTCGCGAACTGCGAGATCGCCGGGGCCTGCATCACCGGACGGGCCAGCAGGATGCCGACGGCCAGCACGGCGATGGTGCCGACCTTCATGAACGTCGACAGATAGTCGCGCGGGGCCAGCAGCAGCCAGACCGGCAGCACCGACGCGGCCAGGCCGTAGATGATCAGGCACCACGACAGGGTGACCTTGGACAGGGTGAACCAGTGCGCGCCCCATCCGGTGTGGTCGATCCAGCCGCCGGCCACCACCGCCAACAGCAGCAGCGCGACGCCGATCAGCGACACCTCCGAGATCCGGCCCGGGCGCAGGTAGCGCAGGTACAGGCCCATGAAGATCGCGATCGGGATGGTCATCGCGATGGAGAAGACGCCCCAGGGGCTTTCGGCCAGTGCGTTGACAACCACCAGGCCGAGCACGGCGAGCAGGATCACCATGATCACCAGCACGCCGATGATCGCCGCGGCGCCGCCGACCGCGCCGAGTTCGTCGCGCGCCATCTGGCCCAGCGAGCGGCCGCGCCGCCGCGTCGAGATGGCCAGCACCAGATAGTCCTGCACGCACCCCGCCATGACCGCGCCGACGATGATCCAGATGGTGCCCGGCAGATAACCCATCTGCATGGCCAGCACCGGGCCGACCAGCGGTCCGGCGCCGGCGATGGCGGCGAAGTGGTGGCCGAACAGCACGCGCCGGTCGGTGGGCATGTAGTCGGTGCCGTTCTCGTAGATCTCGGCCGGGGTGGCGTGGTCGTCCCGCGGCCGGACGATCTTCATCTCGATCAGCCGGGCGTAGAACCGGAACCCGATGACATAGGTGCAGATCGCCGCGATGACGAACCAGACCGCGTTGACCGTCTCCCCGCGCACGAAAGCGATGACCGCCCAGGCGATCGCCCCCAGCACGGCGATGGCGCCGAACACCAGCTTGTGGCGGGTGGTGATCGGCGAGCGGTCGATGATCGCCACCGGCGGTAGGTCCTTGTCGGTGCGGACGAAGGTGACGTCGCCGCGTACCTCCTCGATGCATTCCATAGCCCCAGATCCTCGCACCCGAGCGCGCCGCAGCGGGTTCCCCTGCCGATATCCACCGGATGGGGGATGCGCACCGGCCGAATCCCGGCAGGCTCTACTGACCCACTAGGCGAGGAGGTGTGCGATGCCGGCATGGCGACTGCGTGACTATCACGACGAGGACCTGGACCAGGCCATCAGCGTCTGGGACCAGAGCCGCGGTCCGGGTTCGGCCGAACCGGTGTTCAGCGTTGCCGAGGTGATGGCCGCCGCCCGCGCCGGGGAACCCGCGGTGGTGGCCGAGGTGGGCGACGAAGTGATCGGCATGGCCGTCGCGCAGACCCAGGGGGAGCGCGCCTGGATCCTGCTGGTGGCGCTGGCCTCGCGGTGGCGCGGCCGCGGCGTGGGCTCGGCCCTGCTGGCCGACCTGGAGCGTCGGCTGCGCTCGGCGGGGGTGCGGCGCATCTGCGCGGTGCTACCCGAAGGGGCGACCGGCGCTGCGGCGCTGGAGAATTCGGGCTACGCCCGCCGTGACCGGCTGGTCTACTACGAGATGATCGAGCACCTGGGCCCCGACCAGGCCAACCTGCTCGAGGAACTCGGCGGCCAGATCCTGCCGCCCGGGCTGTGGGGCGACATGGCCGGCATGGAGTACGAGAAGCAGATCATCGAACGCCGCATCGTCGACCCGTTGGGCCATCCGGAGGTGGCCGAGCGCTACGGCGTCAGCCCGCCGAAGGCCGTCATCCTGTTCGGGCCGCCCGGCACCGGGAAAACCAGCTTCGCCAAAGCGATTTCGTCACGGCTGGGCTGGCCATTCGTCGAACTGTTCCCGTCCCGGCTCGCCGCGACCGGCACCGGCGGCCTGGCGGCCTCGCTGCGGGAGGCCTTCGCCGACCTCGCCGAGCTCGACGAACTCGTGCTGTTCATCGACGAGGTCGAGGAGATCGCCACCGCCCGCTCCGGGGCGTCGACCGCCGAACTCGGCGTCACCAACGAACTGCTCAAGCTCATCCCGGCGTTCCGGCAGCACGACAGCCGGCTGCTGGTGTGCGCCACCAATGCCGTGCACTCGCTGGACTCGGCGTTCCTGCGACCCGGCCGCTTCGACTACGTCATCCCGGTCGGGCCACCGGACCAGCCGGCGCGGCGGGCGGTGTGGCGGCGCTACCTGGGGGCCGCGAACGGGTCCCACCGTTCCGAGGTCGACGTCGATCGTCTGGTCACCGCCTCGGAACTGTTCACCCCGGCCGACATCGAGTTCGCCGCCCGCAAGGGCGCCCAGGCCGCATTCGAACGTGAGATGCGTGACGGCCGCGGGCTTCCGGCCGTCACCGAGGACTACCTGACGGCGATCGGCCAGATCCGCCCGACGCTGACCGCGGCGATGTTGGAGGAATTCGAGCGGGGCAAGACCGAATTCGCCCGTCTGTAGTCACGAACGGGGTTACGCGAATCGTTGCAGTGGTACAACTTTATCCATGCCAGAGACACGGCGGGCCGCCCGGCCGGCGGAACCCGAACCAACGACGAACCGGGCATGGACCTTTCTGACCAACCACGCCCACGTGCTGCTGTGCCTGGCGAGCGGGGAGGCGTTGACCGCCCGTGAACTGGGCCTGCGGATCGGCATCACCGAACGTGCCGTCCAGGTGATCCTCGCCGACCTCACCGACAGCGGATACCTGGTCAAGGAGAAGGTCGGCCGCCGCAACCTGTATACGGTGAATCAGAAGGGGCGTCTCCGGCATCCGCTGGAAGCCCACCACACCGTCGGTGAGTTGATCACCGCGCTGGCATAGCGCCGGCCGACCAGGAGAGCCCATGCCGATCGCACTCACCGACGACCACCGCGAACTCGGCGACGTCGCCCGGTCCTTCCTCACCGCCCAGAAAGCGCGCTGGGCCGCGCGTGAACTACTGGACGCCGACGAGGAGACCCGCCCGGCGTTCTGGCGGGAACTCGCCGAACTCGGTTGGCTGGGACTGCATGTCGACGAGTCCTACGGTGGCTCCGGATTCGGTCTGCCCGAGCTGGTGGTGGTGATCGACGAGCTCGGCAGGGCGGTCGCACCCGGGCCGTTCGTCCCGACCGCGGTGGTGTCCGCGGTCCTGGCCGCCGTCGGATCCGAGGACCAGAAGGCTCGTCTCCTTCCCGGGCTGATCGACGGAACTCGCACCGGCGCAGCCGGATTCGGCGGGAGCCTGACGCTCTCCGACGGCACGGTGTCCGGTGACGCCGGAGTGGTGCTCGGCGCCGGCCTGGCCGATGTGCTGTTGCTGGCGGCCGGCGACGACATCGTCGTAGTGGAGCGAAACTCCAGTGGCGTGAGCGTCGAGGTGCCCGGCAACCTGGACCGCACCCGCCGCTCCGGCCGGGTCACTCTCAGCGGCGCGGCCGCCGACGTGCTGGCTGGTGCGCGGGAGACCGCGCTGGCCTACGCCCGCACCCTGTTCGCCGCCGAGGCCGTCGGCGGTGCGTCGGACTGCGTCGAGGTCGCCGTCGACTACGCCAAGGTGCGTGAGCAGTTCGGCCGGACGATCGCCACCTTCCAGGCCGTCAAGCACCACTGCGCCAACATGCTGGTGGCCTCGGAGTCCGCGGTGGCGTGCGTGTGGGACGCCGCCCGCGCCGCCCAGGAGGGTGGCGACCAGTTCCGGCTCATCGCCGCCGCCGCCGCGACGCTGGCTTTCCCCGCCTATGTCCGCAACGCCGAGTTGAACATTCAGGTGCACGGCGGCATCGGGTTCACCTGGGAGCACGACGCGCATCTGCATCTGCGCCGCGCTCTGACCGTGCAGGCGCTGATGGGCGGTGACGGTCCGTCCACGGACCTCTTCGACCTCACCGCGTCGGGGATCAAGCGGGCGAACAGCCTGGACCTTCCGCCCGAGGCCGAGGCCATGCGTGCCGAGATCCGCGCCGAGGCCCGGCGGATCGCCGCCCTCGACGAAAAGGCGCAACTCGACGAGTTGATCGCCACCGGCTATGTGATGCCGCACTGGCCCAAGCCGTGGGGACGTGCCGCCGGGGCGGTGGAGCAGTTGCTCGTCGAAGAGGAGTTCGCCGCCGCCGGGGTCACCCGGCCCGACTACGGCATCACCGGTTGGGTGATCCTGACCCTCATCCAACATGGAACCCCCTGGCAGATAGAACGTTTCGTCGAGAAGGCGCTGCGCAAGGACGAGATCTGGTGCCAGCTGTTCTCCGAGCCCTCAGCCGGGTCCGATGCCGCCGCCGTCAAGACGAGAGCTACCCGCGTCGACGGTGGCTGGAAGATCAACGGGCAGAAGGTGTGGACCTCGGGTGCGCACTATGCACGGCGCGGATTGGCAACGGTGCGAACGGATTTCGACGGACCCAAGCACGCCGGCATCACCATGGTGATCCTGGACATGAGCGCCCCCGGCGTGGAGGTCCGGCCACTGCGACAGATCACCGGCGGCAAGGAGTTCAACGAGGTTTTCTTCAACGACGTGTTCGTCCCCGACGAGGACGTCGTCGGTGAGCCCAACGCCGGCTGGACCGTCGCCCGGGCCACCCTCGGCAACGAACGGGTCAGCATCGGCGGGGGAGCGGGCGGCATCGCTCCGGCCTCGGCCTGGCTGGTTCACCTGGCCCAGACCCACGGCGACCGGATGGCCGGCGCGGTGCAGCGGGTGGGCCGCTTCCTGGCCGACGATCACGGGCTGCGGCTGTTGAACCTGCGCCGCGCCGCCCGCAGCATCGAGGGCGCGGGCCCAGGCCCGGAGGGCAACGTCACCAAACTCAAGCTCGCCGAGCACTTCGGTGAGCAGGGGGCGATCGCCGCCGCGCTCGTCGGCCCCGAACTGGCGCTCGAAGGCGGCGAGGGCGCGCTGGCCGCCCGGGCCGCGATGGGCGCGCGCGGGATGGCGATCGCCGGCGGCACCTCGGAGGTGGCGCGCAACCAGATCGCCGAGCGCATCCTCGGCATGCCTCGCGATCCGCTCATCAAGTAGCCGCGGATATGAATCCCGTGGAGATCACCGTGCGCGGCTCACACGCCGTGACCCTGCCGCCCGAGCAGGCGACGGTCTACGCCCAGGTGAGCGCCGACGGCGCCGAGCCACAGCCGGTGTTCGACGCCGTGGCCACCGCCCTGGCGGCGGTCACCGCATCTCTGCAGGCGCGGCAGCACCCCAAGAACGGTCCGGTGACCAAGTTCGTCATCGACCAGATCCGCCGAGGCTCGCATCACCCGTTCAACCGCGACGGCGAGCAACTGCCGTTGGTGCACACCGCCTCGGTGTCGATCATCGCGACCTTCGCCGACTTCGACGATCTGGCGGCCTGGGCCGGTTGGACGGCCGGGGTTCCCGGCCTCGGCATCGGCTATATCGACTGGGCGCTCACCGACGCGACCCGCCTGCGCGCCGAACGCAAGACCCGCCAGAAGGCGGTCCGGGACGCCAGGCGGCGGGCGCAGGACTACGCCGACGCCCTCGACCTCGGCAAGGTGACGGTCCGGACCATCAGCGATCCGGGCACGGGCGTCGGCCCCGCGCACCGAAAGGTGATGATGGCCAGTGCCGTCGCCGATTCGACAGGGGCTCCGGAGGTCTCGCTGCGGCCGGACGACGTGCACATCGAGGCTCAGGTGGAAGCGACGTTCACAGTCCGGGGATGACCGACACGCCTGAGCGGCCGAAAGGTGCCCGCGGCGACGACCAACGGCGCTGAGCGCAAAGGCCTGTCCCGGAAATGTCGTTTACGTCGGTAAACTCAGCAAGTGGCCTTGCGGGAACACGCGTTGGATGACGCTGAGTTGCGCATAGCCGCATTGGTGGCCAAGGCCGCGCAACGAGCCCAACTGCGATCCGACGCGATCCGCGTCCTGGCGGTGTTCCTCGCATTCGCGGCGGGCGCCGTACTGTCCTGGGAGTCCTTCGGCTCCTGGGAAGGCCCGTCCTTCTTCTATCCCTCCGCCGGGGTGACGGTCGCCGCCATGATGCTCAGCCGACGCGGCCTGTGGCCCTGGCTCGCGGCCGCAGTCGTGGTGGCCGAGGTTCTCGTCGACACGATTTATGGAAGCCCGCTTTGGGTATCGGGGGGATTCGCCGTCGCCAACGTGGTGGAACCCCTGGTCGGGGCCACTCTCGTGTTGGCCTGGTGCGGCGGCCGGCCAGACTTGTCCCAGCGTCGCGATCTCGTCGGCTTCGTGGCAGGGGCGTGTCTGATCGCGCCGATCTTCAGCGCCCTCATCGGCGGAAGTCTCATCTCGGTCCATTACGAGTCGCCATGGTTGGGCAGCGCGGTGACCTGGTGGACCGGCGATGCGCTCGGCGTCCTGGTGATGGCCTCACCGATCCTGCTCTGGAGCACCCAATCAGAGGCGGTGCGCCGGCGCCCCTGGGAGATGGCGGCCGTGCTGGCGATCACGTCTGCATTGTCGGTCGCCACCTTCTGGACCGACTTGCCGCCATCGATTCTCATCCTTCCGACCCTGGCCTGGGCCGGATTCCGGCTCAACATGATCGGCGCGTCGATCGCCGGTGCAGCGGCCGCGTTCCTGGCCAACATCATGACCACCCACGGGCGCGGGCTGTTCGTCAACATGGGCGCGTCGCGCGAAGCCCAGGTGGTCCTCACCCAGACCTACGTTGCGGTGATCGTCGTGGTAGCCCTGCTGATCGCCCAGGAGGCGGCTGGTCGGCAGAATGCAGTGCGCGAGCGGGAAGCGGAGCGCCGGGAGCGCCTGCGTCTGGAGACGCTCTCACGGCTGGCGATCGAACTGGCCGCGGCGCTTACCCCGGAGGACATCGGCCGGGCTCTGGTCGACCAGGTGCTCAATGAGGCGGGCGCACAGGGGCTGATGCTGGGCTTGGTCAGTGGTGACGGCCGATTCCTCGAATGTGCCGTCACGTATCCGACCGCGATCCGCGACAGGTACGCCGAGACCGGCATTCCGCTGCGTGAACGGGCAGTGGCCACCGACACGGTGCGGCTGGGCCGGCCGATCGAGTTCCACAACTTCGCCGAGTACGCGGCGGCCTATCCCGACAATGCGGGGTTGGTTGCCGGAGGCGGCATGCAGTCGGTCGTCGGCTGGCCGCTGAACTCCGGCGGGCAGTCCTTCGGGGTGCTGGTTCTGGCGTGGACCCGCGCCCAACCGCTCGATACTGCCCAGCGTGCCTACATCTCCGCGGTGGCCACGATGGTGAGCCAGGCCCTCGTGCGCGCCAAGATCTATGCCGACGAGCACGCCCGCGCCGCGGTGTTGCACTCGGTGGCCCAGCCGGTCGCGCGCGCCGACGCCGTCGGTATCGAATACCGTGCGCTGTACCGGCCGGCGGACGCCGCCCACGGTCTGGGCGGGGACTGGTACAGCGTGATGGCGCTGCCCGACCGGCGGACCTACCTGGCGATCGGCGACGTCATCGGACACGGCCTGCTGTCGGTGGAGGACATGGCCCAGTTGCGCAGCACCGGCAACGCCTACGCCCATCAGGGCTTGTCGGCCGCGCAGATCCTCACCGAACTGAACCGGTTCGCCGCCAGCCAGATTCGCGGCGACTTCGCCACCAACCTCGTCGCGATCTTCGACCCCGAGCACTCGTCGTTGTCCTACGGTTCAGCCGGCCACCTGCCACCTCTGCTGCGCCGCGCGGCGACCGGCAAGGTGATGCGCCTCTCCGATGCCTTGGGGCCGATGCTGGGGCCCTTCCCGGAAACCGTCTACGTCCAGAACACCATTGCCGTCGGAGCCGGCGACGTCCTGGTGATGTACACCGACGGCCTGGTAGAGCACTACGACGAAGACCTCAAGACCGGGATCGCCCACCTTGAGAATGTGCTTGCGGCATGGCCGCCGGAAGCTCTGCTGGATTGTGAAGCTCTGGCACGGGACGTGGCTCCGGCTCCCCACGACGACGACCTTTGTCTACTGATCGTCCGGTTCGGTGCTGACGACAGCGACGATTAACGCTCCCGACGAAAACACCGGGACGTTCTATACCCTTTTCGTATGGGCCCGACTGGGGGAGGGGCGAGCGGCGTCGACCCGCGTGCGGGGACTGCGAAACCGGTAGTCCCCGGCGGGGCGACGTCCGCATTCTGGGGCGACATCACCGGCTTGTTCGCGGTGGTGTTCATCGCTTACTCGCTGGGCGCGATCCTGTCGTGGTCGTCCTTCGGGTCGGCGCTCGGCCCCGCGTTCTTCTACCCGCCGGCCGGTGTGACCGTCGCCGCCATGCTGCTCACCCGGCGAACCCTGTGGCCAGCGATCCTCGCCGCGATCTTCGCGGGCGAAGTGCTGGTCGACATCTACTTCGGAAACGACATGTGGCAGGCCGCCGGATTCGGGCTGGCGAACATGGTGGAGCCGCTGATCGGCGCGTCGGTGCTGCTCGCCTGGTGCGGTGGCCGGCCGGATCTACGCAAGCGCCGTGACCTCACGCTCTTCGTCGCCGGAGCCTGCCTGACCGGACCTCTCTTCGGCGCTCTGATCGGCGGAAGCGTCAGCGCGCTGCACGACGACAAACCGTGGTTCGAGGCGGTGCTGAACTGGTGGGCCGGCGATGCGCTGGGCGTGCTGGTGATCGGCGCCCCGATCCTGCTGTGGACCACCCAGTCCTACATCGTGCGGCGGCGTCCCTGGGAGACGCTGGGCGTGCTCGTCGTCACCGCGGGACTCTCGGTGGCGGCCTTCTGGTCCGAGGCCCCGCCGTCGTTGCTCATCCTGCCGGTGCTGGCCTGGGCGGCGCTGCGACTGGACATGCTCGGCGCCGCCCTGGCCGGAGCGGTCGCCGCGACCCTCGCCAATGTGATGACCTCCCACGGTCACGGATTGTTGGCCGGGATGGACGTGGCGTACGGCACCAAAGTGGCGCTGACTCAGATGTTCTTGGCGACCATCGTCGTCGTCGCCATGGTCATCGCTCAGGAGGCCTCGGGCCGCATGAGTGCCGTCCGCGAGCGGGAGGCCGAGCGGCGCGAGCGGGTGCGGATGGAGACACTGGCCGGACTGGCCCAGCGGCTCTCGGCTGCGCTCACCCCGCGCGACATCGGCCAGACGCTGGCGGCGCACCTGCTCAACGAGGCGGGCGCCAGCTCGCTGAACCTCGGGCTGGTCAGCCCGGACGGACTGGACCTGAACTGGGTTGCGATGGAGGGATATCCGCGTTCGGTGCTCGACGCGTTCGCCGGCGGTGTGCCCATGGGCGAGAGGACGGTTTCCACCGATGCGGCCCGCTCGGGCCAGCCGGTGATCATCCACAGCAGCGCCGAGTATGCCGCGACCTACCCGGCAAAGGCGCATTGGGTGACCATGAGCCACAGCCAGTCGGTGGTGGGCTGGCCGCTGACGTCGGGCGGTGCGCCCATCGGCGTGCTGCTGCTGGCGTGGCGGGAGCCGCAGCAGCTCAACAACGCCCAGCTCGCCTACATCTCGGCGGTGGCCACCATGGTCAGTCAGGCGCTGGTGCGGGCCAAGGTCTACACCGACGAGCACGCCCGCGCGGCGGTGCTGCAGGCCGCCGTGTTGCCCACCAATCCGGTGGAGTCCACCGGGTTGGACGTCTGCGTGACCTATGAGCCCGCCGACGTCGCCCAGGGCCTCGGCGGGGACTGGTACGACATCATGCCGCTACCCAAGAACCGGACCTACATCGCGGTCGGCGACGTCGTCGGCCACGGGCTGCCCGCCGTCGAAGACATGGCCCAGCTGCGCAGCGCGGGTCGTGCGCTGGCCCACCAGGGTCTGCCGCCGGCGCAGCTGCTCGCCGAACTCAACGGTTTCACCCGGCACGCCAGTCAGGGCAAGTTCGCGACCATGGCGGTCGCTGTGTACGACCCCGCCGACGGCATGCTGACCTACTGCGCGGCCGGACATCCGCCGCCGTTCCTGCGGCGCGCGGCGACCGGGAACGTGATCCGGCTCTCCGACGCGCACGGACCGGTCCTGGGACCCATGCACCAGGCGAGCTACCGGGAGAACAAGCTGCACATCGGGGCCGGCGACATCCTGGTGATGTACACGGACGGTCTGGTCGAAAAGCACGGCATGGACATCGAGAGCGGGATGGCGCGCGCCCAACAGATCATCGCCGGCTGGGACGCCGACACCGTGATCGACTACTGCGCGGTCCTGCAGGACGATCTCGCCCCGCGGCCGCGCGCCGACGACGTCTGCATCATCGCGGTGCGGTTCAGCGGCTGACTTTTACGTCGTGCCGTTGGCCCCGGAGGCTCCCGCGGTGCCGCCGAAGCCGGCTTTACCGCCGGGTCCGCCCTGACCCGGGGTCTTTGTCTTGCCGCTCTTGGCATCCCCGCCGGCACCGCCGGTTCCGCCCTTGCTGAACGTGCCACCCGTGCCCCCGGTGCCGCCAGCGCCGCCCGCCCCCAGACCTTTGTTGGCAAGCTTGCCGCTGCTGATCAATGAGCCGCCCCGGCCGCCGATGCCGCCTTTGGCGAAAAGGCCGCCGGCCCCGCCTTGGCCGCCATTGCCTCCGACGGCTGGTTGGGGGGAATTAGTGAGAGCGAGGCTGGTTGCGTCTCCTCCCATGCCGCCGGGGGCGCCATCGGTGAATGCAGGACTGTTGCCGCCCTTGCCGCCATTGCCGCCGGTAGCGTCATTGACGTCGGCAAGGCCGAGGCCGCCATTGCCCCCTGGCCCGCCGACACCGACGAGCAGGCTGTTCCCCCCGGCCCCGCCATTACCGCCGCGAGCGAAAGTGGCGCGGGCATTGCCGACCGCGCTTCCGCCGTACCCGCCGACTCCACCGTTGCCGAAGGTGCTGTCACCGCCCTGTCCGCCATTGCCGGCCTGGGCGTGCCCGCCATCGGGCGCATTGACGGCGTTGGCGAGATCGTTGGGGTCGGCGATGAATCCGCCGCCATGACCGCCATTCCCGCCGCTACCCCAAAGCAAGCCGCCCCGGGCGCCGCTGCCGCCATTCCCGCCGGTGGCCGACCCGTTCTGTGTACCCAACGAATCCGCGTTGCCGCCCAGTCCGCCGGCGCCCCCGTTGCCGTTCAAGCCTGTGCCTCCGCCATCGCCGCCGGTTCCGCCGACGGTGTCACCGCTCAGCGGCACGGTTAGTACTGCGCGGCCCGCGGCGCCGCCGTCGCCGCCGTCGCCCCAGAAGAAGCCGCCACGGCCGCCGTTTCCGCCCTTCGCGCCGGTGGCGCCCTTGACCTTGATCCCGACGTACGGGTTCGTCGTGTCGCTTCCGCCAGCGCCGCCCGAACCGCCCGAGCCGAACAGGCGTGCGTTGCCGCCCTGCCCTCCGGCGGAGGGCGCGACCAGTCGCATGCCCGTGACGGGGTCGTAGGCGGCGTCGAGGCCGTCGCCGCCGTCGCCGCCGTTGCCGATCAGCCCGGCGTCGCCGCCCGTGCCGCCGTTGAAGCCGTTACCGCCATCGCCGAGGAAGAATCCGGCGCGCCCGCCGTTGCAGACCTTGCCGATACAATCTCCGGGCACGCTGCCGTAGCTGTAACCGTTGCCCATCAGGAATCCGGCATTGGGGTGGTCAGCCGTGCCGTCGCCGACGAGGAAGGCCAAAAAGCTCCCTGTCAATTGGACATTCGACGATGCCACCAGATGCACAGGCGCCGGTTGGCATCGGGGAGCAGCGGTGAATGCCCCAGCCACCACTGCGCAGACACTGACGATCGCGGCACTGCCATAAAACATCCCGACCGTGGAAACTCGTCCCAAACGGCTGGAAAGCAGACTCTTGTCCACGGACTGGCTCCGTTCGCTGGTGCAGGTGAACGCTGTAGGAAGACGAACGCTAGCACCGGTTGAGAGTTGCTACGAGAGGGCCAAAGTCCTCATTTGATCAGCGGCTGGCGAAGGCCCGAAGCCAGTCGAACCAGGCGTCCATGCCTTCCCCGGTGCGCGCGCTGACCGGCAGCACGACCGCGGTCGGGTTGACCTCGCGAACGCGTGCGACGTAGGTGTCGACGTCGGCGTCCAGGTGCGGCACCAGGTCGATCTTGTTGAGCAGCACCACGTCCACCGATCGGAACATCACCGGGTACTTCAGCGGCTTGTCCTCACCCTCGGTGACGGAGTAGACCATCGCCTTGGCGTGCTCGCCGACATCGAATTCCGCCGGGCACACCAGGTTTCCGACGTTCTCGACGATCACCAGATCCAGGGCCGGCAGGTCGAGTCCAGCCAGCGCACGGTTGACCATCGGCGCATCGAGATGGCATTCGCCGCCGAAGCCGTTGCTGGTGTTGAGCAGCGAGATCTGCGCGCCGCGGCCGTCGAGCTTGGCGGCGTCCAGGTCGGTGGCGATGTCGCCCTCGACGATGCCGACGGCGAACTCTCCGGCCATCGCGTCCAGCGTCGCCCCCAGCACGGTGGTCTTGCCCGATCCGGGCGAGCTCATCAGGTTCAGTGCGCGAATACCGTTGGCCTCGAACGCATCCCGGTTCACCGCGGCGCGTTTGTCGTTCTCGGCGAAGATGGCCTCGAGAACCTCGATGCGTTCGGATCCGGTGGTGTAGCCGCTGTGGTCACCGTGCTCGTGGGGATGCTCATGGTCGTGGTCCGAGTGGTCATGGCCGTGGACCGTGCCGTCGTCGTGCCGGTGGAATCGACCCATGGGTGCAACCTTAACTTCGACGGCCTCACGTCACATCGACGGAGGTGACCAGGAACTCCTCGCCGGCCACCACCTCGACATCGGCGCTTCCGCACTCCGGGCAGGCCACCGACCACCGCGACTCGATCTCCGACTGCCGGTCGCAGGCCCGGCACCGCACCGCCGCGGGCACCAGTTCCAGTACCAGTTCCGCCTCGGGCATGTCCTGCTGGTCGCGCACCAGGGTCCAGCAGAACTCCAGCGTGTCGGGCACCACCTGACGAAGGGCGCCGACGCGCAGCCGGATCACGTCCACCCGCCGGCCAGCCGCATGCGGCCGGACGACACCGGCGATCGCCCGGCACAGCGAAAGTTCGTGCACCGCCGGAACGCTACGCGAACTGGCCGTTCACCGCGGATATGATCGCCTGCGATGCGGCCCCACGAAGATCGCTCCACCCCCTCCGCGACACGTCTGGGGTCGTTGCCCGGAAGTCACTCTGCGTGGCTCTTCGCCGTGGTTTTTCTCGCCTATGCCGCCGGTGCGGTCGCCTCAGCGGTGGCCTTTGGTTCCACCACGGCATCGGCCTTCTTCTTTCCCGCTGGCATCACCGTGGCGGCCCTGCTCCTCACCCGCCGCTCACTGTGGCCGGTCATCGTGGGGGCCATCGTGCTAGCCGAGCTGATCGTGGATCGTTTCAGCGGTTTGACATGGGCCGTCTCCGCCGGATTCGCGCTGGGCAATGCGGTGGAAGCCCTCGTGGGGGCCGTCCTGGTGGCGGCCTGGTGCGGCGGCACACCCGATCTGCGCCGGACCAAGCACCTCGCTTTCTACGTTCTGGGGGCGGCCGGCGTGGGAGCGCTGTGCGGCGGACTGATCGGTGGCTTGACCAGGTCGCGGGCGTTCGGGGTGCCGTTGGGTGACGCGGTGACGCAGTGGTTCGCCGGTGACGCGATCAGCGTGCTGGTAGTGGGGACCTCGATTCTGTTGTGGAGCAAGCAATCCCACATCCTGCGGTCCCGTCCGGTTGAGACGTTGGCCATCCTGGCGGCGGCGGGGCCGCTGGCGGTGGTCGGGTTCGAGACGACCATTCCGCCGGGCACGACGGTACTGCCGATCCTCGCGGTCGCCGCGCTCCGGCTCGGCGTGCTCGGCACCGCGCTGACCGGCACGGTGGTCGCCGTGATCGGCAACTACCTGACGGGTTTGCATCACGGGCTGATCGGCGGGGCGGACACCACCGACCCGATCAAGGTCGCGTCGGCACAGATCTTCGTCGCGGTTCTGGTTCTGAGCGCCATGGTCATCGCCCAGGAGGTGGCCAAGCGCACCAGCGCGGTACGGGAGCGCGATGTCGAACGCGGTGAGCGTCTGCGGCTGGAGTCATTGGCCGATCTGGGCCGGCAGCTCACCGCGGCGCTCACCCCCCACGATGTAGCCCGGGTGCTCGAGCGCAGCCTGCCCGAAGATCTCGGAACCACGGCGTTCAGTCTCGGTCTGGTCAGCTACGACCGCAGTCGGCTCGAGTGGGTGGCCGCGGTGGGAGATTCGCCGCCGGTTGCGACGGGATCGTCCGGCGGGCCGCCGTTGAGCGACCCGGGGATCGCCACCCAGGCGGTGCGCTCAGCCAGGCCGGTCATGGTGACCGGCGAATCGGCGGTGGCCTGGCCGCTGTTCGCCGGCAACGGTGTGACCGGGGTGCTGCTGTTGGGACGCGCCGAGCCGCAGCCCTTCGACGCCGAACAGTTCACCTACCTCTCCGCGGTGGCCGTCATGGTCGGGGAGGCACTGGTGCGCGCACAGTCCTACTCCGACGAGCACGCCCGGGCCGCGGCGCTGCATTCCGCACTGCATCCGGCCAGCCGGCCGCTGGCGTCCGGCGCCGAATACTGCGTCGCGTACGAACCCGCCGATCTCGTCCACGGGCTGGGCGGTGACTTCTACGACGTGATGCCGCTTCCGAAGGACCGCACGTACGTCGCCGTCGGCGACATCGTGGGCCACGGTCTTCCAGCCGTCGAGGACATGGCTCAGCTGCGCAGTGCCGGACGCGCGCTGGCTCACCGCGGGCAGTCGCCGGCCCAGATACTCGCCGACCTCAACGAATTCGCCGATGACGTCCTGCAAAGCCAATTCGCCACGATGGTGGTCGCCGTTCTCGATCATGCGGCCGGATTGCTCACCTACTGTTCCGCCGGGCACCCGCCGGCATTCCTGCGCCGGGCACAGACCGGCCAGGTGATCAAGCTCGCCGACGGCAACGGACCGGTTCTCGGGCCGTTGAGGGACCCTGGTTACGAGGACGAAGTGATCCGCATCGACGACGGGGACACGCTCGTCATGTACACCGACGGTCTGGTGGAGCGTGCGGGTGCGCCGGTGTCCGAGGGGATCTCGCGTGCTCAGCAGGTCCTCGCCGAGTGGCCGGAGCAGCGGTTGCTGGATTGCCGGGCGTTCGCCGACACCCTTGTGCCGCCGCCGCGTTCGGACGACGTCTGCGTGCTCGTCGTCCGCTTCGATTAGCGTCAACTCGTGGTCGTGCGGGTCCGGCTCGACATCGCCGGCGTCGTGCAGGGTGTGGGTTTCCGCCCCGCCGTCGCCCGGATAGCCGCGGAATTCGAACTGTCCGGCTGGGTCTACAACGACGCCGGTTCGGTGCACTGCGAACTCGAGGGTCCGTCCGAGGCCGTTGATGCCGCGATAGCCGCCCTGCGCGACCGGCCGCCGACGATGGCCCGCATCGACTCCGTGGACATCACCGCCGTCGCGCTGCAGGGCAAGCGCGGCTTCGCGATCGTCGCCAGTCACGACGACGACGGCTCCCGCACGCTCGTGCCGCCGGACATCGCGGTCTGCGCGGACTGTCTGCGCGAGATGCGCGACCCCGCCGACCGTCGGCACGGCCACCCCTTCATCACCTGCACCAACTGCGGACCCCGCTACACCGTCATCACCGACCTGCCCTATGACCGGCCTGCCACCACGATGGCCGGCTTCCCGATGTGCGGCTCCTGCGCTGCCGAGTACCGCGACCCGCTCGATCGGCGCTACCACGCCCAGACCATCGCCTGCTCCGAGTGCGGACCCCGGCTGAGGTGGGTTTCGGGGGACGGATCGGCGGGCAGGAGCGAAGCGACCCGGGCACAGCGCACCGACGACCCGATCGGGGCCGCCTGCGCCGCGCTGCTGGCCGGGCAGATCGTCGCCATCAAGGGCATCGGCGGTTATCACCTGGCCTGCCGTGCCGACGACGACGGTGTCGTCAAGACATTGCGGGACCGAAAGAACCGGCCCGCCAAGCCTTTTGCGGTGATGGTCGCCGGCCTCGACGCCGCCGGGGACGTCGTGGAGATGTCCGACGCAGCCGCTGCCGCCCTGGGATCGCCGGCCGCGCCGATCGTGCTGCTGCCACGACGCGGCGGGGGTGTCTGCGCCCAGGTCGCGCCACGGCTGGCCGACCTCGGGGTGATGCTGGCGTACTCGCCGGTGCACCACCAGATCTTCGACCGGCTGGGCCGGCTGCCGTTGGTGATGACCTCGGCCAACCAGGGCGGCTCGCCGATCGTCTACCGCGACCAGGACCTGAAATGGATCGACGGTCTGGCCGACGCCGTGCTCACCCATGACCGCCCGATTCATGTGCCGTGCGAGGACTCCGTCGTCGCCCTGGACGACCAGGGTTTCGAGCTGCCCCTGCGCCGCTCCCGCGGCTACGCACCGCTGCCCGTCACCGTCGCGGTGCCCGGCGCGCAGACCATCCTGGCGACCGGCGGCGACCTGAAGACCACGTTCTGTCTGATGGCGGGCCGCCACGCCCATCTCTCCTCGCACCTGGGCGACATGGCCGACCCTCGCACCCAGGCGTGCTTCGAATCAGCCCTGGATCACCTGGCGTTCATGACCGGCCAGAAACCGGAGATCATCGCGTGCGACATGCACCCCGGCTACGCCACCACCGCGTGGGCGCGCCGCCGCGCCGCCGGGCGCCCGGTCGTCGCCGTCCAGCACCACCATGCCCACGCCATCTCGCTGCTCGCCGACCACGGGCGGCTGGGCAGCCCCATCGTTGCCGTCACCTTCGACGGCACCGGCTACGGCACCGACGGCACCATCTGGGGCGGGGAACTGCTTGCCCTGACCGACCCGGCCGAGTTCAGCCGGATGGGGCACCTGGCTCCGTTCGCGCTGCCCGGGGGCGAGAGCGCGGTGCGCGAGCCCGCCCGCATCGCTCTGGACCTGCTGACCCGGGCGGGTATCGACTGGGCCGACGACCTGCCCCCGGTCGCCGCGGTCGGGGAGACCGGCCTGCACGTGCTGGCCCAGCAGATTCCCCGCGGCGTCGGCTGCGTTCCGACCACGAGCATGGGCCGGCTGTTCGACGGCGTCGCCAGCCTGCTCGGGATATGCCAGCAGGTCAGCTATGAGGGACAGGCGGCCGTGGAACTCGAACACCTGGCCCGACGCGGGCGGGTCGATCCCCGAGTCGCTACGCTCTCGCCCGCCGGGCCGGCCGGTCTCGGGTTCGATGTCGCCGGGGGTGTGCTGGATCCCGCCCCGGTGATCGCCGGGATCGTCGAGGGCCTTCGTGCCGGCGCCGAACCCGCCGACCTCGCCGCCGGCTTCCACTTCGCGGTCATCCGGGCCACGGCCGAGGCCGTCCGGCACTGTGCCGGTTCGGCCGGCATCCCGACCATCGGACTGACCGGCGGTGTGTTCGCCAATCGCATACTGCTGCAGGGACTTCGGCAATCTCTGACCAAGAGCGGCTACGAGGTGCTGACGCACCGTATCGTTCCTTGTAACGACGGGGGCCTGGCGCTCGGACAGGCGAGCATCGCCGCCGCGCGGCAGGTACCGGAAAGGCTCGTGCCATGACGGCTCGACCCAGGAAAGGAGGGGCAACATGTGCCTCGGAATCCCCGGCAAGGTGATCGAGATCTGGGACGAGTCGGGCACCCGGATGTCCACCGTCGACTTCGGCGGGACCACCAAGACGGTGTGCCTGGCCTATCTGCCGGACATGGAGATCGGCGAGTACACCATTGTGCACGCGGGGTTTGCGATCACCCGTCTCGATGAGGCCTCGGCCAACGAGACCCTGCAGATGTTCGCCGAACTCGGCATCCTGGAGGAAGAGCTGGGCGGGCTGGAGTCGGCATGAAATATCTCGACGAATTCCGCGATCCGGTCGCCGCCAAGGCGCTGGTCGAGCAGATCCGGCGCACCGCCACCCGACCGTGGACCATCATGGAAGTCTGTGGGGGACAGACACATTCGATCATCCGCAACGGTATCGACCAGTTGCTCGACGGCGTGGTGGAGTTCATCCACGGCCCGGGCTGCCCGGTCTGCGTCACCCCGTTGGAGATGATCGACCGGGCGTTGGAGATCGCTGCGCGCGACGACGTCATCTTCTGCTCGTTCGGCGACATGTTGCGGGTGCCGGGCAGCCGTGAGGACCTGTTCAGCGTGCGGGCCCGGGGCGGTGATGTCCGGGTGGTCTATTCGCCGCTGGACGCCACCCGCATCGCCGCCGACAACCCCGACAGGCAGGTGGTGTTCTTCGGCGTCGGCTTCGAGACCACGGCGCCGGCCAACGCCATGTCCGTGCTGCACGCCCAACGCCTCGGGTTGACGAACTTCTCGGTGCTGGTCTCCCACGTGCTGGTGCCGCCGGCCATCGAGGCCATCCTCAGCTCGCCCACCAACCGCGTTCAGGCCTTCCTGGCCGCCGGTCACGTCTGCACGGTGATGGGCACCGGGGAGTACGGACCGCTGGTGGACAAGTACGGCGTGCCGATCGTGGTCACCGGCTTCGAGCCCCTGGATCTTCTCGAGGGCGTCCGTCAGGTGGTCGAACTCCTGGAGGCAGGCACGCCCGAACTGCGCAACGCCTACCCACGGGCCGTTACCACGGCCGGAAACACCGTGGCCCAGCAGGCGCTGACCGACGTCTTCGCCGTCACCGACCGGCAGTGGCGGGGGATCGGGATGATCCCGCAGTCCGGGTGGACGCTCTCGCCGCGCTACGCCGAGTTCGACGCCGAACGCAAGTTCGGGGTGGGGCAGCTGAGCGTGCAGGAATCGGACCTGTGCCACGCCGGCGAGGTGCTGCAGGGCCTCATCAAACCCAACGAATGTCCGGCCTTCGGTCAGGCCTGCACGCCGCGAACCCCGTTGGGTGCCACCATGGTCTCCAGCGAGGGGGCGTGCGCGGCCTACTACCAGTTCCGGCGGCTGGAGTCGGCGTCCGGCGCCAATGTCTAACCCGGAGGGCAGGAGCGAAGCGACTCGGGAATCAACACGGCTCCCTGACCCCTCGAGTTGGGTCTGCCCCATGCCGCTGCGGGAAACCAAGCGCATCGTCATGGGCCACGGGGGCGGCGGCATCCTGTCGGAGGAACTCATCGAGAACCTCTTCCTGCCCGCGTTCGGGTCCTCCGGCGGGCCGTCCCGGGACTCCGCCGTCCTGGAGACCGGCAGCGGCAGGATCGCGCTGACCACCGACTCCTACGTCGTCAACCCGCTGTTCTTCCCGGGCGGCAACATCGGAGACCTCGCCGTCAACGGCACCATCAACGATCTCGCCTGCAGCGGAGCCCAACCCCTAGGACTGACCGCCGGCTTCATCCTGGAAGAGGGCTTGGAACTCGACGTGCTGGGCGCGGTGGCCCAGGCCATGGGCAGAGCCGCGGACAGTGCCGGCGTGGGGATCGTCACCGGTGACACGAAGGTCGTCGGAAAGGGCGGGGCCGACGGGCTTTTCATCAACACCGCCGGCGTCGGCCTGGTGCCCGCGGGGCTGCGCATCGGCCCGGAGCAGGCCCGGCCCGGCGACCACATTCTGGTGTCGGGTGCCATCGGCGAGCACGGCGTGGCCATCATGAGCGTTCGGGAGGGCATCGACTTCGGCACCACGGTGACCACGGACAGTGCGCCCCTGCACCGTCTGGTTGCGGCCATGCTGGCGTCGGTGGCGGATCCGAATGTCATTCACGCCCTTAGGGATCCGACTCGCGGCGGCCTGGTGGCAGCCACCGTCGAGATCGCCCGCACGTCCGGCGTCGGCGTCGAACTCGACGAGCGGGCCATCCCCATTCCGGAGACCGTCGCCTCGGCGTGCGGGTTCCTCGGCCTCGACCCCCTGCAGGTGGCCAACGAGGGCAAGATGGTCGCCTTCGTCGACCCCGCGCACAGCGAGGCGGTGCTGGCGGCGATGCGGTCCCGGCCCGAGGGCGCCGGCGCGACGATCATCGGCCGCGCGGTCGAGGAGCATCCCGGCATGGTGGTGATGCGCACCCCGTTCGGCACCACCCGCGTGGTGGAACGCGAACTGGGCGAACAGCTTCCGAGGATCTGCTGAAGAGTGGCTGAGCCGATGGTGCCGGGAGTCACCGGGACGCTCGACGACACCGCCGTCGTAGCGCTGACGTCCTGGGTCCGCGCGCAGGGTCTCGGCGAGACGGTGAGCGACGTCGTGCCACTGACCGGTGGCAGCCAGAACGTGGTCGTGCGCCTGAGCATCGACGGCAGGCGACTTGTGCTGCGCCGGCCACCCCCGCACCCGCGCCCCAACAGCGACCGCACGATGCAACGCGAGATCGCCGTGCTGCGCACCCTGGCGGGAAGCGCTGTGCCGCATCCTGAAATCGTCGCCGCCTGCGAGGATCTCGACGTCCTGGGTGTGGTGTTCTACCTGATGGACGAGGTCGACGGCTTCAACCCCGGCAATGAGATCTCGCCGGCCTACGTGCGCGACCCGGCGATGCGCCACGAGGTGGGTCTGAACTACGCGGCCGACGTCGCACGGCTCGGCCAGGCCTCATGGCAGGGCAGCCCCTTGGAGGAGTGGAAGCGCCCGGGTTCATTCCTGGAACGTCAAGTCCCGCAATGGCGGAACTCCGTGGCGGCCTACCGGCAGCAGGACGGCTACGCCCACGACTCGCTGCCCGGTGTGGACGAGTTGTGCGACTGGCTGGAGGCCCATCAGCCGGCCGGCTATCGGCCCGGCATCGTGCACGGCGACATCCACCTGAACAACACGATGCTGCGGCGGCAGACGCCGGAGGTCGCGGCCTTCGTGGACTGGGAGATGTGCACGATCGGCGATCCACTGCTGGACCTGGGCTGGATGCTGGTGTGCTGGCCCATCGAGCCCAACCCCCTGGGCTCGGCCGGTTACCTGGCCGAACTCGGCGGGCTGGCCTCCCGTGCCGAGCTTCTGCAGGCCTACCTCGGCGCGGGCGGGCAGCCCACCGACTACCTCGACTGGTACCTGGCGCTGGCGTGCGTGAAGCTCGGCGTGGTGATCGAGGGAACCTGGGCGCGCTACCTGGCCGGCCGTGCGACCCGCGAGGCGGGCCAACGGCTGCACGACTCTGCCGTCACGCTGATGGGTCTGGGCAGTGCCGTCGCGGCGGGGGAGAACCCGTTCCGCTGACGTCACTCAACGAGATGTGCCAGCAGGTGTGCGATTTCGTGAATCGAGGCGAGCTTTCCTGTCGCCACAGCGATCACCAGTTCGAACAACTCGTCTTCGGGATCCCCGGGCACATGGTGGCCGTTGAGCTCATAGAACAACGCCGTCGCGACGAACGCTGTCCGTCTGTTGCCATCCACAAGTGCGTGATTGGTCGCCAGCGATTGCAGCAACGCGGCGGCCTTCTCATGGACGCCCGGGTACGCGTCCTCGCCGTACACGGTGGCTTTCGGACGTGCCAGCGCCGATTCGAGCAGCCCATAGTCGCTGACGTCCGCCGGTCGCCCGAGGTGCGCTTCAGCGACGGCGAGGACGTCATCCAGCGTCAGGTAGTCGGTCACGCCTCGGCGAGGCGTCGCAGCAGACCGTCGTGCTCCTTGACGATGCGGCTCAGGGCCTCATCGCGACGCGCCGTTCGGCGCTCGATGTAGTCATCCACAGCTCTTAGGACCGCCGCGTGCATCGAAATGCCGTCGCGTTCCGCGGCAGCGCGCAATTTGGCCGTCTGCTCTTCGGAGAGGCGAAGTGTCATGGCCATGCGGCCGATGATACCCGCGTGGTATCACTTTAGGACCACGCGGGGCGCACCGTCAGCGCTGAATGTTGCAGGTGCACTTCTGATCGGCCGGCACCGACGCCATGACCTCTTCGGCGTGCTGACCGCAGCCGTCCCAGGTGGTCTTGTGGCAGCGGGGGCACTGAACCTGATAGCACATGATTGGTCTCCTTCGAGTTGATCCGATTATGCGTTGGTGGCCTGCGACTGGGCGGCGATCTCCGCCCGGACCGCGTCCATGTCGAGTTCCTTGATCTTGGTGACGAGTTCCTCGAGGGCCGGCGCCGGAAGCGCGCCGGGCTGGGAGAAGAGCAGGATGCCGTCGCGGAAGGCCATGATCGTCGGGATCGAGCGGATCTGGAGGGCGGCTGCCAGCTGCTGCTCGGCCTCGGTGTTGACCTTGGCGTGAACGACGTCGGGGTGTGCCTGCGAGGACTTCTCGAACACCGGCGCGAAGGCGCGGCAGGGGCCGCACCAGGAGGCCCAGAAATCGACCAGCACGATGGGCTTCTCGGTGACGGTGGATTCGAAGTCGGCTGTCGTGAGCTCGACGGTTGTCATGGGGGTGTTCCTTCCGGTACGGGTCAGATGCTCGTTTCAAGTACCCCTGGGGGTATTTTTATTCCATCTTGCCAGTACCCCTGCGGGTATGTCTATGATGGATGGCGACATACCCCATAGGGTATTAAGAAGAAGGGGCGGGACCGATGAGGGTTGGTAGGCCGTGACCACACTCGCCGTCGCGCTCGCCGTCTTCGTCGGCATCTCGCTGGGCCTGCTCGGCGGTGGCGGCTCGATCCTGACCGTGCCCCTGCTGGCCTACGTGGCCGGCCTCGACCCGAAGCAGGCCATCGCGTCCTCGCTGTTCGTCGTCGGGGTCACCAGCGCGGTCGGCTCGATCGCCCACGCCAGAGCCGGACGGGTGCGCTGGCGGGTCGCAGGGGTCTTCGGTGCGGCGGCCATGGCGGGCGCCTACAGCGGCGGGCGATTGGCCCACTTCATCCCCGGCAACATCCTGCTCATCGCGTTCGCGCTGATCATGATCTCCGCCGCCGTCGCCATGCTGCGCGGGCGCCGCGATATCGGCGACGAATCGCAGGGCCCACTGCCGGTGGCCAAGATCGTCCTGCAGGGCGCCACCGTCGGCTTGATCTCCGGCCTGGTCGGCGCCGGCGGGGGATTCCTGCTGGTGCCCGCCCTGGCTCTCCTTGGCGGTCTCCCCATGCCTGTGGCGGTGGGGACCTCCCTGGTGGTGATCTCCATGCAGTCCTTCGCCGGCTTCGCCGGTCACCTGGCCGGGGAGTCGATCGACTGGAAACTGACCGGCATGGTCACCGCGGCCGCGGTGGTCGGCAGCCTGATCGGCGGACGCCTGGTATCCCGCGTCGAACCCGCCACCCTGCGCAAGGCGTTCGGCTGGTTCGTGCTGGCGATGGCGGCGCTGGTGCTGGCCCAGGAGGCCAACATCTGGCTCGGCCTGGCGGTGGCCATCGTCGCCGCGATCGCCGGCGGCATGGCGTTCATGTGCGCCCACTATCAGCGGTGTCCGCTGCGCAAGATTCTCGTCGACCCCGGTGTGATACCCCTGCGGGTACCATTGGGGTCTGCCACGAAGGAGGAGTCATGGTCGGCGACGACACCGCCATCAACGAGGTCCTGAACCGCCTGCGCCGGGCTCAGGGACAACTCGCCGGCGTCATCTCGATGATCGAGCAGGGCCGCGAGTGCAAGGACGTCGTCACCCAGTTGGCGGCGGTATCGAAGGCCCTGGACCGCGCCGGCTTCAAGATCGTGGCGACCGGCTTGCGGGAGTGCGTACTCGGCGACGCCGCCAAGGGACAGGCCCCGATGACCGAGGCTGAACTCGAGAAACTCTTCCTGTCGCTGGCCTGAGCTCAGCGCAGGGGTTTGAGCACGATCGGCATACCGTCCAACGGGATCGGCATACCGGCGAAGTCGTACCGCGGCGTGTAGTCCGGATGCGGCAGTTCCAGCCGGTAGTTCTGTAGCACCCGGTGCATGACCGACTTGATCTCCAGCTGTCCGAAGACCAGCCCGATGCACTTGTGCGCACCACCGCCGAACGGTGCGAACGCGTAGCGGTGCCGCTTGTGCTCGGAGCGTGGCTCGGCGAACCGTTCTGGGTCGAACTTCTCCGGGTTGTCCCACAACTCGGGCAGCATGTGGTTCATCCCGGGCCAGAGGTTGATGTTCGTGCCCGCAGGTATGAAGTACCCCTGGATCGAGGTGTCCCGGACCGCGCGGCGGACGTTGAAGGGCAACGGGGTGACAATCCGCAAACACTCCTTGATCACCAGGTCCCAGTTCTCCAGCTTGTCCAAGGTGTCGATGTCCAGCGGACCGTCGCCGATCAGCCGGTCGCCCTCCTCGCGGAGGCGTTCCTGCCACTCGGGATTGGCCGCCAGGTGGTAGGCCATGGTGGTCATGGTCGACGACGAGGTGTCGTGCGCGGCCATCATCAGGAAGATCATGTGGTTGACGATGTCGGCGTCGCTGAAGGTGTTGCCGTCCTCGTCGGCGATGTGGGTGAGCACCGTCAGCATGTCGGTGCCCTCGGTGCCGCGCTTCTCGGCGACCCGCTCGGTGAAGTAGTCCTCGAGGACCTTGCGGGCCTGTAGCCCGCGCCACCACTTGAACGGCGGAACGGGAGTGCGGATGATCGCGCCGCCGGCGCGCGTGGTGGTCTCGTAGGCCGCCTTGATCTTGGTGACGAGGTCGTGGTCGCTGCCCGGTTCGTGGCCCATGAACACCGTTGCGCCGATGTCGAGGGTGAGTTCCTTGATCGCGGGCATGAACAGGAAGCGGTTGTCGTTGACCGGCCAGTCCTGGGCGACCACCTTGGTCGCGACGGTGTCCATGTGCTCGATGTAGCCGGCCAGCCGGGTGCGGGTGAACGCCTCCTGCATGATCCGGCGGTGGAACATGTGCTCGTCGCCGTCCATCAGCAGCAGGCCGCGGTTGAAGAACGGGCCGATGACGTCGTTCCACGCGACCGTCGTGAAGTCCTTGTTGCGGTTGGAGAACACCTCCTGTGTGGCGTCGGGGCCCAGCGCCGCGACGGCGTTGAGCGCCGGGGTCTTGGTGTAGTAGACCGGCCCGTACTTGCGGTAGCTCTCCAGCACGAATTCCGGCCCGCCGCGGAAGATCTCGATCAGGTGGCCCAGCACCGGCAGGCCGGAGTTGCCCATCACCGGTTTGAGCCCGCTGCCGGCCGGCGGTTCGGCGAAGACGAACTCCGGCCAGTCCTGCTGGCGCAGCCGTTCGTCGATCAACCCCATGCCCGGAATGGTCTGCAGCGTGGGTGTCAGCCGACGGCGGGCCTGGTCGATCAGATACTGCGGGGTGCTGACGGTGGCCATGGGCAGTCCTCACGTTGCTCGTCACTACGGACCGGCGGTGCCGCAATCTTTCCGACCGGAGTTGACGCCTGTCAAGTTTCCTTCTTCCCTCGGCGTGGTGCATGGTGAACGGGTGATCGCACCGGAGGAGACCGTCGAGGCACCGCGCCGCCGCGGTGACCGGCAGCGCCATGCGATCGTGCAGGCGGTTCGCCAGATGCTCACCGAGAAACCGTTCGCCGAACTGTCCGTCAGTTCCATCAGCGACCGGGCCGGCGTCGCCCGATCCGGCTTCTACTTCTACTTCGACTCCAAGTACGCGGTGCTCGCCCACATCCTCGGCGAAGTCGCCGGCGAACTCGAGGAACTGACCCACGACTTCGCCCCGCGAGGTGACGACGAGACTCCGGCCGAGTTCGCCAAGCGGATGATCGGCAGTGCCGCGGCGGTCTACGCCCACAACGACCCCGTCATGTCGGCATGCAACATCGCCCGCAGTACCGATGCCGAGATCCGCGACATCCTCGACCGTTACAACGATCTGGTGATCGACCAGATCGTTCCCCTGGTCGAAGCCGAGATCCGTAACGGCACAGCTGAACCCGCCACCTCCGATGTCGCGGGCCTGGTCCGGGTGCTGGTCGGCGCCACCGCGATGACCCTGTCGGGGGAGTCGATGTTCACCGGCCCCGAGCGGGATCTGCACCGGGCCGTGCAGGTGCTGGAGAAGCTGTGGCTGCACGCGCTGTGGGGCCCGAAGGTCGACGCCTGATGGTGTACAGCTTCACCGGTAAGCGGGCCCTGGTCACCGGCGCGGCGAGCGGCATCGGCCGCGCGGTGGCGCTGCGGTTGGCCGCCGACGGAGCCACGCTGTACCTGACCGATGTCAACGCCGACGGCCTGGCCGGAACCGCTGCTGCGGCAATCGAATTGGGGGCCAGCGTCCCCGAACACCGGGCTCTGGACATCAGCGATTACGACGCGGTCGCGGGGTTCGCGGCCGATATCCACAGCCGGTATCCGGCGATGGACGTCGTGATGAACGTCGCCGGCATCTCGGCCTGGGGCACCGTCGACAAGCTCAGCCACCACCACTGGCGATCAATGGTCGACGTCAATCTGATGGGTCCGATCCACATCATCGAAACCTTCGTCCCGCCAATGGTTTCCGCGGGTCGCGGCGGGCGGTTGGTCAACGTGTCCTCGGCTGCCGGGATCGTCGCGCTGCCCTGGCACGCCGCCTACAGCGCCAGTAAGTACGGCCTTCGCGGGGTCTCGGAGGTGCTGCGTTTCGACCTCGCCCGGCATCGGATCGGGGTGTCGGTCGTCGTCCCGGGCGCCGTGGACACCCCGCTGGTGCAGACCGTGCACATCGCCGGCATCGACCGCGACGACCCGGGGGTGCAACGGTGGGTCAAACGGTTCAGCGGCCACGCCGTCACCCCGGAGAAGGCCGCGGAGAAGATCCTGGCCGGGGTCGCGCGCAACCGGTTCCTGATCTACACCTCGCCGGACATCCGGGCGCTCTACGCGTTCAAGCGGTACGCCTGGTGGCCCTACAGCGTCGCGATGCGCCAGGTCAACGTGCTCTTCACCCGGGCCCTGCGGCCGCGCGGCACGACCGGCGCCTGAATACCTGCCTGGTTCGGCCCCCCGGTGCGCCCTGGAGAGCGATTTCTGTCGGTGGGCGGTGGTACACCCATCTCGGCGTGTTGTGACGTGCGACACGCCGGGCGCCATCCCCGCGAGGGGCTTACGACCTGGGAATTTCAAGAATGTTATTCGGAATATGTAGTAGTTCCGTGTGTTGTCACCCACTAGGTGTAGTGTTTGGGCAGCCGGTGGGCCCGCGGATCGCGGGTCCGCCGGGACCACCAAAAGCCTCTTTCTGACCGCCCGTTTTCGTCGAGGAGTCACACCGCAGATGACCATCACCGTCTACACCAAGCCGGCCTGTGTTCAGTGCAACGCCACCTATAAGGCCCTCGACAAACAGGGTCTGTCCTACGAGGTCGTCGACATCACCGAGGTGCCGGAGGCCCGTGACTACGTGATGGCACTGGGCTACCTGCAGGCCCCCGTGGTCGTCGCCGGCAGCGAGCACTGGTCGGGCTTCCGGCCGGACCGCATCAAGGCTCTGGCCGGGGTTGCCGACTCCGGCGCCGCCGCCGTCAGCGCCTAGGCACCACGGTCATGGATCCCGATGCCGGCCCCGTCCGGGTGGTCTATTTCTCCAGCGTTTCGGAGAACACCCACCGCTTCGTCCAGAAGCTGGGCCTGCCCGCCATCCGGATCCCGCTCAAGAACGGTGGCACCGAGGGTTCCATCGAGGTCCAGGAACCCTATGTGCTGATCCTGCCGACCTACGGCGGCGGGAAGGTCAACGGACCGGACGCCAATCCCGATTCCAACGCCGGGGGCTACGTGCCCAAGCAGGTCATCGCGTTTCTGAACAACAAACACAACCGATCGCTGATCCGCGGTGTCATCGCGGCCGGCAACACCAACTTCGGTGCCGAGTTCTGCTACGCGGGCAATGTCGTGTCCCGCAAGTGCGGGGTGCCGTTTCTGTACCGATTCGAACTCATGGGAACCACCGACGACGTTTTCGCCGTTCGCGAGGGTTTAGCTCAATTCTGGAAGGACCAAGAGACGTGCCACCAACCGTCACTGCTGCAGAGCCGGTAACCCAGACCTCCGCGCATGCCGCCGCGCATGCACTGCCGGGGGAGACGGATTACCACGCCCTCAACGCAATGCTCAATCTGTACGGGCCCAACGGTGAGATCCAGTTCGACAAGGACGTCCTCGCCGCCCGGCAGTACTTCCTGGAGCACGTCAACCAGAACACCGTCTTCTTCCACAACTACGACGAGAAGCTCGACTATCTCATTCGTGAGAACTATTACGAGCGTGAGGTTCTCGACCAGTACTCGCGTAACTTCGTCAAGACGCTGATCGACCGCGCGTACGCGAAGAAGTTCCGGTTCCCGACCTTCCTCGGCGCGTTCAAGTACTACACGTCCTACACGCTCAAGACCTTCGACGGGAAGCGCTACCTCGAGCGCTTCGAGGATCGCGTGGTGATGGTCGCGCTGACGCTGGCCTCCGGCGACACCATGCTGGCCGAGCAACTGGTCGACGAGATCATCGACGGCCGGTTCCAGCCGGCCACCCCGACCTTCCTCAACTCCGGCAAGGCCCAGCGCGGCGAGCCGGTGAGCTGCTTCCTGCTGCGCATCGAGGACAACATGGAGTCCATCGGGCGCTCCATCAACTCCGCGCTGCAGTTGTCCAAGCGCGGCGGTGGAGTCGCCCTGCTGCTCAGCAACATTCGTGAGCACGGTGCCCCGATCAAGAACATCGAGAACCAGAGCTCCGGCGTCATCCCGATCATGAAGCTGCTGGAGGATTCGTTCTCCTACGCCAACCAGCTCGGCGCGCGCCAGGGCGCCGGGGCGGTGTACCTGCACGCCCACCACCCCGACATCTACCGCTTCCTGGACACCAAGCGGGAGAACGCCGACGAGAAGATCCGGATCAAGACGCTGAGCCTGGGCGTGGTGATCCCCGACATCACCTTCGAGCTGGCCAAGCGCAACGAAGACATGTACCTGTTCTCGCCGTATGACGTCGAGCGGGTCTACGGCGTGCCCTTCGCCGACATCTCGGTCACCGAGAAGTACTACGAGATGGTCGACGACGCCCGCATTCGCAAGCACAAAATCAAGGCCCGCGAGTTCTTCCAGACGCTGGCCGAGTTGCAGTTCGAGTCGGGCTACCCGTACATCATGTACGAGGACACGGTGAACCGGGCCAATCCGATTGCCGGCAAGATCACCCACTCCAACCTGTGCTCGGAGATTCTGCAGGTCTCCACTCCGTCGACGTTCAACGAGGATCTGTCGTACTCCCATGTCGGCAAAGACATCTCGTGCAACCTCGGCTCGCTGAACATCGCCAAGGCCATGGACTCGCCGGACTTCGCCCAGACGATCGAGGTGGCCATCCGGGCACTGACGGCGGTCAGCGACCAGACCCACATCAGCTCGGTGCCCTCGATCGAGAAGGGCAACAGCGAGGCCCACGCGATCGGCCTGGGTCAGATGAACCTGCACGGGTATCTGGCGCGCGAGCGGATCTTCTACGGTTCCGAAGAGGGCATCGACTTCACCAACATCTACTTCTACACGGTGCTGTACCACGCGATTCGGGCCTCGAACAAGATCGCCATCGAGCGGGGCGCGGCGTTCAAGGGCTTCGAGCAGTCCAAGTACGCCAGCGGCGAGTTCTTCGACAAGTACACCGAGCAGGTGTGGGAGCCGCAGACCGACAAGGTCCGAAAGCTGTTCGAAGACGCCGGTATCCGCATCCCGAACCAGGACGACTGGCTGCGCTTGAAGGAGTCGGTGCAGCGCAACGGCATCTACAACCAGAACCTGCAGGCGGTGCCGCCCACCGGGTCGATCTCCTACATCAACCACTCGACGAGTTCGATCCACCCGATCGCGTCGAAGGTCGAGATCCGCAAGGAAGGCAAGATCGGCCGGGTCTACTACCCGGCGCCGTACATGACCAACGACAACCTGGAGTACTACCAGGACGCGTACGAGATCGGCTACGAGAAGATCATCGACACCTACGCCGCGGCCACCCAGCATGTGGACCAGGGATTGAGCCTGACGCTGTTCTTCAAGGACACCGCCACCACGCGTGATGTGAACAAGGCCCAGATCTACGCCTGGCGCAAGGGCATCAAGACGCTGTACTACATCCGCCTGCGGCAGATGGCGTTGCAAGGCACCGAGGTGGAGAATTGCGTGTCCTGCATGTTGTGACGCCGACTTGACAAAGAAGCAGGCCAGGGGATTCCCTGGCCTGCTTCGCTTTTCGGGTCGGCGGCACTAGCCGGCGGCGAGGGCATTGTGACTCCGGGCAGCGGCGCACGCCGCCTGGGCGTCGTGCTTGTGGTCGAAGCACCTATCCACACCCGGTCCTTCGGCGAACCATTCCCCGGTATCAAGCTGCCCCACAGAGTATTTGCCGCAGGCATACAGGCCTTGCCTCACGCGCGTCCACGCCATCGGGCCTGCGGCGTTTCGCAGCCACCTGCTCAGCGCACGGGCCAGGTCGTTGCGATCTCCGGCAAGTACTGAGACCGGAGTGGCTTCATCGCCGTCGATCGCGTACGCGGTCAGCACCCAGCCGAGGTCGTCGATGTCGATTTCGAACAGCAGGTTGCCCACCCGCACAGCAACGCCATCATCGAGGCACCACGGTTCGCCCAGGCCGCCGCTGGCGCTGATGGACTGCCGCACGATCTCGATCACGCGGCCGTCGTGCGCATCAGGCATTCTCTGCGTGCAGCGCCTTGATCCGTCGCTGCTCGGTCAGCACGTTCTGATAGCTCTCCCGTTCGGCGACAAGCCAGTCCGGCTTCTCGGCGATCAGCGCATCAATCTGCTCGGTGGTGAGCGCTTCGGTGACGCCGCCGCGGGCGAGACCGGAGATCGACACACCGAGCTTGGCGGCGACAAGGTTCTTCGGGTGTGGCCCGTTCTTCCGAAGCTCCCTCAGCCACGCCGGCGGATCGGCCTGCAGCGCGGCCAGTTCGTCGCGGGTGATCACGCTCTCCCGGAATTCGGCAGGGGTGGCGGGCAGGTACACGTCGAGTTTCTTCGCCGCCGTGGCGGGCTTCATGGACTGTGCGTTCGGCCTGCTCATGAGGCCAGCCTATCGGTAGCCTGATCGGGTGAAGCCGTCGTCGCTCACCCTCGGGTACGTCCCTGGCGCCACACCCGCGAAGTGGGCACGGATCTGGGCTGAGCGTCACCCCGAGGTCCCGCTGCACCTGCGTGCCTTATCGGCCGCCGATGCGGCAGGTGAGGTCCGCGCGGGACGCGTCGACGTGGTATTGCTCCGCCTGCCGGCCGACACCTCCGGCCTGGCCGTCATCCCCCTTTACGAGGAGACCACGGTGGCCGTGGTGCCAACCGATCACCTACTCAGTGCGACCGATGAGCTCACCCCTGCCGATCTCGAGGGGGAGCCGATACTGCTGCCACTCGACGACGTCGTCGGCTGGTCTGAAGCGCCCGGTCTCGTGATCGAACACCGGCCTGAAAACACCCTCGCCGCAATCGAACTCGTCGCGGCGGGGTTGGGTTTCCTTATCGTGCCGCAATCGCTGGCGCGGCTGCATCACCGTAAGGACCTCGGGTATCGCCCGATCGCCGACGCGCCGAGATGTGCTGTCGCACTTGCGTTCCCGGACGGGCCGCAGTCGGCGCTGGTCGAGGAGTTCGTCGGAGTCGTGCGGGGCCGCAAACCGGGTTCGTCTCGCGGACAGGTTCAGCCGGCGCCTAAGCGCACCGCGCGGGAGAAGGCTCTCGCCAAGCAGGCCGCCCGCGCTGCCGCCGGGAAGACGGCCCGCAAACCGGGCCGCAGCGGACGTGGTCGGCCCTGAGCCGGAACGCGAAAGCGGTTCTGCGGCAACACCCCTACCCGGTCAGCACGTAGAACAGGATGGCCGCGATGAAGCACAGCACGAATGCCACGCAGATCCACAACGTGAACCGGCGTTCGAGGGCCATCGCGGCGTCCTCGCCGGCTTGCCGCAGTCTCCACGCGCCGATCACCGCGCTGCCCAGCATCCCGGTGATCGAGGCGTAGGCGAGCACGTAGATCAGGTCGATCATCGGCAGGTAGCCGACTTCGGGCAGCGCCGAGGACACCCCGAACTGCATGGCGACCAGCGCGATCAAGGCGGTGATCGGCACGTTGACCTTGGAGTCGACGTAGGACGCGGGGATGATCACGCCGAGTGCCGCGGCGATGAGCACGATCAGCAGCGGCAGTATGGTTTTGAAGATGCCCGATGTGATCGGAGAGGTCACCGGTATCTCCACCACTACCCGGCTGTAGGTGCGGTCGTGGGGGGCGGATTCGATATCGCCGAACGACGTCGGATACGTGTGGCTGTCGAACTGGATGCGCGGCTTGCCGAAGTTGTAGCCGGCGAGGGTGATGTACGGGTTGACCGTGATCGGATCCTTGTCCGGCACGTAGACCACCTGATCGACATTGTGGATCGCGTCCTCGAAAACGAAACGCAGGGTTTGGTTCTGGAAGGGATAGTCCGACACCGACAGCGGAGAGTTGAAACTCCCCTGATAACGCCCAAGCCAGACCATCGAGCCGTCGGGTTGCTTGCGCGGTTCCGGGTAGACGTCCGTCTTGCTCAGCGCCCAGTTCTCGAACACGTTCTGGACCTCGATGCCGGCCGGGGCGTCGATGTCCGGGTTGCGCCAGCGCAGCCAGACGTAGAAATCCGCGGAGAAGCTGTTGGTGTTGAGGTCGACGGCCTGGACGTTCTGTACGTACACCCCGACGGTCACCTGCTCCGGGGCAGGCTGTGGACCGGGCGTAGGAGTGGCCGATGCGGTACCCCGGGTCGCCGGTCCGGCCTGCAACCCGATCAGCAGCAGCCCGAAAAACATGGCAGCGATGAAAGTTCGCGCGACCACTCCGGACACGGATCTCATGGGGTCCACCCTCTCCTGGATGGGGAAACATCTCCCGCACCGAGCGGCCAATTTACCGTCAGGTCAACATCTCCGGGTGGCACTGGCCAGGCCTGACCGGATGCCGGTTTACTGAACCGGTGAGTACAGCGATGATGCCCGCGGCGTTCATCGGGCACGGCAGCCCGATGAATGCCCTGGAAACCAACCGCTACAGCCAGGCCTGGCGCGCATTCGGCCAGTCGGCGCCGACGCCGCGCGCCATTCTCATGGTCAGCGCGCACTGGTACATCAACGCCACGGCCGTCACCGCGATGGAACGCCCGCGCACCATCCACGACTTCTACGGCTTCCCGCCCGAGCTGTTCGCCGTGCGGTACGAGGCACCCGGGCTCCCTGAACTGGCCGACGAGATCGCCGAGGCCGTCAAACCCACGTGGGTCGGGGCCGACATGGACAGCTGGGGCATCGACCATGGTGCCTGGTCGGTGCTGGTGCATGCTTTCCCCGACGCCTCGATACCGGTGGTGCAGTTGGCCATCAACGCCTACGCGACGCTGGACTACCACCTCGAACTCGGTGCCAGACTGTCATCGCTGCGCGAACGCGGAGTCCTCATCGTCGGCAGCGGCAACATCGTCCACAACCTCGCCGCAATGAACCCCGGATACCGCGACAATGGATTTGACTGGGCGCAGCGGTTCGACGACGCGGCCCGCACGCAACTGCTCGACGATCCCGCTGCCGCGGTCCGCTTGAGCGGGCACCGGGACTTCGGCGCGTCGGCGCCTACGCCCGACCACTTCATTCCGGTGCTGTACTTCGCCGGACTCGCCGCACAAGGTGGTGCCGTCGAGGTCTTGACCGACGGCTGCGCCTACGGGTCGCTGTCGATGACGTCCTACACGCTCAGCGGTTAGTGCCAGGCCGGCGGACGTTTCTCGATGAACGCCTGCACACCCTCCAGCGCACAGGAATCCATCATGTTGGCCGCCATCGTCGCGCCTGCATCGGCATAGGCGTCCTCGATCCCGGCTTCGATCTGGCGGTAGAACAGTGCCTTGCCCATCGCAAGGGCGGCTCGCGGTTTGGCGACGATCCGCGTCACGATCGACTCGACCTCGTCATCGAGCGCCTCCCGTTCGGCCACCCGGTTGACCAGTCCCAGGTCCCGCGCCTTCTCAGCGCTGACGAAGTCTCCGGTGACGAGCATCTCGAAGGCGGCCTTGCGAGGTACGTTGCGGGACAACGCGACTCCGGGCGTGGAGCAGAACAGCCCGACGTTGATACCGCTGACCGCGAAACGCGCGTCCCGGCTGGCAACCGCCATATCGCACATCGCGACGAGTTGGCAGCCGGCGGCGGTAGCGATGCCGTGGACGCGCGCGATCACCGGCACCGGCAGTCGCTGGATCGCCAGCATCACGGCGGTGCACTGGTCGAACAAGCGGCGGTAGTAGTCCAGCGACGGCTCGGTCCGCATCTCCTTCAGGTCGTGCCCCGCACAAAACGCCTTCCCGGCTGCGGCGAGCACGACCACACGCACCGTGTCATCGGCGGCGAGCGCCTCGAAGGCATCGGTGAGTGCGGACAGCATCGCCTCGGAGAGCGCGTTGAAGGCCCCGGGCCGGTTGAGGGTCAGGGTGACGACGCCGCGGTCGTCGCGGTGGTGCAGCAGTAGCGGTTCTGGATCCACGCCGTCAGGCTATCGGTGGAATTGCTGTCGCCGATCGGTGAAGACCGGCAGCAGTGGTCAGAACAACTCGTAGCCCTCACGGGAGAGGGAGAACCCGTTGCCTGAGCGGGTGTCGGTACAGGTCATGCCCGACTCGCTGCTCGTGCATTGCAGGTCGCCGGAAGTGATCGACTGTCCGTATGCCAGCGGTTGCCCGCCACCGAAGGCGGTGTCGCCGGCGCAGACGAACTCCGCCCGGCGGCCTGGGCTGAGCGCGATCCCCTGGCCGTAGCCGGTGGCCGGTGGGCAATCTCGCGGACGCCTGGGCGGGTCCCAGTAGCGTTGCTGGATATCGCAACGCACCCCAGACGCGTCGATCATGCAGCCGATGTTCCGGCTTGGTGAGGTGAAACTCCTGGCGTTGGGCGTTGGGGTCACGGCTGTGCGGGGTGGCGGTGGAGTGTCCGACGCGCCGGTAGCCGTGGAGTCGGTTGCGCTCGGGGTCAACGGGTTGGTCGTCGATGAGGTGCCCGAACCGGAGCCGCCGCCACGAACGATCGTGACGGCCGCAAAGGCGGCCACTGCGATCGCGGCGATCGCCATCGCGCCGAGCGCGATCGCGCGGCCTCCGATCCGAGAACCCGGTGCCTCTTTCGGTTTGCGGAGAGATTCGGCGGCCTTCGGTGCCGATGTGCCCGCCTCGCTTCCCTGCATTTGGGCGAGGTTGTGGTCGATGTCGGCATAAAGGTCGCTGCGCTTGTTGAACATCTCCAGCACGTAGCGGCCCGCTCGGCGTTCCTCTGCGTCGGTGGAGCGCAGGGCCGACTCCAGGTCGATGAGGATTTCGCGCTGCTGGTCGTGGGTCAATGTGTCCGACTGGGCGACCAGGTCGACGAGGCCGGATATGTACGACAGCGGAATGGCGGGCGGCTTGGGAAGCGGTTGCGGAGGGGGCGGGGCGGCCGGAAGGTTGGTCAACGCACCCGCCAGGGCTATCGCGGCGTCCCTGGCGGAGGCGGAGTAGTCGATGATCTGGCGCATCGACAGGGCACGCGGAAGAGCGTCCGGCAGCCGCTGAACGGCCAGCGGCAGGATTGGCTTGTTGAGAGCCAACGCCCACTCCAACTCGCGCTTACAGGCAACCGAGTTCAGGGTCTGCTCTGACACCACCGCAACGAAAACGTCCGAATCGGCGATGCGTCGAAGGATTTCCTCCCACCACGACTGCCCGCCCCGCAGCGCGAAGTCGAACCACGCCTCGTAACCCAGAGCATCGAGGTCCCGGACCAGTGCCTCGACATCGGCCTTATTCTCGCGAGCGTAGGAGATGAACAACTGCCGCATGGTTACTCCTCACCAATGCTCTCGCCGACACTCGGGGGCGGAGCCGGGACGGCCGAACGATACCGGTGGCGCGAAGCGCCGTTCGGTTGGTCGTGGGGGCCACCTGACGAACTTATCCGCCGGACCGTTCCGTTGCGGCCCGTGTTCGAGATCAAAACCTGTGCAGCGGACCTTCGGCCTTCTTGTACATGCCGCGCAGCAGCACGTCGCGGAACCGGGCGTTGTCGATCAGCTTGATACCAGCGTTGGCCACCTTGGGATTTCCGGCGAGCTTGTGGAAATAGCGGCCGCGCCGGTACTCCTTGCCCCACGCCGCTTCCATTCGCTGGGCGTAGTTGGTGAAGTCATCCGGCCCGCCGTTCTCCAGCGCGGCGATCGCGCACTCGCCGGCGGCCAGACCCGACTCGAGCGCCTTGGAGATGCCGGCGCCGGAGGCCGGCTTCCCGGCGCCGAGCGAGTCACCGGTGAACAGCACACCCGGACGCCACGGCGGCCACGCGGTGAAGCCCATCGGCAGCCGCCAGGCGCGCACGCTCTTGTTCTTCTTCAGTTCCTCGATGGAGGGCAGTTTCCACTCCGGCGGCAGTGTGCTCAGGAACTCGCCCAGGAACTGGGTGGCGTTGATGGCCTGCCAGTTCTTGAAGCTGTTGACGTAACCCAAACCGATATTCAGCCGGCCGCCTCCCATGGGGAACACCCAGGCGTAGCCGGGCAACTGATCGCCCTGGAACTCAAGCTTCAGATAGATGTCGAGGCTGTCGGAATCGGGCACATCGGCGTCCATCTCGGCGCGGATGGCGATCGCCGAGTAGCCGTTGTACTCCGAGTCCAGCTTCAGCGCGCGTTTGATGGGGGAGTAGGCGCCGTCAGCGGCGATAACGGCGTCGCCGTAGACCTTTTCACCGCTCTTGAGCGTCACCCCGGTCACCCGGCCGCGGCTGTCGAGCACCGGCTCGCTGACCTCGGCGCCCTGGCGGACCACAGCCCCGTGCTTCTCGGCGTGTTCCAGCAGCATGGTGTCCAGCAGCGTGCGGCTCACGGTGTGGCCGTGATCCGGCATGCCGGGACGCTTGGGGAAGGACAACTCCCAGCGCGACGGGCTGAACACCGTCACCCGGTTGACGCGGTGGAAGCCGGCGACCTCGTCGGCCAGACCCATCTTCTGCAGGTAGCTGACGGCGCGGGCGGTCAGGCCGTCGCCGCACGGCTTGTCGCGGGGGAAGGCGGCTTTGTCCAGGACAACGACTTTGGCGCCGGTCTGCACGGCCTGCCAGGCGGCCGCCGAACCCGACGGGCCGCCGCCGGCAATCACCAGGTCGAATCGTTCGGTCACAGCCTCGGCTCACGTCTCGTGTGGTCTCGCGTTAACGACGTTGATGCTAGCCCGGGCACGTGTGGCGACGTACCGGCGACCGGGCAAACCGCCTGCGCCGGGCAAGTAGAGTGCTGTGCGTGCGGAGGATTCCGGTACCTCTGCCGGGTGTCACCCCGGGCAAGGTCGACGCTCGCAGCGAGCGCTGGCGCGAGCACCGCAAGAAGGTGCGCGCCGAGATCGTCGACGCCGCCTTCACCGCCATCGACCGCGACGGTCCACAGGTGAGCCTGCGGGAGATCGCGGCGGAAGCCGGGACCGCCAAGCCCAAGATCTACCGGCACTTCAACGACAAGGCCGACCTCTTCCACGCCATCGGAAAGCGGTTGCGCGACATGCTCGTCGCGGCGATCTTTCCCACCATCGACCTGGCGACCGACCCAACCCGCGAGGTCGTCCGCCGCTGTGTGGCCGAATACGTCAATCTCGTCGAGCAACATCCCAACGTGCTGCGATTCGTCCTGCAGGGTCGGTTCCCCGAGCCTGCCGAGTCCACCACGCGCGGGCTGAACGAGGGTCGCGAGATCACCGTGGCGATCGCCGCGATGTTCAACAACGAACTCAGCGAGCTGCAACTGGAGCCGGCCAGCCTCGATCTCGCCGCGGCGGCCTGTTTCGGGTCAGCGTCGACCGCCACGGACTGGTGGTTGGGCGCCGACCCCGACAACCCCCCGCGGATGCCGACCGAGAAGTTCGTCGCGCACCTCACCACGATCATGCTGGGCACCATTCAAGGCATCGCCGACCTGCTCGACATCGACCTCGACCCGGACCTTCCGCTTCGTAGCGCCACCCCGCGCAGCGAGCCGGCGCGACACGCCTGAACACAACACGTTGTGTTAGGTCTGCTTGTCGTACCCCAGGGGTAGTGTCTGCATTGTCAGGCGAAAATCCGCGCCGAGACTGATTCAGCGGCAACCGAATGGGGTTTCAGGTGAGCAATGGAGTGAAGCTGGTCGACCGCGCATCGGCGATCAACTGGAACCGGGTCCAGGACGAGAAGGACGCCGAGGTCTGGGACCGGCTGACCGGTAACTTCTGGCTGCCCGAGAAGGTGCCGGTGTCCAACGACATCCCATCGTGGAACACCCTCACCGACTCCGAGAAGCAACTCACCATGCGGGTGTTCACCGGGCTGACGCTGCTGGACACCATTCAGGGCACCGTCGGCGCGATCAGCCTCATTCCCGATGCCGTGACTCCGCACGAGCAGGCCGTGCTGACCAACATCGCGTTCATGGAGTCCGTGCACGCCAAGAGCTACAGCAACATCTTCTCCACGCTGTGCTCCAGCACCCAGATCGATGAGGCCTTCCGCTGGTCGGAGGAGAATCCCAACCTGCAGCGCAAGGCCCACATCGTCATGGAGTACTACCGGGGTGACGATCCGCTCAAGCGCAAGGTGGCCTCCACCCTGCTGGAGAGCTTCCTGTTCTACTCCGGGTTCTACCTGCCGATGTACTGGTCGAGCCGGGCCAAGCTCACCAACACCGCCGACATGATCCGGCTGATCATCCGCGACGAGGCCGTGCACGGCTACTACATCGGCTACAAGTTCCAGCGGGCGCTGGCCGAGGAGACCGAGGAACGCCGCCAGGAGCTCAAGGACTACACCTATGAGCTGCTCTTCGAGCTCTACGACAACGAGACCGAGTACACCCAGGACCTCTACGACCAGGTCGGCCTCACCGAGGACGTCAAGAAGTTCCTGCGCTACAACGCCAACAAGGCGCTGATGAACCTCGGCTACGAGGCGCTGTTCCCGCGCGACGAGACCGACGTCAACCCGGCGATCCTGTCGGCGCTGTCGCCCAACGCCGACGAGAACCACGACTTCTTCTCCGGGTCGGGATCGTCGTACGTGATCGGCAAGGCAGTCGTCACCGAAGACGAGGACTGGGACTTCTAGTTCCCGTCCGAGGAACTCGGGGCGCATCAGGTCGGGTCACCGAAGACGAGGACTGGGTTTCTGAGCGTCGAGCTCCCGGATGAACGCAGGGTGAATTGGCTCGCGCAAGGGATCGGCACGCGAGACACTGGGCGCATGAGTGACAAGCCGCTGTTCCGCTCGGTCATCGACTGGCTTCGCGCCGGCTACCCCGGCGGCGTGCCGGGGCCGGACCGCGTGCCGTTGTTGGCACTGCTGCGTGACACCCCGTTGACCGAGGAGGAAGTCAAGCAGGTGGTGCGCGAGATTACGGCCCATCAGGACGAGGTGCTGGCCGACGGGACGGTCAGCCACGACGAGATCGAGAAATTCATCGAGGGGGTGGCCCATCACGACGGCGGCCCGGAGAACATCAAGCGGGTGGCCGACGTCCTCGCCGCCGGCGGGTGGACGCTGGCGCCGTCGCTGAAGGCCGTCGACGAGAAACTCGCCGAGGACTGATGCAGCCCGCCGAGCGTGACTCTACTGTCACGCTCGGCCCCGAATGTCGCGCTGGACGCACATTCGGCACGCAGCGCCCACGGGTTGCGCAGTGACTCCGTGTCCCCGCCCTGATTCGATCCCTCGTCCCGCGCGGTGCTTACGCGTCGCGCAGTGACTCCGTATCGATCACAAACCGGTACCGGACGTCGCTGGCCACCACCCGGTCGTACGCCTCGTTGATGTAGTCCGGTTCGATCACCTCGATCTCCGGGGCGACGCCGTGCTCGGCGCAGAAATCCAGCATCTCCTGGGTCTCCGGGATGCCTCCGATGGCCGATCCGCTGATGCTCCGCCGCATCCCGAGCAGCGCGAAAGACGGCACCACCAAAGGGTTTTCGGGCAGACCCAGCTCGACGAAGACCCCATCGAGACTCAGCATCCCGAGAAACCGGCCGAGGTCCAGATCGGCCGACACCGTGTTGAGGATGATGTCGAAGGAGTTGCGCAGCGACTTGAAGGTGTCCGGGTCGCTGGTGGCGTAGTAGTGCGTGGCGCCCAGTCGCAGGCCGTCCTCCATCTTTTTCAGCGACTGCGACAGCACCGTCACCTCGGCGCCCATCGCCGCACCGAGTTTGACGGCCATGTGGCCCAGCCCGCCCAAGCCCACCACACCGACCCGGCTGCCCGGGCCGACGTTCCAGTGCCGCAGCGGCGAATAGGTGGTGATGCCGGCGCACAGCAGGGGAGCGGCGGCGTCCAGTCCGAGCCCGTCCGGGATGCGCAGCACGTAGTTCTCGTCGACGACGATGCTGCCGCTGTAGCCGCCCTGGGTCTGCTGACCGTCCCGGCCGACGGCGTTGTAGGTGCCGGTCATGCCACCACGGCCGGTGCAGTACTGCTGCAGGCCCGCCTTGCAGTTGTCGCACTCACGGCAGGAGTCGACGAAGCAGCCGACGCCGACCCGGTCCCCGACCTTGTATTTCTTCACCTCAGAACCGATTTCGGTCACCACGCCGGCGATCTCGTGGCCGGGCACCACCGGGTAACGCGGCTGACCCCATTCCGCCCGCACGGTGTGGATGTCGGAGTGGCAGATCCCGGCGAAGTGGATGTCGAAGCGCACATCGTGCGCGCCGACGTCGCGGCGGGTGATGGTGGTCATGGTCAGTGGTTCGGTCGCGGACGTGGCGGCGTAGGCGGTGACGGTGGTCATGAATCTGACATTAGGCGCTTGAATGGGAGGCGAAACCTTGAGGTCCGAGAGGAAGCCATGTCCGCACACCTGACCGGAAAAGTCGTCATCGTCACCGGGGCCGGCAGTGGCTTCGGGAGGCTGATCGCCCAGAAGTGCGCCGCGGGTGGCGCCAAGGTGGTCGGTGTGGATGTCAACGCCGGCAACCTCGACGAGGTGGTGTCCGGCATCCGGGCGGCGGGCGGCGAGGCGATGGCCGAGGTCGCCGATGTCACCGACCTCGATCAACTCAGAGCGGCGGCGGCCCGCACCGTGGAGAAGTTCGGGGCCATCGACGTGTTGGTCAACAATGCGGGAGTCATGCCGCTGGCCTACTTCGCCGACCACGAGAAGGCATGGCGGCGTTGGCATCAGGCCATCGACATCAACATCAAGGGCGTCGTCAACGGGATCTCCGCCGTTTACGACCAGATGATCGCCCAGGGGCGTGGCCAGGTGGTCAACATCTCGTCGATCTACGGCAATGGCGGCATCGGCGGGGCCGGGGTCTACAGCGCCACCAAGGCCGCGGTGACCGCGATCTCCGACGCCCTGCGGGTGGAGACCCAGGGCCGTATCAAGGTCACCACCGTCAAGCCGACCGGCGTGTTCGGCACCAATCTGGCCAGCGGGATCGTCAACCAGACCGCGATCATGGACCTCGCCGGGCAGCACGGCCCGCAGTTCGCCGAGAACCTGACCAACCTCATGTCCGGATCGCTGCGGCCCGAGCAGACCGACGTCGACTCGGTGCAGTACTGGCTGATCACACCGGACGACCTGGCCGACGCTGTCGTGCATGTGATCGACCAGCCGTGGGGGATCAGCCTCAGCGACGTGACGGTGCGCGCGAGCGGAGAGAACTACATTCGCTAGTTGATCGGGGCGTTGAGCCAGCGCAGATCGTCGATGATCCCGCGCGCGGCGATCAGACCCTGACCGGTCTGCCACACCTCGTTGTTGACGACGAACACCCGGTTGTCCCGGTTGGCCGACAGCTTGCGCCACGCCGGGCTGTCGAGCAGTGCCGGGGCGCGGTCCTTGGCCGCCGGCGAGGAGAACGACATGTAGACGATGTCGCCGTCGGCGGCGGACAGGTCGGGGGAGCCCTTCAGGTCGGCGTCGCTGACCGGGATCTCGATGTATGGCCTGTCGGTAAACCGTTGCGCCGCAGGGCGATCCACGCCCACCGCGGACAGAACGCTGCCCGGGAAGGTGTCGGCGCCGAACACCCGCAGGGCCGAGTCGGTGAGCTGCACCACCGACGCCTGGAAGTGCGCGGCGTCGTTCGCCTCGCCGGCCTTCTCGGCCCGCTCGGTGAAACCCGCGATGAGATCGTCGGCCGCGCGCAGTCGGCCGGTCGCCGCGCCGACCATTCTTAGGTTCGCCTGCCAGAGCGCACCGGGGGCTGCGGAGAAGACGGTCGGGGCGATCGCGTTGAGGGCCCCGTAGGCGTCGGGGGTCAGCGCCTGTGAGCCGAGGATCAAGTCGGGTTTGGCCGCCGCGACGGCGGCCAGGTCCGGTGCGCTGCGGGTGCCGGCGCCCGGCACGTCGTGCACCACCGTCCCCAGATACGACGGCTGGGAGTCCGATCCGTCGGGCAGCGCGGCGGCCACGATCCGCGACTGCAGACCGAGGGCACACAGGGCGTCGAGTTCGTCGCCGGCCAGCGCGACGATCCGCATCGGATCGGGCCGCACCGGCGTCTCACCGGCGGCGTGTTTGATCGGGCCGGGAGGCGGTCCGTCCAGTGGCGCGGGCTCCCCAGCGCAGGATTCGTCCGGCCGACGCTGATTCCCCAGCACGCCGGCCGAGGCGATCTTCGTGGTGCTGGTGATCACGCTGCTGGTCGACGGGTTGTCCGGGGTCTGCCGAGACGCCGAGCAGCCGCTGAGGACCAGTGCCGCAGACACCGCGACGGACAGGCCGGGGAACGCGGCGCGGAACAGCACGACGCGACGGTAACACCCGTGCCCACAAACATGACGTGACCTGGCCTTCAGCACTGTCCGGACACGGGTGTGACGCGAAATACGACAGAATGTAGGACCGGCCGCCCGCACCGGCACGTTTGGCGCTACTATTCGCCGTAGGTTTCTTTGGGAGACGTCACTTTGGGGGCGCGTCCCACCTGGATGGTTGGAGGATCTGTGACCGCCGTAGTGCCACCCCGTGGAGAACTAGAGGCCCGTCGCCCCGCACCGCCCGCGATGGGTCCCAAGGGCAACCTGTTCTACAAGGTCATCACCACCACCGATCACAAGCTGATCGGCGTCATGTACGTGATCGCCTGCTTCACCTTCTTCGCCCTGGCCGGCCTCATGGCGCTGTTCATCCGCGCCGAGCTGACCATCCCGGGCCTGCAGTTCCTCTCCAACGAGCAGTACAACCAGCTGTTCACCATGCACGGCACAGCGATGCTGCTCTTCTACGCCACCCCGGTTGTCTTCGGATTCGCCAACCTGGTGATGCCCCTGCAGATCGGCGCCCCCGACGTGGCGTTCCCGCGCCTCAACGCGCTGTCGCTGTGGCTCTTCATCTTCGGCGCCTTGATCGCGCTCGGCGGGTTCATCACTCCCGGCGGAGCCGCCGACTTCGGCTGGACGATCTACGTTCCGCTTTCCGACGCGGTGCACTCGCCCGGCGCCGGCGCCGACCTGTGGATCCTCGGCGTGGCCGTCGGTGGTTTGGGCACCATCCTCGGCGCGGTCAACATGATCACCACCGTGGTCTGCATGCGCTGCCCCGGCATGACGATGTTCCGGATGCCGATCTTCACCTGGAACATCTTCATCACCAGCCTGCTGGTCATCCTGATCTTCCCGCTGCTCACCGCGGCCGCCTTCGCCTTGGCCGCCGACCGTCGTCTGGGCGCACACGTCTACGACCCCGCCAACGGCGGCGTGATGCTTTTCCAGCACCTGTTCTGGTACTTCGGCCACCCCGAGGTCTACGTCCTGGCGCTTCCGTTCTTCGGCATCGTCTCCGAGGTCTTCCCGGTGTTCTCGCGTAAGCCGATCTTCGGCTACTCCACGCTGGTCTACGCCACCATCAGCATCGCTGCGCTGTCCATGGCCGTGTGGGCCCACCACATGTACGTCACCGGCGCGGTCCTGCTTCCCTTCTTCTCCTTCATGACGTTCTTGATCGCGGTGCCCACCGGCATCAAGTTCTTCAACTGGATCGGGACCATGTGGAAGGGCAAGCTGACCTTCGAGTCACCGATGCTGTTCGCGTTCGGCTTCCTCGTGGTGTTCCTGTGTGGCGGCCTGTCCGGCGTGCTGCTGGCCAGCCCGCCCCTGGACTTCCACGTCTCCGACACCTACTTCGTGGTCGCCCACTTCCACTACGTGCTGTTCGGCGTGATCGTGTTCGCCACCTACTCCGGTGTGTACTTCTGGTTCCCGAAGATGACCGGCCGCCTGCTCGACGAGCGGCTGGCGAAGGTGCACTTCTGGCTGACCATGATCGGCTTCAACGTCACCTTCCTGGTGCAGCACTGGCTGGGCAACGAGGGCATGCCCCGCCGCTACGCCGACTACCTGCCCACTGACGGCTTCACCACGCTCAACATCATCTCCTCGGTCGGCGCGGCGATCTTGGGTCTGTCGGTCCTGCCGTTCTTCTGGAACGTGTTCAAGAGCTGGCGCTACGGCGAGGTCGTCACCGTCGACGATCCGTGGGGCCACGGCAACTCGCTGGAGTGGGCTACCTCCTGCCCGCCGCCGCGGCACAACTTCACCGAGCTGCCCCCGATCCGCTCCGAGCGCCCGGCCTTCGAGTTGCACTACCCGCACATGGTCGAGCGGATGCGTGCCGAGGCCCACGTCGGCCGTTCGCACAGCTAGGCGGCCGTAGAACGGTTCACCGTTCCTCGGCGCTGCGATGACCGCAGAGAAGGTGTCGGTGCTGATCACCGTCACCGGGGTCGACCGGCCCGGTGTCACCTCCGCGCTCTTCGAGGTGCTGTCCCGGTACCGGGTGGAACTGCTCAACGTCGAACAGGTGGTCATTCGTGACCGCCTGACGCTGGGCGTGCTGGTCTCGGGTCCGGCCGATGTCGTCGACGGGCCATCGTTGCGCGACGACGTCACCGCCGCCATCGCCGCGCTGGGCCTCGAGGCGACGATCGAGCGCAACGACGACGAACCGGTCATCGCGCAGCCGCCCACCCACACCATCGTCGTCCTCGGCCGGCCGGTCACCGCGGCGGCATTCGGGGCGGTCGCCCGGGAAGCCGCCGCGCTGGGCGTCAACCTCGATGTCATCCGCGGCGTCTCGGATTACCCGGTCACCGGTCTGGAGCTGCGGGTCACCGTGCCGGCTGGACTGGAGGGGGAGCTGCAGGCCAATCTCGCCCGGGTGGGCGCCGAGCAGTGCGTCGACATCGCGGTGGAGAACTACACCCTGGAGCGCCGCAACAAACGCCTCATCGTCTTCGACGTCGACTCCACCCTCATCCAGGGCGAGGTCATCGAGATGCTCGCCGAGCACGCCGGCGCGGGGGAGGCGGTGGCCGCGATCACCGAGGCGGCCATGCGCGGCGAACTCGACTTCACCGAGTCGCTGCACCAGCGGGTGGCCACGCTCGCCGGCCTGCCCGCCGAGATCCTCGACGAGGTCGCCGATCAGGTCCAGCTCACCAAGGGTGCGCGGACTACCATCCGGACGTTGCGGCGCTTGGGCTTTCACTGCGGTGTGGTCTCGGGCGGCTTTCGTCAGGTAATCGAGCCGCTGGCCCACGAACTGATGCTCGACTTCGTCGCCGCCAACGAACTGGAGGTGGTCGACGGCCGCCTGACCGGAAAGGTGGTCGGCCCGATCGTCGACCGGGCCGGCAAAGCCAAGGCGCTGCGCGACTTCGCCACCCAGGCCGGTGTCCCGATGGAACAGACGGTCGCGGTCGGCGACGGCGCCAACGACATCGACATGCTCAACGCCGCCGGACTCGGCGTGGCGTTCAACGCCAAGCCTGCGTTGCGGGAGGTCGCCGACGCCTCGCTGAGCCACCCCTACCTGGACACGGTGCTGTTCATCCTTGGGGTCACCCGGGCTGAGATCGAGGCTGCCGACGCCCTCGACGGCGTGGCCCAGCCGCGGGTGGAGATCCCGGCGGAGCCCACCGGCCCGTGATGCGGCACGATAGTCAGGTGCCCGACGACGTCGATGAGGTCGATGAAGACCTCCTGATCGACTTTCAGGGCGTCACACTCAGCCGTGGTGGCCGATTGCTCGTCGGCCCGGTCGACTGGCAGGTCGAACTGGACGAACGTTGGGTGATCATCGGTCCCAACGGCGCGGGCAAGACCTCGCTGCTGCGCATCGCCGCGGCGATGGAGTTCCCGACCGGCGGCACCGCCACCGTGCTGGGGGAGCGCCTCGGCCGGGTTGACATGAGCGAACTACGCCAGCGGGTCGGGCTGAGCAGTTCGGCACTGGCGCAACGGGTTCCCGACGATGAGGTGGTTCGCGACCTGGTGGTGTCCGCCGGCTACGCGGTCCTGGGCCGCTGGCGGGAGACCTACGACGAGATCGACGACGTGCGGGCGCTCGACACCCTGGAGAGCGTCGGCGCCGAGCACCTGGCTGACCGCACCTACGGGACGCTGTCCGAAGGGGAGCGCAAACGGGTGCTGATCGCCCGCGCGCTGATGACCGACCCCGAGTTGCTGTTGCTCGACGAGCCCGCCGCTGGCCTGGACCTCGGCGGCCGCGAGGAACTGGTCGCCCGGCTGGCCAACCTGGCCGCCGACCCGGACTCGCCGGCGCTGGTGCTGGTGACCCATCACGTCGAGGAGATCCCGCCCGGGTTCAGCCACTGCCTGGTGCTCTCGGAAGGGCACGTCGTCGCGGCCGGCCTGCTGGCCGATGTGCTGACGGCCGAGACCCTGTCGGAGGCGTTCCGGCAGTCCATCGCCGTTGACACCATCGACGGCCGTTACTTCGCGCGCCGCGCCCGAAGCGGGGCCGCACACCGGAGGCGCAGATGAGTGCAGAGCCGCTGGCGGTACGGCCGGCCGCCACCGTGATGCTGGTGCGCGACACCCATGTCGAAAACCTCGAAGTCTTCCTCATGCGCCGCCACGCCGCCATGGAGTTCGCGGCCGGCATGACGGTGTTCCCCGGCGGCGGCGTCGACGACCGGGACCGCGAGGCCGGCTTGGTGGCCGACAACGCCTGGTTCGGGCCCGAACCCGCCTGGTGGGCACAGCGTTTCGCAATCGAGTCCGACCTGGCCGAAGCGCTCGTGTGTGCCGCGGCCCGGGAGACCTTCGAGGAGTCCGGAGTGCTGTTCGCCGGAACCGCCGACGACCCAGACGGCATCGTGCGCGACGCCTCGGTGTACCGGGACCAGCGCGCCGCCCTGGAGGACCGCAGCCTGTCTTTCGGGGACTTCCTGCGCGGCGAGAAACTCGTGCTGCGCGCGGATCTGCTCCGGCCGTGGTCGAACTGGGTCACGCCGAAAGAAGAGCGCACCCGTCGCTATGACACCTATTTCTTCGTCGGCGCACTCCCGCACGGCCAGCGGGCAGACGGGGAGAACACCGAGTCCGATCAGGCCGGCTGGGCACGGCCGGAGACTGCCATCGACGACTTCGCCGAGGGCCGGGCGCTGCTGCTGCCGCCGACCTGGAGTCAGCTGGACTCGCTGACCGGCCGCACCGTGTCCGACGTCCTCGCGCTGGAGCGCCGCATCGACAAAGTCCAGCCGAAACTGACTGTGGTCAAAGACAACTGGGAGATCGAGTTCTTCGACGCCGACCGCTACAACGACGCCCGTCGCCGAGCGCTGGCACGTATCAAGGACCGCGGCGGCAATGCGTGAGTTCGTCGGAGTACACGTCGGCGACACCCAGCCGGGCATCGGCACGCTGGTCATCAACCGCGAGCCCACCAATGCGCTGACCCGGCAGGTCTACCGCGAACTCGCCGCCGCCGCCGAGGAGGTGGCGCACCGCGAGGACATCGCCGCGGTCATCCTCTTCGGCGGGCATGAGATCTTCTGCGCCGGCGACGACGTCCCCGAACTGCACACTCTTGACCGAGCGGAGGCCGAGCACGCGGACCGCATTCGCCGGGCGGCCCTGGACGCGGTGGCCGCCATCCCCAAACCCACGGTCGCCGCGGTCACCGGGTACGCGCTGGGGGCGGGGCTGAGCCTGGCGCTGGCGGCCGACTGGCGGGTGGCCGGCGACAACGTCAGGGTGGGGGCGACCGAGATCCTGGCCGGTCTGGTGCCCGGCGGCGGCGGATGTGACCGCCTGGTGCGGGCGGTCGGGCCGGCGCGGGCCAAGGAACTGGCCTTCAGCGGCCGCTTCGTCGGCCCCGAGGAGGCGCTGGCCTTGCGCCTGGTGGACGAATTGGTGGCCCCCGACGACGTCTACGACGCGGCGCTGGCCTGGGCCCAGCGCTTCCTGGATGCACCGCCGGCGGCCCTGGCCGGGGCGAAGGCGCTGATCGACGGCCATCTCGACGCCGACGGTCAGGCCCAGCGTTACGGCGACGTCTTTGCCGCGGCAACGGCGGGTTAGGCTGCCCTCATGACGGACATGAAAGATGCCGCGGTGTCCGACGTAGCCGGTGACCCCACCCCGACACCGCACGCGACCGCCGAACAGGTGGAAGCCGCCCGCCACGACACCAAACTGGCCCAGGTGCTCTACCACGACTGGGAGGCCGAGTCCTACGACGAGAAGTGGTCGATCTCCTACGACCAGCGCTGCATCGATTACGCGCGCGGCCGTTTCGACGCCATCGTTCCCGAAGACGAACAGCGCAAGCTGCCCTACGGCCGCGCCCTCGAACTCGGCTGCGGCACCGGCTTTTTCCTGCTGAACCTCATCCAGGCCGGCGTCGCTCGGCGCGGCTCGGTCACCGACCTCTCGCCGGGCATGGTCAAGGTCGCCACCCGCAACGGCCAGTCACTCGGTCTGGACATCGACGGCCGGGTCGCCGACGCCGAGGGAATTCCCTACGAGGACAACACTTTCGACCTGGTGGTCGGCCACGCCGTCCTGCACCACATCCCGGATGTCGAGCTGTCGCTGCGTGAGGTGGTCCGGGTGCTCAAGCCGGGCGGGCGATTCGTGTTCGCCGGCGAGCCCACGACCGTCGGCAACGCCTATGCCCGCCGGCTCGCCGACCTCACCTGGAAGACCACCGTGCGTGCCATGAAACTGCCCGGCCTGGGCAGCTGGCGCCGTCCGCAGGCCGAACTCGACGAGAATTCCCGTGCGGCGGCCCTGGAGTGGATCGTCGACCTGCACACCTTCGACCCCGCCGACCTCGAGCGGATGGCCACCAATGCCGGTGCGGTGGACGTCCGCACGGCGAGCGAGGAGTTCACGGCGGCCATGCTCGGCTGGCCGGTGCGGACCTTCGAGTCGACGGTGCCCCCGGGCAAACTCGGTTGGGGCTGGGCGCGTTTCGCGTTCGGCAGCTGGACGGCCTTGTCGTGGGTCGACGCGAATGTCTGGCGTCGCGTCGTGCCCAAGGGCTGGTTCTACAACGTCATGATCACCGGGGTCAAACCCTCCTGACCTTCAGCCGCGAGGATGTCGCCTACCTGACCGGCGAGACGGGCAGGGCGGCGCTGGCCGAAGTCGCGGAACTGCGGCTCACCGATGCCACCCTGCTGGCCGACGTCGCGGCGGTCCGTGAGCGGCACGGTGACCGCACGACGGCGCTGGTTCAGACCACGCTGCTGCGCCGCAGGGCCGCCGCGAAGTTCGCCGGGATGGACACCTCGGACTGGCTGTTCACCGACGAGGCGTTGCAGCAGGCCACCGCCGCCGTGGTCGCCCGGCACCGGGCACAGCGGCTGGCCGGCCGGGACGTGCACGATGCGACGTGCTCCATCGGGACCGAATTGGCCGCCCTGCGGCGCACCGCCGGCTTCGTCCTGGGCAGCGACATCGACGACGTCCGGCTCGCGATGGCGCGGCACAACCTCGGAGCGGATATCGCGCTGTGCCGGGCCGATGCCCTGCACCCCGTCAGCAGGGACACCGTCGTCGTGCTGGATCCCGCCCGCCGCGCCGGCGGCCGCCGGCGCTTCGACCCGACCGCCTATCTGCCCCCGCTGGACGCGGTCGCCGAGGTGTACCGCGACCGTGCCACGGTGGTGAAGTGCGCACCCGGCATCGACTTCGACGCGGTTCGCCGGCTCGGCTTCGACGGCGAGGTGGAGGTTGTCTCGGCCGGCGGGGCGGTCCGTGAGGCTTGCCTGTGGTCGCCCCCGCTGGCCGAGCCGGGTGTCCGGCGTCGGGCCAGCCTGCTGGATCGCGGCGCGGCGCCCGACGAAGTGCTCACCGACGCCGACCCCGACGACTGCCGCGGCGGCCCGCCCGGGCGGTGGATCGTCGACCCCGACGGGGCGGTGGTGCGGGCGGGCCTGGTCCGCCAGTACGGCGCCCGCCACGGGCTGTGGCAACTCGACCCCGACATCGCCTACCTGACCGGCGACCGGCTGCCGACCGGGGTCCGCGGATTCGAGATCATCGACCAGCTCCCGCTGCGGGAAAAGGCTCTGCGCCAAGCACTTTCAGGTCTGGACTGTGGAGCCCTGGAAATTCTCGTCCGGGGGGTGGACGTCGATCCCGACGCCTTGCGGCGGCGACTGCGGCCTTCCGGGCGCACGGCGCTGGCGGCGGTGATCGTGAGGATGGGCGCCGGAAGCGGCTCGCGTGCGGTGGTGTTCATCTGTCGTTCCTCGACCACCGGCGCCGCGGATTCCGACCGGTAGGCTGTGGCGCTATGCGCATCGTGACCGTGGCCGTCGCACTGGTCGGGGCTGCCGTGCAGGCAATCCCGCCGGCGACCGCCGCCCCGGATTCCTGCGCCGCCCTCGGCGGGGTGGTCGCCGGCTCGAACTGCCAGGTTCAGGCCAGCAACCCGGCCTACACCATGAATATGACCTTTCCCCTGGACTATCCCGACGAACAGGCCATCATCGACTACCTGACCCAGACCCGGGACGGGTTCGTCAACGTCGCCCAGGATCCCGATGCCCGCAACCGGCCACTGGAGATGGACGTCACCTCGGAGTCGCTGAGTTCGGCCCAGACCCGCAGCGTCGTCCTCAAACTCTTCCAGGACGTCGGCAGCGCCCACCCGACCACCTGGTACCGGTCGTTCACCTACGACATCGCACGCGGCAAGCCGGTCACCTTCGACACGTTGTTCGCCCCCGACGCCAAACCTCTGGACGTGATCTTCCCGATCGTGCAGCGCGAACTCGAGACCGAAACCGGATTGGCCGGAAGCATTTCCCCGGGCGACGGCCGTGACTCCACGCACTATCAGAACTTCGCCATCACCGACGACTCGGTGACCTTCTATTTCGGCCGGGCCGAACTGCTGCCGTCGTACGCCGGTGAGACGTCGGTGACGGTGCCGCGCAGCGCATTGCCGCCGCTTCAGCTCTGAGGGGCCACCGCGGTCGCACAGCCCGCTTCCTGCCTGCGGCCGACCCGGATCAGCCACAGGTAGACGACCAGGATGCCGAACTGGCCCAGCACGTAGAACACCCCGAAGCGGTGGGAGTTCCACAGGAGGTGACCGGCGACGGCCAGACCCACCAGCGCCGACGCGACCCCCGCACGCCGCATCCCCGGACGATGAACGGCCGTCATGGCGTACGCGATGCCGAAACCGGCGATCCCGGTGATGACGATGTGCCCGGTCCAACTGCGGCGAACCACTTCATGGATCACGTCGGTGACCAGTGACGCCCATTGACTGGGGTGACCCGGTGGGGAGGAGGTGACGGCGTTGGACAGTGACTGCAGGACGTTCTCCACGACCTCGAAGCCCAGTCCCACGAACGAGCCGGCCACCAGGCCGTCCAGTGCCGTCCGTGGACGCGCGGCGGCCAGCAGCAGAACGACGACGATGCCGAGGTCTTTGAGCGGCTCCTCGGTGAACGGCGCGAACAGGGCCCAGCCGGCGGCGTCGCCGCGGGCGGCCAGGTGGTTGTAGATCGCCCGGTTGGCCAGCAACGCGAATCCGACTGCCGCGGCGGCTCCCCACAGCACGGCGAGTACCCGGACGTCGCGCCCGAATCGGTGAATCTTGTTGAGCAGCCACGCGCACAGCGCTCCGAACGCCGTGAACAGTGCGGCGCTGGCCGCCGCCAGTACGGGTGCCTGCACGACGATCGGAGCCAACGAGGCGGTGAGGATCGCCGCTCCGCTGAGGACGGCGGCGGCGTAGAACACCCGCAGCGGCCAGCGCGGCTCCCGGAGTTCGGGCGCGGCCGACGGCGGGTTTGTCACCGAGTCAGGCCGGGCTGAAGCTGTAGACCTGTCCGCCACTGGTGGCGGCCACCACCCGGCGGTCGAACCCGACCGACACACCCACCGGGAAACCGGCGGCATCGGGCAGCGGATAGGTGTTGAGGGTGCGGCCCCCGTCGGCAGGGTTGAACACCAGCAGGGACAGCTTCTGGGGGCCGTCGGCGACGACGGTGTAGCCGGCCTGGGCGCCGGCCTGGCTGGAGGTGGACAGCGGTGTGACGTCATCGCGGCGCCACACGACGTCGGCGTGGTCGCCGGAGTCCTTGATCGCCACCAGTCGGGTGTCCGGACCGCCACCGGCGATGATCAATCCGCCGGGTGCCGACGACGGCGGAGTCTGCGGCTGAAAGCCCAGTGGCACAGACCATTTGGCCTTGCCGTCGGTGGCGTCGATGGCCCACAGCCGCCGGTCGCGGCCGTTGACGTAGACCGTCGTTCCGTCCTCCGAGAGCACCGGGCTGCCCAGAACCCCGGCCGTCACCGCGTCGCTGGTCCACTCCCGGGTCAGCAACGCGGGCTGATCGGGCTGATAGCGCAATGCGGTCAGCACGGAGGCTTTGGCGCCGGGCAGCCAGAGGTCCAGCACCGCCAGTCCGGTGGCCGCGGAGTAGGCCGGCGCCGAGGGCACCGGGCAGCCGGGCAGCGACTGCTGGCAGTCGGTCAAACCGCGGAACGGGTCGGTCGGGTTGACGCCCTCAACCAGGTCCAGCGGGGTGCCGGCCACCTCGCCGCGGTGGGCGTCGAACACCAGCACCTGACCGAGGTGCGTGACCACCAGGAGCTTTCCGGGCGCGAGAAACCTTGTGGTGGTGGGCATTCCGATGACATTGGTGCGCCATCGAATCCACTGGGTGGGCGGGTAGGCGATCATCAGGCCGGGCTGGCCGATGTAGAGGTTGTCGAACCCGTCGAACGCCGGGCTGGTGAAACCGCCGCCGAGCACCATGCGGGTGCACCACCGCTGCCGGCCGTTGTTGTCGTTCTCCCACACCATCAGCGAGCAGCCGCCGGCGGTCTGGCCGTTGACCGCCAGGTAGCCGTCGGCGCCGAGTGCGGGGGCCGCGCCCAATTCGCCCTTGACCGAGCGGGTCCAGCTCAGCGACAACGCCCCGGCGCCCTCGGTGGCGGTATAGCTGCTGTTGCGGGCGTCGGCGTACTGGGCCGACCACCCGCGCGCGGCGATCGGGTCGACCCACGAGTCGGTGTTGCCGCAGCCCGCCGGCACGCCGGTCAGCAGCGTCGCCGACGTCAACGCGAGCATCCGCCGCAGCACCGGTGTCCTGGCCATCACGCCGAGACTAACCGGTGAGTGCAGGCACTTCGTGGAGGCGGCGGCGCTTGGCTAGGCTCTAGCGCCATGACGAGCATGTGGGGTGCGCCGATCCACAAGCGCTGGCGCGGTTCGCGCCTGCGTGACCCCCGTCAGGCGAAGTTCCTCACCATGAATTCGCTGAACTGGGTCATCGCCAACCGCGCCTACACCCCGTGGTACCTGGTCCGCTACTGGCGGCTGCTGAAGTTCAAGCTGGCCAACCCGCACATCATCACCCGCGGCATGGTCTTCCTCGGCAAGAACGTGGAGATCCACGCCACCCCGGAACTGGCCCAGATGGAGATCGGCCGGTGGGTGCACATCGGTGACAAGAACACCATCCGCGCGCACGAGGGCTCGCTGCGACTGGGCGACAAAGTGGTCTTCGGGCGCGACAACGTCATCAACTGCTACATCGACATCGAGTTCGGCGAGTCCGCGCTGATGGCCGACTGGTGCTATGTCTGCGACTTCGACCACAAGATGGACAACATCGAGATGCCGATCAAGGACCAGGGAATCGTCAAGACCCCGGTCCGCATCGGGCCCGACGTCTGGATCGCCGCCAAGGTGACCATCCTGCGCGGCACCACTATCGGCCGGGGCTGTGTGCTCGGCGCGCACGCGGTGGTCAAGGGCGACATCCCGGACTACTCGATCGCCGTCGGCTCGCCGGCCAAGGTGGTCAAGAACCGCAGACTGGCGTGGGAGACCTCCGCGGCCCAGCGTGCCGAACTGGCCGCCGCCCTGGCCGACATCGAACGCAAGAAGGCCTCCCGCTAGCCGGCCGCTCGCCGGTCCAGCGTCAGTCGACGCAGACGATTCCGTCGCCGTCGATGGGCGGCCCCGCGTCCGGTTCGGGGGTGGCTGTCGTCTCTGAGCCGGCGTGGCTCGCCCCCTCGGTGGCCGGTGTGTCGGTCCCGGCTTCGGAGGGGAGGGCGAAGTCCGGTCCGAGGATGACCCGGACCTGACCGGCCGGCACGGACGCCTCGACGGATGATGCCGAAATGCCCAGCAGCTCAACGATTTTCTGGGCGGTCTCGTCGGCGCCCGGGCCGTACTGCACGACCGTCTCGGTCGGTTCGACGTCCTCACGGTCTCGCGTCTGCTCGACGGTGTAACCCTTCTGGGTCAGCACGGCCGCGGTCTGCGCGGCCAGACCGGAGGTGTCGCCGGCATTGACCACCGTGATGCCCTGCGCAGCGGGGCTGGGTGGTGGAGCCGGGGTCGCGGTGCTGACCGGGGTGCCGTCGATGCCGGCCGTGATCGCCGCGCGGATGGCCCCAGGATCGATGATGTTGACGTCCTGGCCGTCGACGGTGTCGTAGCGCACCACGGGAAGCGTCTGAAACTGCACTCCACCACCGACCAGGGCCGCCACCCGCCGCAGTTGCTGCTCGTCCCAGCCCTGGGACAGCACGATGTCCTTGCGGGCCACACCCATCAACGAGCGGAACTTGTCGAGGTCGGTGAAGGTTCCGGAGTCCTGCAGGCTGTGCATCACCGACGCCAGGAACGCCTGCTGTCGGTGGGTGCGGTCGAGGTCGCCGTTCTTCAATCCATGCCGTTGCCGGACGAACGCCAGCGACTGTGCACCGTCCAGGGTTTGGCGGCCCGCCGGGAAGTCCGCGCCGGAGTAGTCGTCGTGGACCGCATGGTTCAGGCACACCTCGACACCGCCGAGGCTCTCGGCGAGGTCGTAGAACCCGGCGAGGTTCACCTCGGCGAAGTAGTCGATCGGCTGGCCGGTCAGATCGCGCACCGCGCGCAGCGTCGCCGACCGGCCCGCTTCGCGGCCGCGTTCCTCCAGTTCACCTGCGTCGGTGACGCCCTCGTTGCTCAGCTGGTCCTCGGTCTGGGCCTTGGTCAGGCCGTACGCCTCTTTGATCTTGATGTGGTCGTACCCCTCGATGCCGGTGACGGCGACGTAGTCGTCACGAGGGATGGAGAAGGCGATGACGCGTCCGTCGACTCCGATATGCAGCAGGATCAGGGTGTTGGTGTTGTAGCCGCCCACGCTGGAGTCTCCGGCGTGCAGCTTCTCCAGGACGGCGTCCGGCAGCTCGTTGCCGTCCTGGTCCTTGCGGGAGTCCAGCCCGATGAGCAGGATGTTGGTTCCGTCTCCGGGGTTCGGGGCGTCGAGGCCCAGCGCGTGGGACACGGTGATTCCGCCCAGCAGGCCGTGGGCTTGCCAGTAGCCCAGCCCGGTGGCGGTGAGCACCGTGGCGGCCGTGATCGCGATTGCGGCCCGCCGCAGCGTCGGAAATAGCTGCATCACTTCACTATCAGCAGCGATGCTGCCAATACCCTGAGCGTTCTCATCAGCGGTCCGGTAGCGCGTGCTCGGCGATCGGGCGGCGTTCCAGCGGCTGGCGTTCACCGCGCTTGGCCGCAAGGTACACCTGCGCGGTGTGGGCCCCGACCGTGTGCCAGTCGAAGTCGGAGGTCAAGCGTTCGCGGGCCGCCACCGCGCGGCGTTGGGCGGCAGCCGGGTCGTCGAGGACCGCGCGGACCGCGGCGGCGAGCGCAGGGACGTTGCGCGGCGGACAGGACAGTCCGGTCTTGTCGTCGATCACGGCCTCGCCCAGACCGCCGACGTTGGTGGTCACCAGGGGAGTGCCGGCGGCGATGGCCTCCAGTGCCACGATGCCGAAGGGTTCGTAGTGGCTGGGCAGGACGGCGGCGTCGACGCGATGCAGCAGCTTGAGCAACTGGTCGTGGTCGGCGCGGCCGGTGAAGCGAACCGCCTTGAGCACCTTGTGTTTACGGGCGACCTCCACCAGCCAGTCCTGTTGAGTCCCGTCCCCGGCGATCGTCAACGTGGTGCCGGGGTGGCTGCGGCGGATGCGGGGGAGGGCGGCGATGGCGTCGTGCACGCCCTTCTCGTATTCCAGGCGGCCGAAGAACAACAGTTCCGGCGGTCCGGTGTGCTGTCGGCGCCGCGCGAAAGGCCAACGGCGGGAATCGATCCCGTTGGGGATGACGGTGATGTCGGGCAGTCCGGGGCCGAACAGCGCGGCGATCTCCTCGGCCATCGAGGCCGAGCAGGTGATCAGTGCGTCGGACTCGCGGGCCAGCCACGATTCCACCGCGTGCACCTGCCGGCTGATCGGCCCGTACACCCAGCCGGAATGCCGGCCGGCCTCGGTGGCGTGCATGGTGGAAATCATTGGCACGTCGAAGAATTCGGCCAGAGCGACGGCCGGGTGGGCGGCCAGCCAATCGTGGGCGTGCACCACGTCGGGCACCCAGGTGTCGCGCAGCTTGAGGCCGGCGCGGGTCATGGCGTGCCCGGTCGCCAGGACCCACGCCATCATGTCCGGGCCGAATTCGAACTCGTGCGGGTCGTGCGCCGCGGTGATGATGCGGACGTCCTCGCGGGTCTCGTCGCTGGTGGGGTGGCTTGCGGCGTCGGTGTCGAACGGCTGGCGGCACAGCACCACCACCTCGTGGCCGTCGGCGGCCAGGGCGGTCGCCAGCTGGTAGACGTGGCGGCCGAGCCCGCCCACGATCACCGGCGGGTACTCCCACGACACCATGAGGATCTTCACGGCGCCGCTGCCGCCCCCAGGTCCGTCACCGGGGCAACCGCCGGGCGTCCAGCGCCCCGAACAGCCCGTCGGCGCGGTTCCACCCCTCGGCCAGGCGCACCGCGGTGTCCCGGCGACCGGAGGCCAGCGCGTCGGCGATCTCGCGGGTGGCGTGGGCGTGCAGGTGCGCCCGGTAGCGGGCGTAGTCGGCGGCGGAGTCCTTACTGACCATGAACGGCCAGTCGCTGGACACCGTCAGCAGCGTCTCGCGCAGGATCTGATCGGCCACCAGGTCGCGGGCCGGTGCGGCGTCGCTCTGGGCCAGCGCCTTGTCCACGGTGCTCAGTGCGGTGTCGACCACCTCGGCGTTCAGCTGCACGAAGTCGGCGACCTTCTCGCCGGCCCACACCTGCCAGTCCTTGCCGGAACCCCATGAGCTGGGCGGCAATTCGACCGGGGTGCCGACAAAGCCGTTCGCCCGCGCGTCGCGCAGAGTGCCCACGGTGACCCCGGCCCGCGGCAGCGCGCGCAGCAGCCGCTCGAGCCAGATCGGGCCTTCGTACCACCAGTGGCCGAACAGTTCGGTGTCGAAGGCGGCGATCACGTGCGCGGGCCGGCCGATCCGTTCGGACTCGGAGACCAGCCGTTGGCGAACCAGATCGACGAAGTCGTCGACGTGGGCGTCCACCGCGCGGTCGGCCCGCTGCGGGTCGTAGGGGGCCTTGTGTTCGGAGTCGACGCCGCGGCCGGTGACCCGGGCGGGCTTGAGTCCGGTGAGGTGGTCGTAGGTGTGGAAGTCGCGGTAGGCGGCGTGGCCGGGGTAGCCGGACTTCGGTGACCACACCCGATAGCTGACCTGCAGGTCGCGGCCGAAGGCCAGCACGTCGGTGTCGCCGACGGGGCGACCCAGTGCGGTGTCGCCGTGCAGCGACGGACCGTCGACCATGAAGTGGCCGACGCCCGCGGCGCCGTATTCGTGTTCCATGCCGGGCGCGTAGGCGCACTCCGGAGCCCAGATGCCCACCGGGTTGTGGCCCAGTCGCTGGCCGGCGTCGGCCAGACCCTCCCGCAGCGCGAACTCACGAAGCCTCGGGTGCAGCAGTGGCTGGAAAGGGTGCGCCAGCGGCCCGCCGAGCAACTCGACCGTGCCGGCGTCGATGAGCTCGCGCAGCAGCGGGCTCGCGCCGTGGCGCCACAGTCCGGTGAAGTCCTCCAGCGCCCGGGTGGCCTCGGCATACTCGCCGATTCCGAACTGCCGCAATGCTTCCGGGCTTGTCGCGGTACCGGGGGCGCCTCCGGTGGCGGTGTGCACGTTGGCCGCCTCCAGGGCGCGCAGCTGCCAGTTGGCCAGCCAGCGGTGCATGCCGTCGAGGCAGTACGGGTCATCCAGCTGTGCGGTGACCACCGGGGTCAGGCCGAGGGTGATCAGACCGCGGCGACCCTCGCCGGCCAGGGTCCGCAGCACCCGCATCAGCGGCAGGTAGGAAGCGGCCCACGACTGGTAGAGCCACTCCTCGCCGACCGGCCAGCGCCCGTGGTGGGCCAGCCACGGCAGGTGGGTGTGCAGGACCAGGCTGAACTGGCCGGGGACCCGGTGCGCATCACGGGAAGTCACGGCTTCACCGCGATCGCCAGCAGGTCGAGGCTCGCGTCGATATCCCGCTGGAACTCATCGACGATCTCGAAGTCCTCGCACCGGACCGCCGCGACGTCGGCCAGCAGGGCCTCGTCCCACGGCGCGTCGGCAACCGCGCGGGCGATCTGGGCGTCGATGATCGAGCCGCCGTGCCGGGTGTCGCTCTCGGCCAGGCGCGGGCCGTGAAACACCCCAATCATCGACTCCACCCGGAAACCACCGTCGGTGAGCAGCTCCCGCAACTCGCCCGCGTTGAGCTCGCGGGTGTGGAAGGGGTTGACCGGAACGTCGCTGCCGGGTGTGAAGGTGATCCGGTTGGGGGTCGACATCAGCAGCAGCCCACCCGGGCGCAGCACCCGTAAGCATTCGGTAATGAACTGTGGCTGATCCCACAGATGCTCGATGACCTGGAAGTTCACCACAACGTCGACGGCCGCGTCCGGCAGGGGGAGAGCGGCGAGATTGGCGGCCAGAACCTCGACCCGGGGGTAGCGGTTGCGCACGTGCTCCACCGTCGCCGCGTCGTAGTCCACCGCGATCACCCGAGCGGCCGCCGAGGCCAGAAGATCAGCCCCGTAGCCCTCTCCGCAGCCTGCCTCCAGCACGGTCTGACCTGCGCAAATCTCGGCACATCGGAGGTAGGCGACCTCATGCCGGCGGAACCAGTAGTTCTCCACCGCGAGGCCCGGGACGGTCCGCTCGCCGGTCAGCGGCAGCCCGCCGTCGGCGTGGTCCGTCGGATGTGCGCTCATCGCAAGGCAGGCTAACCTTGCCGCCCGCCATACGCGAACCCCCGGCCGTTCCGGGGTGGGCCGACGGGCCTGCGGGAACGCCGCGTCGTGGCGCTATCCTCATGGAGCGAAGCACCATAAGTTACCGGCTAGTAACATGGTGTGGTCAGCGGAAGTTGATTCGACCGTGCGGCCCGACCGGGCCCGCACGACGCCTGCCAGGAGGACGTAGACAAGCCATGACGAACATCGTGGTTCTGATCAAGCAGGTCCCGGACACGTGGTCGGAGCGCAAGCTCTCCACCGGTGACTGGACCCTCGACCGGGACGCCGCCGATGCGGTGCTCGACGAGATCAACGAGCGCGCCGTCGAAGAGGCGCTGCTCATCAAGGAGAAGGAAGTGGCCGCGGGCGGGCAGGGCACCGTCACCGTGCTGACCGCCGGACCGGAGCGGGCCACCGAGGCCATCCGCAAGGCGCTGTCGATGGGCGCCGACAAGGGCGTGCACCTGCTCGACGCCAATCTCCACGGCTCGGACATGGTCCAGACCGGCTGGGCCCTGGCCCGCGCGCTGGGCACCGTCGAGGGTGTTGATCTGGTGATCGCCGGTAACGAGGCGACCGACGGCACCGGTGGTGCGGTCCCGGCGATCATCGCCGAGTACCTCGGGCTGCCGCAGCTGACCCACATGCGCAAGATCACCGTCGACGGCGACACCATCAGCGGCGAGCGCGAGACCGACGAGGGTGTCTTCACCGTGGAGGCCTCGCTGCCCGCAGTGGTCAGCGTCAACGAGAAGATCAACGAGCCGCGCTTCCCGTCCTTCAAGGGCATCATGGCCGCCAAGAAGAAGGAGGTCACGACCCTGTCGCTGGCCGACATCGGCGTCGAGGCCGATGAGGTTGGCCTGGCCAACGCCGGTTCCACCGTGCTCTCGTCGACCCCGAAGCCCCCGAAGACCGCGGGCGAGAAGATCGCCGACGACGGCGAGGGCGGCAAGAAGATCGCCGAGTACCTCGTCGCGCAGAAGATCATCTAGGACAGTCCACCCAAACCTGAAGGAAGAGAACAGCAATGGCTGAAGTACTCGTGCTCGTCGAGCACTCCGAGGGCGCGGTGAAGAAGGTCACCACCGAGCTCCTCACCGCCGCCCGCCACCTCGGCGAGCCGTCGGCCGTGGTGGTCGGCGCCCCCGGCACCGCCGCACCGCTGGTCGAGGACCTCAAGGCCGCCGGCGCGGCCAAGATCTACGTCGCCGAGTCCGACGACGCGGAGAAGTACCTCATCACGCCGTACGTCGACGTGCTGGAGAAGCTCGTCGAGTCGGCCACCCCGGCCGCCGTGTTGCTGCCGGCCACCGCCGACGGCAAGGAGATCGCCGGCCGGTTGGCCGCGCGGATCGGTTCGGGCGTGCTCTCCGACGTCGTCGACGTCAAGGAGGGCGGCACCGCCATCCACTCGATCTTCGGTGGCGCGTTCACCGTCGAGGCCAAGGTCAACGCCGACGTGCCGGTCATCACCGTGCGCCCGGGCGCGATCGAGGCGGCCCCCAGCGCGGGCGCCGGCGAGCAGGTCACCGTCGAGGTGCCCGCGCCCGCGGCCAACGCCGCCCGGATCACCGCACGGCAGCCCGCGGTTGCCGGTGACCGGCCGGAGCTCACCGAGGCCAGCATCGTCGTGGCCGGTGGCCGCGGCGTGGGCAGCGCGGACAAGTTCGTCATCGTCGAGGAGCTGGCCGACTCGATGGGCGGCGCGGTGGGCGCGTCCCGTGCGGCCGTCGACTCCGGCTACTACCCGGGCCAATTCCAGGTGGGCCAGACCGGCAAGACGGTGTCGCCCCAGCTGTACATCGCCCTCGGCATCTCCGGGGCGATCCAGCATCGCGCCGGCATGCAGACCTCGAAGACCATCGTGGCCGTCAACAAGGACGAGGAAGCCCCGATCTTCGAGATCTCCGACTACGGCATCGTGGGTGACCTGTTCAGCGTCACCCCGCAGCTGACCGAGGCGGTCAAGGCCCGTAAGGGCTGACGGTTCGCAGCTAGCCGCGAGCAGACGCAAAGTCCCTCGCACGCCCGGCGTGTCGGGGGATTTTGCGTCTGTTCGGCCGCAATCCGCGCGCCGGTATCCTGAACAAGCCATGAGCCAGACCCGGTCGGTGTATCTCGACCACGCAGCCACCACCCCGATGCACGCACACGCCATCGAGGCGATGACGGCGGCGCTGGCAACCGTCGGCAATCCCTCCTCGCTGCACACCGCGGGCCGCGCGGCCCGCCGCCGGCTTGAGGAGGCGCGCGAGAGCCTGGCCGCCCGCCTGGGGGCGCGACCGTCGGAGATTATCGTCACCGCGGGTGGCACCGACAGCGACAACCTCGCCGTCAAGGGCATCTTCTGGGCCCGGCGCGACGCCGACCCCAAGCGCCGGCGCATCATCACCTCCGCGGTGGAACACCATGCCGTGCTGGACACCGTCACCTGGCTGGCCGAGCACGAGGGCGCCGAGATCACCCTGTTGCCCACCGAAGCCGACGGGTCGGTCCTGCCGTCGGCTTTGCGCGAGGCGCTGCGCGAGCACGACGACGTCGCCCTCGTGTCGGTGATGTGGGCCAACAATGAGGTCGGCACGATCAACCGTGTCGACGAAATGGCCTCCATCGCAGCCGAATTCGGCATCCCGATGCACAGCGATGCCGTGCAGGCCGTCGGCCAGCTGCCGGTGGATTTCGCGGCGTCGGGCCTTTCGGCGATGAGCATCACCGCCCACAAGTTCGGCGGCCCGCCCGGCACCGGGGCCCTGCTGCTGCGCCGCGACATCGCATGCGTGCCGCTGCTGCACGGCGGGGGACAGGAGCGCGACGTGCGATCGGGCACCGTCGACGTCGCCGGCGCGGTGGCCATGGCGGCAGCGGCGGACACCGCGGTCGGGACGCTGGACGAGAGCGCCGAGCGGTTGGGTGTGCTGCGGGATGCGCTGGTCGAGGGGGTCCTCGGCTCGATCGACGGCGTGGTGCTCAACGGCGCACGCGGCGATCAACGCCTCCCCGGCAACGCCCACTTCACCTTCCGCGGCTGTGAGGGCGACTCACTGCTGATGCTGTTGGACGCCAACGGCATCGAATGCTCCACCGGTTCGGCGTGCACCGCCGGAGTGGCCGAACCCTCGCACGTGCTGCTGGCCATGGGCGCCGACCCGGACCTGGCCCGAGGGTCGCTGCGGCTGACCCTGGGCCACACCAGCACCCGCGAGGATGTCGAGGCGGCACTGCAGGTGCTGCCCGCAGCGGTGGCCAGAGCACGTCAGGCCGCACTGGCCAGTGCGGCGGCGGGACTGCGATGAAGGTGCTCGCCGCGATGAGCGGCGGCGTCGACTCCTCGGTGGCCGCCGCCCGCATGGTCGACGCCGGCCACGAGGTGGTGGGTGTGCACCTGGCGCTGTCCCACGCCCCCGGGACACTACGCACCGGGTCGCGGGGCTGCTGCTCCAAAGAGGACGCCGCCGATGCCCGCCGTGTCGCCGACATCCTCGGAATCCCTTTCTACGTCTGGGATTTCGCCGACCGGTTCAAGGCCGACGTGATCGACGACTTCGTGGCGTCCTACGAGCGGGGTGAGACCCCCAACCCGTGCGTGCGATGCAATGAGCGGATCAAGTTCTCCGCGCTGGCGGCCAGGGCGATCGCCCTCGGCTTCGACGCCGTGGCCACCGGCCACTACGCGCGTCTGGACCGGGGCCGTCTGCGCCGTGCCGTCGACCGGGACAAGGACCAGTCCTACGTGCTGGGCGTGCTGACCGCTGAGCAGTTGCGACACGCGCTGTTCCCGATCGGTGACACCCCCAAGCCGGAGATCCGCGAGGAGGCCGCCGCGCGCGGCCTGGCGACGGCGAAAAAGCCCGATAGCCATGACATCTGCTTCATCCCCTCCGGTGACACCCAGGCCTTCCTCGGTGCCCGGATCGGCGTCCGGCCCGGGGCCGTCGTGGATGCCGGCGGGAACGTTCTGGCCCGCCACGAGGGCGTGCACGGCTTCACCATCGGGCAGCGCAAGGGGCTCGGCATTGCGGGCCCCGGGCCGGACGGGCAGCCCCGCTATGTAACGGCCATCGACGCCGCGTCCGGGACCGTGCGGGTCGGCGGCGCGGAGGACCTTGACGTGTGGGCGGTGTTGGGCCGGGATCCGGTCTTCACTTCCGGCGCCGCCCCCGAGGGGCCGATCGAATGCGAGATCCAGGTCCGCGCCCACGGTGGAATCGCCTCCGCGGTGGCCGAATTCGTCGACGGACGGATTCAGGCCGCGCTGCGCGCACCACTGCGCGGGGTGGCGCGCGGTCAGACCATGGTGATCTACCGCCCCGACCCGGACGGCGACGAAGTCATCGGGAGCGCAACGCTTTCCTGATCTTCGGCCTTATTTCACGATGACGTCCATCGTCGACCACACGTAGTCCGATCGCGTGCCCTTGCCGCCGCCGAGGGGAATCGACCAGTCGTAGCGGGCCGTGATGGTGGCGGTGCCGGGGGACAGTGCGGTGAGTTTTCCGCTGGAGTCGACCACCGCGACTGCGGGATTCGACGACGTGTACTTGGCGCGCTGGGTGAAGTCCGCACTCTTACCCCCGTAACCGTCGTACGCCTCCGTGACGAGTTGTGTCTTGTCGCCGACGTTGTACTCCGGGCTGAGGAAGACCGAATAGGGATCCCTGACCTTGAATCCGACATTCGGCGTCGGCACGCCGTTGACCTTGGGCTGTAGTGGTTCGGTCCGCATCAGGAAGTTCGCCTGGTCGGTGGAATAGTTCGGAAACTTGAATGCGACATCCTTGAAGACGTACGTCCGGGGGCCGCCTGGGCCCTGGTTGGCCGCGACATCACCGGTTGGAGTCGGGCTGTCCGCGCACGAGGGTGTGGTGCACCAGTCGGAGTAGGTGATGGTGACGTCTCCGACGGCGTCGACGGTCGGCGGGGCGAGCATCACCTCGTTCGCCGACCACGGTATCGGGCCCTCGGTGACTTTATGTGTGTAGGTGGTCGTTTCGGTGGTGGCCTTGCTCAACCCGTAGTTATTGGCGGTGGGGCTCGGATCCTGCTTGACGAGTTTGACGATCAGCGGGATGAGGTACTTGGCGGTGGCGACATTGAAGCCGTAGTCGCAATTGGGAACCCCGCATTGCTGCGTCGTCGTCGTGGTGGTGGTGAACGTGGTCGTCTTCTCCACCCCGGCGGCGCTCTGCGGGTTGTCGGTCGGATTGTCGACGGTGAGCACCGAGGTCCACTGGGCGTCGCTCCCGGTGTAGGTGACGTTGTCGTACGTCGCCGTCCACCGCTTGTCCCACATCGCGGATGTCCCCCCGCCGGTGTTGTCTCCCACCAGCTTGATCAGCCTGTCGAAACTGTCGGCAGCGCCGGGGGTTTCGGAGTTGATCGTCACCGTCCCGGGGGGATCAAGCAGCAGCACTCCCTGGTAGTCCAGACTCGAACTGTTGGGGAAAACCCGGCAGTCGCCTACCTCGCAGCTTGAGCGAGCCCACAGCGGGTTGCCCCCGCTGGTTGTGTAGAAGGTGACGTCCCATTTGTTGCCGTTCGGACTGGTGAACTGCGGTCCTGCGCCGTAGGACAGGAATGCGTACCACGTGAGTTCGAAGCCCATTTCGTCCCCGGGTTGCAAAACGGTGCCGATCGGGGGATGGCCGTCCCAGGCATCGCTGTAGCCGGGCTCGGCGGTCACCGCGGACAGCGTCACCGGCGAAGCGGTGAAGTTTCTGACCGTCCAATTGTTGGTGTACCCGCCTTTCGACCAGTACGGCACCTCGACGAACGCGTCGGTCGACCGACGCGTGAAGGGATCGAGCAGGTTGAACCCGCGGTCCTCGACAGCGACGCTGAACGAGTCGTAGCCGTTGTAGCCGGCTCCAGGCGTATAGGTGTAGGAGCCATCGGACTCGACCTGCACCGTCCCGTAGTCGGGAAGTTTGGTGAGTTTGTAAGTGAGCGGATCGTTTTCGGCGTCGGAGGCGAAGACGTTGCCGACGACGGTGCCGTCCGCCTTGATCAGATAGTTGAACGGTTTCGTCGTCGGAAGCTGGTTGAACAGGGTCCGACGCACCAGCAACAGGCCGCCCGCGAGCACATCCCGGATCGGGCTGGCGGGAAGGTCGGCCAACCAGGACGCGGTCGAGTCGAAGAACCTGGTGACGGCGGTGTTGAGTTCGGTCAGCACCGGAGGCTTGCTCGGCGGTGCAGCCGCTGCCGCGGTCTTGGGCTGGGCGACGACGGCGGCGGTCACCACGGCAGCGGCAGGCTGTGAGTCCGCAACCGGTACGGAGGGATTCACGGGTGCGGCCTGCGCGGCGCTCGTCGGCGCTTGCGGGGCGGTGAGCGGCGCCACCGCCGGCGGAACCTCGGTGCCGAGCCCGACGCCGGCCACAGGTCGGGCCGCTGCCCGTGCGGCCGCCGGAGCGGCCAACCGCGTGCGTGATTTCGACGACGCGGGCGTTGACGCGGCGGGCAGTGCCACATCGCCTCCCGCAGCCCGGCTGGCACCCGCGCGCGCTGCCCGCTGGCCACCGGCTTGCCCGCCATGCGCCGATGAGGACGTGCGGGGGGCGGAACCCGGGTCCACTCCGCCTGAGGCGGCGGAGGTGTCGGTGTCGCCGTTGTCGGCGGACGCGGTGCCCGCCGCCTGGGGACCCGCCATGGCCAGGCCGACCGCGACCGCGGCCGCTCCTAACCCGGTACTGATCTTCGACATCGTCACGTAAACAGTCCTTCGGTCAGATTCCTGTCAGATCGACGCTAGAGCATTACCGAGACTGGTTCAGCCGGTTACTGCTGGATCTCTGCAGCGCATCGCGCGATGGGATGATGTCCGGGTGGATTTGAGCCCCAACCAGCAGACTCGGGACGCAGCCGACAACCTCCTTGCCGCTGCCACGGGGGTGGGCTCGTGGCCCGGAACCGCGCCACGCCGCGCCGCCGAGGTGATCGTCGGCGAGCTCGACCGACTGCCTTACCTGGCTGAGTTGCCCGACCGTGGCGTCGGCGCCGACATGATCGGGCGGGCGGGTGCGCTGCTGGTCGACATCGCCATCGACACCGTCCCTCGGGGTTATCGCATCTCCGCGCGTCCGGGCGCCGTCACCCGACGCGCGACGAGCCTGCTGGGCGAGGACGTCGATGCACTGGAGGAGGCCTGGGAGAAGACCGGGGGAGCCGGGTCCGGGCGGGCGGTCAAGGTGCAGGCGCCCGGCCCCATCACGCTGGCCGCCGAACTCGAACTGTCCAACGGGCACCGGGCGATCACCGACCCGGGCGCGCTGCGTGACCTCGCGGCCTCGCTGGCGGAGGGATTGTCGGTGCACCGCACCGAGGTGGCACGCCGATTGTCGGCGCCGGTCGTCGTGCAGATCGACGAGCCGCTGCTGCCTGCCGCCCTGGCCGGCCGCATCAGTGGTGTTACTGCGCTGACCCCGGTTCACCCCGTCGATGAGACCCTGGCGATCAGCCTGTACAAAGATCTCGTCGCCAGCGTCGGAGCCGAGGTCATGCTGCACAGCGGCGCGGCCGACCTGCCTTGGAAAGTGTTGCAGCGCAGCGCTCTTCGCGCCGTCTCTGTCGATATCGGAACACTCGGCGCCGACGGTCTCGACGGCCTTGCCGAGTTCGTCGACACCGGCCGCGCCGCCGTCATCGGTCTGGTGCCGGCCACCGCGCCGAAGAAGCGGCCCTCGGCCGAGGAGATCGCCGCCGCCGCGGCCGCGGTCACCGACCGCATTGGATTCCCGCGAGCGGTGCTGGGCAGCCGTATCGGTGTCAGCCCGACCTGCGGGCTGGCCGGTGCCACCGAGGCCTGGGCGCGGGTGGCCACCGGACTGTGCCAGCGCGCCGCGACGTCGATCGCCGAAGACCCCGGTGCGATCTAGCCGTCGAGTCGCCGGATCAATCGCGGCGGCGCCTGCATCCGGAAGGACGCGTCGATGAGTTCGCTGACTTCGTCCCAGTCCGGCGGTGCGGTGTCGAAGTCCAAACCCAGCCGGCCGTACGGACCGATCTCGCTACCGCCGTACACGGCGAACATCGTCGGGGCGCTGAACGTCGGCCGGCCGTGGGAGATCTTCTCGGTCGCATCCGGAAAGCCGAGCGCGATCGTACGGACGCGCGCCAACAGCGGGTCGCTCTCGTCGAACATGACCGGATGCGGCACACCTCCACATTGCCACCGCCGATCCGTCGGACGCCTCCGTTAGCCTGCGAGGGTGGCTGCTGATCATCCGGAGATCGACCCCCTCGATCCCGACGTCCGCCGCCGGTGGCAGGAACTGGCCGATGAGGTGCGCGAGCACCAGTTTCGCTACTACATCAAAGACGCTCCCATCGTGTCCGACGCCGAATTCGACCGTCTGTTCAACGAACTCGCCGCGATGGAGGAGCGTTACCCCGAGCTGCGGGTGGCCGATTCGCCCACGCAGCTCGTCGGCGGCGCCGGGTTCGCCACCGAGTTCACCGCCGCCGAACACCTCGAGCGGATGCTGAGCCTCGACGACGTGTTCAACGCCGAGGAGCTCGAGGCCTGGTCGGTCCGTGTCGAGAACGAGATCGGCCCCGATCCGCACTACCTCTGCGAACTCAAGGTCGACGGGGTGGCCATCGCCCTGGTCTACCGCGAGGGCCGGCTGGAGCGAGCCGCCACCCGCGGCGACGGGCGGGTCGGCGAGGACGTCACACTCAACGCCCGAACCATCGGCGACGTCCCCGAAACTCTCGCGGCTTCAGGCGAATTCCCGATACCTGCCGTTCTCGAGGTGCGCGGCGAGGTGTTCTTCATGGTGGCCGACTTCGAGAACCTCAACGCCAGCCTCGTCGAGGACGGCAAGCCGCCGTTCGCCAACCCGCGCAACAGCGCGGCCGGATCCCTGCGGCAGAAGAACCCGGCCGTCACAGCCCGGCGTCCGCTGCGGATGATCTGCCACGGCCTCGGCTTCGCTGACGGCTTCCGGCCGGACAGCCTGCACGATGCCTTCGCCGCGATGAAGGCCTGGGGCTTGCCTGTCTCGCCGCACACCTCCCGGGTCAGCGGGCTGGCCGCGGTGCGCGAGCGCATCGAGTACTGGGGCGAGCGCCGCCACACCATCGAGCACGAGATCGACGGCGTCGTCGTGAAACTCGACGAGCTCGCTCAGCAACGCCGGCTCGGCGCCACCTCCCGCGCCCCGCGCTGGGCGGTGGCCTACAAGTACCCGCCGGAGGAAGCACAGACGACGTTGCGCGACATCCGCGTCAACGTCGGCCGCACGGGCCGGGTCACCCCGTTCGCGTTCATGGAACCGGTGCGCGTCGCGGGGTCCACCGTCAGCCTCGCCACCCTGCACAACGCCTCAGAGGTGAAACGCAAAGGCGTGCTGATCGGTGACACCGTGATGATCCGAAAGGCCGGTGACGTCATCCCCGAGGTACTCGGTCCCGTCGTGGATCTGCGCGACGGCACCGAGCGCGAGTTCGTCATGCCCACCCACTGTCCCGAGTGCGGAACCCTGCTGGCTCCGGCCAAGGAGGGGGACGTCGACATCCGGTGTCCCAACGCCCGCTCCTGCCCGGCTCAATTGCGGGAGAGGGTGTTTCACCTCGCCGGCCGCGGCGCCCTGGACATCGAGGGCCTCGGCTACGAGGCCGCCACCGCACTTCTGGGCGCCAACGTCATCATCGACGAGGGCGACCTGTTCGCTCTGACCGGCGACGACCTGATGCGGGCCGACTTCTTTCGCACCAAGGCCGGCGAGCTCTCCGCCAACGCTAAACGCCTGCTGACCAACCTCGAGGCCGCCAAGGACCGTCCACTGTGGAGAATCCTTGTGGCGCTGTCCATCCGCCACGTCGGCCCCACAGCCGCCCGGGCGTTGGCGACCGCCTTCGGCGACCTCGAGGCCATCATGGCGGCGAGCGAGCAGCAACTGGCCGACGTCGAGGGCGTCGGCCCCACCATCGCCGCCGCGCTGCGCGAATGGTTCGAGGTGGACTGGCATCGAGCGATCGTCAAGAAGTGGCGCGCCGCCGGGGTGAAGATGGCCGACGAACGCGACGCCGGAATCGCACCGACCCTGGCCGGCCTGACCATCGTGGTGACCGGGTCGCTGGCCGGCTTCTCGCGCGACGAGGCCAAGGAGGCCATCATCACCCGCGGCGGCAAGGCGGCCGGGTCGGTCTCGAAGCGGACGTCGTTCGTTGTCGCCGGCGACGCCCCGGGCTCCAAGTACGACAAGGCCGTCGAGCTGGGTGTTCCGATCCTCGACGAAGACGGGTTCCGGGCTCTTCTGGAGAACGGTCCGACGACGCCCGGATGAGGTCGGCTTGCGCGTGTCCTGCAACTGCAGGACGACGGCTCATCATGCGTAAGGGTCTCTTTGCCGACTGTTTTCGATGTCGCTGTGCCCGAGAGTTTCTGGTGTCGCCCCATTTAGGAGGCGGAACCAACCAGAGAGGCAGAAACCGAAATGACGAACTCCACCCAGGGCCCGGCTCGCAAGTACTTCATCGGCGCCGTCTCCGCCGGAATCATGATGTTCGGTGGATCGCTGTGCGTCGCAGGGATGAGCATGGCTGACACGATCGACAACCCCAATCCGGTTGTGAACACCGAGGCTCCCCGGTTCACCCCGATCGCTCCGGCGGAGTTCACCCCGATTCCTCCGGCGAAGTTCACCCCCATCGCTCCGGCGGACGCTCCCCGGTTCACCCCGATCGCTCCGGCACACGAGGCGCCGCTGGGAAAGGCGGATGGCAAGAGCGGTTCGGGACATGGTGATTCCCGCGGCGGGAACTCCCGCGGTGCCCGCTGAACGGAGCACTGACGATCGGCTCGGACCGCGCACACAGGTCCGAGCCGATTCGGCGTATGCGAAGGCCGCTAGCGCACCAGGTTGGCGACGATCCCGGCGAGGTAACCCAGGCGGGCCACCTCCGACGGCAGGAACTGCGGACCGCCCGGGCGGGCCAGCACCATCGCGGTCTTCGGATCGCCCAGCGGCGCCGCGGCCAGCGAGGTGTCCATGTCCTGCCACAACTGCGGCACCCATTCCTCGTTGATATCCAGTGCGGTCGCCGCGGCGATGGGCATCCACGGCGTCGAGGCGGCCTGCGTCTCCGGGGCTCCGGGGCTGCCGACGATCCGTTTCGGCCCGTCGTCGGTGAGTTCCACCACGGTCGACCAGCCGACCCGCAGGACCCTCGGCGCCTCGTTGACGAGCACCTGGAGTTTGTCGGCACGGTCGGCGGCGGCCACGTGCTGGATCAGCTCGAGTTCGCGATGGGCCTCCAGCAGACCGGTGTGCGGGCGGATCGCCTCCACCCGCACACCCTGCAGCGCTTCGGCCGCGGTGATCAGCGTGTCCGGCATGGCGCCGGCCGGCAGATCGACCACGAGATCGTCCACGGCGTAGCCCTGGCCGCGCTCGACGACGTCCAGCGACAGGATGTCCGCGCCAACCGAACCCAGGGCCACCGCCAGCGAGCCGAGGGTGCCCGGCCGGTCCTCGAGTTCCACTCGCAGCAGAAATGAACGCACGCCCCACTGTCGCACAGGGCGCCGGGAGCGGCATGTCGGCGTCGGCGTGCAGCGGCGAGCGCCCCGAACCGCCCAGGCTAGGCTTACCACCCGTGTCCACGATCTCCCGCGATGACGTCGCCAAGCTCGCCAAACTGGCCCGGCTCGCGCTGACCGACGACGAAATCGACAGCTTCGCCGGCCAGCTCGACGCGATCCTGGGCTACGTCGGGCAGATCCAGGCCGTCGACGCCAGCGGGGTCAAGCCCACCGGCAACCCCCTCAAGAGCGAGAACGTCACCCGCCCCGACGTCGTCCAGCCAAGCCTTCCCCAGCAGGACGCCCTCGCCGAGGCGCCGGCCGCGGAGGAGGGCCGCTTCGTCGTGCCGCAGATCCTGGGGGAGGCGGAGTGATGAGCCGCTCGGGCGAAGAACAGAGGGAGACGGTGTGACAGCCGACGAGATCGTGCGTCTCGACGCCGCCACCCTGGGGGCGAAAATCGCTGCGGGAGAGGTCAGTTCGACCGAGGCGACGCAGGCCTGCCTGGATCAGATCGCCGCCACCGATGACCGGTACCACGCCTTCCTGCATGTGGCCGGCGAGCAGGCGCTGGCCGCCGCGGCTCGCGTCGACGCCGCGGTGGCCGTCGGGGACGACCTGCCGTCCCCGCTGGCCGGGGTTCCGTTGGCGCTCAAGGACGTCTTCACCACTACCGACATGCCCACCACCTGCGGCTCGAAGATCCTCGAAGGGTGGGTCTCGCCCTACGACGCGACGGTGACCGCCCGCATCCGCGAAGCCGGCATCCCGATCCTCGGCAAGACCAACATGGACGAGTTCGCCATGGGTTCCTCCACGGAGAACTCCGCCTACGGCCCCACTCGCAACCCGTGGGACACCGAGCGGGTGCCGGGCGGCTCGGGCGGTGGCAGCGCCGCGGCGCTGGCGGCTTTCCAGGCACCGCTGGCCATCGGCTCGGACACCGGCGGATCGATCCGTCAGCCCGCCGCGCTGACCGCGACGGTCGGTGTCAAACCCACCTACGGCACCGTGTCGCGCTACGGCCTGGTGGCCTGCGCCTCATCCCTGGACCAGGGCGGCCCCTGCGCGCGCACGGTCCTCGACACCGCGCTGCTGCACACCGTCATCGCCGGGTACGACCCGCGCGACTCCACGTCATTGGAAACCCCGATCCCCGACGTCGTGGGCGCGGCGATGGCCGGCGCCTCCGGCGATCTCACCGGGGTGCGGATCGGCGTCGTCAAGCAACTGCACTCCGGCGAGGGATACCAGCCCGGCGTGCTGGCGTCGTTCAACGACGCCGTCGCCCGCCTCGGCGACCTCGGCGCGGACATCCGCGAGGTGGACTGCCCGCACCTTGACTACTCGCTGTCGGCGTACTACCTCATCCTGCCGTCGGAGGTGTCGAGCAATCTCGCGCGTTTCGACGCCATGCGCTACGGCCTGCGCGTCGGCGACGACGGCAGCCACAGCGCCGAGGACGTGATGGCGCTGACCCGCGCCGCGGGGTTCGGTCCGGAAGTCAAGCGCCGCATCATGATCGGCACCTACGCGCTGTCGGCGGGCTACTACGACGCCTACTACAACCAGGCCCAGCGGGTCCGCACGCTGATCGCCAACGATCTCGATAAGGCCTACGAGAGCGTCGACGTCCTGGTCTCGCCGGCCACCCCCACCACCGCCTTCCGGCTCGGGGAGAAGGCCGACGACCCGCTGGCGATGTACCTGTTCGACCTGTGCACCCTGCCGCTGAACCTCGCCGGGCACTGCGGCATGTCGGTGCCGTCGGGCTTGTCGGCCGATGACAACCTGCCGGTGGGGCTGCAGATCATGGCGCCGGCGCTGGCCGACGACCGGCTCTACCGGGTGGGTGCGGCCTACGAGGTCGCCCGCGGCCCGCTGCCCTGCGCGCTCTGATTAGCTATGGGGCATGTGCACGCGGGTTCTGTGGAACACCAATGACCTTGCCGTCGTGTGCGGACGGAGCATGGACTGGCCGGAGTCGACCGAACCGCTGATCGTGGCGTTCCCCGCGGGACGCGAACGCAACGGGATACATCCGGTCGGCATCGTCGAGGACGCCAACCCGGTGCTCTGGACCAGCCGGCACGCCAGCCTGGTGACGACGGTCTACGGCATGGGCACCGTCGATGGGCTCAACGACGCCGGTCTGGCCGGCCACGCCCTCTACCTCAACGCGACCGACTTCGGTCCCCGCGACGCCGCGAAACCCGCTGTGCACTCAGGACTTTGGCTGCAGTACCTGCTCGATCAGGCGAGCACCGTCGCGGAAGCGCTCGACCTCATGGGCGGCATCGACATCGTCCAGGTGCACGCGCACGGCCGCGACGCCAACTTGCATCTCGCCCTCGAGGACGTCGGTGGCGACTCGGCGATCATCGAGTTCGCCGAGGGCCGTCCGGTCATTCACCACGGCCGGCAGTTCACCCTGATGACCAACGACCCGACCTACGACGAGCAACTGGAACTGCTGTCACGCCAGGACTTCTCCCACCCCAGCCGCGACATGCCGTTGCCCGGCAACGTCAACCCGGTGGACCGGTTCCAGCGGGCTGCCTATTACTCCGCCCTGCTGCCCAGCCCGACCACTCAGCGCCAGGCCGTCGCCGGGGTAATGGCCATCATGCGCAACGTTTCCGTCCCGTTCGGCGCTCCGTACGGCGACTTCGGTGTCTACGACACCGAGTACCGGACGGTCGCCGACCTCACCAACCAGATGTACTTCTTCGAGTTGACCACCAGTCCCAACGTCCTGTGGATTCAGATGGACCGGCTCGATCTCGCGCCGGGCTCCCCGTCACAGGTCGTCGATCCGTATGACGAATCTCTTGTCGGTGATGTCACCGCCCGCTTCGCCGTCCGAGATATGCCGTTCTGAGACCCGCGACGGACACCGAAACGGTTAGATATAGCCCATGCGAATCGGAGTCCTCACCGGCGGCGGCGACTGCCCCGGCCTCAATGCCGTCATCCGCGCGGTCGTGAGCACCTGCGACACCCGCTACGGGTCTTCGGTCGTCGGGTTCCAGGACGGCTGGAACGGCCTGCTGGAGAACCGGCGCCTTCAGCTGGTCAACGACGACCGCAACGCCCGCCTGCTGGCCAAGGGCGGCACCATGCTGGGCACCGCCCGGACCAACCCCGAGCGGCTACGGGCCGGTATCGGGGAGATCAAGCAGACGTTGGAGGACAACGGGATCGACGTGCTGATCCCGATCGGTGGCGAGGGCACCCTGACCGCAGCGCACTGGTTGACCGAGGAGGGCGTGCCGGTCATCGGAGTGCCCAAGACGATCGACAACGACATCAGCTGCACCGATGTGACCTTCGGTCACGACACCGCGCTGATGATCGCCACCGAGGCCATCGACCGGTTGCACAGCACCGCGGAATCGCATCAGCGCGTCATGCTGGTGGAGGTCATGGGCCGCCACGCCGGCTGGATCGCGTTGAACGCCGGGCTGGCGTCGGGTGCGCACATGACGCTGATCCCCGAGCAGCCCTTCGACGTCGAGGAGGTGTGCCGGCTGGTCAAGCAGCGCTTCCAGCGCGGCATGTCGCACTTCATCTGTGTGGTGGCCGAGGGCGCCAAGCCCGCCGAGGGATCGATGGAGATGCGCCACGGCGGGGTCGACGAGTTCGGCCACGAGCGGTTCACCGGCGTGGCCCAGCAGTTGGCCCACGAGGTGGAGAAGCGCATCCGCAAGGAGGTTCGCGTCACCGTCCTCGGTCACATCCAGCGCGGCGGCACGCCGACCGCGTATGACCGGGTGCTGGCCACGCGGTTCGGGGTCAACGCCGCGGACGCCGCCCACGCCGGGGAGTTCGGGATGATGGTGTCGCTGCGGGGCGAGGACATCGGCCGGGTACCGCTGGCCGATGCGGTGGCCCACCTCAAGCTGGTGCCGCAGAGCCGTTACGACGACGCCGCCGCCTTCTTCGGCTGAGCCGCGTCGTCCAGTGAGACCTCACGGGTCTCACGCATGACCAGCAGCGCCACCAACGTCAGCGCCGCGGCGCCGGCCAGGTAGGCGCCGACCCATCCCACGCCGAAGCGGCTCGACAGCCACGTCGCGATGAAGGGGGCCACCGCCGCCCCGAGGATGCTGGCCATGTTGTAGGCCACCCCGGACCCGGTGTAGCGCACGTTCGTCGGAAACAGTTCCGGCAGAACGGCACTCATCGGGCCGAACGACAATCCCATCAGCGTCATGCCGATGATCAGGAACAACAGCACCGACGTCTGCGATGCATGGCCGGGTGACAACAGGAGTCCGAACAATCCCCCGTAGGCGACGATGCCGGCGGTGACGACCAGCAGGGTGGCACGCCTGCCGCGGCGGTCGGCCAGCCATCCGACGACGGGCAGCATCGCCGCGAAGAACAGCACGGCTATCAGCTGCATCCGGAGAAAATCGATGTAGTTGAAGCCCAGCCCGCTGCCCGCCGGGGCCCGCTTGGCAGTCCCGTAGCTGAGCGCCCAGGTGGTGACGATGTAGAACAGCGTGTAGGTGGCCAGCATGACGAAGGTGCCGATGATCAGCTGGCGCCAGCTACCGCGGAACACCTGGGCCAGCGGCGTTTTGACCCGTTCCCCGCGCTCGACGGCACGGGCGAACACCGGTGTCTCGGTCAGCTTCAGCCGCACGTACAGGCCGATCGCCACCATCACGGCGCTGAGCAGGAAAGGAATCCGCCAACCCCAGCTGAGGAATGTCCCGCTCAGGTCCGGGGTGGCATTGGAGTGGCCCAGCCACGAGATCAGCGCCAGAAACAGGCCGTTGGCGATGAGGAAGCCCAGCGGTGCGCCGAGTTGGGGCCACATGGCCGCCCACGCCCGGCGCCCCGGGCGGGCGGTTTCCACGGCCAGCAGGGCAGCGCCGCTCCACTCTCCGCCCAGGGCCAGGCCCTGGCTGAACCGCATCAGGGCGAGCAGGGCCGGCGCCCACAGGCCCACCTGGTGATAGGTGGGCAGCACGCCGATGAGGAAAGTGGCGATGCCCATCAGCAGCAGCGACCCGACGAGGGTGGCTTTGCGGCCGACCCGGTCGCCGAAGTGCCCGAACAGGATTGAGCCCAGTGGCCGCGCCACGAAGGCCAGGCCGAAGGTGGCCAGCGACGCCAGCAGGGCGGTGGTCGGGTTCCCCTTGGGGAAGAACAGGAACGGGAACACCGACACCGCGGCCGTGGCGTAGGCATAGAAGTCGTAGAACTCGATCGTCGTGCCCACCATCGAGGCCAGAACGATCCTGCTGCGTGGCACACCCTCGACGAGATCGGGGGAGTCCTCGGTCACGGCTTTGGCTTCCTGTCGGTTCGGCATCGGGACGCGAGAAGGCTATCCCGACCCGCTACCATTCGCCGTCATGACAATCGACGGTCCGCGGGTGGCTCTCCAGGTGGCGGTGGCCGTCGCCCTGACGGTCGGGTCAGCCGGTGCCCTCACGGTGGCCGCGCCGGCGTCCGCCGATCAGTGTCCTGATGTGGAGTTGGTGTTCGCCCGTGGCACCGGCGAACCCCCCGGCCCCGGCCGGGTGGGCCAGGCGCTCGCCGACGCGCTGACCCCGGTGCTCGGGGGTCGCAGCCTCGCGGTGTACCCGGTGAGCTATCCGGCCAGCATCAATTTCCTCACCACCGGCAGCGGCGCGATCGACGCAGCGAACCATCTCGGTGCGGCGGCCGTTGCCTGCCCCGCAACGAAATTCGTTCTCGGCGGCTTCTCCCAGGGCGCCGCGGTGATCTCGATGATGGCCGGCGTGCCCCCGCTGGGAAACACCGTCGGGAATTTCGGGTCGGCGCCGCCGATGCCTCCCGAAGCGGCCGACCAGATCGCCGCGGTCGCGGTGTTCGGCAATCCCGCGAACCGTTTCGGAACCCCGTTGTCGACCACAGGGTTGTTCGCCGGCAAGTCGATCGACGTGTGCAACGAGAGCGACCCCATCTGTTCCAGCGGCGGCCGCGATCGCGCCGCCCACAACGCCTACGAGTTCCCGCCGTCCATCACCGACGCCGCGGCGTTCGTCGCCGGAAGGGTCTGACCTCCGGGAGACGCCGCCCCACTAGGATTTGCAGCCATGACCACCGCCGCGAACGCCGAACTCCTCGACTACGACGACGTCGTGGCCCGGTTCGACCCGGTGCTCGGCCTGGAAGTCCACGTCGAGTTGTCGACGGCCACCAAGATGTTCTGCGGCTGCTCGACGACCTTCGGCGCCGAGCCGAACACCCAGGTCTGCCCGGTGTGCCTGGGCCTGCCCGGGGCGCTCCCTACGTTGAACGCGGCGGCCGTGGAATCGGCCATCCGGATCGGCCTGGCACTGAACTGCGAGATCGCGTCGTGGTGCCGGTTCGCCCGGAAGAACTACTTCTACCCCGACCAGCCGAAGAACTACCAGATCTCCCAGTACGACGAGCCGATCGCCTTCAACGGCCACCTCGACGTCCCCCTCGAGGACGGCAGTGTCTTCCGGGTCGACATCGAACGCGCGCACATGGAGGAGGACACCGGCAAGCTGACCCATGTCGGCAGCGACACCGGCCGCATCCACGGCGCCACCACCTCGATGCTCGACGTCAACCGGGCCGGGGTCCCGCTGATCGAGATCGTCACCAAGCCGATCGAAGGAGTCGGTGAGCGTGCGCCGGAAGTCGCCCGCGCCTATGTGACCGCGCTGCGGGACCTGTTGCGTGCCTTGGATGTTTCCGACGTGCGGATGGACCAGGGCTCACTGCGCTGCGACGCCAACGTGTCGCTGCGGCCGATCGGGCAGAAGGAGTTCGGCACCCGCACCGAGACCAAGAACGTCAACTCGCTGAAGAGCGTCGAGGTGGCCGTCCGCTACGAGATGCGCCGCCAGGCGGCGGTTCTGGAAGCCGGCGGCAAAGTCCACCAGGAGACCCGGCATTTCCACGAGGACGGCTATACCTCACCGGGCCGCGACAAGGAGACCGCCGAGGACTACCGCTATTTCCCCGAGCCCGATCTTGAGCCGGTGGCACCCGGTCCCGAGACGGTGGAACGTCTGCGCACCACCATTCCGGAGCTTCCGTGGTTGTCCCGCAAGCGGATTCAGCAGGAGTGGGGCGTCTCCGACGAGGTCATGCGCGACCTCGTCAACGCCGGTGCGGTGGAGTTGGTCGCCGCGACCGTCGCGCACGGGGCTTCGAGCGAGGCGGCTCGCGCCTGGTGGGGCAACTTCCTGGTGCAGAAGGCGAATGAGTCCGGAATCGAATTGGACGGTCTGGCCATCACCCCGGCCCAGGTGGCGAAGGTCATCGTCCTCGTCGGGGAGGGCAAGCTCTCCAACAAGCTGGCCCGCCAGGTGGTCGAGGGTGTGCTGGCCGGCGAGGGCGAGCCCGAGCAGGTGATGACCGGCCGGGGCCTGGTACTGGTGCGCGACGACGCGCTGATCCAGACCGCGGTCGACGAGGCGCTGGCCGCCAATCCCGATATCGCCGAGAAGGTACGCGGCGGCAAGATCCAGGCTGCCGGCGCGGTCGTCGGCGCGGTGATGAAGGCGACCAAGGGTCAGGCCGATGCCGCGCGGGTGCGCGAACTGGTGTTGAAGGCGTGTGGCCAGGCGGGTTAGGGCCCGCTGCTCTCCAGCCGCTCCCAGTTAGGCAAGCTCCCGCGTTCCTGTGGGGCACTATCATGCTGTTTCGGACCATCAAGCTCGGTTGGAGCAAAAGGCAGATGTCACGGTGCTGAACCCGAATCCCGATCGTCGTGATGACCGCGCGGCGGGCGACGACAGGTCCACGGTTCTTGTGGCCGACGACAATGCGCAGCTGCGCGAGCTGTTGTGCGCCGTCCTGGCCCCGCTGAACTGTGAGATCGTCGCGGTGGGTTCCGGAGAAGAAGCGCTGACCGAATTGCTGCAACGCAAGGTCGCCGTGATCATCCTGGACGTCAACATGCCCGGGATGAGTGGCTTCGAAACCGCTCAACTCATCCGGGAGACCGAGGATCTGGCCACCACCCCCATTATCTTCCTCACTGGTGAGGCGGGCGCAGACAGCGACCTCAACAAGGGCTACGGATTGGGCGCGGTCGACTTTCTGATCAAACCCGTTTCCAGACACGTGCTTTACGCCAAGGTCAAGGCCCTGCTGGAGTTGGACCAGTCCTTTGCCCGGCTCAGGGCTGAGGCCGCGGAGTTTCACTCGCAGCAACTTCAAGCCGCGCGGGCCGCCGAGGCGAGGCAACGCGAGGAGTTGCTGTTCACCCAACGGCGAGAACGGCTGACAAACGTCTTCGCTGAAGCCAGCATCGACGTGATGGCGTTGCAGAAAGCCATCGTCACGGAGATGAGCGACCTGTTCCACGCGGATTGCGGGTTGAGGCTGTCCTCTCCCGGCCGTGGTTGGCATAAGCCCATGTCGCTTGCCGTATCGGGCGGCACCTCGCCGACGATGGAGTCATGGCTGGTTGGGATACTGGCCGATCAGGGCCAGAAGCCGCCCCCGTATCCAGAGGTAATGGTCGAGGAGTTGACCGCCCGGGGTCGGGGTGTCGGTGTTGTCTGCGTAGGGCGCGCTGACGGCCCCGCTTTCTCCGACATCGAGTCGGCCTTGTTCCGGGGTGTGTCGGTAGCAGCGGCTCTGGCTGTGTCCAACGCGACCCTCTACCAGGTACAGGCCGAATATGCGGCAGTAATGCAGGCTAGTGGGGATGCGATCCTCGCGGTTGATTCCGCGGGTGCCATCCGCAGCTGCAACAAGGCGGCCGCGGCTCTCTTCGGCGCGGATACGGACACCCTTATCGGCCGGTCCATCCTGGAGTTCGCCGCGGATTCTGACCGAGAGCGTCTGCGGGAGCGGCTTGACAGCAATCTGCGGTCAAGGGAAGTCCCTCTCGAGATGGTGTGCGTCTCCAAGGACGGTCGCCACGTCGAGGTCGCCGTCACGTTATCGCCTATCGGTGACTCGGTGGAACTGCATGTGGCCGCTGTCGTGCATGACTTGACCGAGATCAAACGAGCACAGAGCGAAATCAGACATCTCGCGAGCCACGATCCGTTGACCGGTCTGGCGAACAGAAGAGAGTTGAATTCTCGGCTTGTCTCCATAGCCGCCGAACACGAGAACAGTGGAGAAGTCGCCGCACTGCTGTACATCGACCTGAACAAATTCAAGTCGGTGAACGACACCTATGGTCACGACGCAGGGGACGATCTGCTCATCGCAGTGGCCGATCGAATTCGGTCGGCAGTGCGTTCTGAGACCCTGGTCGCTCGTGTCGGTGGGGACGAGTTCATCGTGGTACTGGAACATCTGCCATCGGTGAGCGCCGCCGAGGATGCGGGGAACCGCATCCTGCAACAAATTCAGGATGAACCGGTTGCGTCCCGTAACACCACGCTATGGCCTTCGGTCAGCATGGGGATCGCCTGTCTGGGGGACACCGCTCAGACTCCCGAGGAGTTGCTTTCTCAGGCCGATTTGGCGATGTTCACAGCGAAGAACAACCGGCTTGATGAGGTTGTCGTCTATACCGATTCCATCGGATCTCGGTCCCGCGAGGAATCGAATTTGCGGGCCAGGTTGCAGGACGCCGTGAAGCGGTCAGAGGTCCGCATGGCCTACCAGCCGATCGTCAACGCGGCAACGGGGTCGCTGTTCGGCATTGAAGCCTTGATTCGCTGGAGGGTGGGGGATGAGGAGGTGCCCGCCCGCGAGATCGTCTCTCTGGCTGAGACTTCCAATCAGATGGGCGTGCTCGGTCGCTGGATTCTGAACCGCAGCTTCGAAGACTATTCGGCCCTCGGGAGAAGCGATCTGCGACTGCACGTGAATTTGTCCCAGGACCAACTACTCGAAGCCGACTTTCTGGAGACACTGATCAAGACCAGTCGGTCCAGTCGCATAGCAGCGGACAGTGTGTGTCTGGAAATCACAGAACACGTCTTCGTCAAAGAGTCGGCGTCGGCATACGCGGCATTGCACACGGCAAGAGAAGCCGGGTTCAACCTGGCCATCGATGAGTTCGGCGTGGAATACGCCAGCATGACCACGCTGCTCCATGTGCCTTCTGGCTGGCTGAAGATCGATCGATCGTTCATTGCCGGGATTATCGGAAACGAGCGTCTGCAAAGACTCGTACGTGGCCAGATCGCGATGGCTTCGTACATGCAGGTCGAGCCGATCGCCGTGGGTGTGGAGACCCGGGAGCAGGCTGACTGGCTTCGGGAAGCGGGATGTCCACTGCAGCAAGGCTTCTTTTACGGGTGTCCGATCGAATCAACGGACTTGGCCGCCCTTGTCGAGAGGACATGGGCAGTGAACGGCGGACAGGGCAGCGCCGGAAATGGAGCAACGTGAAACTCGCGAGCCGATTGGCGATCCTTGCGGGATCGGCACTCTTGTCGATCGTTTTGGCGGCAGGTGTTTTCAACTGGCAGATCAGTCGCATCTCGGATCGCTATCAACAACGGTTCGAAGCGAGCGATGCCGCTGCCACCGTGCTTTCCGTCGATGGGGACCTGACCGAGTTCATTTCCTCCGCCTACGGACTGTTGTTCATCAAAGATCCCTCCCGTCGTGCCGAGCTTTCAAGCAGGGCGGATGAACTCGCAAAATCCATCGATGTGGGCCTGCGCCGGGCTGTTGATCAGAACCAGCAGAACGACCATCTTGCGAGGAATGATGCCGTAGTAAACAAGTGGACCGAATTCTGGTCGTGGTACAAGGCCTCAAAGGATGCCTTGAATGCAGCCGAGCCGGCAGTTGCCGCAACGCAAATCGATGATCGGGCCGCTCCGGTCGAGGAGCAAATCCAGCAAATCGCGGACGAAAACCAACTGATCATGCAGCGGGCCGGCGAGGAGGCGCGGGCGGCGATCCACCTGAGCCGGATCGTCATTTGGGTGTTCACGATCGTCGTCGTAGTCGCATTGGGCGGACTGCTGTTCCTCACCAGCCGCAACATCTACCGAACGGTCAACCAATCGGCGGCAGAGATCGAACGAGCCCGGCGGTCCAAGGAGATCCAGGCGGATCTGATGACCGAGGTGCAGCGACAGACCGATCTTGTCGGCGCGTGCGGGATCGTCGTCTCACGAACGGCGCAGTCGCTGGGTGCCAGCCACGGAGCGTTTTATCTGAGGCAGACCACCGATGTGCCTCGATTCGCACTGACCGCGTCCTACGCCTTCCATCGCCGCAAGGATCTGCCCAGTTCCTTCGGTTTGGGTGATGGCCTGGTCGGGCAGTGCGCTTTGGAAGGGCAGCGGATCGAAGTGACCGGTGCTCCCGCCGACTACGTCGAGATCGTTTCAGGCTTGGGCAAGAGCGATCCGGTGTCGCTGATCCTGGTTCCGGTTGCGTTCGAGTCAGACGTGATCGGCGTCCTGGAGTTCGCCGCATTTCGGCCTTTTTCGCAGCACGACAATGAGCTCTTGGACAGCGTAGCGCTGGGAGCCGGGGTGGCCATCGCGGCGATCGAATCGGCGCAGAAGACGCGCGAACTGCTCGACCTGTCCCAGGCGCAGATGGAGGAACTTCGGACTCAGGAGGAAGAGCTTCGAGCTGCGAATGAGACATTGCTCGAGCGGGAGGAGCGGTTGTCCGCGCAAAATGCGGAACTGGAGGAGCAAACCGAGAAGTTGCGTGCGCAACGAGAAGAGCTCAAGGCGAGTTCCGAGACCCTCGAAACGCAGGCCGAGACGCTGGAGAGAAAGAACCACGAACTCCAGCGCCTAAGCCAATCTTTGGAGGCGAAGGCCGAGGATCTGGCCATCGCGTCGCGTTACAAGTCCGAGTTCTTGGCGAACATGTCGCACGAACTTCGTACTCCCCTGAACAGCATCTTGATATTGGCAGGCCTTCTCGCGGATTCGGAAGAGTCTCTCACCGAGAAGCAGAAGGAATTCGCGGAGACGATCGAACAATCAGGAAAGGACCTGCTCAACCTCATCGATGAGGTTCTGGATCTCGCCAAGGTCGAATCCGGATCGATGCGCTTCGAGCAGGAAGTGATCGACGTGGCTGGGCTGGTCAGCTTCCTTGACCGGACCTTCCGGCCGATCGCGGAGAACAAAGGCGTGGCGTTCCGCGTCGTGGTCGATGACGCTGCCCCGGGGGAGATCACGAGTGATGACACGCGAGTGAAGCAGATCGCGAAGAATCTCGTAGCGAATGCGCTCAAGTTCACCGATGAGGGATCGGTGACGGTAACGCTCACGGGGACGGGGGACACCGAGGGCAATCCGGGCGACCGGTACCTCTCGATCGCCGTCACCGACACCGGGATCGGAATCGACAAGGCCGACCACAACCTGATATTCGAGTCGTTCCAGCAGGCGAATCGTGGATCAACGCGCCAGTACGGCGGCACCGGTCTCGGATTGGCGATCAGCCGGGATCTGGCGCGTCAACTCGGCGGTGAGATAACTCTGGTCAGCGCACCGGGACAGGGTTCGACCTTCACCTGTTACCTGCCGGTCGGTGTCGTGCCGGACGCAGCAGTCGAGCAGGCGGCGCCCTCCCGGAACGCCGCGGTCCCGCAACGATCGGCAGGGCAGCCCAGCGGCGGCGCAGGTCCCAGTCGCCGTGCTGAAGCGCCGGCCGGGGAAGCACCCGGGATTCCTGGGGATCGGGAAAGCGAATCCGCCATGAGCCAAGACGCGGTGGATATCTCAGGCATCGCCTGGCCGGATGGAGAGAAACCAGTCTTGTTGATCGTCGAGGACGATAAGACCTTCGCCAGGATGCTGGCCGAACTGGCGCTGGAAGTCGGCTTCGATTCGGTCATCACGGCGAGCGGTCGTACGGCCCTGGCTTTGGCGAGGGAACATCAGCCTGCGGCTATCACCCTGGACATCGGCCTGCCGGACATGGCAGGTTGGGTCGTCCTGGATGCCCTCAAACATGATCTTGCGACCCGTCATATTCCGGTCGACATCGTGTCCGGATCCACCGACGATGCCCGCGGCCGCCGTATGGGCGCCATACACACGCTGAGCAAACCCGCAGACATCACCGCTCTTCGTTCGATGCTGAGGGCCACCGCTGACTTTCTCGGGCCGGGACCGCGACAGTTACTGGTGGCGGCTGCCGACGATGCCAAGCAGCAGGCGGTCACGAAACAGCTGATCGAGAGCGAAGACATCGCCATCACCATGGTCAACACCGGTCAGCAGGTGTTGACGGCGTTGAACGGACCGAAGCACTTTGACTGCCTCGTTATCGATCTCGGATTGCCCGACATCGATGGGATCGACCTCATCGAGCGGATCAAGGACCAAGTCAATGAGGCGAGCCTGCCGGTCATCGTCCATACCGACCGCGAATTGACCGAGGCCGAAACGGAACGGCTGGAGGTTCTCGCCGCCGCCATCGTCCTGAAGAATGCGAAATCACCCGAAAGACTCCTCGACGAGACGGCGCTGTTCCTGCATCGTGTGGCCAACGACCTACCGGATGAAGCACGCGCGATCCTCTCCAACGCCGCGCCGTTCGACGAGTCGCTCAAGGGCACCACTGTCCTCCTGGTCGACGACGATGTGCGAAACGTCTTCTCCCTCGGCAGCGCGTTGAAGCGATACGGCATCACCGTTCTGCCTGCGCGCAACGGGCAGGAGGGCATCGACACACTCGCCGCCCATCCAGAGGTCGACCTGGTGCTGATGGACATCATGATGCCGGTCATGGATGGCTATGAGGCGATGCGCCGAATTCGGGGCGAGGTCCGCTGGCGCAACCTGCCGGTCGTCGCCCTCACCGCGAAGGCCATGAAAGGCGATCGCCAGAAGTGCTTGGATGCAGGCGCTTCCGACTACGTCAGCAAACCCGTCGACATCGATCAACTCACCTCTGTGCTCAGAGTCTGGTTGGCCAACCGGCCGCGACGAATACGAGAAATGCCCGGGAACTGATGGACGCGGCCAGCGAGCAGTTCGCGTCGGAAGAGTCCTCGGAGCTGACGCGGATCGAGGCGGAGGCCTTCTTCTATACGGTCTTCGAGCACCTCGGGCATGACTTCCGGCACTACAGTGACGCCTCCCGGAATCGCAGGCTCATGGGTTTCGTGAAAAGGCATTCCCTCGGCAGCATTTCCGAGGCGCAGGGAAGGGTCCTCCGCGACCCCGAGCTCCAATCGGCCCTCCTGTCGGAGATGACGGTAAACGTCACCGAGATGTTTCGTGATCCACAGGTGTTCGCGAAAATTCGCACGGAGTTGATGCCCCGGCTGGCGACCTATCCGCGGATAAGGGTCTGGGTGGCCGGCTGCGCGACGGGCGAGGAGGCCTACTCGATCGCGATCTTGTTCGCCGAAGCAGGTTTGCTCGACCGGACGACCATTTACGCGACTGACATCGACACCGCGTCGCTCCGGGCTGCGACTTCGGCGATCTATCCTGCCGAGGACATGATCCGGGCCACCCGCAATTACCAGGCCAGTGGCGGCGACAGACCATTCTCGGATTGGTACATCGCCAGATACGAGGAGTGCATTCTCAGCCCGGAGCTACGACCGCGAATTGAGTTCTTTTCCCATAACCTCGCCACCGACAGCACGTTCGCGGAATTCCACCTGATCTTGTGCAGGAACGTGTTCATCTATTTCGAGCAGGCCCTTCAGCGCCGCGTCGAACTCCTCTTCTGGGAGAGCCTGGTCCCTTTCGGAAATCTCGTCATCGGTCCGCGGGAAAGCCTCACCGCTGCGAGCGCCGGGATGTTCACCCCGGTGGACCGCAGACTTGGAATCTATGTCAAGCATCGCGGCTGACGGGGCGGTGCCGGACGTCATCGTCATAGGAGGCAGCGCCGGTGGAATGGATGCGCTGAAAGGCATCTTCGAGACATTCGCCCAGACCGGTGACAGCATCGTCGTGGTGGTTCTGCATCGCGCCCCGCAGGATTCACCGCTGGCCGAGGTGCTCCAGACGTACACCCGGATCCCCATCCGCGAACCCGACGACAGTCCCTGGACCCTTCCGGCAGGCGTGGTGACTTTGGCTCCAGCCGGTTACCACCTTCTGCTCGGCAATACCCGAACGCTGGTGCGCGAACCGCCGACTCCGGTTGTCTTGTACGAGAACGGCTCTGGGGTACGCGCACACTTGACACTGGACCCGCCGGTCCAGCACTCCCGTCCTTCACTTGATGTAACTTTCTGCAGCGCAGCTGAACTGACGAATCCGGTAATTGGCGTTCTGCTGTCGTGCGCCAACGAAGACGGCGCCCGCGGCTGCGAGGCGGTGAAAGCAGCGGGCGGACGGGTGATACTTCAGGATCCGGCCTCGTGCGCGGCTCCCACCGGGGTCAATGCGGCGATGCACAGGGTGCAGCCGGACGTTGTAGCCGATCCGCAGGGGATCGGCACGTGGCTGTCCGGGAACGTCGGGCATGGCGGACGACGGGGCGGATTCTGATCCGCTTCCGCCGCGGGGCTGTTTTTGTGACGGAGACTCAGGCCGACAGTCGCTGCGAGCCGAGCAGCATCCGCCGGCACCCGTGCACCGACAGCCGTTCGGCGGCTTCCGCGCCGGACAGCACCGCGGCCGCATCGGTGAAATCGTCACTCGCCGAGTCTTCGGTGGTGACGACGACAGTGGTCACGCCCGCGGCGACGGCCGCACGCAGACCGGCGGCCGAGTCCTCGACCGCGATCGCGTCGACGGCCCGAATGCCCAGCTGCCACAACGCATGCCGGTAGACCTCCGGATCGGGCTTGGGCCGGCTGACCTCGTCGCCGGTCACCAGCACCTCCACTGCACCGTCGCCCAGCAGGTCGCGCACCGCGCGGTTCACGGCAGGCCAGTGCCCGGCGGTGACCACGGCCACCCGGATACCGGCGCAGTGCAGATCCCAGACCGCGTCGGACAGCAGCTTCTCGTCGGCGCGCGCATCGGCCAGCAGTGCGTCGAGGGAGAAGATCACCGCCTCCAGATGCGCCGGCCGGTCCGACCGGTTCCACCAGAACGAGGGCTGCAATGCGTTCATGACTGAAGTGTCTGCCGGGGCCCGGGGCCCGGTCATCCCCCGACCGGGGGAGGGGTGTGGGGACTTGTCCCCCGCCGATGCCTTTACGGTTAGCGCATGCCGGTGCGAGTGGTGCTCGTCGACGACCACGAGATGGTGATCGAGGGTCTCAAGGCGATGCTCGCGCCGTTCGCCGACCGGGTCGAGGTGGTCGGCGTGGCTGTCGGTGGCCCCAAGGCGATGGCCGTGGTCGGCGAGCTCGACCCCGACATCGTGCTCTGTGATGTGCGCATGCAGGGCGTCAGCGGCCTGGACCTCTGCCGGGAGATGCGCGAACGCCACCCCGGCCGCAAGGTCATCCTGCTGTCGGTCTACGACGACGAGCAGTACCTGTTCCAGGCCATGCGGGTCGGAGCCTCGGGCTACCTGCTGAAGGGCATCAGCAGCGATGAACTGGTGCGTCAGCTCGAGGGAGTGCAGGCCGGTGGGACGGCCATCGACGCCGGGCTGGCGGCCCGGGCGGCCGAGACCGCGGCGCGTCTGCAGAGCGACCAGTTCTGGCCCGGCGCCCGGCAAGGGCTCACGCAGCGGGAGAGCGAGATCCTCTCGCTCGTGGTCACCGGGCTGTCCAACCGCGGGATCGCCGCCAAACTGGTCATCGGCGAGGAGACCGTGAAGACGCACCTCAGTTCGATCTACCGCAAGCTCGGCGTCGGGGACCGAACCAGTGCCGCCGCAACGGCGTTGCGCGAAGGCATCTTTCGATGACCGGCGGTGTCAGCCCGCAGGCGGTGCACGGACTGGTCGACGCCGACCGGGAGGTCGCCCTGCTGCTCGACATCATCGCCGCCACCTCCAGCGGCCCGGGAGTCGAACCGATGGCCGCCGCCGTGGCCCGGATGATCACTGCCGCCACCGCATCCGACGTCTGCTTCGTGCATGTCCTCGACGACACCGACAGCTCGCTGACACTGGCCGGGGCGACCCCGCCGTTCGACGAGCAGGTGGGCCGGATCCGGCTGCCGCTGGGCTCCGGGGTGTCCGGCTGGGTGGCCAGCCACCGTGAGCCGGTGGTGATCGTCAGCGACAAGGAGGCGGACCCGCGCTACATGCCGATCGCGGCATTGCGCGGCAAGGACTTCACGTCCATGGCGTCGGTGCCGATGGAGACCGAGCCCGGCGGCCTCGTCGGCGTCCTCAACGTCCACACCATCTCCCGGCGCGACTTCACCGCCCGCGACATCGAATTGTTGCTGGTGATCGGTCGGCTGATCGCCGGCGCGCTGCACCAGGCGCGGCTGCACCGCCAGCTCACCGCCCGCGAGCGGGCCCACGAGAACTTCGCCGAACAGGTGATCGCCGCCCAGGAGAGTGAACGGCGCCGGGTCGCCGGCGACATCCACGACGGCATCTCCCAGCGCCTCGTCGGCCTGACCTATCGGCTGGACGCGGCGGCCCGCGCCGTCGACGCCGGCGAACAGGCCGCGGCCGCAGAGCAATTGGAGAAGGCGCGCGATCTGGTGGACCTCACCCTGGCCGAGGCGCGCTCGGCGATCAGCGGCCTGCGCCCGCCGGTGCTCGACGACCTCGGCCTGGCCGGGGGACTGGCGAGCCTGGCCGCCTCCACTCCGGAGGTGGACCTCGAACTGGCCCTCGACGACCGGCGTCTGCCCGAGCACATCGAGGTCGCGCTGTACCGCATCGCCCAGGAGGGCGTGCAGAACGTGGTCAAGCATTCCCGTGCGCTGGTGGCATCGGTCAGCTTCGCCGTCCGCGACGGGGTGGCCCGATTGGAGATCGCCGACAGTGGCGTCGGGTTCGACACCACCCGCGGAACGGTTCCCCTGGGCGCGGGTCTGGAGTTGCCGACGAGCGGCTACGGAATGCTGTCGATGGCCGAGCGCGCCGACCTCGTCGGAGGGACGCTCGAGGTCCGGTCCCAACCCGGGGCGGGGACCACCGTCACGGTGACGGTGCCGCTCGACGAGTGAAGGTTAGGTAAGGCTTCGATATCAGTGGCCGAATCGGCCAAAGCCTGCGAATCCGTAATGTTTCCAGCGGGTTTCGATGCCGGAATTCGTTCCCAATTGCCAGGTTTCGGCGGTACTCTCAGCACGCCGATGTAGTGATGACCGGGAGATCTGCATGATGGCTTTCGCCCACGCAGCAGGGGTCTCGCGGGTTGACGGTTCTTCGACCCGATGTCGGCTTCGCCCGGGGGCGTGGTTCTGAGAGGAGTTCTTCCATGGCGTCAGTTCTGTGGTTCCAGGGAGGTGCGTGCAGTGGTAACACCATGTCGTTCCTCAACGCCGACGAACCCAACGTCGTCGACCTGATCGTCGACTTCGGCCTGGAGGTGATCTGGCATCCCTCGCTCGGTCTGGAGTTGGGCACCCAGGCCCAGAAGATCTTCTGGGACTGCGCCAAGGGTGAGCGCAAGATGGACATCTTCGTCTTCGAGGGTTCGGTCATCGAGGCGCCCAACGGATCCGGCCGGATGGACATGTTCGCCGACCGTCCGATGAAGGACTGGGTCACCGATCTGGCCGGCCAGGCCGACGTCGTCGTCGCGATCGGCGACTGCGCCTGCTGGGGTGGCATCCCGGCGATGGAGCCCAACCCCTCGGCGTCGACCGGCCTGCAGTACCACAAGCGCAACAAGGGCGGTTTCCTCGGTCCGAACTTCAAGTCCAAGGCCGGCCTGCCCGTCATCAACATCCCGGGGTGCCCGGCGCACCCGGACTGGATCACCCAGATCCTCGTCGCGCTGGCCACCGGTCGCCTCGGCGACATCGCGCTCGATGACCTGCAACGCCCGGCGACGTTCTTCAAGACCTTCACCCAGACCGGCTGCACCCGCGTGCAGTTCTACGAGTACAAGCAGTCCACGATGTCCTTCGGCGAGGGCACCCGCACCGGCTGCCTGTTCTACGAGTTCGGCTGCCGCGGACCCATGACGCACTCGCCGTGCAACCGCATCCTGTGGAACCGGCAGTCGTCGAAGACCCGCGCCGGCCAGCCGTGCTACGGCTGCACCGAGCCGGAGTTCCCGCATTTCGACCTCGCCCCGGGCACCCTGTTCAAGACCCAGAAGGTCGCCGGCGTGATCCCCAAGGAGACCGGAACGGGCACCAAGAAGCTGTCCTACATGGCATCTGCTGCAGCGGCCCGAATGGCCGCACCGCAGTGGAGCAAAGAAGACATGTTCGTGGTCTAGCCACGCAAACACTGAAGACCACAAACAACTCTTCCCGGAGGACTTGACCAATGACATCCATGGATCTCCACGTCAGCCCGCTCGGACGTGTCGAGGGCGACCTCGACGTCCGGGTCACCATCGAGGACGGCGTCGTCACCTCGGCGTGGACCGAGGCCGCCATGTTCCGCGGCTTTGAGATCATTCTGCGCGGCAAGGACCCGCAGGCCGGCCTCATCGTGACCCCGCGCATCTGCGGCATCTGCGGCGGCAGCCACCTCTACAAGTCTGCCTACGCACTGGACACCGCATGGCGCACCACCATGCCGCCCAACGCCACCCTGGTGCGCAATATCGCCCAGGGCTGCGAGACGCTGCAGTCGATCCCGCGCTACTACTACGCGCTGTTCGCCATCGACCTGACGAACAAGAACTACGCCAAGTCGTCGATGTACGACGAGGCCGTCCGCCGCTACGCGCCGTACGTGGGCACCAGCTACCAGAAGGGCGTGGTGCTCTCCCAGAAGCCGGTCGAGGTCTACGCGATCTTCGGCGGGCAGTGGCCGCACTCCAGCTTCATGGTGCCCGGCGGAGTGATGGGCGCGGCGACGCTGTCCGACGTCACCCGCTCCATCGCCATCCTGGAGAACTGGAAGGACAACTGGCTGGAGTCCGACCTGCTGGGCTGCAGCGTCGACCGCTGGCTGGAGAACAAGACCTGGGAGGACGTGCTGGCCTGGGTCGACGAGAACGAGTCGCAGCGCAACAGCGACATGGGCTTCCTCATCCGCTACTCCCAAGACGTCGGCCTGGACAAGTACGGCCAGGGTGTGGGCAACTACATCTCGACCGGCACCTACTTCGACCCGGCGCTCTACGGCCGCCCGACGATCGAGGGCCGCAACGCCGCGCTCATCGGCCGGGGCGGCATTTTCGCCGGCGGCAAGTACCACGAGTTCGACCAGTCCCGGGTTCGCGAGGACGTCAGCCACTCCTTCTACGAGGGCAGCCGTCCGCTGCATCCGTTCGAGGGCGAGACCATCCCGATCGACCCGGAGAAGGGCAGGGGACAGGGCAAGTACAGCTGGGCCAAGTCTCCGCGTTACGAGGTGGAAGGATTCGGCCACCTGCCGCTGGAGACCGGGCCGCTGGCCCGCCGGATGGCCGCCGCCGGTCCGAACGCCGCGCCGCACCAGGACAACGACCCGCTGTTCCTGGACATCTACAACAAGATCGGGCCCAGCGTGATGGTCCGCCAACTGGCCCGCCTGCACGAGGCGCCCAAGTACTTCAAGTGGGTGCGGTCCTGGCTCGATCAGCTCAATCTCAAGGAGAGCTTCTACAGCAAGCCCACCGAGCACGCCGAGGGCAAGGGCTTCGGCTCCACCGAGGCCGCCCGTGGTTCGCTGTCGGACTGGATCGTCATCGAGAACAACAAGATCAAGAACTACCAGGTGGTCACTCCGACGGCGTGGAACATCGGTCCCCGCGACGGCGAAGACGTGCTCGGCCCGATGGAGAAGGCCTTCGTCGGCGCTCCGATCGTCGACCCGGAGGATCCGGTCGAGCTCGGACACGTCGCGCGCAGCTTCGACTCCTGCCTGGTCTGCACCGTGCACGCCTATGACGGCAAGACCGGTAGGGAGCTGTCGAAGTTCGTCATCAACGGAATGGTGTGAGCGAGGACGTCACATCGCTCGACCTCGAGCCACCTGGCTGTGCGGTCCTGGTCATCGGGTGCGGGAACCTGCTGCGCGGTGACGACGGTGTCGGACCGGTCCTGATCCGGCACCTGTGGGACCGCGGGGTGCCGGAGGGCGCCAAGCTGGTCGACGGCGGCACCGCCGGCATGGATGTCGGTTTCCAGATGCGCGGCGCGCAGCGGGTGGTGATCGTCGACGCTTGTGTCAGTCAGGGAGGCGACCGGCCCGCACCCGGGACGATCTACCGCGTGCCGGGGGAGGAGCTGACCGACCTGCCGCCGCTGCAGGGTCTGCACACCCACTCCTTCCGGTGGGACCATGCGATCCCGTTCGCACGCTGGGCCCTCGGTGATGCCTGCCCCACCGACATCACGGTGTTCCTCATCGAGGCCGCCGCGATGGAGATGGGGGGCGAGTTGTCCGAGCCGGTGACCACCGCCATGGAGCAGGTGATCGACCTCATCGAGCGCGACTTCCTCGCGCCGCTGCGCCCGCAGACCGCCGGGGATGTCACGGTGGAGTTCACCGGCGAGGGCTACCTGCGGATGGATGCGTCGTTGGCGGCGAGCAGGTTTCCCTCCGGTGCGGTCGCGGCCGTGCCCCGCGGGGGCGAACTGTGGTTGTATCCGCTGCGCGGCCCGAGCAGCGGGGGTCTGCTACTCAAGCAACGCAATCCGGCGGGGGACCGCGCCGTGCTGATCCACGAAGTGCTCGCCGACGGTTTCCCTGTCGGCATTTGTGCGGCATGCTGGGACGATGAGCACAAGGCGCTCAGGGTTTCGCTGCGCGAGCAGGGAATACCACCGCAGTGACCGGGTACGTGGCCACCATGACTGAGGAAATCCGCCCCAAGGCCGAGACGTCCGCCGACGAGGCGCTCGATGTCCAAACCGTCGTCGTGGAGGAACGCGGCCGGTGGGCCGTCGACATCGTCGTCGTCTTCGCCGACGGTGTGGTGCGCAAGCGGATCGACACCCACGCCACCAAAGCTCGCGCCGACATCGCGGCCGACCTGATCCGGCGCGCCGCCAACCGTGACATCGGCGGCGGACCGCCGCACGGATGACATCACCGAGGAGTTGTGTGACAGACGCTGATACGACCGTGCTCGCGGCACGGCCGCAACCGGTGGGTGCCTTCCCGTTGCCGTTGGGCTACATGCTGATTCCGGCATCGCCCGAGACCGAGGATGCGCGCGCGGCCCTGCTGGCCGGCCGGCTGCCGGAGTGGCCCGCCGCCCTGCGCGCCCACGAACTCGCGCTGGCCGGCGACCGCGTTGGCGCACTGGCGCAGTTGACCGGTGATGACCCGATCACACGCTACAACCGCTTCGTCATGGATCCCGGCGGTGCTGATTCAGCCGGGCAGGACCCGGCCGAATTGCGTTCGGCTCTGGGCGAATTCGGTGTTCTCGTCGACGTGGTGCTGTTCGCACTGGGCCGCAGCGAAAACCCGCCCGAGGTCGGCTCGGCCACCGGTGAGATCGCGGCCGTGGTGTTGTCCACCCGGGCCAGCAAGGTGCTCGACGAGGGGGACGTCGCGGGTGCGATCGAACTGCTGGACGCCGCGGCCGACCACGCCGCCACCGTGTCCGCCCCGCTGCGCGGAGTCCTCCTCGGCGCGGCCGGTTCGTTGGCTGCACAGGTCAATCCCGGCGAGGCCGTGAGCCGGTTCGACCAGGCAGTGCGGGCACTGCAGGAAGCCGACGACCTTCGGGTGGCTCGCGCCGAGATCCACCTGAGCCTGGCCGGCCTGCTGCACGAGCAAGCCGTGGAGGTCCCAGGCCTACTGAATCGCGCTGTCCCGCACTATCATTCGGCCCTACAACTGGTCATGCGGGAGGAGGCGCCGCTGTTATGGGCCGCGGCGCACGCCGATCTCGCCACCGCGTACCTGACGATGCCGATGACCGAAGCCTCCAGCCAGCTGCGGCTCGGGGTCGCCGCGCAGTCGCTGCGCTCGGCGCTGAAGGTCTACACCCGCGAGGACTACCCCGACCAGTGGGCCAGTGTGCAGTTGAATCTAGCCAACTCGCTGGTCTACACCCCATCGAGTCATCAGGCCGAGAACCTCATCGAGGCGGTGGAGTTGTACGAGGCGGTGCTGCAGGCCCGCGACCGCGACACCGACCCGCTCGGCCGCGCCCGGGTGCTGGCCAACCAGGGCAACGTGTTGGCCCATCTCGGCGACTTCGACCAGGCCAAGGCCAAACTGTATGACGCCCGCTACCTCTTCGAGGAGCTCGGCGACCACGACTCGGTGCGCACGGTCCGCGGCGTGCTCGACGAGATCTCCCGGCAGCAGGCGCTGAGCCGCACGGAGGACCTCGCGGAATGACCACTACCGAGCCGACTTTCGAAGAACTCGCCAAACGCGTCGATGACGCGGTCGCGGCATTGGACGATCTGGATCCCGCCGCACGGGAAAAGGCCGAGGAACTGCAGGGTGCGATCGAGGCGGTGCACCGCGCAGGCCTGGTGAAGATCGTGCGCGCCTTGCGTGCCGACGAAGGAGCCCGGCCGGTTCTGTTCGAACTCGTCGACGACCCCCTGGTGCACCTGCTGCTGTCCCTGCACGGCATCGTCCGCCCGGATCCGGTGACGCACGCCAACCAGGTTCTGGAACAGGTCCGTCCGCAACTGCACAGCCACGGTGGCGACGTGGCGCTGGTCCGGGTGGAAGACGGAACGGCGTTCGTCCGTCTCGAGGGAGCCTGCAACGGCTGTTCGATGTCGTCGGTCACGCTGCGTAATCTCGTGGAAGACGCTCTGGTACAGGGCGTTCCGGCCGTCACGAGGGTCGAGGTCGTCAAGGATCGGCCTTCCCCGACGCTGATCCCGCTGCAGTCGCTGCGGATCGGCCGCGAGCCGGCCGCCGACGGGTGGGAGCGGCTCGGGTCGGTCTCCGACATGCCCATCGACGATCTGACGGTCGCCACCGTCGGCGGCGTCAGCGTCATCGTCGTCAACCTCGGGCAGCAGCTGTCGGCCTACCGCAATGAGTGCGCGCACGAGGCGCTGCCGCTGGACGAGGCGGTGCTCGACCTGTCCAACGCGACGTTGACCTGCCCGTGGCACGGCTTCTGCTTCGACGCCACGTCTGGGGAGTGTCTGAGCGCTCCCGGCGCCCAGCTGGAGCAGCTGCCGCTGCGGGTCGACGACGGCGATGTGTGGGTGCGCCTCGCCTGATGACGAGCCCCGCATGAGCAAGTACACCGTCCGCCATAACATCAGCGGTGTCGGCACCCGGCCGGATGTGGTTCCCGACGTCGACCTCAGCGGCGGATGGAAACCGCATCTGTGGCTCGGCGCCCCCGCCCCGGGCGGCCTGGCGCTGCCGGCGGCAAAACCCTCGATGGCATGGATGTATTCGCCCCGCGGGGTGTTCATCTCTGACGATTACGTGGTGGTCGCCGACACCGGCAACCACCGGGTGCTCATCTGGCACGGCATCCCGGACCACGACGAGCAACCCGCCGATGTGGTGCTCGGTCAACCTGACGGCGAGACCGAGGGACCGGCCGCCGGTGGCCGCGGCCCCGAACGCGGAATGCACCTTCCCACCGGTGTGCTGGTACACGACGGCCGACTGGTGGTGGCCGACGCGTGGCATCACCGGATTCTGGTGTGGGACAGGGTTCCGACGGTGAGCGACGTGGCGCCCGATGTCGTCATCGGTCAACCGGACGCCGCCTCGGTGGAGGTCAACCGTGGCGGGCATTGCTCTGCGAGCAGTCTGTATTGGCCCTTCGGGATCGCGATGGTCGGCGACGCGTTCTGGGTGGCCGACACCGGAAACCGCCGGGTTCTCGGCTGGCGCAACGGCATTCCCGACGCGGCCCAACCCGCCGACGTGGTTCTGGGACAGCCGGATGCGGAATCGCACGACGAGAACCGCGGCGGCCCCGCGGGTCCGGACAGCTTCCGCTGGGCGCACGACATCGCGGGTTGCGACGATCTGCTGCTGATCGCTGACGCGGGCGATCACCGGGTGCTGGGCTGGTCGCCGCTGCCCGGGGCCGACCGCCCGGCGGATCTCGTTGTCGGCCAACCGGACTTCACCAGCGCCGAGGAATGGCCGTACGGTCCGCACACGAACGACCGGATGCGATTTCCCTATGCGGTGTGCCTGGACGGGACCGGTGACAGCGAACGCGTGGCCGTCGCCGACACCGCCAACAACCGCATCCTGCTGTGGGATGGCATGCCGGACGGGCGGATCGGCCGCGGAGCGGACGGAGCCCATGGCGGCACGCCCTGTCGGGGGGCCGACTATGTACTGGCCCAACCGGATTTCGGGTCCAACGGCGAAAACCGCTGGACCTCGGTCCAGCGCGACACCCTGTGCTGGCCCTACGGGCTGTCACTGCACGGTGATCTGCTGGCCGTTGCCGACTCGGGAAACAACCGCGTCATGCTCTGGTCCCGCACATGAGGCCGCGGATCATCCAGGCCGACGATCAGATCGGCTTCTACTGGGCAACCCCGTCGGGGTCGCCGACCTCGCTGCAGGCCCTGGTGGCCGAACCCGACGAGGACGAACCCGACCGTCTGGTGGCCACCCACCTCGAGGCTCTCGACGACGCGCTCATCATCGCCGCGGATCGATTCGGGGAGATCCTCGGCGGCGGACGCCGACCGGCCGATGCCGACGAACGCGACGGCCTGCTGGAACTGCACCGAACTCTTGACCGGCTGTGCTTCGAATACGCTGCCGCCCTGAAGGAAGCCGGACTGACCGCCGACCTACGCGCCGGCAAGATCATCGGCACGGCCGCACTGTTCTCCATCCGCGCCCGCCAACCACTGGGACTGCTAGGGCCCGCACCGTTCGACGGCGAACTCGACGAACCCACGCTGGGCGTCGTCGGCGGTTTCGGCGAGTACCACCACGTGGACCCGGACAAGCCGTGGAAGGGTGGCCGCTGGGTGGTGAGAACCGAAGCCGGACAGCGCTTCCCGCTCACGCTGTCGATGCTGATGTTCGACAGTTCCGGGACCAACAAGGAGGGCGCCCGCAAGGAACACCGCGATGCCCTGCAGGCCGTAGTGGAGGCTGCGGCCCGTCCCGAGGCCGATCCGATGGCCGTGACGTGTGCGCTGGACTGGCTGCTCTACGACTGGCTGATGGCCCACCGCGACGGCCCGGACAGCGCCGAGATCGTCTTTCCCAAGGGCTACGACGGTGCGGCCGCCCTGGTGGTCGCGGCGGCGGCCGCATCGGTGGCGGCGCGAGCCACCTTCGATCCCGGCCTCGTGCTGACTAGGTGACGTCGGCGTTGGAGCGCGGGAACCCGCCGCCCTGCGGGAAGAGCGGGAAGACGACGTCGTCGTTCTTCTCGGCGTCGCCGGCGGTCCGGTTCACCGTCGCACCCCAGATGTTGCCGTCGGGGGAAACGTCCAGCGGCCACGCGTGACCGTGGGTGTCCTGGCGCACTACTTCCGGGTCGCCGGTCACCGCCCCGGTGGCCTGCGCCAGCCGGACGGCCACCGTCTGCTTGGTGTTGACCAGGTTCACCAGCACGGTGCCGTCGAGCGCGACGCAGCCCGCCACGCCCGGGCGGTTCGGCCAGGTCCACACTGTGGTGGCCTTGCCGTCCGAACCCACCCGCTGAAGACGGTCACCGGCCGGGGTGCGGTCGGTGACGTAGAGCGCCTTGTCGGCCGGGTCCACACACAAGCCGCCACCGGCGCCCATTCCGCTCAGCGCGGTCGTGGGCGGCGCCTGGTTGACGGTGGTGGGCTGCTCGATGCGGATCACCTTGCCGGCCAACGACTTCGGGTCATTGGCCATCTCCGGACTGCCGGCGTCACCGGTCTGGACCACCAGGGTGGTCGGGCTGGTGAAGATCAGCGAGCCGGTGTTGCCGGTCGCCCCCTTGGGGATCCCGGTCAGCAGATCCTTGGGCACGTCGCCGTCGGCGACGCGGACCACCCGGTTGTCGGTGGGCGTGCTGATGTAGGCGTACATCAGCCGGTCCTGGGAGTAGGTGGGCGACATCACGATCGACATCAGGCCGCCGTCGCCGCTGCCGTCGACCGGGATGACGGTCTTCACCTTCGGCTCCGCGCTGACCGACACCTCTTTGACCGCGCCGGTGGTTCGCTCGGCCACGAGGGCGGTCTTGCCGTCCGGGCCCATGATGAGGGAGCTGACGCTCTCCAGGCAGCCCTGCATGACGCCGGGCGCGGGGCAGGCTTTCGGGAAGGGTTTGGGCGGCAGGGGCGGGGGAGGCGGCGGAGTCGACGTCTGCCCCGGCACCATTTCCGGCTCCGTGGTGAACGGCTGGGAGACCGCGTTGTCGAAACGCGCGCACCCCGCACTCAGCACCGTCGCCGCGCACAGCACGGCGGCAGCCGACCTTGCCGGACGCAATCGCATGCCGTCAGGTTACGGACGCGCGGGGCGTGCGCGCCACGACGCCCCGTGACGGCGGCGGCCCTCCGGGGCATATTGGCCACGTCGACGTGCCCGACAAATACAAGGTTTTGCCTCCGGTTGCACATACGCTGGCCGTGTGACGAGCCAGAATCCAGATCCCGGCTGGCAGCGCCCCGAGGACTCTGTGCGGCCGGCGTCGGCCCGGTTGGTCGATCCCGAGGACGATCTGGCGTCGGCCACCTACGGCGGAGACTTCGAGACCACCAGGATCCCGCCACCACCGGGGCCGCCGCCCTCGTCGGCGGCATACGGGCTGCTTCACCAGCCCGAACCGCTGCCCTACGTTGAGCCCGCACACCCGCCCGCCGCCGCGGCACCGCCGGCGGAGATCATCCCGGGTGACCCCGAGGAGCGGGCCCGGGCAGCCGCCCGACGCGGCACCCAGGACCTGGGCCTGCTGGTGCTTCGGGTGGCGTTGGGCGTGGTGTTCATCGCCCACGGGCTGCAGAAGGCGTTCGGATGGTGGGGCGGTTCGGGTCTCGACGGCTTCAAGGAGACCCTCAGCCAGGCCGGCTATCACAACGCCAACCTGCTGACCTACGTCGCCGCGGGCGCACAGATGGCCTCCGGCGTGCTGCTGGTGCTCGGGTTGTTCACGCCGATCGCCGCGGCGGTGGCACTGGCCTTCCTGGTCAACAGCGTGCTGGCCACGTTCAGCGCCCAGCGGGCCGACGGCGGGCTGTTCGTGTTCGGGTCGGCAGCGGAATATCTCCTGGTCTTGACCGCCGTCGCGGCGGCCATCGTGCTCGCTGGGCCGGGTCGCTACGGCTTCGACGGCAGCCGCGGGTGGGCGCGCCGGCCGTTCATCGGTTCATTCCTCGCGCTGGTCCTCGGCATCGGCGGCGGGGTGGCGGCCTGGTTCTTCCTGCACGGGATCAACCCGTTCGCTTAGGGGCTGCGGCGACGATGCGGGCCGGGACGGCCCGAGTAGGAGCCGAGCAATCCCACCTACCGTTGATACGGGTTGGGTACCTGGCCGCCACTGGCGGCCGTCAACTGCGGCAACGTCGCGAAGGTCACAGCCGGTAGCTGCACGTCGGACTTGTCCGGCAGGCACGCCCGGGCCCAGCGCCCACGAGTGAACTTCAGCCCCTCGATCTGCGACCAGGGCAGGGTGCGGCTGCTCAACAGTCGGTAGGCGGTGACGTTGTCGGCATCGGCCTCGGTGCGCAGCCGCGCGATGGCCGCCGACAACAGCACCGGGATCAGCAGCAGCGGTAGCCCCCAGCGCCCGAAGGCGGGCATCAGCAGGATCAGCCAGAGCAGGATGAACGCCGAGGCGATATGGGCCATCGGCGAGAGACGGATCACCGTCGCCGGGCTGCCGGATCCGCGGGGCATGTCAGCATCATTGCACCCGCAGGCAATTTGACGCCTGACCTGTGGCGAGACTAACCTTCGCAGGTATGTCGACCGGTGGAGAACTCGTAGTAGGTCAGCGCGTTGGTGCCGCGCTTTCCCTCCTCCGGGTTTAGCCACACGCACCAGCGCGCAACCCTCGTACAGCCGCCCATGCTGACGGGGGTTTTTTCTTGCCCAAGCACTAGACACGAGGACATCACGTGAGCGCACCCGCCACCCAGGCGCCCGAGGCCGGCCAAACTCCGGAGGCCCAGCCGGCCAATGGTGCCCACAACACCCACATCTCCGGCAACCACCCTGGTCAGCGGGTAGCACCGGTGCAGATGACCGGCGCCGAGGCGGTTGTGCGGTCGCTGGAGGAACTCGGCGTCGATCTGATCTTCGGGATCCCCGGCGGCGCCGTCCTGCCGGTGTACGACCCGCTGTTCGACTCCACCAAGCTGCGCCACGTCCTGGTCCGCCACGAGCAGGGCGCCGGGCACGCGGCCAGCGGCTATGCTCACGCCACCGGCCGCGTCGGCGTCATGATGGCCACCTCCGGCCCCGGCGCGACCAACCTGGTCACCCCGCTGGCCGACGCCCAGATGGACTCCATCCCCGTCGTCGCCATCACCGGCCAGGTGGGCCGCAGCCTGATCGGCACCGACGCCTTCCAGGAGTCCGACATCACCGGCATCACCATGCCGATCACCAAGCACAACATCCTGGTGCGCGACGGCGACGACATCGCCCGATCGATCGCCGAGGCGTTCCACATCGCCGCCACCGGTCGGCCGGGCGCGGTGCTGGTGGACATCCCGAAGGACGTCCTGCAGGGGCAGTGCACGTTCGCCTGGCCGCCGCAGCTGGAACTGCCCGGCTACAAGCCGAACACCAAGCCGCACGGCCGGCAGATCAAGGAAGCCGCCAAGCTGATCGCCGAGGCGCGCAAGCCGGTGCTCTACGTCGGCGGCGGCGTCATCCGCGGCAACGCCACCGAGGAACTCAGGGAACTGGCCGATCTGACCGGCATCCCGGTGGTGACCACCCTCATGGCGCGCGGAGCCTTCCCGGACAGCCACGTCCAGAACCTGCGCATGCCCGGCATGCACGGCACCGTGGCCGCGGTGGCCGCGCTGCAGAAAAGCGACCTGCTGATCGCGCTCGGCGCCCGCTTCGACGACCGGGTGACCGGCAAGCTGTCCACCTTCGCCCCCGAGGCCAAGGTGATCCACGCCGACATCGACCCCGCCGAGATCGGCAAGAACCGCAACGCCGACGTCCCGATCGTGGGCGACATCAAGGCCGTGATCCGCGACCTTATCGCCGCCTTCCGGCGGATGCCGGCCGGCGAGAACCGGATCGGCAACGAGGGCATGGCCGATCCCGACCTGGCCGACTGGTGGTCCTACCTCAACGGTGTGCGGGAGAAGTACCCGCTGAGCTACGGCCCGCAGAGCGACGGCAGCCTGAGCCCGGAGTACGTCATCGAACAGCTCGGCAAGATCGCCGGCCCGGACGCCATCTACGTGGCCGGCGTCGGTCAGCACCAGATGTGGGCCGCGCAGTTCATCTCCTACGAGAAGCCGCGCACATGGCTGAACTCCGGCGGCCTGGGCACCATGGGCTACGCCGTGCCGGCCGCGATGGGCGCCAAGATGGCCTGCCCCGACACCGAGGTGTGGGCCATCGACGGCGACGGCTGCTTCCAGATGACCAACCAGGAGCTCGCAACCTGCGCGGTGGAGGGCGTGCCGATCAAGGTGGCGCTGATCAACAACGGCAACCTCGGCATGGTGCGGCAGTGGCAGACGCTGTTCTACGGCGAGCGCTACTCCAACACCGACCTGGCCACCCACAGCCAGCGCATCCCCGACTTCGTCAAGCTGGCTGAGGCGCTCGGGTGCGTCGGATTGCGTTGCGAGCGTGAAGAAGACGTGGTCGACGTGATCAACCAGGCCCGGGCGATCAACGACCGGCCGGTGGTGATCGACTTCATCGTCGGCGCCGACGCCCAGGTGTGGCCGATGGTCGCCGCGGGCACCGGCAACGACGAGATCATGGCGGCCCGCAACATCCGGCCGCTGTTCGACGAGGACAACTCCGAGGGGCGTGCCTGATGCCTGCTTCCACTTCTGGTCCTTCCCGGACGGTGACGCACACCCTGTCGGTGCTCGTCGAGGACAAGCCCGGCGTGCTCGCACGCGTCGCGGCGCTGTTCTCCCGGCGCGGCTTCAACATCCAGTCACTGGCCGTGGGCCCCACCGACATCAAGGACATGTCCCGGATGACGATCGTCGTCACCGCCGAGGAGACCCCGCTCGAACAGATCACCAAGCAGCTCAACAAGCTGATCAACGTGATCAAGATCGTCGAGCAGGACGACGACAACATGGTCGCCCGCCAGCTCGCGCTGATCAAGGTGCGCACCGACGCCTCGACCCGCAGCCAGGTGATCGAGGCGGTGAACCTGTTCCGCGCCAAGGTGATCGACGTCGCCAACGAATCGCTGACCATTGAGGCCACCGGCACCGAGGAGAAGCTCGAAGCCCTGCTGCGGGTGCTCGAGCCCTACGGGATCCGCGAGTCGGTGCAGTCCGGTGTGGTGGCACTGGGGCGCGGCCCGCGCGGTATGACGAACTCCAAGTAGCAAGACCCAGAGAAGACGAGACAGAAGGAAATTCACAAAGTGGCAATCGAGATGTTCTACGACGACGACGCCGACCTGTCGATCATCCAGGGCCGCAAGGTCGGTGTGATCGGCTACGGCAGCCAGGGCCACGCGCACTCGCTGAGCCTGCGCGACTCCGGCGTCCAGGTGAAGGTGGGCCTCAAGGAGGGCTCGAAGTCGCGCGCCAAGGTCGAAGAGCAGGGTCTGCAGGTCGACACCCCGGCCGAGGTCGCCAAGTGGGCCGACGTGATCATGTTGCTGGCCCCCGACACCGCGCAGGCCGAGATCTTCAAGAACGACATCGAGCCCAATCTCAAGCCCGGCGACGCGCTGTTCTTCGGCCACGGCCTGAACATCCACTTCGGCCTGATCAAGCCGCCCGCTGACGTCACCATCGGCATGGTCGCCCCCAAGGGCCCCGGCCACCTGGTGCGCCGGCAGTTCGTCGACGGCAAGGGCGTGCCGTGCCTGGTAGCCATCGAGCAGGACCCGACCGGCAACGGCCTGGACCTGGCGCTGTCCTATGCCAAGGGCATCGGCGGCACCCGCGCCGGCGTCATCAAGACCACCTTCAAGGACGAGACTGAGACCGACCTCTTCGGTGAGCAGGCCGTATTGTGCGGTGGCACTGAGGAATTGGTGAAGACCGGCTTCGAGGTCATGGTCGAGGCCGGCTACGCGCCCGAACTGGCCTACTTCGAGGTGCTTCACGAGCTCAAGCTGATCGTCGACCTGATGTACGAGGGCGGCATCGCCCGGATGAACTACTCGGTGTCCGACACCGCGGAGTTCGGCGGCTACCTGTCCGGCCCGCGCGTCATCGACGCCGACACCAAGAAGCGCATGGAGCAGATCCTCGCCGAGATCCAGGACGGCACCTTCGTCAAGCGCCTGGTGGCCAACGTCGAGGGCGGCAACAAGGAACTCGAGGGCCTGCGCAAGAAGAACGCCGAGCACCCGATCGAGGTCACCGGCGCCAAGCTGCGCAAGCTGATGAGCTGGGTCGACCGGCCCATCACCGAGACGGCGTAGCGGCCGGCCGGGGTCTGCCCGGCCGCGCCGAGATTGAAGCCACGCAGGGAATGTTCGAGAGGACCCCTGCGTGGCTTCATTTTCGGCGGGCGGATTTTTGTGACGGTTGGCCGTCATCGGCCGCGCCCGCATCCGACCCTGCTCTATGGTTCTGCGCACAGTTGTGTCGTCGATCACGTGTGGAGCAGCCGTGTCCGTTGCCGATGTCGTCAAGTCCGACCAGGGCCCCCGTTCGGGACACGCGCGTTATGTCGGTCGGGTGGGGGCCTTGGCCGTCGCGCTGGGCATCGGGGCCGCGGTGGCATCGTTACCTGCCGTCGCGCACGCCGATACGGACCGGTCGGCGGGCCCGTCGGAGGCGGGCTCGGGCGGCTCCTCGGCGGCCGAGACGCGCGGAATCCACGCTGGGCCGCGTCGACCGAGGGGAAGCGTGGCTGCGGCCGCACAACGGCCCGATCCCAAGCCCGTCACGCGGGCCTCGGATGGGACGCCGCAACGACCGGCCGCAGTCGCCAAAGCGGGTCAAACGGTTTCGGCCGCAGCGCCATTGGCGGCGAATCGCGCTGCTGCGCTCCCAGTAGTCGCACCCCCGGCGGCGGCCGATGAGGTGGCCTCGGCGGCGGCCCCGGTGCCATTGGCGGCCGCAACGGCGCCCACCCCAGTGCAGAACGTCATCGGCATCTTCATCGGGAACGGCACCGCGGCGCATCCCAACGCGGGCCTGCTCATCGGTAATGGCTACAGCTGGACCGCCCAGACCTGCAACCAGGGCAAGCCTTGCAACGGTGGTCGTGCCGGACTGCTGTTCGGCAACGGCGGCAACGGGTTTGGCGGAGGCAACGGCGGCTCGGCCGGGCTGGTGGGCAATGGCGGCGCCGGGGGTGCGGGCGTCGGCGGCTCGTCGGGCGGCAACGGAGGGCGGGCGGGCCTGCTCTGGGGGAACGGTGGCGTCGGTGGCGCTGGTTCATCGTCGCCGTCGGGCGCGGGTGGCGACGGCGGCCGCGGGGGCAGCGCCGGATTCCTCTCGTTGCACGGCGATGGTGGTGCGGGTGGTGCCGGTGCTTCGGGAACGATTCGCGGCGGGAACGGAGGCGACGGCGGATCAGCCGCGATGTTCTCGGGCGCCGGCGGCATGGGGGGTTCGGGCGGATCAAGCAGTGGGGCCTACCAGGGCGCCGAGAAGCCGGGCCTCGGCGGGATCGCAGGCGCCGGCGGTGCCGGCGGTGCCGGCGGCCTTCTCGCCATCAGGGGCTTCGGCGGTGCTGGCGGTGCGGGCGGAACGTCCTCGGGCCAAGGGGGAATCGGGGGTGACGGCGGAAGCGGCGGCACCGCGGGGCTCC
>WBZO01000322.1_pt1 | contig 111053 bp, 100 predicted proteins | sample 5204261 | NCBI WGS metagenome assembly WBZO01 (sample SAMN12412400, study PRJNA552823) | activated sludge metagenome | isolation source: activated sludge from anammox sidestream of wastewater treatment plant... | place: USA: North Carolina | collected 2017-09 | reverse complement strand
GCTCACGTCTTTTGGCCAAGAAGGTTGTGGAAAAGTGGAAAGGTGAAGATTTTTCCACTTTTCCACAACCTCTACTACTACGGCTACGATAGGTTCTTTTCGATCTCCGCCGGTGTTTTCGGTGGATTGATCCAAACTGCATCCGGCAATGGTTGAGGTCTGGGTAGTCCTTTAACAAATCGTTCCGGGTGTTGCTGGTAAGCTGCTTGCAGTACCTGCTGGCGCTGCTGGATTACTGCCTGAGCCCGGCCAGCAGCGCCTCGCCCAGCGGGCGTCCGTTGTTCGCCTGCAGCAGTCCGCGCAGCGCCCAGCCCTGCGGCACCAGCAGCGCCACCGTGCCGCTCAGTTGCGCGGCGGAGGGCGAATTGAGCGCAAAGACGCTGATCATGCCCAACATCCCGGTGATGGTCAGCAGCCCGCCGAAGATCAGCCCGGACTTACGCGTGTCGCGTTGCAGCGAGTTGATAAAGATGCCAAACGAGGACGCCAGACATACCGTGCCGATCAGCGCCACGACCGTGGCGGGCGAGCCGCCCCAATCGATGCCGAAGATTAGCCGCGCCGCCAGCGTCAGCACGCCGATCTGCACCAGCACCGTGAGAAACACCGCCAGCAGCTTGCCGCTCAGGATGGTGGACTGCGGGGTAGGGGTGGTGAACAGGCGCTGCAGGGTGCGGTGCTCCTCTTCGAGCAGGATGCTTTGCCCCATCGACGCGCCCGTGTAGAAAGCGTAGAAGACCATCATCCCCGCCATAATCGGCGCGGTGATTTGCAACAGCGGGTTTTTCTTTTCCGCGCGCTCCGCCTCGCCGGGCGTGTGCACGTAGAGCAGCTCCTGGGCGAGGTCTTTGGACTGCGACGCCGAACGGTCTAAAAAGCCCTGCACCAGCGCGCCGACCTGCTGCTCGGTGAGCGCCCCCGGTTGGTCGAGCGCCACGTCCACCGCGATCTTGACCCCCGCCAGCCCGTCCATAAACTGGTTCGTGATCGATTCGACCACGCCAGGTCCGATCGTCAGCGTGGGGTCCTGATAGAACAGGATGGCGGTGCGGCTGTCGGGATCGTTGAACCGGCGCGAAAAGTCCTCGGGGATGATCAGCGCCACCTGCGCCTGGCGCTCGTCCACCATGCGCCGGGCGGTCTGCGCGTCGCCGACCAGCCGCACGTCCAGCAATTCGTGCAGGTCTTCGCTTTGCAGCACCTCCACCACCAGCCCGCTCAGCGTTTTGGCGCGCACACCGCCCGGGACGTTGCGCGAGCCGGCGGGCAGGGTTGGGGCGTTGCGGTCCAGGTTGGCGATGACCACGCGGGTGCGCGGCAGGTTGAAATCGCCTTCGGCAGCCAGGTTGCCGAACATCAGGTAGAACATGCCGGTCACCATCAGCGGCAGACCGAACATGAACGCCAGCACCATGGCGCTGCGCAGCGCGCTCAGCAGGTCTTTCAGGGCAATGTCAACGGCTTTCACGGGTCCCCGCGCCGCTCAATCGCGCAAGGCGCGCCCGGTCAGGTGCAGGAACACCGTCTCCAGGTCGGGCGTTTGCATCTGCACCCCGCTGATGCGCACCCCCAGCCGCGCCAGATTATCGAAAACCGCTGGCAGCGCCTGGCGGCTGTCCTGCACCAGCAGCGTCACTCCCCCGTCCTGCGCTTCAGCCTGCTGCACGCCCTCCACCGAGCGGCAGGCGCTCAAAATGCGTTCGGTCTCCGCCCCCAGCGTCAGCTCCCCCACGGTGAGCGTCAGCCGGTCGAGCTCGCCCACCAGGTGCACCAGCTCCGCGTGCGTGCCGCACGCCATTAGCTCGCCGTGATCCATGATGGCGATCCGGTCGGAGATTTCCTGCGCTTCTTCCATGTAGTGGGTGGTGTACAGCACAGTCATGCCGGACTGTTTGAGCTCGATCACGTTGTCGAGGATGCGCCGCCGCGACTGCGGGTCGATCCCCACGGTCGGCTCGTCCATGTAGATCACCTGCGGGCGGTGGAGCAGCGCCACCGCGATGTTGACGCGCCGTTTCATCCCCCCGGAATACTTCTCGATGCGCTCGTTGGCGCGGTCTTCGAGTTCGATCAGCGCGAGCAGTTCGCCCACGCGCTGGCGCAGCGCCGCGCCGCGCAGCCCGTACATCTTGCCCCAAAAGGTCAGGTTTTCGCGCGCGGTCAGGTCCTCGTACAGGGCGATCTCCTGCGGGACGACGCCCAGCAAGGCTTTGACCCCCTGCGGATCGCTGCGGATCGAATGTCCCATCACCGCCGCGTCGCCGGCGTCGGGGCGCATCAGGCAGGACAGCATCGCGAGCGTGGTGGTCTTGCCCGCCCCGTTGGGTCCGAGCAGGCTGAAGATTTCGCCCGGCTGCACGGCAAAGCTCAGATCGCGCACCGCCTGCAGCTCGCCAAAGGACTTGCTCAGACCGCTGACTTCGATCGCGGACATGAGGGAGATTATACTGGATTCCGGGCGCGGCGGGCGATCAACCCGCGCGCCGCGCGGGTCACTGCGCGAGCGGCTGTTCGAGCGCGCGCTGCGCTTCCTCCATCTGCACCCGCACCGCCTCGGGGGCGGCGCCGCCGTACACGTTGCGCCGCTCGACGCTGCGCTGCGGGTCGAACGCCGCGTACAGGTCGTCCTCGAACAACGGGTTGGCTTCCCGGAAGGCTTCCAGCGGCAGCTCGTTGACCGGTCTACCTTCCATGAGCGCCCGGCGCGCCAGCCCGGCGACCTCGGCGTGCGCCTGACGAAACGGCACGCCCTTCGCCACCAGGTAATCCGCCAGGTCGGTCGCCATCATGCCCGGTTCGATGGCGCCCGCCAGCCGTTCGGGGCGCACAGCCAGGGTTTCGAGCGCCCCCGCCAGCGCCGGCAGCAGCCCGTTCAAAATGTCGTAGGCGCGGAAGACCGCCTCCTTGTCCTCCTGCAAGTCTTTGTCGTACGCCGAGGGCAGCCCTTTGAGGGTGACCAGCAGCCCGGTCAGCAGCCCGATCAGCGTGCCAGCCCGGCCGCGCGCCAACTCGAAGATGTCGGGGTTCTTTTTCTGCGGCATCAGGCTGGAGCCGGTGGCGTAGGCGTCGTCCAGTTCGAAGAAGCCGAACTCCTGGCTCGTGAAGAGCGCCATCGCCTCCGCCAGGCGGCTCAGATGCACGCCGGTCAGCGCGGCGGCGTAGAGGAAACCGGTCGCAAAATCGCGGTCGGATACCGCGTCGATGCTGTTGGGGATGATCTCGGCAAACCCCAGCTCGTCTTTGAGCAGCTCGCGGTCGACCGGGAACGGCGCGCCCGCCAGTCCCCCCGCCCCGAGCGGCAGCGCAGCAGTGCGCCGCGCCACCTGCGCCAGCCGCGCGCGGTCGCGCTGCAAGGACCAGAAGTGCGCCAGCCACCAGTGCGAAAGCAGCACCGGCTGGGCGCGCTGCAGGTGAGTGTAGCCGGGCATGATCAGCCCGAAATCCGCCTCCGCGCGGGTCAGCAGCGCGCGTTGCAGCCGTTTGACTTTTTCCAGCAGGGGCAGGGCGTTTTGCATGAGCCACAAGCGGAAGTCGGTGGCGACCTGGTCGTTGCGGCTGCGCCCGGTGTGCAGCTTGCCGCCGGTTGAGCCGATGCGCTCGATCAGGCGGCGCTCGACTGCGGTGTGGATGTCCTCGTCGCCGGGTCTGAACTCGAACTCGCCGGCGGTAAACTCCGCCGCGATTTCTTTAAGCCCGCGCGTGATCAGGTCGCCTTCGTGTTGGGTCAGCGCGCCGGCTTTGACCAGCGCGGCTGCCCAAGCCAGGCTGCCGCGCACGTCTTGCAGCGCCATGCGCTGGTCGATTGGCAGCGAGGCGTTGACCTCCCAGGCTGTGGGGTCGGTATGACCCTCGAAACGACCGCTCCAGAGTGGCATAATTCTCCTCCTGCGCAGCCGGCGCAGCCGCGGTGAAAACTCGCTGCGCCCGGCGTTGATGATGTTGCGCTGTATTTTAGCGCATCCTGGGGTTTACGGGCAACCGGTTCGCGGGCGGGAGGGGCTAGAAGAAGCGTGAAAAGACCGCCCGCGCATAGCCCCCCGAAAACTCGGGGGTATTTCTGATGTGAGACTATCAACTTGGTTTGGTATACTAGCAATAGCGAATACCGGTTGAATTATCAGGAAGTAAGCCATGGAATACATGAATCAAATTATTCAGGGCGATTGCGAACTCGTTTTACAGCAAATCCCCGATGCTTCGGTTGACTTAATCTTCACTTCCCCGCCCTATGCGGATCAAAGAAAAAGCACCTACGGCGGCGTTAAAGCCGACGATTATGTGAAATGGTTCTTGCCCAAAACAGAACAGTTTTTGCGGGTTCTCAAACCCACCGGAACGTTTATTCTCAACATCAAAGAGCGGGTTGTGAACGGCGAGCGGCACACCTATGTGATCGACCTGATCCTAAAAATGCGCGAGCAAGGCTGGCTGTGGACGGAAGAATTCATCTGGCACAAAAAGAACTCTTATCCGGGCAAATGGCCCAACCGCTTTAGGGATTCCTGGGAACGGCTGCTCCAATTCAATAAACAAAAAAAATTCAATATGTATCAGGAAGCGGTAATGGTGCCGGTAGGCGATTGGGCGCAGGACCGCCTGGCAAATCTCAGCGAAACGGATAAGACCCGCGATGTATCCAAAGTCGGCAGCGGGTTTGGAAAGAACATCTCGAACTGGCTCAATCGAGAAATGGTCTATCCCGATAACGTCATTCACATGGCAACCGAATGCGGCAACCGCAATCACAGCGCCGCGTTTCCAACCGACCTGCCATCGTGGTTTATCAATTTGTTCACCCAATGGGGCGACGTTGTGCTCGACCCATTTATCGGTTCCGGGACAACCGCGGCGGCAGCCATCGCACTGGGACGCAAATTTGTGGGCATCGACATCAGCAGCGAGTATTGCCAGCTAGCGCGCGAAAGAATATCGGGCATCCAGATACAGCTATTATCTCCACGATCATCGCAAGGGGCGCAAGACCAGCATGGAAACTCTCGACCTGAATGATGTGCAGGACTACGTCAACGAAAATATCGTTGACTTCCATCAACGCCGGATAAAATCGCTCAATGAGCTCACGCTGGCGAAACTCCTCAAAAAGAACCCGTATTTGTTCCGGGCAAAGAACATCACCACCGCCGGGCAGCTCATCGAAGGTTTACTGGATGCGTTTTTATCCTCTTCGGAAGAGAAGCTGTTTGGCGATTTCCTGGAAGGACTGGCGATTTTTGTTGCGAGTAAAACCTGCGGCGGACACAAATCGGCGGCTACCGGCGTCGATTTGGAGTTTTTCAACGCCGGCGTGCATTATGTGGTCTCGATAAAATCCGGTCCGAATTGGGGGAACAGTTCCCAACACACCAAGTTGCAGCAGGATTTGCAAAAAGCCGTGGCGACCATCAAACAGGCGCGCTCGAAGACGCCAGTCCAGGCGGTTTTGGGGTTATGTTATGGGAAAACCAAAACCAGTTATGTGAGAGGCTATCTCAAAATCGCCGGGCAGAATTTCTGGTACTTGATCAGCGAAAACCAGAATTTGTACACCGACATCATCGAACCCATCGGGTATCGCGCCAAGCAAAATAACGACGCGTTTGCTGCGGAGAAAGCCGCGGTTGCCAATCAATTCACCAAGAAATTTATCGACGGTTATTGCGATGCGCGGGGGGCGATTGATTGGGTGAAACTGGTCGAGTGGAACAGCGGCAACTTCGATCGGGATGAATTGAACTTCAGTTGATGGACCGCCACGGAGGCGCGGCTTATGCCTAAATCACCCGAATATCTACCGTTCATAAACCCGGCTACCGGAGAGACGTTTGGTCAGGCGGCGATGGACACGCCCGAAACAGTGCAGGCGGCGCTGGAGGAATTGCGCCGCGCCTTTCCCGCCTGGAGCGCCAAACCGGTGCGCGAGCGCGTCGCCGTGCTGCGCAAATTCCAGAAGCTGCTGATCGACAACATCGATGAAATCACCGCGGTGATCAACCAGGACTGCGGCAAAACCCGCCAGGACGCGCTGATCGAGGTGTTTATCACCGTCGATCTGCTCGACGCCTATCTGCGCCACGCGCCGCGCTGGCTGAGACCCCGGCGGGCGCCCAGCGGGCTGTACCTGTTCAAGCGCTGCTACGTCGAGCCGCGGCCCTTCGGGGTCGTAGCGGTGATCTCGCCCTGGAATTATCCCTTCGTGCTGTCGCTGCCGCCGGTGATCGGGGCGCTGCTGGCGGGCAACACCGTGGCGCTCAAACCGTCCGAAGCGACCGGGGCGACCGGCGTATTAATCGAAGCGTTGTTCCGGCGCTCCCCCGAGCTGGCGCCGTACGTGCGGGTGCTGCACGGCGACGGGCGGGTCGGCGCCGCGCTGACGCAGGGCAAGCCCGACTACATCTTCCTGACCGGCTCCACCGCGACGGGGCGCAAGGTGGGGCTGTCAGCCGCCGAAACGCTCACGCCCTACGCCTGCGAACTGGGCGGGAAGGACGCGATGATCGTGCTGGAAGACGCCGATCTGCCCGCCGCGGCGCGCTGGGGCGTGTGGGGCGCAGTGTTCAACGCCGGGCAATCCTGTCATTCGGTGGAACGCGTCTACGTGCACGCCCGCGCCTACGACCGGTTCCTGCAACTGGCGATTGCCGAGGCGGAACAGGTCCAGTTCGGGTATTCCCGGGCGGCGGTCAACTCGCTCGACATGGGTCCGATCACCACGCCGAACCAGCTCGAGATCATCGAGCGCCACGTGGCAGACGCGCTGACGCGCGGGGCGCGGGCGCTGACCGGCGGGCAGGCGCAAGGCAGCTTTTTCCCGCCGACGCTGCTGGCGGACGTGGATCACACGATGCTGGTGATGCGCGAGGAGACGTTCGGTCCGCTGATGCCGATCATGAAGGTGGCGGACGAAGCGGAGGCGGTCGCCCGCGCCAACGACAGCGAGTACGGCTTGGGGGCGTCGATCTGGAGCCGCGACCTGCGGCGCGCGTTCGACGTAGCGCGGCGGGTGAACGCCTCTTCGGTGATCATCAACGATACCATAGCCCAGTTCGGGGTGCCGATGCTGCCCTTTGGCGGGATCAAGAATTCGGGCTACGGGCGGACGCACGGCAAGGAAGGAGTGCTGCACTTCACGCGCCCGTTTGCGTATGTGGCGGGTCATCCGCCTTTTAAATACGATCCGATCACGATCATGCGCGTCCCGGGCAATTATCACTTTGGAAAAGCGGCGCTCCAGTTGGCGCGCGGCGCGGCGCTGGAACAACGGCTGGAGCCGGTGCGCCAGGGCATCCAGCTTGCCAGGGAGCAGGCGGCGGACGGCGACCGCAAAAAGCTGGGGCTGGGGTTGTTGGGGCTGGCGGGGCTGGCGCTGGGCGCGCTGGCGCTCAAGAAGAAGGGTTAAACAGCCGCGGGTATTTACCCAACGCCCATGAGCGCGTTGGGGTTTGAAAAAGACTTCCGAGTTCACGGAGAACCCGGAAGTCCTGGCTTAAACTCTCTGAAATTTACGGGGGAATTCCCGGGCGCGCCGGTCAATCGCGCTTGAAGCGGGAGTAGTCGGGTTGGGGCATTTCCAGCCCCGAAACCGGCAGCCCGTTCAGGGCGCGCACTTTCAACGGCAGCCCGTACAACCGGATGAACCCGCGCGCGTCCACCTGGTCGTACACATCCTCCTGACCAAAGGTCGCGAAATCCTCGCGGTACAGGCTGAATTTGCTCTGGCGTCCGGCGACGATCAGGTTGCCCTTGTACAGCTTGAGCTTCACCGTCCCGCTGACCGGTCCCTGGGTGTCGTCCACAAACGCCGCCAGCGCCTCGCGCAGCGGCGAAAACCACATGCCGTTGTAAACCAGCTCGGCGTATTTGAGCGCCACCTGGTCTTTGTAGGCGATGGTTTCCTTGTCCAGCGTGAGCGACTCCAGTTCGCGGTGCGCCGCCAGCAAAATCGTCCCGCCGGGCGTCTCGTACACGCCGCGCGACTTCATCCCCACCAGCCGCCCCTCCACCAGATCCACGCGCCCGATGGCGTGCCGCCCGCCCAGCAGGTTGAGCTGCGTGATCAGCTCCGCCGGCGAGAGTTCGACCCCGTTCAGCGCCAGCGGCTCCCCCGATTCGAACGTCAATTCGATCTCCTCCGGGGTGTCCGGCGCAGCCTGCGGCGAGACGGTGAGCGTGTACATCGCCTCCTCCGGTTCCTGCCAGGGGTCTTCGAGCAGACCGCCCTCGTGCGAGATGTGCCACAGGTTGCGGTCGCGGCTGTAGATCGATTTGAGCGTGGCGTTGACCGGCACGTTGTGCGCCTGGGCGTAGGCGATGGCGTCTTCGCGCGAGCGGATGTCCCACTCGCGCCAGGGCGCCACGATCTTCAGGCGCGGGTCGAGCGCCATCACCGTCAACTCGAAGCGCACCTGGTCGTTGCCCTTGCCGGTTGCGCCGTGGGCGATAGCGTCGGCGCCCACCTGGTGGGCGGTCTGCACCATGTATTTGGCGATCAGCGGGCGCGCCATCGAGGTGCCGAGCAGGTATTTGCGCTCGTACACCGCGCCGGCTTTGAGTGTGGGGAAGATGAAGTCGCGGGCGAACTCCTCGCGCAGATCCAGCAGCGCCAACTGGCTTGCGCCGCTGGCACGCGCCTTTTGCTCCAAGCCATCCAGTTCCTCGGCTTGACCCACGTCGGCGGTGAAACACACCACTTCGCAGCCATAATGCTCTACCAGCCAGGGCACGATCACCGAGGTGTCCAAGCCGCCGGAGTACGCCAGCACAACTTTCTTGATCGGTGGGGTTGGGTCAGACATGGCAAATTTCCCTTTCGACAATTCGAATCGGTTGGAATAAAAACAGCCCTCCGGGAGGAGGGCTGCATTTTTAACTCGTGATATCCGACTAATGGATGCGCAAACGCCCGACCTTCCGGGGGGTGGAAAGCAGGCTGCGACGAGAGCGGGGCTGGGCGTTCATTTTGAGCATATTGGGGGCGAGTCTATCACCGCGCCGAACGGCTGTCAAGCGGCTATTTGGGCGGAGAGTCTATCACAGCGGATCTTCGCTGCGCAATTTGAGCTGACCGTGCTGGCGCAGTTCCTGCCGCCGGGCGCGGATGCGCTCTACGTCGATCGGGTACGCGCCGTAGGCGTGTACGGTCTGGTACATGTGCACCGCGTTCTCCACCGGCACGGCGTCGTGCACTTCGCTCGACGAGCCGATGAAGATCCCGCCCTGCGGACCGATCTTCTCGATCAGTTCCAGCGTCTCGTCCTCCACGTCGCCCAGCGTGCCGTGCGGCAGCGTGTGAATGCAGCACACGTTGCCAAACAGCAGTTTGTTCGGGAACTCGCGGCGGATCTCGAAGATGTCGTTGCAGCCGTTGCGCTCGATTGGGTTCAGCGCGTCCGCCCCTAGCTCGTCGAAGATCAGCGGCAGGAACGAGCCGTAGCGCCCGTCGGTGTGGTACAGGAACTTCATCCCCCGGTCTTTGACCGGGTCAGAAATCCACCTCCAGCGCGGCAGCCCCTGTTCGCGCACGAATTTCGGGTTGAAAATCGGTCCCGTAGAGCCGGAGATGTCCTCGCCCATGAACAGCAGCGGCACTTCGCTCACCTCAGCGTACGCCCGAGCAATGTGCGCCGAGAACATCCCGGTGCAGTCCAGGATGTGCGCCAGCAGCTCCGGCGCTTCATAGATCGCCAGGGCGAACAGCTCCATGTCCATGTAGGTGTAGGCATCGGTGAGCGGACCTTCCACCGCGCCGATGAACACAATATCGTGTTCTCCCAATGCGCCTTGAATCTGGCGGATCAGCGGCTGGTACCAGTCGCGCACCTCTTCGTACACCGGAAGCTGAGGCATCTTCTTTTCCAACTCGCGCAGCGTCTTGAAGGGGCGCTTCGAGATCCAGGCGGTATCGCCCGCCTGGCTGATCCCCCACTCGCCCGGGTCCACGCCGAAAAAGCGGATCCAGTTGACGATCTTGCCGCCCATCCAATGGTTGATCGGGTCGTAAATCGAGCGGGTGATGTCTACGCCGATGCGCTTCCACGCCAGCGCGTTGACCTTGATCAGTTCATCGAAGGAGTAGCTGCGCGAGAAATCGTAGTTGCCATGGCGCGTCAGAATCTGCTGGTTGTCCAGATAATCGTAAGTCTGGATGCGGTCAACCGCCTCCCAATCCAGGCTTTTCTTGAACCGTTCCAGGTTGTTCAACTTTAGCTCTCGCTTTCTAGTGGCTGCGGGTTCCCATCGACGCCCAGCCGCACGGTCAGCGTCCAGGTGTGCGTCCCGCCCGGGGCGACGGTTTGCACCTCGCCCTTGCCGAACGCCAGCGCCAGGTCGTCGTACCAGGCGGTCATCGGTTCGGGCGCGGCGACCGTCTGCTCGTTGATCGCCCCCTCGTCCACCCACAGCCCCAGGTAGGGCAGTTCATACGGGTCCCACTCGAAGCGCACCCATTCGCCGCTCGCCTGGCGCAGCACCGCCGCCCAGGACGGTTTTGCCGCGGGCAGGGCGAACAACTTGCGCCCGCGCTCGAGCGTTGGCGGACCGGTCAGGTCCAGCCGCACCGCGCCGCCGTCCACGCCTACGGCGTCGGGCCAGGTGAAGCGCGTCTCGGGCGGTCCCCAGCCCCACTCCGCGGCGATGGTGTTGATCACCTCGCGCACCTGCGCTGGAAAGACCACCTGCCCCGCCGCCCCGCACAAGAATTGCGGGTGCGCCGCCCACAGATAGGGCAGCGGCTGGTCTTCGAGATTTTCCAGCCGGTAGCGCAGCCGCAGCGCCGCGGGCGCCGGCAAATCGAGCGTGCGGCGCAGCCGGTAACGCAGGGCGCGCCCGGTCAGTTCCAGCGTCAGCGACGCCGCGCCCGCCTCGATCACCTGCCACGGCAGCGTCCAGGCTTCGCCGTGATCGGGCAGTTCGGTTCCGCGGCGCGCGCCCGCGCCGGGGTATTTGCAGGCGACAATCGTCGGGAACATCTCGTCCCAACCCGCCATGTCCTGGTCGGTCCAGACCCCGCCGTAAGCCACGCGCCCCACCGTCCGCCCCGCAGCGGGACCGATCAGCCACTCGCCCCCGCTGCGGCGATCCAGCAGCGAGACGATCTTCGCCCCCAGTTCGGGGACGGTCGTCACGCTCAACTCGGGAGCGCTCAACTGCCAGGCGGCGAACCCGCGCCACTCGGTTTTGATCAGCGCGTTGTCCATAAATGTTACTCGCTGTGCGGCGTGCGCCTCGATTAGCCCTCGGAGGCGATGCGGGTGCGCGCCCGCTCGGCGCGCGCCTGACGCCACTGCGAGACTGCCACCGCCGCGATCAGCAGCATGCCCAGCGCCACACGTTGGACGAAGGTGTTGAACCCGAGCAGGTTCATCCCGTTGTTCAGCACCCCCACCATAATCACCGCCAGGAAAGTGCCCAGGATCGTGCCTTTGCCGCCGGTGGTCGCCGCGCCGCCCAGGAACACCGCGGTGATCGCTTGCAGCTCCAGCCCGACCCCGTTGACCGGGTTGCCCGAAGTCGTGCGGGCGGTCAGCAGCACGCCAGCCAGTCCGGCGATCCCGCCCGAAAGCATGTACATCAGCACGCGCACGCGCGACAGGTTGATGCCCGCCAGCCGGGCGGCGGTGTAGTTGCCGCCGATGGCGTAGATGGCGCGCCCAAAATCGGTGTAGGTCATCAGAATGTGAACCAGAATCGCCACGATCACCAAAATCACGGTCAGAATTGGCACCCCGGTCCAATTCGAGCCGCCCAGCGGCGGGATCGGGGCGTTGGTGAGGAAGCGCCCCTGCGCCAGCCAGGTGAACTGGGGCTGGGTCAGCACACCCACCGGTTTGCCCTCCGGCGCGAGCAGGAACGCCACCCCGGCAAACGCCGCCAGCGTGCCCAGCGTGGCGATAATCGGGTTGACCCGCAGCGTCGTAACGATGAACCCGTTGATCGAGCCAACGATCACGCCGGCAAGGATGCCCGCCAGCACCGCGATAAACACGCTGCCGGTCGGCAGGAACGGCAGAAAATCGGCGACACCCACGCCCACCAACACCGAGGCTGCCACCACCGACCCGACCGAGGCGATCGAACCGACCGAGATGTCGAGCGCCCCGGCGATGATCACCACCGTTTGACCGATCGCCAGCAGCCCCACCACCACGATCGCCTGCGCCAGGCTGTTCATGATGTTCTGCCACGAGAAGAACTTATTGCCGCCTTGCATGCCAAACCAGCGGCTCACTACCGTCACCAGCAGGATCAACACGATCAGCGCGAAAAGCAGAGACAGGTTATCCGCGCCGATGGTCTTGACTACTCTTTGCAGCGCCCCGTCCTTTTTGGGGGTCGAAACGCTCTGGGTTGTCGAAATTTCACTCATGATGGGCTGCCCTCCAGGGTCGGCGCCGCGGTCCCCGCCGCGGCCGGTGAAGTTTTCTCGGTCATTGCCAATTCGAGCACCGCTTCTTCGGTTGCGCTCGCCCCGGAAAGCTCTCCGGTGATGCGACCGTTCTGCATGACATAAATCCGATCCGCCAGTCCGAGCAATTCGGGCAGTTCGGAGCTGATAAACATGATCGCCAGCCCTTCGTTGGCGAGTTGATCCACCAGGCGGTAAATCTCGGCTTTTGCGCCCACGTCGATGCCGCGGGTCGGTTCGTCCAGGATCAGCAGCTTGGGTTTCGCCGCCAGCCAGCGCGCCAGCACGACCTTTTGCTGGTTGCCGCCGGAGAGTTTGCCGACTTCCTGTTCCAGCGAGGGCGTGCGCACGCGCAGCCGCTCGACAAACTCGGAAACGATCGAGCGTTCCAGCCGCCGGCGCACAAAGTGCAGCCGGCTCAGACGCTTGAGGATTGCCAGCGAGGCGTTCTCAAGCACGCTGCGGATCAGCACCAGCCCTTCGCGCTTGCGGTCCTCGGGCGCAAACCCGATCCCGCGGGCGATGGCGTCGTCGGGGCGGTGGATGTTGACGTTCTGCCCCTCCAGGAAGATGCGCCCGCCGTTTTTCGGGTACTCGCCAAAGATCACTTTTGCCAGCTCGGTGCGCCCGGCGCCCACCAGCCCGGCAAACCCCACCACCTCGCCGGCGTTGATGTAAAAGCTCACGTTTTCGTGCCAGTTGCTGTACAGCCCCTCCACGCGCAGCACCTCGCGCTCGACGCCCGCGCGGTTGCGCTGAAAAACGTCCGAAAGCTCGCGCCCGACCATCAGCCGCACGATCTCGGATTCGTTCAACTCCGCCGCGGGTTTCACCGCGATCAGCCGCCCGTCGCGCAGGATCGCCACGCGGTCGCACAGCCGCAAGATTTCATTGATTCGATGAGATACATAAATAATTGCTACGCCTTCGTCGCGGAGCCGCCGCACGAGCAGGAACAGGCGCTCCACCTCTTCATCGGTCAGCGAGGAGGTCGGCTCGTCGAGCGCCAGCACGCGCACGCCGGATTTCAACGCCCGCATGATCTCCACCAACTGCCGCTGCGCCGAGGAGAGTTCGTCGCCCATCAGCTTGATCGGCAGGACGTCTTCGAACCCGTATTCCTGCAAACCTTCGCGCACGAGTTCGTTCATGCGCTTGCGGTCGAGCAGCCCAAAGCGCTTGGGCAGTTCGCCCGCCCAGATGTTCTCCGCCACGTCCACGCCGGGGATGATCTCCGGCTCTTGATAAATCACGCGGATGCCGGCTTTGCGCGCTTCGCGCGGGTTGGAAAACGCCACCCGCTGTCCGTTCAGGGTGATCGTGCCTGAATCGGGATGGTAATCGCCGTTCAGGATCTTCAACAGCGTCGATTTACCCGCCCCGTTCTCGCCCATGAACGCCAAAATTTCGCCCGGACGGATATCCAGCGAAACATCGGTCAGCGCCTGCACGTTGGGAAAGGCTTTGCTCAGGCTGCGGATCTCGATTGTTCCGTCAGCAGGAGGCGCTTCCGGCGCAGGCTCAGTTTGCGCTTCATCAGTCATGGTTTGCCGAATTCCTTTTTATCGTTTCGGGTGCGCTCAGCGGCGCACGGATCGGTGTTTGGGGATCCGCACCGCGGCGCGGATCCCCAAACGCATATTATATTACTGAGAACAGTTTCCGAGCGAGATCGGATCGAGGGTAGATTTGAAGTTGTCCGGGTTCACAATCGAGGTCGGCGCAAACGACATCGGCGGCGGGGTCACCCCGTTCACCACCGCATCGTGCAGCACCGTCGCCGCAGTGTTGCCCACGTCCAGACCGGAGATGAACAGCGCCGCTTTGAAGCCCGTCGGCTGTCCCGCAGCCCACGGCTTGCACGCCTCGTACGCGCCCAGTCCAACACCGATGACGTCTTCCGGCTTCACGCCCGCAGTCGCCAGCGCATTCAACGTGCCCAGCACGCCTTCATCGTTGCAGCCAAACACCACCCAGTTCGTGATGTCCGGGTTCGCTGTGATGATCGGACCGGCTGCATCCTGCGCAGACAACGCCTCGCCCGTGTACGGCACCGGGAGCACCTGCGCCTCCGGCATGCCCGCCGCCAGCACCGCCGCTTTCGCGTTGTCCGTCCGGTCGTTGCACACCGACAGCGTCTGCACCTCTACCGACAACACCCCCACCTTCTTCGCCGAGTCTTCCAGCCAGCCGCTCTTGGTCAACAACTCCGCCGCCGCTTCGCCAACTTTCCGACCCATGTCTTTGCCGTCAAAGCCTACAAACGGCACCGGGTTGCCCGCTTCGTCCACAATGCTGTCGTCCGTCGCAATCAACACCACGCCCGCATCCTTGGCGGCTTTCGCAATCGCCGGTCCAATCGTCTGATCCGGCACCGTGATCGCAATCCCTTTCGCCCCCGCCGAGATCGCATCGTTCACCAGGCTCACGCCCAGGTTCGGGTCCAGCTTGGCGTCGAATTTCTTCGCATCGCCGCCCAGCTCGATCGACTTCGCCACGAACGCATTCTGCAAGTCGATGAAGTACTGCTGGTCGGCGCTCTTGTTGATCGCCACGTACAATGGCGTCTCGCCCGCAGCCGGCGGCGCTTCGGTCTCCGCCGGTTTAGCCGGGGCTTCGGTAGCCGCCGGCGCTTCGGTCTTCACCGGCGCCGGGGTTGCCGGCGCGCCGCAGCCAGCCAGAATGACGCTCACAAGCATCAAAAACAGCACAAACAAAGAGATTTTTTTCATGGTCACTCCTCCAAGAGTATTCGTTGAATAGTTATGGATACGCTGTTTGACATTGCCAATCGAAATGTGTTTTTGGACTGTTGATCACCTCCTCACGATTTGAGTTTCCAGTTGATTTCTGCACGCTTAGCGGCTGAACCCGTTTGGCGGAGCGTAAGTGGTCGACTCGCGCACAATCAGCCGGGTGTCGATTTTCTGATGGGTCTTCGGCGCAGCCGGGTCGCGGATCAGCCGCAGCAGGCTTTCCATCGCCAACCGCCCGATCTCGTAGCGCGGCAGCGCGATCGTGGTCAGCCGGGGCGTCACCCGCGAAGCCAAGTCGATGTCGTCCAGCCCGATGACGGAGAGGTCGCGGGGCAGGTCGTAGCCGGCGTTGCGGGCTGCCCAACTGATCCCCAGGGCGGTCAGGTCGTTGGCGGCGATCACCGCGCTCGGTTTGCGTTCGAGCCGGTTGAGCTTCTCGAACGCCGCGTAGCCGCCTTCGATGCGCAGGTCGCCGTCCAGCAGCACGACCTCCTCGATCGGCGGCTGGTTAGCCTTCACCGCCTCCAGGAAGGCGCGTTGGCGCACCTGCGCCGTCCACAGGTCAGGCGGTCCGCCGGCAAAGGCGACCCGGCGGTGACCGAGCCGCGCCAGGTGCGCCACCGCCTCGCGGATGCCCTGGGTGAAATCAATCGTGAGCGTCGCCGTCAGCGCCATCACATCCGCGCTGCCCCAGTCCAGCACGACCGACTGGATCGAGTTTTTATGCACCTCTTCGATCATTGCCAGGTTCATGTTGCTGGACATGAACATCACCCCGTCCACCAGCCGGTCGATCAACGAATGAATAAACTTCATCCCCAGGTTTAGGTCATAGCCTGTATTGCAGAGAAAGATGGAATAGCCGTTCGCCAGCGCGACCTCTTCTACCCCGCGGATCACATCGTGATAAAATTGGTTACCTACGTCCGAAATGAGCAAGCCTGCGGTTGCCGTGCGCCGGTACACCAGGCTGCGGGCGATGCTGCTCGGGCGGTAGTTCAACTCCTGGATCGCCTGCAGCACCTTGGCGCGAGTCTGCTCTTCCACAAAGCGCGTTTGATTGATCACGTGCGAGACGGTGGACTTCGATACGCCGGATCTGCTGGCGACATCGGAGATGGTGACACGCTTCATGATCTTGTGTTGAGCCGGCATTTTTTAGGTCTTTGGGTCTCACCTGGTCCGGAACGGCGTGATCAATTTGATCGATTTCTACGATTATTTCCAGAAAACCGCTTGCGCAAACGGTTTTCTGAGGTATATTATCATAACAAAACCCGCATGTCAACAAGCTTCCCAAGCGGCGCCGAGCCGCCGGCGGGCAAGACCGTTAGAAGCGCGTTGGCGGCATAATATTTGGTAAACTCAAATCCACAATATCACCCAGCAGGAGTACATACTCATGAATTCACGCGAAAGAGTCACCCGCACCATCAATCACCAGATCCCCGACCGCATCCCGCTCGACCTGGGCGGCGGACCGACTTCCGGCATGCACGTCAGCTCGGTTTATCTGCTGCGCCAGGCGCTCGAGCTCGACCCGCCCGGCACGCCGGTCAAAGTCATCGAACCGTACCAACTGCTCGGCGAGATCGCCCCAGACTTGATCGAGGCGCTCGGCGTGGACGTGGTGCCGCTCGGGGCGCTCAAGAACATGTTCGGCTTTGTCCAAGACAACTGGAAGCCGTGGACCTTCTTCGACGGCACGCCGACGCTGGTGCCCGAGCTGTTCAACACCACCCCCGAACCAAACGGCGACATCTTCATGTACCCCGAAGGCGACCGCAGCGCCCCGCCCAGCGGACACCTGCCCGAGGGCGGTTTCTACTTCGACGGGATCGTGCGCCAGCCGCCCATCGACGAAGACGCCCTCGACCCGCGCGACAACCTCGAAGAGTTCACGCTGGTCACCGACGAGGAGCTGGAGCACTTCCGCCGCGAAGCAGAACGGCTTTACGAAACCACCGACAAAGCCATCCTGGCGAACTTCGGCGGCACCGCCTTTGGCGACATCGCCCTGGTGCCCGCCCTGCAGCTCAAACACCCGCGCGGCATCCGCGACATCGCCGAGTGGTACATGAGCGCGCTCAGCCGCTCGGATTACATTTATAAGGTGTTCGAGGGGCAGTGCGAGATCATCCTCGAAAACCTGAAGCGCATCCACCCGGTAGTCGGCGAGCGCATCACCGCGGTGTTCATCACCGGCACCGATTTCGGCATGCAGACCGGACCGCTCATTTCGCCCAAGACCTACCGCAAGCTTTACCAGCCCTTCCACAAGATCGTCAACGGCTGGATCCACGCTAACACCACCTGGAAGGTCTTCATGCACTGCTGCGGCTCGATCGTGGCGCTGATCCCCGATTTCATCGAAGCGGGCTTCGACATCCTCAACCCGGTGCAGACCTCCGCCGCCGGCATGGATCCGCAGACGCTGAAGGAGCGGTTTGGCAAAGAGCTGGTCTTCTGGGGCGGCGGCGTGGACACGCAGCACACCCTGCCCTTTGGAACGCCCAAAGAGGTGCGCCAGCAGGTCGCCGAGCGCATGCGCATCTTCGGCGCAGACGGCGGGTTCGTCTTCAACACGGTGCACAACGTGCAGTCCGGGGTGCCGGTCGAGAACCTGCTCGCCCTGTACCGCACCGTCCAGGAGCAGCGCGAGTACGCGCTCTAACGCTCGCCGCGCATTGTACGCTCAGGAGTTGAACCATGTCCGAAAACGATCCGCTGCACCAACCGCCGTCCGCCCCGCCGCACGATCCATCGCCCGTCCAACCGCCCGCCCGCCTGCCCGAACCCGCCGGCGCCGACCTGCCGGAGCAATTGCGGGTCTTTACCACGCCGCTCACGGCGCGCGGCTGGCCCGTCTGGCTGGTTTACCTCATGGCGGCGGTCGGCTTGATCTACGTGCTCAACCCCACCCTCGGCATCATCGAGCTGATCCCCGACAACCTGCCCATCATCGGCAACCTCGACGAGGGCGTGGCGTTCATGCTGATCTGGTTCGGGCTGGTGGAGTTCTTCCGCGGGCGCGAAAAGCCGGAGTGAAGCGCGGCGTAAACCGCCCCGCTGCTGCATAAGCGGCGATTCGGGGTTATAATCCGGCGCACAACGCCGATTCATCCATCCATCTGCCAAAACTTAACCGTAATCCAAAGGAGGCGCCTATGAGTTCCGAGCCCTCAACCGAATATCTGGTCGCAATTTTCAAAGGCGAGCACAAAGCCGAAGCCGTCTGGCGTGAATTGAAGCAAGACAAGCAGCGCGCCGACCCGATCCAGGAGCTTGCCCTGATCCGCAAGAGCCCCGCCCAGGAAGTCTCGATCAACGAGCCGGGCGAATGGGGGCTGGGGCGCGGCGCCGCGCTGGGCGGTCTGGTCGGCGCGCTGGCGGGGGTCATCCTGGGTCCCGCCGCGCTGGCAGCCGGAGCGGTCGGCGCGGCGATTGGCGGTTTGACCGCCCGCTTGTACGACACCGGCTTCGACAACCGCGACCTCAAAACGCTCTCTGAAGCCCTCACGCCCGACAGCTCGGCGCTGCTGCTGGCAGCCGGAAGAGAACATCTCATCAGCTTCCGCGAGCAGCTCGAGCGCGACGGGGCGGCGGTCGTCGCCGATGCGCTGCAGCCCGGCTTGGGCGGGGAGGCTGGCGGTGAGTTCGAAGGTTTCCTCAACACGCTCAAAAACGTCGCCGCAGACGGTCTGCAAGCGGGGGGCGGCGCGACCCCCATCGAACGGGCTGAGGCGGGCCGCGCCGAAATCAAGCGGCGCGACATCGGGGTGTTCAAGACCGGGGTTTAGTGCGCTTTCCACAGCTTTACCAGGTCAACCTGCGCTTCTGGCTGAGCCAGCGCTCAGCCCAGCTCGAGCGGCAAGCCGCGCTGGATGACCTGCCCGACGAAGAGCTGCGCCGCCTGGCGGAGCTGGGTTTCGACTGGCTCTACCTGCTCGGCGCCTGGCAGACCGGCAAAGCCGAAGCCGCGCTGGCGCGCGGGCAAGCCTTCCTCCAGGCGCAAGCCCGGCAAATGCTCGGCGGGGCGGGTGCGGACGCGATCTGCGCCTCGCCGTTTGCGGTTGCGGGCTACCGCGTGCCGCGCCAGTGGGGCGGCGATGCGGCGCTGGCGCGCCTGCGTCAGCGGCTGCACGCCCACGGCTTGCGGCTGATGCTCGATTTCATCCCCAACCACACCGGCGTCAGCCACCCGTGGGCAGTCCACCACCCGGATTATTACGTGAGCGCGCCGCCCGACGCTCAACCGGGCGACTTTCAACTGGTGCAGACCGATCAGGGTGCGCGCCGGCTGGCGCACGGGCGCGACCCCTTCTTCCCCCCGTGGAGCGATACCTTCCAGCTCGATTACGCCAACCCCGCTATGCAGCAAGCGCTGGCTGCCGAGCTGCTGCGCCTGGGCGAGGTGTGCGACGGTTTGCGCTGTGACATGGCAATGCTGGCGCTGCCCGAGGTGTTCGAGCGCACCTGGAAGCGCGCCGCCCCGCCCTTCTGGCAAGCTGCGCTCGCGCGCCTCAAAACCAGCCAGCCGGAGTTCGTCCTTTTAGCCGAGGTGTACTGGGGGCTGGAATCAACACTGCTCAAGCAGGGCTTCGATTACGCCTACGACAAATCACTGCTCGACCGGCTGATCGAGATGCGCGCCGCGGGCGTGCGCCGCCAGATCGAAGCGGATCACGACCTGCAGACCCGCCTGGCGCGCTTCCTCGAAAACCACGACGAGCCGCGGGTCGCCGCGCGCTTGCCGCTGCCGGCTCACCGCTGCGCCGCGCTGATCGCCTTTTTTCAGCCCGGGCTGCGCTTTTTCTACGCCGGGCAGCTCGAAGGGCGCCGGCTGCGCGCGCCGGTGCAGTTCTGCTATCCCCCCGCCGAGCCGGACGACCCGCCGGCGCAGGCGTTTTACCGCGCGCTGCTCGAGCAGCTCAAAGCGTTCGCCCCCCAGCCCGGCTCGTGGACGCCGCTCCGGCCGCGCTCCGCCTGGGACGGCAACCCCACCTGGGCAAACTTCATCGCCTGCACCTGGCTGGATCAGAGCCGCGGGCGCTGGCTCGCCCTCGCCAACTACGCCGGCTACCAGGGTCAATGCTACGTGCCGCTGGCGTTCTCCGACCTGAGCGCAGCGGATTACGCGCTGCACGACCGCCTGGGCGAGGCGGTCTACACCCGCGCCAGCGCCGATCTACGACAGCGCGGCCTCTACCTCGACCTGCCCGCCTGGGGGCTGCACCTCTTCCAAATCCTGCCGGCGACCGGCTGAGTTTGTTGGTTTTTCCGTCTGTGAAATAAATCAGCGCCTCCGCGCTGAGTGAATGCGCGGGGGCGCAAGTTTTGTTCCTGTCAGTTGGGGCTGCTTAAGGCGAGGAAGATGGTCGAAAATGGTGCAGAGATTCACGCGTCAGGCGCACGCGGTGTTAGGCGCGTTTTTGCCTTTATCGAAACTATATTAAACCAAGCTGTTCTACTTTCTTTTCAGAAACATCTAACACGCGCTTGCTCCAAACTTCTTCAAGACGCTCCGTATATCTATAATAATTATAGAATTTTGAAACGTCATCGCTTTGTTTAATCTCAGACATTCTATCTTTGATTAAATTGTAATTCACATCGTCTATCTCTACGCCAATTGAGTTTCGGTTTAATTGTTGTGCTACTACTAGTGTAGTGCCTGTACCAGCAAATGGGTCAAGAACTAAATCGCCCATATTTGAAGAAGATAACAAAATTCTCAAAAGTAAATGCACGGGCGCTTGTTGCTTGTGTGCCCTTTCTCCCGAATCAAACCTTAATGGCTCGTCACCTGCAAAATATCCAGAAGTTAATTCTCGGATATCGTCCCAAACATCGGTAACATACATACCGTTTTGACGCTGGTATTTATCTGTAACAAGTAAAGGGGGGTCGATGCGCAGTTTGTTGAATACGCGTGGTTTTGCTCCTTTGATAGCATAGGCAATAATTTGATAATGTTTTCCGTAGCTATGTTTTATCGGCACAGCAGATGTTTTCTTTTTCCAGATAATCAAGTTTTGGAATGTCCAGCCCGATATTTCAAGCGCTCTTAATACATATTGAGCGTTTTTCTCTCTTTGCATGAAATAGATTGCCGCGCCCGAAGAAGAATTCTGATATACCAATTTGCAAATCAAAGTCATCCAATCCCAATATTCTTGGTGAGGCATATCATCATCATGATTACGATACTCTTTAGCCTGGTTGAAAGGAGGGTCAAGAAAAGTTAAATCTATCTTTTGACCATCGTATTTTTTTAAGTAGTCCGTGCAATTATCTCTAATTATCTCGCTCGTCATTTATACTCCAAATCAAAACAACGATTCTATTCTTAATTTATAGTAGTCGTCTTCTTGCTCAATATAATTTCTTTCTAACAAACCAGCCAATAAAACGTTCATATCAAAATCTTCGCCTAACGGCTTAAATTTATCACTTAACTGTTCGACGTTATGTTTTCTCTCAGAAAGGAAGTATAAAGTAAGCGCCATTAATAATACTTCTTTGCTGACAGTTTTTGACCTTTGATTTTCCATTAATTTCCTGCTTATGCTTCCAATTTAATGATGAGTTTTGCATGCAGGTTACTTTCAGTGGTTTTCACAATAATGCCACTGGCTAGTAATTGGCAGTGTATCACCCCTGAACGAAAATACACTATCGATCAACTACCCCCTATATTTATTAGAACACATGTGCTATTATATACCTGACGCCGGCTTGACAGGAACCGGCAACTATTGTACATTGAGAAAAATGAGACTGTCTTCCACCCTTTCCGCGGCGCGCCTCGCCGGAGCGATCATCCTGCTGCTGCTGGCGCTGTTCGCCGCGCCGCGCGCCGCCCGCGCCCAGACCCCCACCCCCACGCTGCCGCCCGAAGTCCCCGAGGGGTTCTATTACGTCGATCACGCGCTGGGCGTGCAGCTCTACCGCAAGGACTACCCCAACGGCAGCCCGGATTTCGTGCAGGTCATCGACCTGAGCCAGGGCGCGCGCCTCGAATTGCTGCACGGCGACCTGGTGGACTTGCGCGAGCACAAAGGCGTGTACGGCGGCGCCGACCCGAGCCTCACCTCCGTGCCGATCCAAACCTACTGGGGCGCCGTCCAGGCGCAGGACGCGAACGCGTTTTGCGCCACCAACGGGCAGTTCTTCTACATGCCCGAATACCCCACCCGCCTGGCGTTCCCGCTCAAGGTGGACGGGGTGGTGGTCAGCGACGGCTGGGGCATCGACACCTACGTCGGGGAGAAGCTCATCCTCCAGCTTTGGGAGAACCAGGCGGACATCGTAGAGCTGGATCAGGACGCGCTCTACGGCGCGAGCGCCCCTAACGCCATCGGCGGGCTGACCGAAAACGCCAACAAGCGCGCCAAGTTCAGCGTGGGGCGCACGTTCATCGGGCTGGACGACCGCGACCGCGACGGCAGCTTCGAAACCGTGCTGATCTTCAACACGCTCACCGCCCGCCAGAGCGGCGCGGCGGAGACACTGCGCCTCTTCGGCGCGGATAAGATCATGATGCTCGACGGCGGCGGCTCCACCCAGCTCATCTGCCGCAGCGGCTGGCACATCCGTTCCGACCGCCCGATCCCCTCCGCCATCGCGGTGATCGCCGGCACGCCCCCGCCGATCGCGCTGGAGGTCAGCGCCCACTCCGACTGGCCCGTCATCCTCGAAGGCGAGCGCCTGCCGGTCGAGCTGCAGATCGCCAACACCGGCGTGCTCACCTGGACCCCCGCCACAACCCATTTCGTCTTGCAGACCGAGCGCCTCGAATACGAACAGCGGCTCGACCTTGCCGAGGACGTCCCGCCGGGTGAGACCGCCGCGCTCCAGTCCAGTCTGATCATCCCCGAGCGCTCCGGCATCGTCCCGGTGGTCATCCGCCTGGGGATCGACCATGCCGGCAAGCTCTACCAAGCCAAACCCGTGCGCATCCGCGCGGTGGTGCTGCCCTTCCGCCTCAGCCAGCAGAAGGGCGAACTGCAAAACCAGGTCGATCAATGGGCGGCGCAAAACCCGGCGGAGATCGAGCAGCTCGCCAGCAGTTGGATCGAGCGCGAGCGCGCCGAATCCTACGCGCCCGCCGCCGCGCCGCCCCCTGCGCCGATCCGCTCGGCGGATTTGGCGCTCATCCCGCTGCTCATGCTGCCCGGCATGGCGCTGCTGGCGTGGATCATCGCCCGCACGCGCCACTGAACGCGGTACAATTAATCCACGATTAACCCCCAGCGTCGGAGGAGAAGAACGGCATGGAAAACATCGCGGGCAGCCTGTTACTGAATCGCTTCAGGGTGGACGAATTGCTTTACCGCGGCGCGACGGTCGCGCGTTACCGCGGCTACGATCTCAAACGCGGGCTGCCGCTGCTCATCAAAGCCTATGCCACGCCGATCCAGGCGGACGACACGGTGCTGTGCTTCCAGCAGAAGAACCTCACCCTGCAAACCATCGATCACCCCAACGTGATCCCTTTCTACGGGCTTTACGAAGATCAGGGGCGCAGCTTCATGGTCGAAAAATTCTTCGAGGGACCCAGCCTGGCGCAACTGCTGTACCAGGGGGAGGGCAAGCCCCGCCCGCTGCCCGAAGCGCTGATCTACCTCAAGGCGCTGGCGACCGCGCTGGAGTACATGCACGGTTTCGGGCTGGTGCACGCCACGCTCGATTTTGCCAACATCCAGGTCGGGCGCGACGGCTCGATCATGCTCGGCAACTTCGGGTTTGCGCGCCTCGCCGACAAGCCGATGACGCTCACCGGCGTGTTCGGTCCGCCGTTCTGCCAGGCGCCCGAGCAATTGCGCGGCGAGCGGGTGTACCCCACCACCGACGTGTACGCCCAGGGGGTGCTGTTCTACGAGCTGGCGACCGGCGTGCACCCCTTCCTGGGCGTCCCGTCTGCCCACGCCGAGCACAACCCGGCGCTCGTCAGCCGCCTGCGCGAAGCGCACCTGACCCAGGCGCCCCCGGACATGGACCAGTTCAACCCGGCGCTGCCGGGCGGTCTCTCCAAAACCATCCAGACCGCCCTCGCTAAGGACCCCAAACAGCGCTATCAGAGCGCCCTGGAGATGCTCGAGGTGTGCAGCGCGGTGCTCGGCTCCAGCCCGACGCAGATCCCGCTGCGGCTGGGCAGCCGCCCCGGCGGCGAGGCAGCCGCCCCCACCCAGGTCGTCGCGCCGCCGCCGCAGTTTGCCACCGAGCGCGCCGCGCCGCCAGCCGCGCCCACCGAGGTTTACCCCGCGGTCGATGCGGGCTATCCGGGCGGACAGGCGATTTCGGGCGCGCCCGCCTACGCGGCGTACCCGCCGGAATATCCGCCGCCGCCCTACATCGGCGCAGTCCCGGCGGCTGAAAAGCCGGGGCGTCCAGCCTGGCTGCTGCCAGTCATCGGTCTGTTCGTGGTGGGCTTGCTGGTCTGCGGGGCAATCGGGCTGGTCGCCAGCCTGCCGCTGCTGCGGGAGGTCTTTGGCAGCCCCACCGCCACACCAACCGCCACGCTCGCTGCGACCCCCACGGATACGCCCGCGCCCACGCTACCGCCCATCGTGGTCCCCCCCACCGAAGCGCTCCTGCCGCCAACCGAGCTGCTGCCGCCAACCGAACCGCCCCCGCCGCCGACCGAACTGCCTCCGCCGACCCTGCCGCCTCCGCCCACCGACACGCCCGCCAAATCCGCCTTTCGGGTCACCATCCGCAACAACAGCCCGAACCCGATCTACGCGTTCCGCGACGGCGCGCTGATGGGCTCGGACGCGATCCCGCCGGGAAAGTACATCTGGTATCTGAACATCCCCTACGGGCAGCACCTGTTCCGCTTCTGTCTGGATCCCTTCCAGTCGCAATGCATCGACGAGAAGCAGGTCATGGTGGACGACGACATCACCATCACGGTGAAATAGCGGCTGGGCTTTGGGGAAAAAAGTTAAATAAAAAAGCGGCGCTGGACGCCGCTTTTTTATTTTCCATATCTATTTTCAGGCGCTCTGGCGGATGAACTCCGCCAGGTCGGTTTTGAGCTGGGCGAGCGAGGGCTGGTGCACGTACATCATGTGCCCCGCCGCGTAGTATTTCATCTGCAGGTTGGATCGCAGGCTCGGTTCGAGCGCCAGGTGGTTCACGGTGTATTCGGTTGCATAGAAGGGCGTCGCCAGGTCGTAAAAGCCGTTCGCCACCAACACCTGCAGCGCCGGGTTGGCGTTGACCGCCTGACGCAGCGTCTCGGCGACGTCCACGTAGCGGTTTTCATGCTCGGCGTACGACCAGGTGTGGAACAATGAGGTGAGCGTCTCGTAGGGCAGGTCGCTCTCATAGTTCAGTTCGGAGCGCACATAGTGGTTGAACGCGGTCGCATACGGTCCCAATATGGCAGACATGCTCGGATCACGCTCGAACATTTCGCCAGCGGCGTCGCGGTCGATCCCCTTGAAACGACTGTCCAGCCGCCCGACAGTGCGGCGTTCGCCGCGCAGCAACTCCTTGGTGAAGCGGAAGATTTCGATGCGCAGGTTGGCGCGCTCGATGTAATCCGCGGTCAGCCCGGTCCAGCGGCTGAGTTTGCGCGCGATCCGCCGGCGCTCTGCCCCTGCGAGGGCGTCGCCCTTCAGCAGCGCCAGGCTGTATTCGTCCTGCGCAAACTTGCGCACGCCCGCCAGCACCGCGCTCAACGGCTGCGCCTGCAGGTCTGGCGCCAGCCGCTGGTGATACCAGGCGGTCGCGGTGTAGGTCGGCAGGAAAAGCAGGTAGGGCAGCTCGTTGCCCGGGTCGAACTCCAGCGTCTGGAAGTTGAGCACCGCCGAGACCAGCATCAGCCCGTTCAGGTACATGCCGTGGCGTTCCTGCAGGTAGCCGGAAAGCCCGGCGGCGCGGGTGGTGCCGTAGCTCTCGCCGATCAGAAACTTGGGCGAGTTCCAGCGCTGGTAGCGCGTGGCGTACAGCCGGATGAAATCGCCAACCGATTCGATGTCGCGCTTGAAACCGTGAAATTGCTTGGGTTTTTCGCCCGCCACCGCGCGGCTGTAGCCGGTGCTCACCGGATCGATAAACACCAGGTCGGTCACGTCCAACAGCGACCAGGCGTTGTCCTCCAGCCGGTAGGGCGGCGGCAGCAGCGCCCCGGCGTCGCCCATCTCGACCCGCCGCGGTCCCAGCGCCCCCAGGTGCAGCCACACCGACGACGACCCGGGTCCGCCGTTGAACGAGAAGGTCAACGGGCGCGTGCTGGCATCCGGCGCATCCTCGCGGGTGTAGGCGATGAAAAAGATCTGCGCCCGCGGCTGTTCGCCTTCGAACTCGCCCTCTTTTTCGCCCTTTTTATGCGCTTCCTCCTTGAGCACGATCGTCCCGCACGTCACCGTGTAGGGGATGGTGCGCTTGTCGATCTGGATCGAATGCCGCGTGACCACCAGTTGATCCTTGGGGGGTTCTGCCGGTGGTTCTTTCTTGGTTTGCTTGGTTTCCTCGTTATCCTGCGCTTCCATGCCGGTCCTCCTTACAACCCGCGCCGTCCGGCGGCTAGCCCCCGCCTGATATAGCGAGGCGGGGTTTGCGGATCAAAATTTCCCAGGCTTACTGCACCTCGAAGTACACCGAGGTAACGAAGTAATCCTGCAGGAAAAGATCCACCACGTAATCGCCGGTTTCCCAGACGCCGCTGTTCGATTGTAGCCTGACGTAATAATCGCCGGACGCAAAGGTGTAATCGCTCGTGTTGATCGACGTGTAATCGCCAGCCTGCGCGCCCACCTTGAACCATTTGGTCGTGATGCGGGTGTCCGCCGGGGCGTTGCCCAGCGTGAAATGCACAAAGAACGGCTGCGCGGTTCCATAGACCGTGATGCGCGTCTCGCCCGTGTCGTCGGTTGCCATGAATGGGTTGATGACCTTGATATCGGTCACCAGGTAGCGGCGCGTCTCCACCGTCACCCCGTTGAGCATCAGATCCACCTTGTACTGTCCCTTGGTCCAGGCTCCGGCGTTGCTGGTCAGGCTGATCGAAAAATCGCCTTCGGCGAAATCGAACATCTGGGGGGTAGAGATCACGTCGTTCGGCTGGTAGCCTTCCACGTTCTCCGCCATCCAGACCGCCTCCATCTGAGCCCCTTCGGGCGCATTTTGGATCGTGCCCAGCAGGAAAATCACCTCCGCCGGGTTGAAGACGTTGGTATCCTGGTCGCCATTTTTATCGCGCGCCAGGAAGACGCCGGTCACCGCCGCCTCGGATGCGGGTTCTACGGCTGTAGGGGCTGCGGGGGGCGCGCCCTCGACCTCGAAAGGCAGCGTATCGACCAGCGCCCCGTTCAGATAGACGTCCGCGCTGTACTCCCCGAGGGGCCACAAGCCGCCCTCTTTTTTGAGGTTGAAGGAGATCGGTCCGTTGTCAAACGCCTGTTCGTCCTCGGAGATCACGCCCTGGGTGAGCGCCACGGCGCCGGCGGGCGTCTGCGCTTCCAGCAGCTTGGTCGCGCTCCACACCACCCGCACGGGCGTGCCATTGGCGGCGTTTGCCAGTTCGCCGGTCAAAAAGACCTGCGCTTCGGGCGGGAAGAGGCTGGTCGGCTGGCTGCCGCCGGCGTCGAGCGCCAGGCTCAACCCCGAGAGCTCCGCCTCGACGGTCTGCTCGACCGTGAAATCGAGCGACTGGTTCAGTTCATCGCTCATGTACAGGTCCACCCGGTAGCTGCCGGGGGGCCAGAGCGGCATGTTCTTTTCGAGCGAAAACGTGAACGTCCCGCTGCCGGTCTCCAGTTCGGTCTCTTCAATGGTGGTGTTTGGATCGGCGTTCTGCGCGTCCACCGCAATCCAGGTTGCCTTGAGTTTGGTGTCGTTGGGGGCGTTTTTAAGTTCGCCGAGCAGGTAAAAATTATCCTCCTGAGCGAAGGTGGTCACCTGGTTGACGCCAGCCTTGTCGCTCGCCAGGCGCAGGTTCTCGACCTTGGCGGTGCTCACCGAGAAATTGCACGCCAGCGCCGCCGCCATAAGCGCCAAAACCGCTGGTACTACCTTTAGGAAATGCCTCTTCTCCATGCTACCGTTCTCCTGTGTATGCAAGATGTATATGGATAAATTAACGCTAAATTGATTAGATCAGTTCCATCTGTTTGCCCACTTTTTCGAAGATTCCCAGCACCTCTTCGAGCTGCTGGTCGGTATGCGTCGCCATGTAGCTGGTGCGCAGCAACTCCTGCCCGGCTGGAACCGCCGGGTTGAGCACCGGGTTGACGAACACGCCCGCATCGAAGACCATCTTCCAGGTCAGGATCGTCTTCATCGTATCGCCGATCAGAATCGGGATGATCGGGGTGGTCGAACCCAGGATGTTAAAACCCAGCGCCTGATAGGCATTGCACATGTACTCGGCGATCTGGTTCAGCCGCTCGATCCGCTCCGGTTCGGTGCGCATCACTTCGAGCGCCGCCAGGGCTGCCGCGGCGTTGGAGGGTGGGATGCTGGCGCTGAAGATCAACGCGCGCGCAAAATGCTTGATGTAATGGATCACCGGTTCATCGCCGGCGATGAAACCGCCCAGCGAGGCAAATGATTTGGAGAAGGTGGACATGATCAGGTCTACCTGGTCGGTGATGCCGAAATGGGCTGCGGTGCCGCGCCCGCCGCCCAGCACGCCGATCGCATGCGCGTCATCCACCATCAGGCGCGCCCCATATTGCTTGCACAGCCGGGCGATGTCCGGCAGCGGGGCGATGTCGCCGCCCATGCTGTAAAGCCCGTCCACGATCACCAGCTTGCCCTTCTTTTCCGGGATGGAGGCGAGGCAATGTTCCAGGTCTGCCATGTCGTTGTGGCGGAAGCGCCGGGTCTCGCCCCAGCTCAGCTTGGCGCCGTCCACAATCGAAGCGTGATCGTCTTTATCGAGGATCACTACATCCGTGCGCCCGATCAGCGCGCTGATCGTGCCCAGGTTGGTCTGCATGCCGGTGGAGAACACCAGCGCGGCTTCTTTGCCGACCCATTCCGCCAGCTCGTGCTCGAGCTGCTCGTGCATTTCGAGCGTGCCGTTCAAAAAGCGCGAGCCGGTGCAGCTCGTCCCATACATGCGGATGGCTTCCTCCGCCGCCTGGCGCACCTTGGGGTGAGTGGTCAACCCCAGATAGTTGTTCGAGCCGCACATGATCAGGCGGTGCCCGCGGTAATTGGCTTCGGTGCCTTCGTTTCCGGTCAATGGAATGAAATAGGGGTAGATCCCGGCTGCAATGGCTTCTTTCGCGGTGGTAAATTCATAACATTTTGCAAATAGATCTGACATGATTGCACCTTTCTCACAATTTTTTGATTAATTCCACCCGGGTGCGGTTTCTGCCGCGCCCCAAGCGGTTGGTTCAAGCTCTGGGGTTTGCCATCTCCGGCTGGGCGCGCTCGCGCGCGATGCGCCGGCTGGCGCGTTGCAGCAGCCAATCGAGGATGGTGTACGAGAACGAGCCGATCAGCCGGTAGCCCGCCAGGATGAACTGCGAGCCGAAATCCGGCACGATTTCGAAGCGGCGTTTTTCGATCCCGCGCATCACGGCGCGGGCAACCTGTTCGGGGGGGATCACGCCCAGCTCGGGCAGCAGATACTTGAGTTCGAGCGGTTTTTGTTGATTCTCATAGGCAAGCTGCGGCGTATCGGTATCGGGGGGCAGCACCAGCGCCACCTGGATGCCATAGGGTTTGGCTTCCATGCGCAGCACCTCGCTAAAGCCGCGCACCGCAAATTTCGAACCGCTGTACGCCGAGTACCCGATCACGCCGAACATCGACGCCATCGAACCGACGTTCACGATCACGCCGGAGCGGCGCTGCATCATGGCGGGCAAGACCGCCTTGACCGTGTTGACCGTGCCGAAGTAATTGACCCGCATGGTCTGTTCGAACGTTTCGAGGTCGAGCGCTTGCAGGTAGCCGGGGTGCACCATGCCGGCGCTGTTCACCAGCACGTCCGGCGCGCCGCGCACCTGCTCTACGGCGGCAAACAAGTCCGCCACCTGCGCCGGGTCGCCGACGTCGCAGGCGAACGCCGCGTTCCCCGCCGCGCCGCCCGGCAGGGCTTGCAAGGCGGCTTCGAGCTGCTCGGTGCGGCGCGCGGCTAGGATCACAAACGAGCCGCGGCGCGCAAATTCTTTTGCCAGCGCCAGCCCGATCCCGCTGGACCCGCCGGTGATCACGACTGTTTTCTCGTTAAAATCGAAACTCATCGCTCCTCCAGGCTGAACAATCGCTTGATTGTACACCAAAAACCGCATAAGTTCAGGGGTTTTCACCAATCTGAAGATTACCCCTCCCAGGATGGGGTGAGAATAATGAACCGGTCGCCCGGGGGCGGAGTATAATCCAGACAGGTTGTTCAACGCGGGGAGGCGGTAAATGGCGCTCAACATCGGCATCATCGGGTTGCCCAACGTCGGCAAAAGCACGCTGTTCAACGTGCTGAGCGGGGCGCAGCACGCCGCGGTTGCCAATTATCCGTTTTGCACCATCCAACCCAACCGGGCGATCGTCCCGCTGCCCGACCCGCGGCTGGAGCGCCTGGCAGAGCTGACGCATGCGCCCAAGGCGATCCACGCCGCAGTCGAGTTTGTGGACCTTGCTGGTCTGGTGAAAGGCGCGCACAAAGGCGAGGGCTTGGGCAACCAGTTTCTCAGCCACATCCGCGATACGTCGGCGCTGCTGCACGTGGTGCGCTGTTTCGAGGACCCGAACGTCGTCCACGTGAGCGCCCAGTTGGATCCGGCGGACGACATCGAAACCGTGCAGGTCGAGCTGGCGCTGGCGGATCTGGAACAAGTCGAACGCAAGATCGCGCGGCTCGAAAGCGCCCTCAAAGCGGACAAAAAACTCGCCGTCCAAATGGAGCTCTGCCAGAGCCTGCGCGGTCACCTGGCGCAGGGGCGCCCGGCGCGGCAATTCAGCCCGGATGCGCCGGCGGACTTCGCCGAACTCGACCACGAGCTGCGCCTGTTGACCGCCAAACCGCTCATCCTGGCGGCGAACATCGCCGAGGCAGCGCTGGCTGGCGGCAGCCCGCAATTGGAGACGGTCCGGCGCATCGCGCGGGAGCAGGGGTATGAGCTGGTCGTGGTCTGCGCCGCCCTCGAAGCCGAGCTGCTGGAGATGGAGCCGGCGGAGCGCCAGGAATACCTGGCGTTGAGCGGCGTCGCCGACGGCGGGCTGGTGCAGGTGATCCGGGCGAGTTTTGCCATGCTCGATCTGATCAGCTTCTTCACCTTCAACGAAAAAGAAGCCCGCGCCTGGAACGTGCCGCGCGGCACGCTGGCGCCCAAAGCCGCCGGCGCGATCCACACCGACTTCGAGCGCGGGTTTATCCGCGCCGAGGTGATCCCGTTCGAGACGTTCGCCCAATACGGCGGCAGCGCGGCGGTCAAAACGGCGGGCTTGATGCGCCTGGAGGGCAAGGAATACCCCGTCCAGGACGGCGACGTGATTTACTTTCGGTTCAACGTTTGAGAAAGGAGCCGGCATGATCAGCCCATTGGCATGGCTCGGCATGATCGTGATCGCGCTGGCTGTTTTCACCTACCTGCTGATCCCCGGCTGGCGCGGCTCGGCGCTGGGGGTGGGCGTGCTGATCCTGTGCCTGGCAGCCGGCGGTTACGCAGTCTTCAAGGACCTGCAAAACTTCGCGCGTGAAATGGACGCCCACGAAAAAGCGCAAAAAGAGGCTGCCAAACGCCAGCCTCGGGATGAGAACGAGAAGAAATAAGCGCCGGCGGGCTTCCGCCGGTTGATCAGTCGATCTGGTATGGCACTTCGACGATGACCACGCCCGGGCGGTGGATCAACGCCCGCCGCAGCCACTCAGCCGTTCGGGCGTGCAGCAGGTTGTTGGTCGGGCTGTGCGAAACGAAGTTCGGCACCACCACCGTCACCACTTCGCCGGGCTGGCTTTGGTCCGCCACCTCTTCGATGTACTCCAGCAGCGGCTCGACCAGCAGACGGAACTGCGAATCTAAAAACACCATGCGCGTGCCATCGCCCCAGATGCTCCACTTCTGGCGCACTTTTTCGGCGTCGTCCGGGTCGATCACGACGTGCACCGCGGTGACGTCATCCGAAATCGAGCGGGCGAAATTGAGCGCAAACAGCGTGCCGCGATGCACGCCGGAAATGAGCAGCAGCACGCGCTGGCGCGTGAGCCCGCGCGGGCTGCCAAAATCTTCCAGCGTCAATTTTTTAGCCACGTTCCGATATTCTTTATGAATGGACAAAAACGACCAGACCAGCGCCGGGATGATCACCAGCACGATCCAGGCGCCGTCTTTGAATTTGGTGACTGCGAACACCACCACCACGACCGCGGTGCAGATCGCCCCAAACCCGTTGACCACCATCTTGACGCGCCAAGCGCGGTCGTGGATCAGGGTGGAGCCGGGCTCCTGCACCGCCTCGCCCGGGCGCAGCTTGCCGGACTTCCACCAGCGGTGCGCCATGCCCGCTTGCGAGAGCGTGAATGAGAGAAAGACCCCGATCGCGTAAAGCGGGATCAAGGCGGTGACGCGCGCCTGGAAGATGAAAATCAGCAGGCTGGCGATCAACGCCAGGGCGACGATGCCGCGCGAGTACACCAGCCGGCTGCCGCGGAAGGCGAGCTGGCGCGGCAGGAATCCATCCATCGCCACCAGCGCGCTCAACCGCGGAAAGTCCGCAAAGGCGGTGTTAGCGGCGATGACCAGGATCAGGGTGGTCGCCGAGATGGCGAGCAAATAGGCGATGTTGCGCCCGCCGAAAACGGTGCGAATCAACTGCGAGATGATCGTCTCGCTCTCGGACGGGATCGCCTGAATTTGAACGCTGAGAAACGTGATGCCGAGGAAGAGGACGCTCAGGATGGTCGACATCCAGATCAGGGTCACCCCGGCGTTGTGGCTGCGCGGCTCGCGGAAGGCGGTGATCCCATTCGAGACCGCTTCGATCCCGGTCATGGCGCTGGTGCCGCTCGAAAAGGCGAGCAAAATCAGGAACATCGTCAGCGGCTGCAAGTTTTCCACCATTTCGACCGGCGGCGGCTCGACCACCGGACCCAGCGTCCCCAGCGCGTAGCGCGCAACCCCTACGCCCACCGTCACGAGCATGGCGAAGATAAAAGAATAGGTTGGAATGGAAAATACCAACCCTGATTCCCTGACCCCGCGCAGATTGATCAGCATGATGAACAAGACCAGCCCGATCGCGATGTGCACGCGGTAAGGGGCGATTTGGGAATACGCCGAGACGAGCTGCGCCACCCCCGAAGAGATCGAAACCGCCACGGTCAGGATGTAATCGGTGAGCAGCGCCGCGCCCGCCACCTGCGCCGGGATGATCCCCAGGTTGTCGCGGGCGACGATGTACGAGCCGCCGCCGTTGGTGTAGGTGTGCACGGTCTGCTCGTACGACATGGTCACGATCACCAGCAGCGCGACGATCACGATCGAGATCGGGAAGGCGTACTTCAGCGCGCCGAACCCAGCTACCGCCAAAATCACCAAGATTTCCTGCGTGGCGTAGCCGGTCGAGGCGAGCGCATCGCTGGCAAAGACCGCCAGCCCAATCGCTTTGCCGACCGTCTGGTGCGGCGCGTCGGCGGTCGAGAGCGGACGACCGATCAGAAACGAACGCCAGGACTTGGGTGGCTGGTAGTCAGAGCCGCGATAAAGCATCCCAGAATCCAACGAATAATGGTTCTTGTTCATTAATCTCCTGCTTATTTATAAGATGGGATTATATCACCATCCGCTTTCAGATTGGCTCGGCTAAGCGGCGGATCGCCTCGGCAAAGGCTTTCATTATTGCCAGGGTGACTGAGCCCGGCGCCCCCGTCCCGACCCGCTGCTCGTCAATGCGGCGCAGCGGCAGCACGCCGCGGCTGGAGCTGGTGATAAACGCCTCTTCGAGCTGCGGGAGCTCCGCCAGCCGCAGCGGTTCGAACGCCAGGCGCAGCCCCAGCGCCTGGATGTTTTCCAGCGCCAGCGCGCGCGTCACGCCGTGCAGCACGCCCGTCCCGGCGGTGCGCAGCGCGCCGCCCAGCACGGCAAAGAAATTGCTGCTCAGCCCCTCGGTGATCTCATCCCGCGCGTTGACCATCAGCGCCTCGTTGATCCCGTCCGAAAGCGCCCGGCGCGCCGCCTGCGAGCGGGCGATGAAGCGGGTCAGCTTGGCTTCGGGCAGTTGGCGGGTCATCCGGCGCGTGATCGCCGCCGCCCCGTGGGCGTACAGCTCCGCCGGCAAGGGCGTCAGCGGCTGGGCGGCGATGTATGCCTTGCCCGGCTGGCGCTCGAGGTCCACCGTCAGCCGCAGCCGCAGGTCGGGCGGCGGCGCCTCCGCCGCGCGCGCCCCCCAGAACCCCTGCATGGCGTAGCGCAGCGCCAGCCGCATCGCCGGCTCGTTCAACGCGAGTGGGACGCCCGCCAGTCGCGCGGTTTCGGTCAGCCGCCGCAGATGCTCGTCCAGTTTCAGGGCTTGGCTGCCGGCATAGGTGCGCAGCGTGGTGTACGCGCCGCCCGCCAGGGCAGCCGACACTTGGTCCAGGGTGGTCGCGTTGGGCGGTACGGTTTCGGGCAGCAGCGCCGGTTCGGGGGAGCGGGCGTCGAACGACCAGAGCCGGATGGCGGGGGTTATCCGCGGGCTGGGCGGCATGGATCGTCTCGGGTTTTCAATTCTTGCGCGCCGGCGGCAGTTCCAGCGAATCGCAGGGTACATTATCAGAAACGGGGTGGTAATGCACGTAAACCCGGCGCACCAGGTCGAAGTGCGTATACAGCAGGTTCTCGACCTGGGTCGCGATGCAGTCGCCGGCGGCAACCGACAAGCCGCCGTCCACGCCGATGGTCACGTTCACCACCAGGTAGGGACCGAAGCGGTGGGCATGCACTTCTTCCACGGTCTGTACTGCGGGCGCTTCCGCCAGCAGCGCGGCGATCTGGCGGTAGAGCTCACGGCTGGGCACCGCGTCCATGAGCTCGGCGGAGGACTGGCGCAGCACTTCGATGCCGGTGCGCAGGATCAGCAGCGCGACCAGCGAGCCAACCAGCGGGTCTGCCCAGGGAAAGCCTTGCCGCCCGAGGAAAATGCCAACCGCCGCCGCCAGCGCGGAGAAGATGTCGTTGCGGTGATCGTAAGCCAGCGAGACCACCGCCGGGCTGCCGGTCTCGCGGCTCAGCCGGTTGGTGTAAATCAGCAGCAAAATCTTGATCGCGACGGTGAATAAAATCACCCACAGCGCCAGCAGCGAGGCGCCTTTCGAGGTGATCTCGCCGGTCAGCAGATCAAACATGCTGTTGATCGAATTCCAGAAGACCGCGATGCCGGTGGTAACAATAAATGAGCCGACGACCACCGACGCGATGCTCTCGAGCTGGGAATGCCCGTAGGGGTGTTCGTCGTCGGCGGGTTTGCGCGCCAGCCAGATAAAAGCCCACACCACCAGGTAATAGGCGACGTCGGAAGTCGAGTTGATCCCTTCCGCCAGCAGCGCCGGGCTGTGCCCGGCGATTCCAACCGCAGTTTTCGCCACCGCCAGCAGCAGGTTCGCCGCCAACCCCACCATGACCGCTTGCTGGCTCTTGCGCTGGCGGACTTCGTCGCGCTGCCGCTGGGTTTTGACGCCTTCCAGGTTCACGCGCGCCGAATCCTCGGCATGCCTTTGTTCCGTTTCAGTTGGGATAGTCATCGATCGCGCTCTTGGCGTTATTATAATCCCTCAGAGTCGAAACGGCTCAAGCGGGGCTTGAGCCGTTGAGCGTGTATGCGGGGGATTATTCGATCACGGCTTTTTGAGCAGATCGCGGATCTCGCGCAGCAACTGGACGTCCTCGGGCGGCGCCGCGGGTTCAGCCGCAGCCGCCTCTTTTTCCGTGAGCGACCGCAGCCGGTTGACCGCCTTGACGACGAAGAACAGCGCCAGACCGATCAGCAGGAAATTGATGACCGCCTGGATGAAGTTGCCATACATCACCGTCGCCGAACCGACCTGGATCGACAGGCTGGTGAAATCGATCCCGCCCAGCAGGATGCCGATGATCGGCATCAGGATGTCGTTCACCAGCGAATTGACGATCGCGCCAAACGCGCCGCCGATCACCACCGCGACCGCCAGATCCATCACGTTGCCGCGCAGGATAAAATCGCGGAACTCTTTGATCATCAAAGACCCCGTTTAGTATTCGATCACGCGCGGCAGGGTTTTGGCTTGCGCCACCCAGTCGGTCACCTGCGACTGGACCGGCAGCCGGCGGACGAGCTTCTTCTTTTCGTTGACTTCGACGAGCTTTTCGAGCAGGTTTTCGGGGTTGCGCTGCGCCAGCTCCGGCACGGTGTCCACCCCGGCTTCTTCCAGCAGATCGGCGTATTCCTCGCCCACGCCCTTGATGCGGAACAGATCTACATGGTTGACCCATTCGAGGATCAATTTTTCGCTGATGCCCGACTTTTCCGCAATAGTTTTGCGCCCTTTCGGGGTCGAGCCTTGCTTGAGCAGCGCGTCGGTGGATTTCACTCCCGCCGCCTTGAGTTTCTCGGCGTAGATTTCGCCCACCCCTTCGATATAGACCAACTTTGCCATTTTGACCTCCCAGTTAAGGTATGATTTAACCATCTCGGATGGCTGAGATTATAACCAAAAATTGGCGATTTGACCCGCTATTTCCAGGTTTGTTTCTGAATTTGTTGCGGGGTTTTTCGCAGAACTGCGGGCGCTAGGGTCCAATCAGCCACAGCCAGGCGTTGTTGAACTCGCACATGGTGTAGCCTGATTCAGCCATCGCGCCCATCGCCACGATCCCCGCCGGGAAGTTTTTGTTCGCCCGCTTGGCAATCGCCACGCGCCGGTTGTACTCCTCCTTCAAGCGCGCTACAACCGCCCGGTATTCCGCCACCGCCCGCTGGTAAACCGGGTCGGCGGGGTTGCCCTTGGGCGGGTCGGGGAGCGTGAGCGGCGGCAGCGGCGCATTCGGGTCGCCCACGCCGAGCTTCTCGCGGTTGGTGTACACGGCGAACTGCGTACCGCGCCCCACGACTGTGAGCCGGTTGGTGGCGCCGTTATCGCCGTCGAAATTGGGATCGATCCCGTTGGCGTAAAAATCCTTGAGCGCCACAATCTCGCCTTCGGCAAACACCAGAAACTCGACCCGCCCGTTGGTCAGACGGGTCATCCACACCATGTACTGGTTGGGTTTGGTCTGGTTGCCGTCGGAGCGGAAGACGAAGGCGCACCCCGCCGCGCCGTATTTTGTGTCCCATTTGATGTCCGCCGAAAGCACAAAGTCCTGCACGATGACCTGCGGGAACTGGTTGCCAAATTGGCGACCCATGTACTGGTCGGTCTCCAGCCGCAGCGGACCCTGCACCCAGGCAAGCTGCCCGTTTCCGGGGTCCACGCCGTAGAGCGCCAGCTCGTTTTTGATCGGCGCCAGCGCGGCTTCGGTGGCGGCGAGGCTGCCCGCCTGTTCGGTGGCGCCCAGGTTGGGCGTGGGCAAGGCGGGTTCCGGCGCTGAAGTCGGGGGCGCCTGGGGCGCTTCAACCGTCGGCGGGGGCTGCGCGATTGCCGCGAGCGCGGTCTGGGTTGACGCGACCGAGGCGCTCAAGGTCTCGACGGTGGCGTCGCGGTCGTCCGATTTCTCCACGGGGCTGAAATTGCAGGCAAGCGCGGCTGCCAGCAGCAGCAACAAAATGATAGCTATCGACCCATTTTTTGGATTCATCAGATTCTCCTTGGTTACGAACCCGCCCACAAGCGCCAGGACGATCAAGACCGTGAAACCAGGCACGGTCGACGCCAATGCGATTATTGCGGAGTATACCGCGTCGGGCGCTTTTTCGGCAGAAAAGTTTTGGGCGCTGATCCTGCCGCGGCTTACCCCCCCTCGGTCCCCCCAAATCCGTGCGGGGCAAGCCCCGCACGGATTTGGGGGGAAGAAAACCAAGCTGCGAATTTGTGGGCAAGCCAGTCACCCTCCCCAAATTTGGGCGAGGTTTACCCGCCTGAATTTGGGGAGGGTCGGGGTGGGGTAATTATGGGACAGGTGCTTTTTTCCGCGTACGCTGATCCTGCCGCGGCTTACCCCCCTCGGTCCCCCCAAATCCAGGCGGGGCAAGCCCCGCACGGATTTGGGGGGAAGAAAACCAAGCTGCGAATTTGTGGACAAGCCAGTCACCCTCCCCAAATTCAGGCGGGTAAATCTCGCCCAAATTTGGGGAGGGTCGGGGTGGGGTAACCCCCTCTCACACACCGCGCCGCGGCGGATAACGCTGTATAATAAACATAGTCCTTTACAACCGGAGGCGATCCATGCAAGACCTGACATCTGAAATCCTGGAACTGATCCGGCTGACCTCGACCGACCTGCCCCCCGACGTGGAGCGGGCGCTGCGCGCCGCCCGAGAAGCCGAGCAGCCCGGCTCCGCCGCGCGCAACGCGCTGGATACCATCTTGGAGAACGTAGAGCTGTCGCGCCGCAACTCAACCCCCATCTGCCAGGACACCGGCACGCCGATCTTCTTCGTGCATCACCCCGCCGGCTGGAGCACGCGCGCGCTGCGCACGCAGATCGAAAACGCGGTCGCCGAAGCGACGCGCAAGGCGTACCTGCGCCCCAATTCGGTCGATTCGCTCAGCGGGAAGAACAGCGGGAACAACCTGGGCGATGCGCACTTCCCCACCGTGCATTTCGAAGAAGCCGAAGATGAGACGCTCACGGTCGAACTGATCTTGAAAGGCGGCGGCTGTGAGAACGTGGGCGCGCAGTACTCCCTGCCCAACGCCGCGCTGGGCGCCGGGCGCGACCTGGCAGGCGTGCGCAAAGTCGTGCTGGACGCGGTGCACCAGGCGCAAGGGCTGGGCTGCGCCCCGGGCATCCTCGGCGTCGCCGTCGGCGGCGACCGCGGCTCCTCCTACCTGGCGTCCAAGGAAGTGCTGCTGCGCCAACTCGATCAGCCCAGCCCCGAACCCGAACTGGCGGAGCTCGAGCGGCGCCTGACGCAGGAAGCCAACCAACTCGGCATCGGTCCGATGGGGTTTGGCGGGGAAACGACGGTGTTAGCCGCCAAAATGACCAGCCTGCACCGCCTGCCCGCCAGCTTCTTCGTCACCGTCTCCTATATGTGCTGGGCGTATCGCCGGCGCCAGCTGACAGGGCGCTCCGGACAGGTCAGTTACGCGTGAGACCAGGCGTGAGAGCGAGATGAAAAAAATCCAACTGCCATTCAACGATCAAACCGTTCAGGAACTGCGGGTCGGCGACCCGGTCGCCCTCTCCGGGGTGATGGTCACCGGGCGCGACACCGTCCACAAGTGGATGGTGGACACCTTTATCAAGTCCACCCGCGCACCGGCTGGGGACGACCTGGAGGTCTATCAAGCGCTCCAGCCGCTGCTGCGGGGGAGCTGCATCTATCACTGCGGACCGGTGGTCGCCGGGCTGGATACCCGGGAGTACCGCTTCGTAGCAGCCGGACCCACCACGAGCGCCCGCGAAGAACCCTACCAGGGAGACGTGATGCGCCATTTCAAAATTCAGGGCGTGATCGGCAAGGGCGGGATGGGCGCGCAGACGCTCCAGGCGTGCCAGGAAGCGCCCGGCGTCTATCTGCACGCGATCGGCGGGGCGGCTTCGCTCATCGCGCAGACCGTCAGGCGCGTGCTGGGCGTGTATAAGCTCGATTTTGGCGTCCCCGAGGCGCTGTGGGTGATCGAAGTCGCCGACTTCCCGGCGGTGGTGACGATGGACGCCCACGGCGGCAGCCTGCACGCCGAGGTCGCCCAGCGCTCGCAGGCGGTCCTGACGGAGCTGCTTGCCAAAAACTGACCCCACCCTCCCCAATATGGGGGGATTGAGGAGTGTAAGCCAATTCAGGACGAGTGCGCGCGGAAGAAGTGAAACCGACCTGGAAATCTTACAGAGAACAAACAGACCCCAACCCGCCCTCCCCCAACCCAGGCGGATAAAATCCGCTTGCATCGGGGGAGGGACAGGCAGGGGTCTGCCGTAAAGCGCGCTAGGGCAGCGTGCACAGGGATACGTCGTCCACGAACATCGCCGTGATCCCATTCCAGCCGTTGTTGAACGTCCCAAAGTGCAGCCGGATCGAGTTGCCGCGCAGATAGCGCACGTCGCGCTCGATCGTTTGCCAGGTCTGGCTGTTGTTGCTGCTGTTCCACAGCAGCGTGTCGATCCAGTAACCCCAACTGTTCAGCACCAGCAAATACTGTCGATCTCGTCCAGCCCAGTCGTTCGACTGGCGGAAGACGTTGAAGCGCAGGATCGCCGCGCTGACGCCGGGCGGGATGAAAACCGGCTGCCCAAAATCGGAATAGCTGTAGCGGTTGTGCCAGGGGTTGACGATCCCGGTCAGCATGGAGCGCGCCCCGCTGTTCGCGCGCAGGGTGGTGTAGCGCGCCGAGTAAGCCGTGATCGGGATGTACCAGCCGTTGGAAGCCTCGAAACTGGTATTGAACAAGCGCTGGGTGTAGCCCGCGGGGCAAGCCGCGCTGGGCGGCGGTGGCGGCGGCGGAGCGACCCCGCCGCAAACGTCCACAGTCGCCTCGTCCACGTACATTGAAGTCACGCGGTTGAATATATCGCCGTCGTTGAACGTCCCAAACTGGATGCGCACCGACTGACCGCGGAAAGCCGTCAGGTCGTATTCGCGCAGCTTCCAGTTGTTGTTGCGTGCGTCCCACGCCTGCAAGGTTTGGATGATCCGCCCGGTGAACGGGTTGAGCAGCAAGATGTACATGCGGTCGCCCGCCAGCGCCGCGTCGCCCCACGAGGCGCCCGCGGCAAACTGCGGTTCGACCTCCGCCAGGTTGCGCTCCTCGGTTTGCAGTTCACTCGACGCCGGAGCTGCCAGGCTGACCATCTTGTTGTACAGCCTCAGGCGCGCGGAAGTCGCCCAGGGCGGGATGTAAACCGTCTGCCAGGCGTCCGAGTAGCTGTAGCGGTTCTGGTGCGCCAGGTAGCTGGGGATGCCGGTGCGCATCGACCAGTCGCCCGCATACACCACTTCGGGATACATGAGGGTCTTTGGCTGATAGCCCGCCGAGTAAGCGGTGAAGGGAATGCCCCAGCCCTTGCGGGTTTCAAACCCCGGGTTGATGATCTGGTTGACGCACGCCGCGGTGTCTTCGGCGGCGTTCACCCCCGCGGCGATCTCTTCGGGCGTCACCAGCGTGGGGCAGGTTTGCAGCGAGATGTCGTCGGCGTACATGGCGCTCACCGCGCCGCTCCCGTCGTTCTCCACCCGCAGCCCCAGGCGGATGTTGTTATTGGCAAAATCCGCCAGGCTGAACTGCACCAACGCCCACTGCCCCCCGTTGACCCCTTGCAGCGTCAGCAGATCCTCCAGCGGGGCGCCGTTGGCGTCCAGCACCTGAAGGAGCTGGCGGTCGTTCGGATCCACCGGGTCGCCAAAAACGACTTCATCGGGGCGGTTGACGGCTGCCTCCCCGCTTTCGGCGCTCGCTCCGGTCAGCGCCTGGGTGAACAGCCAGACGCGCAGCACGGCGCCCTGCGCGTCCTGTGGAATGTGGATCACCGGCGTCATCGCCCTGGAAACCGAGTTGGCGTTCGCCGCCGGGTTGAGCAGCCCTAACTGCAGCGAGCGCGCCCCGCTGTTGAAACGCGCGCTGGTGATGGACGCGTTCTGCAGCTCCCAGCCTGCGTCGCTCTCGAAATCGCCGTTGACGATCAGGTCGCCGCACCCCGAATAGCCCATGAAATCCAGGTTCGCCAGATTTCCGTCCACGTTGACATCCAGGGCGGTCGGCGCAAAACCCACCCCCTCCAAAAATGGCGCGACGGAGTAGGCGCTGTGCTGGGTGGACATGAAATAATTTCCGTTTTGGTCGGTAACGGTCTGATTTCCATCCCCGCTGTTGACCATCACCCCGCTTAGGGGCGCTCCTTGCTGGTCGGTCACCTGCCCGGCGATGCTGTAAGAAGGCTGGCTGACCACCATCGGCAGAAAGATCAAATTGCCGGCTGTGGGCGCTCCGGGTCTCGGTTCTTCTTGCCCCGCGACCGGCAGGATGCCAGCCCCGGCGAGCAAGAAGACCAGGCACATCAGCAAACTCGCAGTTTTCTTCATCCTGCACTCTCCTCTTCCCACAGGACGTATGTTGAAGGAGATAAGTTCCCGCTATTCGGGTTTTCCGCCCGGCGGATCCAGCTCGCTCAGCAGGCGCGCCTGGCGCAGCGTGGTCGAGACCGTGATCACGAGCAGCAGCAGCACAATGCCCACCACGATCCAATCATAGACGCTCAACGTCAGGCGGAACAGCCTCACCTGCGGGTTTCCGATGAAGAAAACCAGCGTGTTCGCCGACATAGCGATCAGCCGCCCCTCGGTGGGACCCAGTTTGCCGTATGAGATGGTAAATTCGCCGCGCAGAAAGGTGCGCAGATACACCAGAACTGAGAGCAAGAGATACCCGATCAGCGCCAGGCTGGCTAGCTCGAAGCGCACAAAAGGCGAAACGCCCACCCCCAAGAAGAGCAGGATCTCGACGAACGCGTCGGTGGCGTGATCGACGTAAAAGCCGTACACCGGGCGCTCGATCTTGCGCACCCGCGCCAGCGTGCCGTCCAGGCTGTCGCCAAACCAGTTGATCACAAATCCCAGGTTCGCCAGCCAGAGGAACCCCGGGTGAAGGTTGGTCAAGGCGTAACCGCAGAAAACCACCACGGCGCCGAAAACGCCCACGATCGTCAGCAGGTCCGGCATCACCCAGCCGGGCAGCCGCTCGGCGATCCAGATCAACAGCTTCTTTTCAGCCTCGCCGGTAAAAGTGTTCAAGATTCGTTTGTGTGTGCGTAAATCGACTGTTTTCACATCTACTCCCGCCGAATTTTTAGGGATAGCGCGTCGGGTGGACGCGGATCAAGGCATTTTTTTGAGCAGGTCGGGCCAGACCGGCTGCACGACCGTCCACTGTTCGGGCGCCTGCCGGACAAAACCCTCGGCGATTTCCAGCACCCGTTCGGCGTTGAGCAGCATGCGTTCGTCGCGGTTCGGGCGCGGTTCCAGGCGCAGCTCGGGCGAGGCGAGCAGGTGATAGCGCCCGTCCTCTTTGCGCAAGGCGGAGATCAACAGCAGCGGTACGTCCGCCTCCAGCGCCAGGTGGACGTGGTGCAGGGGCAGCCAGGCTGGCTGACCGAAGAATTTCGGGCGCAGCCGGGGCTTGCTGATGGAGCGGTCGATCCCGGTCATCACCACGCCGCCGGCGCGCAGGCGCTCGACCGCCTTTTTGAAGGTGGAGACCGAGGCGGGCAGGATCTCCAGCCCCGCCTGGCGCCGGAATTGATGCTGCCATTCCACCGCCTCCTGATTTTCGGTTACCTCCGGCAGCGAGACCGCGATCGCGCGCAGCCCGCGCCAGGCAGCCGCCTGGATCACCAGGTCGAAATTGCTCATGTGCAAGCCGGCGACCAGCAGCCCCCGGCGGTTTTCGCGGCTGAGGGCAATCACCTCGTCCACCTCCGGGCTGAATTCGACCAGCTCTTGCAGCGCCTCGGGGCGGTTGATGTAGTGAAACAGCAAGTAAAACGACGCTGCAATTTCATACAACGCCTGGCGCGCCGCCCGGTCGAGCGCTGCTCCTTCCAGTTCAAAATCGCTGGTCACCCAGCGGTTCAAGCGAATCGCTTGCATGAGCGGAAGATCGCGATTGAGCGTCAGGCGGCTCGCAAGCAATTTGGCAAATTGTAACCCAACCGCCGGCGGCAGCATCCGGCTGATCCGCAGCGCCCACGACCCCGCCTGCTGGCTGTTCAGTATGCGTTGCAGATCCATGGCATAAATTTTACCATCCGGTTTGTCTTTTTTTGGTGAAATGCCAGGATTTACTTCAAAAACCGCCGCTCGGGCTGGGGCGGACGGCGGGTTAAAAAGATTGCAGCCGGGCGGGGTTTCCCGGCTGCAATGCGGTAGTTAAATATACGAGACCGAGACGCTAGCGCGGCTCTTTGGGACCGCAGCTCGGGCGGACAAACGGATAGTACACAAAGATGTCGTCGTATTTCACGCACGACACAGCGTCCGTCCAGGCGTTTTTGAGGCACAGCGTCATGGTCGGCGTTCGCCGGGTGGAATACGGCACGCGGAACCAACTTGTGGCGTCCCCTTCTTTGTTCGTTGTGAATTGCCCCAGGCGGTAGGTGACGTTATAGTGCGTTGGAGTGATGCGAATAAAGTAGGTGGTCTTCTTAGCGAAGTTTTCCACCGACACCAGGATGCGGTTCATGCCCGGCACGACCTGAACAGAGGGACCTTTGCCCTTCTCGGCGGGCTTGGTGGGTTGGTTGGCAGGTTTTTCCCCTTCGGGGATGCACAGCACCTGCCCGACGATTAATGCGTAAGGCGGGTTGAGGTTGTTCGCTTTTGCAATTTTGAGGTAATCGACGTTGTACAGGTTACCAAGGTAAATCAGCGTCTCACCCTGCAAGACGGTATGCTTGAATTTGCAGGTTACCGCCTGAGCGGCAGTTTGCGGGATGGCGCTCACCAGCAGGGTCAGAACCAGCGCAATGCTCAACACGAGCAGCGCCAGTTTTGCGGGCTGGTCTTTTTTTGTTTCGGATTCCATGCGTTAGACTCCTTTTTAGTTTGCTCCCGGCGCTTTTTTGAAAGATCGCCCGCCCGGAGCTTGCCTCAGCACACTTCAGTTTCTAAGTATAGCATTGATTGAAAAGGTTTTCAATTAGAATTTTGAAACCGTCGTTGTTATAATGGGTCGGTTTACAAATTTTCTAACGGGAACAGGCGCACAACATGCAGTTGTATTTCATCCGTCACGGACAATCCAGCAATAACGCCCTCTTCGATGATGACGCGAACAACCAGACCCGCAGCGAGGATCCGCCGCTCACCGAAAAAGGGCTGCGCCAGGCGCGCCATCTGGCGGAGTTTTTGCGCGCTGAAAACGGCGCACCCCGCGTCGAAAAATCCGACCCGGACTGGGACAGCGGACCGGTCTTCACCCACATTTACACCAGCCTGATGATTCGCGCGGTCGCCACCGCCGCCTGCATCGCGTCAGCCCTCGATTTGCCGCTGGTTGCCTGGTCCAGCATCCACGAAGGCGGCGGCATTTATCTGGACGACCCCGAAAGCGGCGCGCCGCAGCCGCTGAGCGGGAAACCGCGCTCCTACTTCGAGCGGCATTTCCCGCAACTCGTTCTGCCCGAAACGCTCGGCGAAGAGGGCTGGTGGAACCGCCCGTTCGAAACGCGCCCGGAGCGCCGCCAGCGGGCGCGCGCTTTTCTAGCTGAACTCCTCGAGCGCCACGGCGATCAGCCGCACCGTGTGGCGGTGGTCAGCCACGGCGGTTTTTACAATCACTTTCTATCGGTCTTGTTTGGGCTTCAGGACGGGACAGCCCGTGCGACGGTGCAGTCGCTCCGAGCGCGCGACCAGGACAACGTGATCCTGCAGCCAGAAGACAGCTTGTGGTTTGTCTTGAACAACGCCGGGGTCTCGCGCTTCGATTTCCTGCCCGGCGAAGTCTGGGTGGCGTACCTGAACCGCGTCGACTTCCTCCCCCCCGACCTGGTCACCTGAAAGGCGCTCAGAACTCGATCTCGGCGATCTGGTCGAAATCGAACCCCAAATCCAGCGCGCCCGGCTCCTCGTCCAACTCGTCCAGCAAACCGGCTTGCTCGCCGCGGTTGCACAGCGAGCGGTAAGCGCAGAAGGCGCAGCGCCGCTCGTCCACGGTCAGCAGAAAATCCTCCAGCCCGGCGATCTCTTCGATCAGGTCGCTCAAAAACGCTTCGTCCTGCGCGAGTTGAACACGGCTGTAAGGAAAGCGCGCCGCTTCATCCGGGTAGCTGGCGAACCAGTACGTTAGTTCGATCCGCTCCGGCTCGACCGGCTTGCCGTCGTCCAGCGCCGCTCCGGCTTTGGCGAGCAGGTAGGGGTAGACGCGGGTTTGCATGCTCTCCTGCAAACGCCGGCGATTGGGCGGCTGCTCGCTCGTTTTCCAGTCGAAGATCGTGAACTCGCCGCGGCGATTGCGCGCCAGCAGGTCGTATTTAGCGCCGAGACGGAATTTTCCCAGCGGGGCGCTCAGCCCAATTTCGGCGCGGTACCAGGGCTGGGCGGTCAACCCTTGCCGTTCGGCAAACTCGATGAAGTTCTCCAGCCACTCGCGCAGGCGCGGCTCCCGCGCCGTCTGGAGCGCCGCGGCTGGCGGCACGCCCGCCAGGATCTGCTGCGCCAGGCGGTGAAAGCGGCTGCCGCGCTCCAGGAACTGTTCGCGCTCGAGCGCCGGTTCGCTTTCGATGGCGGGCCAGGCAAGCCCCAGCATGTAGCGCAGCTTGAACCGGCGCGGGCACTCGCGGTAATCCTGCAGGTTGGTCTGGCTGAAGTGAAAGCCCTCCGGCAGCCGCAGCGGCGGCAGGCTGTCGATATCGCTCACGGCGCCTCCCCTTCCGGCTGGGACAGCCCGCGCCGCGCCTGGAAGCTCTGCAGCGCCACCAGCGCCGCAGCCGGCTGCAGGTTGCCGTCGCGCCCGCTGTTCCAGGTCACGATCAGCTCTTTGCGGGCGCGCGTGATCCCCACGTAGAGCAGCCGCAGCCGCTCGCGCACATAATCGAGCCGCGCCGCCTGCGTCGCCCGCCCCTCCTCGTACCACTCGAATTCATCGCTTACAAACGCAGCGCGCATCTGCGCCAGCGCCTCGGCTTCCAGGTTCAGCCGGTCGCGCGCAAACCAGCGCTCGCTGATGAACTGGTCGCCCTCCAGCCCGGACGGGAAATCGTAATTGTTGACCGACATCAAATAGACCCGCTCCCATTCCAGCCCCTTGGCTTTGTGCATCGTCGCGATCACCGCTTTGCCGCGGTGGCGTTCGGGGTCGAACCCCAGATCGTCGTCGCTGAACCCGATGAAGCGGCGCTCGTTGCGGGCGATCACGCCCAGCTCTTCGCTCAGCTCGGGCAGCCGCCAGCCCGGGTGCGCCTGCCCGGCTTGACGCAGCAACACCGCCAGCTTGTGTCCGATCGCCAGTTCGGCGGGCTCGTGCAGCAGGTCTTGCGCCAGCGTGAGCACCATCTGGTCGATCGGCAGCAGGATCGCCTTGTGCCAGCTTTGCAGCTTGCGGCGGAACTCGCCCAGCGAATCGAGCAGCGCGGCGGGTTCCCCCTGCGCGGCGAGCTCTAGCAGCCAATCGCCCTGCGGGGTGTGCCACACGAAATCCTCGACCCGCGCCAGCTTGCGCAGTTGTTCGGCGGCGCGCTCCACCAGGGCGTTCGCCTGGGGGTCCTGGCGCGCCTCGCGGCGCCACACCTGGTAGGCGATTGCCAGCTTGCGCGCCGAGTTGGGGTCCGCCAGGCTGCGTAAGATGTTGCCCAGCGCCCCCGCCGAGAAGCGCGTGGCGCTCGAAGAGCGCAGCAGCCCGTCCTCGTAGGGCAGCCCGCGCCGGTGCAGCGCGTCCGCCATCTCGAAGCCGCGCCGGTTACGCGGCGCCAGCACCGCCACGGTGCTTTCGGGGTGCTGCGGCAGCCAGCGCGCCAGCGAGTCGGCGATCAGCTCGATCTCTTCCGCCGGCGTGAGGCGCGCCGCGCCCAGCCAAATGCGCTCGGGCGCGTCTGGGGGGTTGGGCTGCGGGTCGCCGGGCGGGGTCGGCTCGATCAGCGGCGCGGCTTGCAGCGCGTCGCGCGCATCGGGCAGCGGGTGTTCTGCCCGCGTCCACTGCACCAGGTAATTCGCCAGGTCGATGATGCTCAGCGTGGAGCGCCCCGAATTGGGCAGGCGGCGCTCCTGCACGTCCGGGCGCTGGATGAAGTTCATCAGAAAGCGCGGGTCGGCGGTGGTAAAGGTCTCGTAGATCGCCTGGTTTGGGTCGCCCACGCGCACCCAGTTGCCGGCAGGACCCGCCAGCAGCTTCAGGGTCTCTTCCTGCAATCTGCTGCTGTCCTGCGCCTCGTCCTCGAGGATGTAGGGCCAGCGCCGCCGCAGCCGCTCCAGGTAGTCCTCGTCGCGCTCCAGCGCGGTCAACGCCAGGCGGATCAAATCGTCGAAATCGACCGCGCCGCGGTAATCCAGCGCGCGCTGGTAGTCGGTGTAAATTTGGGCGCCCATTTCCGCCAGCGGCAGCGGGACGCTGAGCCGGTCGAGCTGCCCGCGGAGCAAATCCGGTGAAAGCCGCTCGTTTTTGGCGGTGCGGATCAGGCTCAGGGCGATCTCGCTCACGGCGCGCGGCAGGATATCGCGCCGCGCCCAATCGCGGCGGTTTTCGTCCATCTCCGGGTCCAGCAGGTCGTCCAGCGCGTCGGGGTGGCTGCGCAGCCACAGCCGGGCGGATTCCTCGCGGATGTCGTCCGCCACGCGCTCGTCCACGATGGTGAAGCGATCGTCCAACTGGAGCAGGTCGGGGCGCTCGCGCACGATGTCGTGCGCCAGCCCGTGCAGGGTGCGCACGCGGTAGCCCAGGTTGCGCAGCAAGCCGCGCGCCTCGATGAAATCGCCCACGCGCCGGTAGAAGTTGTCAACTGCCGAATTGACCAGCGTGACGACCAGCACTTCCTGTTCGTCGTCCAGCCAGCCGCCCGCCACGATCTGCGCCGCCAGGCGCGAGAGCGTCCAGGTCTTGCCCGAACCCGGCACCGCCGAGATGCCCATAAACCCGCCGCGGTACGCCAGGATCTGCTCCTGCGCCGGGCGCAGGCGGATTTCCGCCAGGTTCATGCGCCGCTCTCCCGCAGCAAGCGTTGGAACGCCGCCAGCAAAGGTCCGCGCTGCTCATAGCCCTGCTCGTTGACTTCGCTCAGCCCCAGGTACAGCCGGCTGCGGCAGCGGCGCAGCAAACCCAGCGCCAGCCGCCGCAGCGATTCGCGCCCGCTGGCGTACTCGTCGCTGTCGGTCCAGGGCGCGTCTGCGTGCCAGGCGCGGCTCAGCACAAACGGGTGGGTCAGCGGCTGGTACAGGCGCTCCATCCAGGCGCGGCTGCCGGCGTCCAGCCAAAATTGGGCTTCCACCGCGCGGTTCGCCATGAGGAAGGTGTACGCCGGCGCCAGCAGCACCGCGTCTTCTGCTTCCAGCCGCCAGCCGCCCAGGTATTGGGCGGCGATCACGCCTTCCTGCACCATCAGCAGGTATTCCTTTCCTAACGGCGTGCCCTGCTCCTCCAGCACTGGACCGGCGACCTGGCGGAATTTGCGCACCGATTCGATCAGATTGGCAGCCATCTGACCCGCGTCGTAGCGCGCGTGAAAGCCGAAGCCCGGCTGCGAAAGCGCCTCGCCAAACAGCCGGCTCAGGAAGTGATCCAACTCGGCTTCGTCGGCGGGGCGGTCTGCCAGCCACAGGCGCAGGTTTTCATAGCGCTCGCCCAGCCGGTAGGTGACCCGCTCCTGGGTTTCGGGGCGGATGAGGTCGAAGGAGGACAGCCAGCCGTCCTCGCCCTTGGGACGGTACACGATCTCCGTCAGCAATTGCGCGCGCACCAGGTCGAGCCCGTCGATCGCCTGGATCAGGGCGTACGTCACGTCGAACTTGCTGGGGCGGATGCCCCACTGCGGGTGCGCCAGTGCCGCCAGCGTGAGCAGACACTCGGTGGCGGGTTCTTCGCGCAGCGCGCGCGACGGGCGGTGCGAGCGGGCGGGGACGCCGAGCGCCGCCAGCCGTTCGACCAGCGCAAAGCGCAGCGCGTCCGAGAGGTAGGGCGCCAGCACCGCGATCTCGCCCGGCGACACGCCCCCCTCCACCAGATCAAGGATGGTTTGCGCCACCCCGTCCAGCATTTCGGGGTAGAACCGCCCAAAGACGAACTGGGGCAGAAACGCGCCGGCGCCCGCTTCATCTTCACCTTCATCTTCATCCGCCGCCTCCGCCGCGTCCGGCTCGGCGAACAGGAAGTGCGTCCCGCCCGGCAGTTGCAGCGCCGCGTCCAGCCGCCGCTCCAGGCTGCGCACCCCGGCGCTCTGCACCAGGCTGCCCGTCAGCGTCAGATGGCGCTCACAGGCGGGCTTGAAGCGGTAGGCTGATTGCGGGTCCGCGCCCAGGAAGCGCCGGTAACCCGCCGCCCAGTCGCAGATCAGCAGCGCCGAATCGAAGTCGGGCAGCCATTCGAGCAGCAGGTCATGCGCTACGGGCGGGTCTTCTTCGACGTTGTCGTAAATCAGGTGGCGGTAGGTCGAGCGCAGCAGCGCGGCGCATTCGGGCAGCCGCCAGACGCGCGCGCGGAACAGCTCCACTTGCAGCGAAAAATCCAGCAGGTTGTGTTCCAGGCAGAAGGCGCGGAACGCCTCGGCGCAGGTCTGCACGTCGTCGTAGACGCGCAACTGCCCCGGTTCGCCGATCCAGGCGCGCTTGAGGCGCTCGCTGATCTCGCTGACCGGGTAGCCGACCACGGCGGCTTTGTTGAGGTTGTCCAGCACCTGACTGTACAGCCGGTTGCGGTCCAGGCTCACCGAATCGAACAGCCGCCGCTCTTCGAGCAGCGGGCGCGCCAGGTGCGCCATGTAATATTGGGCGGTTTCGAGCGTCAGGAAGACCGGCGGCTCGTCCGGCATGGCGAACCCGCCCGCGGCGGAAACCAGCAGCCAGAACAGATCCACCATGCGGCGCGCCAGCCCGCCCAGCGTGAGCAAGGCGACCTGCCCGCCCGCCGGGGCGCTGGGCTCGCGCAACAGGCGCTCGTAGGGGATCGCCAGGGCGCGCTGCGGGGTGAACACCAGGATCGCATCGCCGGAGACGCCCTGCTCGAGCAAGCTCAGCAGGCGCGCCGCCGCGGCGGTGGTCTTGCCAGCGCCCGCCGGACCTTCCAGCCAGGCGCGGTTCCAGGGTTGGTCGAGGACGGCGCGCTGTCCGGCGGTCAGGTTGAGGGAGGCAGCGTCCATAGATTAATTATAGCACAAATGATCGAAGTTAGGCGCTCGCCTACGCCGAGCGCGCACGGCTCACATCAGCCATTGGATCAGCCACAACGCCGCCATGCCGATCACGATCGTGAGCAGCGCGTTGCGGGTGCGCCAGGCGACCAGCGCTGCCGCCAAACCCGCCAGCAGCCGCGCGTTTCCGAGCGAAACGAACAGGTCGCCCTCGCGCAGCAGCACCTCCGGAAAGATGATCGCGGTCAGCACCGCCGGCGGGATGAAGCGCAGCGCCCGCCGCAGCCAGGGCGGCATGCGCTTGTGGTCAACCAGCACGATGAAGGACAGCCGCGTGGCATACGTGATCAAACCGGAGAACAAGTACACCAGCCAGATGCTCATTTGCGCCCCTCCACCCACAGCCCCAGCCCGATCCCGGCGAGCATTGCCAGCAGCAGCCCGAGCTTGTAGGGCAGGTTGAACGCCGCCAGGGCGACGATCCCCGCCGCGAGCGCCGTCGCAACCGAGGCGCGGTCTTTCAGGTTTGGCACCACCAGCGCGATGAAGGTCAGCGCCAGTGCAAAATCGAGCGACCAGGAGGCTGGCACAATCGCGCCGAGGAAGATGCCCACGGCGGTGCTGACCTGCCAGGAGAACCACAGCGCCAGCCCGCTGCCCAGCAAAAACCAGTGGCGCACGTCCTGCGGCGGAGCTTCTGACCCGGCGTCCGCCTCGGCGGAGGCGCGCGGCAGGTAAAGCGGGTCGGTGTTCTGGTAGTAAACCGCCGTCACCACATACGCTTCGTCGGTGAGCAGATACGCCAGCGCCCACTTCCAGGCTTTTTTGAGCGGGTGCAGGTAGGGCGCCATCGAGGCGCTGTAGAGTGCGTGGCGCAGGTTGACGATCCCCACCGTGAGGATCATAATCAGCCCGGGCATGTCGAGGCGCACGAGCTGGGTCAGCACGATCTGCGCCGAGCCGGCAAACACCAGCGACGACATCGCCTGCGATTGGGAGGGGGTCAACCCCGAATCGAGCGCCAGCGCGCCGTAGATCATCCCAAACGGGATCACCCCCACCAGGACGGGCAGGATTGCCCGCCAGCCCTTAAAAAATTCAACCCAATTTTTCCGCATTGGCGCGCTTTACATCTCCTGTTTTCGATATATAATAAGATGGTAAGAAAGGAGGCGGACGCGAGCGATATTATACAACGCGTGACCGATAAGCGGTCAATGGGCGGCGACTTGTCCAGTTATTCCCAAATTTTACGCAAGTAAAATCAATTTCCAATCTATGATCCACCGGAGGAGATCAGATGACTTCAAAAAGAATCGCTCATACTTTTTTATTCCTGTTCATCATCCTGAGCCTGGCGCTGGCGGGCTGCGTTACAACCGCCCAGCCCACCCCGGTTCAGACCCAGCCCCCTGCAGCGCAAGCCACCGAACCGCCGGCTGCCGCGCCCACCCAACCCCCCGCCCCAGAAGCCACCGAACCCCCGGCTGAGCCGCCAGCGGAGCGTTCGGTGATCACCATGATCTTTACCCAGGAATTTGACACGCTGAACCCCTATTACACCAACATGTGGTTCTCGCAAATCACGCAGTCTTTCTACAACTGCTGGGCTTGGGAGTTCGACGAAACCGCCAACCCGGTGCCGGTGCTGGTCAATGAGTTGCCCAGCGTGGACAACGGCGGCATCACCGAAGGCGGGCGGGTGATCACGCTCAAGCTGCGCGACGGCATGGCTTGGTCGGACGGCACGCCGCTGACCGCAGACGACTTCCTCTTCACCTATGAGATGGTCATCAACCCCGCCAACACCGTCGCCCAGGTCAGCCCGTACGACCAGCTCGAAAGCGTCAGCGCGTCCGACCCGTTGACCGTGGTCATGACCTTCAAAGAGCCTTTCGCCTCCTGGTTGGGCACGATCTGGCGCGGGCTGCTGCCCAAGCACGTCCTGCAGCCGGTCTTCGACGCCGAGGGCACGCTGGACAACGCCGCGTGGAACCGCGCGCCCACCGTGGGCTGCGGACCGTTCACTTTCAGTGAATGGGAATCGGGCAGCTTCGCCCGCTTTGTCGCCAACGATAAATACTGGCGCGGCGTACCCAAGGCGAGCGAGATCTTCGTGCGCTTCGTCCCGGATGACGCCTCGCAGATCGCGGCGCTCAAAGCCGGCGACGGCGACCTGGGCACCTTCTTCGCCTACTCCGACGTGCCGGAGCTCGAAGCCGCCGGCATCAAGGTCGTCAAGAGCTTTTCGGGTTACAACGAAGGCTTCTACTTCTTCCTCAATCCTGAAAAAGCCCACCCGGCGCTGCTGGATTTGCGGGTGCGCCACGCAATCGCCTACGCCCTCAACCGCCAGAAGCTCACCGAAGACCTGCTGCTCGGGTTGACCGTGCCCGCTGCGACGCTCTGGGACAACACCCCCTACGTCGATCCTTCGATTTCCCCGTACCCCTACGACCCTGAGAAAGCCAAACAACTGCTCGACGAAGCCGGCTGGGTCGATTCGGACGGCGACGGCGTGCGCGATAAAGACGGCGTCGCGCTGCAGCTCACTTACGGCACCACCACGCGCGAAGTTCGCCAGGACACCCAGGCGGTCTTCCAGCAGGAGCTTGAGGCGGTGGGCATCAAAGTCGATCTGCAGAATTTCGACCCGGACATCTTCTTCTCCGGCTACGGCGAGGGCGGTCCCGCTGCCACAGGCGAGCTCGGCCTGAGCGAGTACTCCAACGTGGTCACCGGCTTCCCCGACCCCGACTCTGCCGATTTCCTGTGCTCCGAAATCCCTACCGATGAAAACCCGGCGGGGGTCAACTGGTCCGCCTTCTGCGACGAGGAACTCAACTCGCTGCTGCTGCTCCAGGCTACCCAGGTGGACGCCAAGGAACGCACCGCCACCTTCCACAAGATCACCAAGTTGATCTTCGATCAGGTCTACTGGCTCGGCATCTGGCAGGACCCCGACCTGTTCGGCGTGAGCGATAAGCTGACCAACGTGCGCATCTCGGGCGTCACGCCGTTCTTCAACGTGTACGAATGGGGGTTCAAGTAAGCTAAAAACCTCGACGCGATGAAGGTATGCGGCAGCCCTGCCGCGTGCCTTCATCGCTTTCCGGGTTTTTCGACCGGAACTTTGAGAGACAGCCTTGACGCGTTACATCATCCGGCGCATTCTGCAGGGCATCCCGCTGCTTTTCATCATCAGCGCGGTGTTATTCGTGCTGATGCAGAACATGGGCGACCCGCTGGCGACCATGGGCGGGCGCACGGTGACGCGCTCCTCCGAGCGGGCGCGCCTCACCCGCCAGCTCGGGCTGGATAAGCCCATCTATCTGCAGTACCTCTACTGGCTGATCGGCAACGATTGGACGAAGATCGACCTGGACGGCGACGGCGTGGCGGAGACCACTGGACGGCGGCAGGGCGTGCTGCGCGGCGATTTCGGCACGTCGCTGGTCAACCGCGGCGTTCCGGTCATCAAAGTCATCGGCGACCGGCTGGCGAACACCCTGCTGCTCATGGTCACCGCCGAACTGGTCATCATCATTTGCGCGCTGCTGATCGGCATCTATTCCGCCCTGCACCAGTACTCCGCGATGGACAACATCATCACCGCGGTGACGTTTATCTTCTACTCGCTGCCGGTCTTCTTCTTCGGTCTGATTGTGATGTACATCTTCGCGGTCAATTTCAAGCGCTGGGGGCTGCCCTATCTGCCGACCGTGGGGATGTTCGATCCGCAGGTGGGGAAAACACCCAGCCAGGTAGCCTGGCACATGGTTCTGCCGGTCGCCACGCTTTCCTTCGGGTTCATCGCCGGCTACAGCCGCTACATCCGCAGCACCATGCTGGAGGCAATGAACCAGGATTACGTGCGCACCGCCAAAGCCAAGGGTTTGCCGCGCCCGCAGATCATCTACATTCACGCGTTGAAGAACGCCGCGCTGCCGATTGTCACGGTGATCGCCCTCGACCTGCCGTTTCTGCTCGGCGGGGCGGTCGTCACCGAGCGCATCTTCGCCTGGCCCGGAACCGGGCGGCTTTTCCTGGATCACGTCTCGCGCGCCGACACGCCGGTGGTGATGGGCTTGCTCATGCTGATCGCCACGGCGGTTGTGCTGTTTCAGATCATCGCCGATGTGCTTTACGCGTGGCTCGACCCGCGCATCCGCTATAAATAGAGCCGCCAAATGGACATGGAAACGACGCCGAACGAAATCAACCGAGCCGGGCTGCTAGCGCCGGACGAACTGGAAACCCCGCCGCTGTCCTTGGGTCAGCTCACCTGGCTGCGTTTCCGCCGCCACAAAATGGCGATCTTCGGGGCGGTCACGCTGGTGCTGCTCGTGCTTTACACTTTTGGCGGAATGCTCTTCTTCAGCGAGGCGGACGCCAACCGCGTCGAAACCGGCGCCCGCCTGCAGGCGCCCTCCGCCGCCCACCCCTTTGGGACGGACACGATCGGTCGGGACATCTTGGCGCGCACCATCTACGGCGGACAGATTTCGATGATGATCGGCTTGACCGCCATGCTGGTCGAAGCGCTGATGGGCGTGCTGATCGGCGCCGCCGCCGGTTTTTTTGGCGGGCGCCTGGACAGCATCTTAATGCGCATCACTGAGGCGGTCATCGTCATCCCGCAGATCTTTTTGCTGCTCGTGATGGCGAAGTTCTTCGGCGGTTCGCTCCCCAATATCCAAATCTTCGGGCGCACGCTCAGCGGCAGCGTGGTGGTGATCATCCTGATCATCGGTTTGACCAGTTGGCCCTACCTGGCGCGCATTGTGCGCGCCCAGTTCCTTTCGATCAAGGAGAACGACTTTATCTTGGCAGCCCGCGCCACCGGCACCCCGGTGCACGAGATCATCTTCCGCCACATCCTGCCGAACAGCATGGCGCCCATCATCGTCGCCGCCACCCTGGGGGTCGCCAACGCCATCACCGCCGAGGCGTACATCAGCTTTTTAGGCTTGGGCGTGCGCCCGCCGACCGCTACCTGGGGCAACATGCTCGAAGGCGCGTACAACTACATCGAAAGCGCCTGGTGGCTGTGGTTCTTCCCGGGCGTGCTGATCGCCCTGACCGTGCTTTCGATCAACTTCCTGGGCGACGGTCTGCGCGACGCCCTCGACCCGCGCAGCCGGGCTGTCTGAGCCAGCGTCATGACTAATTCCAATCACCCCCCGCATTATTCCAACCCGGCTGACCCGGCTACCCGCGACCAGCGCAGCCTGCTCATCGAGGTGCGCGACCTGCGCACCCGCTTCCACATCGCCGAAGGCACCGTGCATGCCGTGAACGGCATCTCCTTCAAGCTGCACGAGCGTGAGACGCTGGCGGTAGTGGGAGAGAGCGGCTGCGGCAAGTCCGTCTCGATGATGTCGATTATGGGGCTGATTGCCATCCCCCCGGGCGAGATCTCCAGCGGCGAAGCGCTTTTCCGCGGCAAAGACCTGTTCAAGCTCCCCGAAAAAGAGATGGAACAATTGCGCGGCAGCGAGATCGCGATGGTTTTCCAGGACCCGATGACCGCCCTCAACCCGGTGCTCACGATCGAACGCCAGTTGTGCGAACCGCTGCGCATCCACATAGGAATGAGCGAGCGCGCCGCGCGGCAGCACGCGGTCGAACTGCTCGAACAGGTCGGCATCCCGGACCCGGCGCGCCGCGTGCGGTCGTACCCGCACGAATTTTCGGGCGGAATGCGCCAGCGGGCGATGATCGCCATGGCGCTCGCCTGCGTGCCCAGCCTGCTCATCGCCGATGAACCCACCACCGCCCTCGACGTCACCATCCAGGCGCAGATCGTCGAACTGGTCATGCGGCTGCGCGACGAGCTCAGCATGGCGGTCATCTGGATCACGCACGACCTGGGCGTGGTCGCCGGCATGGCGGAACGGGTGGCGGTGATGTACGCGGGTTTCATCATCGAAGAAGCCCCGGTCGATGATATCTACGAAGAACCGCTGCACCCCTACACGCTTTCATTGCTGGCGGCGCTGCCGCGCGTAGATGAAAAACACTACGTCCGGCTGAAGTCGATCCCGGGCGCCCCGCCCAACCTGCTGGTCGCGCCGCACGGCTGTCCCTTTGCGCCGCGCTGCGATTTCGCCTTCGAGCGCTGCCTGGTGGAAAACCCGTCGCTCGAACAGGTCGCCGCGGGGCATAAGGTCGCCTGCTGGATCGATGTCACGACAGGAAAACCGCGATGAGCGACGCGCCTTCCCCTGCGCCGGCAGAACCCGAAAACCCTCAACCGCTGGTCGAAGTGCGCGCGATGCGGAAGTATTTTCCGGTCACCCAGGGGTTGATCTTCGAGCGCCAGATCGGCTCGGTCAAAGCCGTGGACGGCATCTCTTTCGATATTTACCCCGGCGAGACGTTCGGCATGGTCGGCGAGAGCGGCTGCGGCAAGACCACCGCCGGGCGCACCATCCTCGGGCTGTATCCCATCACCCAGGGCGAAGTGCGCATCTCGGGCATCGAAGTGGACAGCATGACCCGCGCCCAGACGCTCGACCTGCGCCGCAAAGCCCAAATGATCTTTCAAGACCCCTACGCCTCGTTGAACCCGCGCTGGACGGTCAGCGCGATCATCGGCGAACCGATCCGCGTGCACAAACTCGCCGCCTCGGAGAAAGAGCGCAACGAGCGCGTGCGCGAGCTCATGCTGCTGGTGGGGCTGGCGCCGCGGCTGATCAACCGCTTCCCGCACGAGTTCTCCGGCGGGCAGCGCCAGCGCATCGGCATCGCCCGCGCCCTGGCGTCGCAGCCCAGTTTTATCGTCTGCGACGAGCCGATTTCAGCGCTGGACGTTTCGATCCAGGCGCAGGTGGTCAACCTGCTCGAAGACCTGCAGAGCCAGTTCGGGCTGACTTACTTGTTCATCGCCCACGACCTGAGCATGGTGCGCCACATCTGCAACCGCGTGGTGGTGATGTACCTGGGCATGCTGGCGGAACTGGCGACGCGCGACGAGTTGTACGACAATCCGCTCCACCCGTACACCCAGGCGCTGCTCAGCGCGGTGCCGATCCCCAACCCCAAGAAGGATCGCCAGCGCCGGCGCATCATCCTGGCGGGCGACGTGCCCAGCCCGCTCAACCCGCCTGCGGGCTGCCGTTTCCACCCGCGCTGTCCGGTCGCCCAGCCGCTGTGCGCTCAAATCACGCCCGAGTGGCGCGAAGTCCGCCCGGGGCATTGGGTCGCCTGTCACCTGGTCTAAGCGAGCCGGCAGCGCTCCCCGTTCCCTAGCGTTTCAAACTGCGATACCGAATCCGGCGCGGCTGGTCGGCTTCGATGCCGAGGCGTTTTTTGCGGTCGGCTTCGTAATCGCTCCAGTTGCCTTCGTGCCAGCGCACCTGGCTGTCGCCCTCGAACGCCAGAATATGGGTCGCCACCCGGTCGAGAAACCAGCGGTCGTGGCTCACCACGACCACGCACCCGGCGAAGTTCTCCAGCGCCTCCTCTAAGGAGCGCAGGGTGTTCACGTCCAGGTCGTTGGTCGGCTCGTCCAGCAGCAGCACGTTTGCGCCGCGGGTCAGCACGCGCGCCAGGTGCACGCGGTTGCGCTCGCCGCCCGAAAGCGTCCCGACCAGCTTCTGCTGGTCGCTCCCCAGGAAGTTGAAGCTGGCTGTGTACGCCCGCGAATTGAGCTTGCGGCTGCCAAGCTGCAAGAAATCCTGCCCGCCGGAGATTTCCTCCCAGACGGTTTTCGCCGGGTCGAGCGCGGCGCGGCTCTGATCCACGTAAGCCATTTCCACCGTCTCGCCCTGGCGCAAGCTCCCGGCGTCGAGCGGCTCTTGACCGGTCAGCAGGCGCAGCAGGGTGGTCTTGCCCGAACCGTTCGGACCGATCACGCCGACGATGCTGCCCGGCGGGATGCTGACGCTCAGGTTTTCGATCAGCAGTTTATCGCCAAAGCCCTTCGCCGCCGCGTCGAATTCGAACACCAGACTGCCCAGCCGCGGACCGGGCGGGATGTAGATTTCCAACTCTGCGCGCCGCTGCTCGTACTCCTGCCCGAGCAGCTTTTCGTAGGCAGTCACGCGGGCTTTGCCCTTCGCCTGGCGCGCTTTGGGCGACATGTGGATCCATTCAAGCTCGCGTTCGAGCGTCTTCTGGCGTTTGCCCTCGGCGCTTTCCTCCTTTTCGAGGCGGGCGCGCTTCTGCTCCAGCCAGGAGGAGTAGTTGCCCTTCCAGGGGATGCCGAAGCCGCGGTCGAGCTCCAGGATCCAGCCGGCGACGTTGTCGAGGAAGTAGCGGTCGTGGGTCACGGCGATGACCGTGCCGCGATACGCCTGCAGGTGGCGCTCCAGCCACGCCACCGATTCGGCGTCGAGGTGGTTGGTCGGCTCGTCGAGCAGCAGGATGTCCGGCTCGGTGAGCAGCAGGCGGCAGAGCGCCACGCGGCGGCGTTCCCCGCCGGAGAGCTGCGCCACGGGGGTCTCGCCCGGCGGACAGCGCAGCGCGTCCATGGCGATCTCGAGCCGGTTGTCGAGCGTCCAGGCGTCCAGCCGGTCGAGCTGCTCTTGCAGCCGCCCCTGTTCTGCGATCAGCGCGTCGAAGTCGGCGTCCGGCTCGCCGAACTGGTTGTTGACCTGCTCGAAGCGGTCGAGCAAGTCCACGATCGGCTTGACCGCCTCTTCCACCACCTCGCGCACGGTTTTGGCGTCGTCGAGCTGCGGTTCCTGATCCAGCAGCCCCACCGAATAACCCTTCGAGAAGGTCATCTCGCCCGTGAAGCCGTCGTCCTTGCCGGCGATCACGTGCAGCAGCGTGCTCTTGCCAGAGCCATTCAGCCCCACCACCCCGATCTTGGCGCCGTAGTAAAAGCCCAGCGAGATATCGCGCAGCACCGGTTTGTTGCCGGGCGGAAAGACCCGCCCTACCCTGACCAGCGAAAAAATCACCTGTTGATCGGTCATTTTGAATCACCTCGTTTTGGATTAGCCGGCGGCGCGGAAACCTCGAAATCCTGGCGCAGCAGATTGACCAGCCGCACCCCGGCGCGGTGCACCTGGCGGAAATTCCCGCCTTGTGAAACTACACGCAATACGGCGTCCACCTGAGTCACCACCGACCCGGAAAGCACGTCGATCCCGGCGTCGAACAGCAGCGGGCTGAGCGGCGTGGTGGGTCCCAGCATCAGCACCGCCGCCTCGGGAGCGCACAGCTCCAAAATCCCCTCCAGCGTGCGGTTGAGCAGCGTCATCGCGGTGATCGCCACCACCTGCGCCTGGGGGATCACCTGCGGTCCCTGCGCGGCGGGCAAGTCGCCCTGGCGCGGGTTCAGCTCCAACACCGCCAGTCCGCCCACGCGCCCGCGCAGCGATTCGACAAAGGGGAAGTGACCGATCAGCGCGACCTTCTTCCCCGCCCCCAGGCGGGCGATCATTTCCTCGGCATTGTCCTCGCGATACTTCTCGGGCAGCGGCGGCAGCAAGGCGTTGATCGCCGCCATGCCGATCGCGACTTCGAGCGGGCGGTCGGACAGCGCCAGCTCCGCCAGTTGACGCCCGCTCAACTGCGTCAGCGCGCCGGCGCCTGGAACGTTCGGTCCCGCGGCGTGATCGTGCGCCGGGTCCAGCGTGGACGACAGCCCGCAGCGCACGCCGCCGCCGGGGTCGAGGACGACTGCGGTCCAGCGCAGCCCAACCCGCACATCGAGCGTTTCGCCGTCCGGCAGCGTTTGAAGGATCTTGCGAATCAGTTCCATGCTGAGGACCTCCTGCGCCCGCGGGCATTGACTGCCCGGGGGCGGGTCGAAATCTCCCTCCCGGCGGATGCGCCGGGTAGGCTATAATTCGCGGCGGGCGCAAGCCGCCGCCGCTGCATAAAAATATCGTCCGCAACCGATTGGATTATAAACGAATGAAACGCTTCAAACTCGAACTGATCCTGGCGATCCTGCTGCTCATAACCCTCGCCAGCCTGGCGGGGTGTAACGCGCTGGGTCCGAAAACGCCCGCCAGCCCCAGCCCCCCGCCGGAAGCCACCCCCAGCCCGACGAGCGGGCTGCCCGACGGCGCCGCCGTCCAGCAGCTCATGCTCGAAAGCCCGCTCAACTGGCAGAGCCTGCATGTGGTGTACCGCATCGAGACTTATTCGGCGCTGGACGCGTCCGCGCCGCCGGCGCTGCAAATCATCGAGCTGTGGCTGCGCCAGCCGGCTGAGTTCAAAATTCACACGCGCGCCAGCGAAACCCAGCCTGAGACGCTGCTGCTCAGCGACGGCAAGACCATCCTAGACAATGACGGCAACCGGTCCGAACTCCCCGCCGAGGTTTTAGCGCCGTACACGCCGCCCACCCTGCCGGCGGACTCGGTGCGCCCGCACCCGCTGGTACGGCTGCTGGGGGCGCCCGTCATGGACTTGGTCTTCCCCACCGGGCTGGCGCAGCGCGCCGGCGAGTACCGCGTGACCGGTCAGGAAACCCTCGCCGGGCGTCCGGTGGTGGTGGTGGAATGGGGGGAAGCGCCGGGAACGCTGACCGACCGTCTGTGGGTGGACGCGCAAAGCGGGATCGTGCTGCGCCGGCAAAACTATGCGAAAGATGACAGCCTCACCCCGCTCACCGACGTGCAAGCCACGCTGTTCGCCGTGGACCGCGAGATTCCCCAGGGCTTGTTCGACCTGCCAAGCACACCCGAACCCGTGGAAACCGACGCGCAGACGTCCGCAACCGGCGTGGTCGCCGTCAGCCTGCCGGAGGTGCTGAATGTGCGCAGCGGTCCCGGCGTGGATTACACCGTGCTCGTCACCGTCCAGAGCGGCGCAGAGCTGCCCATGATCGGGCGGCGCGCAGCCAACGACTGGTTCAAAGTGGTCGCCGAGGGCAAGGAAGGCTGGGTGTCCGCGCTGTACGTCGAGGTGCGCGGCGAATTGGATGACGTGCCGGTGATGAATTATTAGGGCTACGTGCGGGACGTTCCGGGCAGCGAGAGTTCATTGGGCTGGCTGATCAACGCCAGCCTGCTGCCCTTCCCCCAGTGCAGGCGGATGGGGCTGCGCCGGCGCAGGCGCTCCGCCGCGATCGCCAGGCGTTCGCGGCTCGGCGGCAGGGTCAGCTCGGGTAAAATCTCGGACACCGGCACCGCCGCATAGGCGTATTTCCACAAGTTCGGGTCGAGCGCCTGCCCGGCTTGCGCCACCACGTCGATGTCGATCGGGCGCGCGGCGAACTTATCGCGGCTGCGCACCCGCCCGAGGCGGGTTTCGATCGGGCGCAGCACGCCGTACTTGAGTTCGGCGGGATCCTGCTGCGACAGGATCAAGACCGCCATGTTCAGGTAATCCTGACCCTCGCCGCCCATCGCGGGGCTTTCCCAGACCTGCGAGGTTTTCAGAATCCAGTAACGGCTGCTCAACTCGCGCACCGCCGCCCGCAGGTTGGCTTCGGGGGCGATGTTCGAGCCGAGCAGCAGGGCGACCGGGCGCGGCTGAGAGCCCATCAGACCTCCCCTTTGGAGCGTTCGATTTCCACCCCAACCGAGCCGGCGAAGCGCACCGCGCCGGGCTTTTCCACGCGCACGATCACCTTTTCCACCCCGGCTTCCTCCAGACACAGCCGCGCGAGGTCGGCTGCCAGAGCTTCCACCGTCAGGCGCTGGGCGCTCTCGGCGTGCGCCTGCGCCTTTTTCGCCACGGTGCGGTAATTGACCGAATAGACGACGTCGTCGTGCTGCGCGGCTTTGCGCGTATCGGCGAACAGCGTGATGTTGATGCGAATTTCTTGCGGGTTGTTGCGCTCCCAATCGTTGACGCCGATGATCCCGCGGGCGATCAGGTCTTTGATCAATATTTTATCCATTGTGTTACCCCGTGTCGTTTGCCTTGTTTGCCTAGGAAGTCAGGTGCCGCCCGCCGTCGACGTGCACGATTTCGCCCGTGATGTACGCCGGACCGCTGAGCAGGAAAATCAGCGCCTGCTGCACTTCGCTCAACTCAGCCCAGCGTCCGGCGGGCACGCCGCGGATGGGCGCTTTGAGGTCTCCGCCGCCGCTAGGCGGCAGGATCGCCCCCAACGCCAGCCCGTTCACGGTGATGCGCGGCGCCAGCGCCTGCGCCAGGGATTGGGTCAGCGCCGCCAGCGCAGCTTTGCTGATGGTATAGGGCAGGTGATCGGGTCCGGGGCGCAAGGCGCGCCAGTCCAGGATGTTCACGATCCGCCCTTCGGCGGTTTCGGGCAGCCGCTCGCCAAACTGCTGGCTCAGGAAAAAGGGCGCGCTCAGGTTGATTTGCAGGTGGCGTTCCCACGCCTGGCGGTCGACGTTGCGCCAGTCGAGCGGCGCAAAGATCGCGGCGCTGTTCACCAGCGCATACAGCGGCTCCGGCTCGAAAGCCTGCTGCATGAGCTGCGCGATCTGGTCGGGCTGGCTCAAATCCGCCTGGATCAGGCGCGCCCGCCGCCCCATTTGCTCGATTTCGGCTTTCACGCTTTGCGCCGCTGCGCTGGAGCCGCCGTAGTGGACGACCACGTTGGCGCCCTCCTGCGCCGCGCCCAGCGCCAGCGCCCGCCCCACGCGCACCGCCGCCCCGGTTACCAGCACCCATTTATCCTGAAGTTTCATCTCCCGCTCGCTTTCCCGCGCCTAATCAAAGCTGCGCGGCAGGCTGATCTGCGCCATGAAATCTTCTTTCAGCGCATGGTTGGTCTGAAACTCGCCCAGAAAAGCGCTGGTGACCATGCTCGCCTGTGATTTCTTCACCCCGCGCATCATCGCGCACATGTGCTGACCTTCGAGCAGCACCGCCACGCCGCGCGGCTGGATCGCCTGCTGCAAGAATTGGGCGACTTCGCTCGTCAGACGTTCCTGCAATTGCAAGCGCCGCGCGTACATTTCGACGATGCGCGGGATCTTGCTCAGCCCGATCACCTTGCCCGCCGGCAGATACGCCACGTGCGCCCGCCCAAAGAAGGGCAGCATGTGATGTTCGCACAGGCTGTAGAATTCGATGTCGCGCACCAGCACCATTTCCGAGTTATCGACGGCGAAAATCGCCCCGTTGACCAACTTGACCGGGTCGGTGTCATACCCGGCAGTGAGCTCGCCGTACATGTGCGCCACGCGCTCGGGGGTGCGCAGCAAACCTTCACGACCGGGGTCCTCGCCGATCGAGAGCAGGATATCCTGCACCGCCGCGCCGATCGCCAGTTCGGGTTCCAGCCGGATTTCTTTTGCGACCGCAAATTGTGCGAGCTTTTCCGACAGCTCTAGGGGTTTTAGTGGAGTATCCATAGCGATTGTATTCCCTTCGCGCTCTTTTTGACTCCGGTTCACTATTGTACCGGGCATTTTACCTGAGATTGCTTCACAGATAAGACGACTAATCGGATAAGATTATTACGATATATTAGAGATTACTCAGATTAGAGTTTAGATCAAACTTGAATTTTAAAAAATCCGCCAATTTTCAAAATGACCTTGCGTTTTAGGGGAATTTCGTCTATCCTATACCGGCAAAGGAGAATCTGGCGCGCCAACGCCAGGCTCGAGGAAACGGCGTCTCGATTTCCTTTATTTTGTTTACGTTAAAAGAATAAGGAGGATCCCCAGATGAGAAAGCTATCCAGTCTTGTTTCGATTCTAGTGCTGGCGGGAATGGCGTTGAGCGCCTGCACCCCGACCGCCGCGCTCCCCCCGACGGTCACCGAAGCCCCACCAGCGCCGCAAGAGCCAGCCGCGACCGAAGCGCCGGCTGCAACCGAAGCGCCCGCCCCGACCGAAGCGCCCGCCGCGACCGAAACCGAAGAACCCGCCCCGCCCACCGAAACCGGCGGCATGATCGATCTGGGTGGGAAGACCATCAGCATCGCGGTCGAGAACGCCTACCCGCCCTTCAACATGATCGACTCCAAAACCAACGAAGGCGTCGGCTGGGATTACGACGCGGTGCGCGAGATTTGCAAACGCCTCAACTGCACCCCCGATTTCGTCCAGGCTGCCTGGGACGGCATCTTCCCCGCCATGCAAGCCGGGGAGTTTGACGTGCTTGCCGACGGCGTCACCATCACCCCTGAGCGCGATGAGATCGTCGATTTCTCGATCCCCTACGTCACGTTCGGGCAGGTGCTGCTCGTGCGCGCCGACGAAACCCTGAACGTCGAAGGTATGCAGGCGGACGAGAGCAAGCTCGTCGGCACGCAGCTTGGCACGACCAACGAGATCGTCGCCAAGAAGTTCTTCCCGCCGGAACGCGTGCGCTCCTTCGAGGACTTCCCCGCCTCCGTGCTGGCGCTGCTCTCGGGCGACATCGACGGGGTGGTGATCGACATCATCTCCGCCCAGGGCTTTATGGGCGAGAACGAGGGCAAGATGAAGATCGTCGGCACGCTCACCTCGGATGAGCAGCTCGGCTTTGTCTTCCCGCCCGGCAGCGAACTCAAAGCCGCCTTCGACACCGCCCTGGCTGCCATGCAGCAGGACGGCACCCTGACCCAGCTCAACCGGAAATGGGGACTGGAGATCGAGGAAGCCGCGGCGCAGGTTCCCGACCTGGGCGGCGAGACGGTCACCGTCGCGGTCGAGAACGCCTACCCGCCCTTCAACATGATCGACCCCAAAACCAACGAAGGCGTCGGTTGGGATTACGACGCAGTGCGCGAGATCTGCAAACGTCTCAACTGCACCCCGGATTTCGTCCAGGCAGCCTGGGACGGCATCTTCCCCGCCATGCAAGCCGGGGAGTTTGACGTGCTCGCCGACGGCGTCACCATCACCCCTGAGCGCGACGAGATCGTCGATTTCTCGATCCCCTATGTCACGTTCGGACAGGTGCTGCTCGTGCGCGCCGATGAGACTCTCAACGTCGAAGGCATGCAGGCGGACGAGAGCAAACTCGTCGGCACGCAGCTCGGCACCACCAACGAGATCGTCGCCAAGAAGTTCTTCCCACCGGAACGCGTGCGCTCCTTCGAGGACTTCCCCGCCTCCGTGCTTGCGCTGCTCTCGGGCGATATCGACGGGGTGGTGATCGACATCATCTCCGCCCAGGGCTTTATGGGCGAGAACGAGGGCAAGATGAAGATCGTCGGCACGCTCACCTCCGATGAGCAGCTCGGCTTCGTCTTCCCGCCCGGCAGCCCGCTCAAAGCCGCCTTCGACGCCGCCCTGACCGCCATGCAGCAGGACGGCACGCTGACCCAGCTCAACAAGAAATGGGGACTGGAGATTGACGAATAGTATTGCCGCCAGGCGCCGTGTTTCGCCGTTTCACTAACGCCTGAACCCGCCCTCCCTCCGCCGGCGCCGCGCCCGCGGCGGGAGGGCGCCGGATGATTATCCCGCACCCGCAAGGAGACCTCATGGCTGCCAAAACTGAAGCTACAATCGACGCCCCCGGGGTCAGCCGGCTCCGGCAGATCCCCTGGTGGGCGCTCATCCTGGCTGCAAGCGGCTCGTTCGTGCTTTATCTAATCCTGTCGGACGCGAACTACCGCGATACCTTTCTGTTCCTCAAAGACGGGGTGGTCGTCACGCTCAGGATCACTTTCATGGCTTTCCCGATCGCCACTGCCATCGGGTTGATCGCCGGGCTGATGCGCACTTCTAAAAACGTCTTTTTTTACACGCTCGCCACGCTGTACGTCGAAGTGATCCGCGGCATTCCGATGGTGGTGCTGGTGCTGATGATCGCGTTTGCGATTGTGCCGCTCGTGGTGGATTTGGTGCGTTCCTTTGGGATTTGGGGGGTAAGCCAGTTTGGCGCGCCAGCCCTGGGGGGTTTCTTTGAGCGCTCGAGCGCCTTTAACATCCGTTCGATCTCGATGGAACTGCGCTTTGTCGCCGCCATCGCCATCGGCTACGGCGCGTTCGAAGCCGAGGTCTTCCGGGCGGGCATCCAGTCCATCAGCCGCGGACAGATGGAAGCGGCGCGCTCGCTCGGCATGAGCTACTTCCAGGCGATGCGCTTTATCATCCTCCCTCAGGCGATCCGGCGGGTGCTGCCTCCGCTGGGCAACGACTTCATCGCCATGCTGAAAGACTCCTCGCTGGCGACCGTGCTGGCGGTCAACGAGCTCACCCAGCTCACCCGCTTGCGGCGGTCGAGCACCTTCCGCGTGATGGAAGCCTTCAACGTGGCAGCTTTCCTTTATCTGTCGATGACCTTGCTGCTCTCCGCCGGCGTGCGGCTGCTCGAACAGCGGATGAGAATTGAAGAATAAATGTACACATGCGGATCGAAGAATAAATACGAAAAAATAAATGAGCGCATGAAAACCGAAAAATAACAAACGGCAGGCGGAAAACCCCGCCTGCCGGGTTGCAAATCGCCTGATGCGCTGGGTGGGAATCGAACCCACACGCCTTGCGGCACATGGCCCTCAACCATGCCTGTCTGCCAGTTCCAGCACCAGCGCCAGAGCAAAAGTATTATAATCGGCTCTACATCGTTGTCAAGCGAGAAACGCTCGAGGAACAAACCATGCGCATCGTCTTAGACTCAATGGGCAGCGACAACTGCCCCGAGCCAGAAATCCAGGCAGCCCTGGAAGCCGCCGACCTGTTCGGAGACCCGATCATCCTGGCAGGACCGCAGGAGCAGCTCGCGGCGCGCCTGCAAGCCCGCGGCGGGGCGGCGGACAAAATCCGCCTGGTGGACGCCACGGATACGATCACCATGCATGACAAGGGGCTGGCGCTGGCGCTCAAAGCCAAGCGGCGCGGTTCGCGCACGTCGATGGCGGTCGGCATCGACCTGGTCGCCGCGGGCGAAGCCGATGCGTTCGTCACCGCCGGCAACACCGGCGGAGCGCTCGCCACGGCGTACTACCGCCTGGGCACGCTGGCGGGGGTCGAGCGCCCGGCTCTCACCGCCCTGTTTCCGGTGCGCAACGGCTTCTGCGTGGTCGCCGACATCGGCGCCAACCCGGACTGCAAACCGGAACACCTGCTCCAGTTCGGGGTGATGGGCACGGTCTACGCCCGCAAGGTGCGCCAGGTCGCCAACCCGCGCCTGGGCTTGCTTTCGAACGGCGAGGAGCCGGGCAAGGGCAACGAACTGGTGCGCGGCGTCTTCCCGCTGCTCGAAGCCTCCGGGCTGAACTTCATCGGCAACGTGGAAGCCAAGGAGCTTTTTGGCGGGCAGGCGGACGTGGTCATCACCGACGGCTTCAGCGGCAACGTGCTGCTCAAGTCGAGCGAGGCGGCTGCCAAGTTGATCACCGAGGTGCTGCGTGAAGCGTTGACCGCCAGCCTGCGCACCAAACTGGGCGCGCTGCTCGCCAAACCGGCGTTCGACCAGCTCAAGCGCATGCTCGACCCGGCGGAGGTGGGCGCCGCGCCGCTGCTCGGCATCGACGGGCTGGTCTTTATCGGTCACGGGCGTTCGGACGCCCGCGCGCTGGTCAGCGCCATCCGCACCGCGCGCCAGGCGGTGCAGGCAAACCTGCTCGAGGCGTTGAGCGCCGCCATCCAGGAACAACTCGCCGCGCTGCCGGGCGCCGCTCACGTTGAACCGGCGCACGAGCCGCTTTGAGCCGTCCGCGCCAACCAGGGGCAACATGCAAAACGAACTGAACCCGCGCCCCCGCGTGGTGGTCACGGGCATCGGGGCAGTCACGCCGCTGGGTTCCAGCCTCGCGCTTTACTGGGAGGGGCTGACCGCCGGGCGCTCCGGGGTGCGCCGCATCACCCAGTTCGACCCCAGCAGCCTGCCCTGCCAGATTGCCGGGGAGATCCCCGATTTCAACCCCGAAGATTACATGGACCGCAAGGAAGCCCGCCGCACCCCGCGCGCCTGCCAGATCGCCCTGGGCGCAGCCATACAGGCGATGCAGGACGCCGGGTTCGCCGCAAATTCGCTCGACTCGGAACGCCTGGGGGTGGTCTATGGCACCGTGCTGGGCGGGGTAGAAAGGCTGGAGGAGGGCGTGGCTACTTTGCGCGCCCAGGGCGCCGCCAAAGTCAGCCCGTTTATGATCCCCTCCGGCATCCCCAACATCCCCGCGTTTATGATCGCCCAGCAGTTTCAATGCCTCGGTCCAAACTCCACCCTCTCCACCGCCTGCGCCACCGGCACCCAGGCGATCGGCGAAGCCGCCGAACTGATCCGGCGCGGCGCGGCAGATGTGGTGATCACCGGCGGCGCAGAATCGATCATCGCCGATTGGGCGATCGCCGGTTTTTGCGCCATGCGCGCCCTGCCGCTCAACTACAACGCCGACCCGGCTCGGGCATCGCGCCCATTCGACGCGCGGCGCGAAGGCTTCATCTTCTCGGAAGGCGCCGGGGCGCTGGTGCTGGAAAGCGAAAGCCACGCCCGCCAACGCCAGGCGCGCATTTACGCCGAGATCGGCGGGCACGCCTCCTCGTCGGACGCGTTCCATCTCGCCGCCCTCGAGCCGGAGGGCTTCGGTCCCACCCGGGCAATGCGCTGGGCGCTGGCGGACGCGGGTCTGCAACCCGAACAGATCGATTACATCAACGCCCACGGCACCTCTACCCCGATCAACGATGTGACCGAGACGCGCGCCATCAAGCGCCTGTTTGGGGAGCACGCCTACCGGCTCTCAGTAAGCTCGACCAAATCGATGGTCGGGCACGCCATGGGGGCTTCGGGGACGCTCGAAGCGATCGCCGCGATCATGGCGATCACGCACGACCTGATCCCGCCCACCATCAATTATGAAACCCCCGACCCCGAGTGCGACCTGGATTACACCCCCAATCAGCCCCGCCGGCGCACGGTGCAGGCGGGGCTGTCCAATTCATTCGGCTTGGGTGGTCAGAACGCCTGTCTGGTGATGCAGAAGTACGCGGGCTGACCGCTCAAATACCAGCCGCTTTGGAGCAAAGAAACCATGAATGTTTATCGCAATGAGCGCATGATCGCCCGCAACGCCCTGATCGGGAAGGTCAGCATGTTAGCCGGGCTGGTGGTGCTGGGCGGCGGAATGTTCATCTCGTTCCGCTATCCGGAACAGTTCAACCTCTCGCTGCTCGCGCTGCTGTTCGGTTTTATCCTCTCCCAGCTGGGCATCTATTATTCGAACCGCTGGGGGCGCCGCCCGCGCCCCGATGAGCTGCTCGACGGGGCGCTCAAAGGCATGGACAAAAAATATTCGCTCTACCATTACAGCTCGCCGGTCAACCACCTGCTCATCGGGCCGGCGGGGATGTGGGCGCTTTTCCCCTATTATCAGCGCGGGACGATCGTCTATGACAAGAACCGCTACAAACAGCGCGGCGGCAACCTGTACCTTAAAATCTTCGCTCAGGAAGGGCTGGGGCGCCCCGAACTGGACGTCGCCGCCGCCAAAGACAGCCTGCAAGCGTTCCTGAAGAAGCGCTTTCCAGACGAAGAATTCCCGCCCGCCGATGCCTTGCTGGTGTTCACCAACCCGGAGGTGAACCTGGCAATCGCGGACGACGCCGAGCCGCCCGCGCCAGCGGTCAAGCTCAAAGACCTCAAAGAACTGATCCGCAAAAGCGCCAAGAGCAAGCCGGTCTCGCTCGAAAAAATCAAACTGCTCGAAGAGGCGCTGCGCCCCGAGTGACTTTAATTGGGGGGCTGGGCGGATTTGCCCCGCCGGACGACCCAGGCTAACGCCGCCGCCAGCGTCCCCGCCGCCAACCCGAGCGCCAGCCAGTTCAGGCTGGGCGCGCCCGGAGCGGGCTGCGCCGCGGCTGGGGGCGTTGCGCCGGTCGGGAGCAGCGTCTCCGTTGGGCGGGTTGTGGCGGTTGACAAAGGCATCGCGGGGGCGGCGGTGGTCTGAACCGGCAGCGGGCTGACCGCCATGGTCGCAAGCAGCGCGGCGTCCACCACTTCGGGCGCCGGTTTGTGGTTGGATTCCCACAGATAGACCGTCAACGCGCGGTATTCTTCGTCTTCGAGCTTGCCCGGGCGCTGCGGCGGGTGCGTGTCGTGCAGATAGCGCAGCAGCCCGTCGAACCGCGCAAAGAGCGGCAGTGCGTCGTCCACGGCGATCACCGGCGGCACGACGGTGGGGATCGGGAAGCCCTCGTCCTTCGGACGCCCGCCGTGGCAGCCGCGCCCCCAGCAGTCCTGATGATCCTCCACCCAGACGCCGCGAAACGCATCCGTGAGCCCCTGTCCCAGGTCGCCGTGACAGGGCATGCAGTGGTAGTAATACAAATACGCGCCGTACTCGGCGTCGCTCGGGTTTTCGGGCAGTTCGGGGATGCGCAGCGGGTCGTAGGTTGGGGTCGGAGAAGGCGCGGGCGCGGCTGCCGCTGCCCGACCCGCGGCAAGTCCGCCGCCCGAGCCGGCTGACAGTCCAGCCCACAGCCACAAACCCGCAAAGAGCGCCAACATCCAGCGCGGCATGAAGAACCTCGATTCGTGAAAACTGGAACGTTCGTTTTTACTATTGTAACAGCAAGTGGGAGAGGCGGCGCGGGTTTACCCCGCACGAATTTGGGGAGGGTGACTGGCGTGCCGCTTCCCCCCAAATCCAGACGGAAAAACCCCGTCTGGATTTGGGGGGACCGAGGGGGGTAATCACAACAGAATCAGCGCACGCGTGGCAAAAAAAAGACTGCCCTTTCTAGGGGGCAGCCTCTTCTATTTCGTACGGTTTGCGGTTTAACCCGCCAGATAGGCTTCCAGCGCTTCCTTGCTGATGCGGAAGGCGTTGCCGATCTTCTTGGCTTTGAGCTCGCCCGCGCTGATCGCCGCGACCACGTCCTCTTCCGAGACGCGCAGGAATTGCGCCGCCTCCGCCGGCGTCATCACCGAGGGAATCCCGCCGGCGGGCGGACCGCCAGCCGGCTGCTGGGGCGCAGCGCCCGCCTGACCCGTCATGCCGGAAAGCGAGCTGCTCAGCACGTTGCCGATGCCCATACCGGCGCCGATCCCGGCGGTCAGCCCGGCGCCGCCGGCGGGGTTCTGCGCCGCGTCGCGCAGCGCGTCCGCCGCCTGCAGTTGGGTGTAGGTCGCCATGTCCAGCATACCCATCGCCCGCAGCTCCTCGGCAGAGGTGCTCGATGGCTTCAGGTTTTCCACGTAGAAGTTCTTGAGCGTCAACCCGATCGCCAGGAAGTCGTCCTGGGCTTTGGCGCGCACGCCGGCGCCAAGCTCCTCGGTCAGCCCGATCAGCTCCGGCACGCTGTGTTTGGCGGCGGTTTCGCCCAACAGGTCTTGCAATTTGGAAAGCAGCATCGAGCGCAGGCGGGTTTCGATGTCGGTCGTGCGGTAGGTGCCCTGGGCGCCGACGACCTGGGTCACGAACTGCTGCGGGTCCTTCACCTGAAACGCGTAGGTGCCGAAGCCCTGCAGCAGCGCCACGCCCAGCCCCATGTTGGGGTTGCGCACGATGATCGGCTGGGGGGTGCCCCATTTGCGGTCGACGAACTCGCGCATCGCCACAAAATAGACCTCCGCCGGGAACGGCGTGCGGTCGTTGAAAAGCTTGCCGAGCTTCTCGATCAGCAGCGGCACGTTGTAGGTCACCAGCGTGTGCCGTCCGGGTCCAAACACGTCGAGCGCGGCGCCGTCGCGGAAGAAGACCGCCGTCTGCGATTCGCGCACCACGAGCTGCGAGCCCAAACGCACCGAACCCTGACCCTGCTCTGGGATGCGGTGAACGATTTCATCCCGCATCTCATCGGGGTATTCGATCAAATCGATAATCCTGGTCATTGCATCAACTCCTGTTCTCCATCCAATTCTGGCTCAAATCGAAATCCCACCCGGCGGGTTATTGAGCGGGTCCTATGATGACTTCCTCGCGCCGGTCGAAAACGTCGACGCACTGCTGCGAAACGCTGGTCAGGTTGCGCAGCGCCGCCGGCAGCCCTTCCGCGCCCACCGAAGCCTCGACGTTGTCGATTGCCCGACCGACCTCGTCGGATAACGTGAGCATTTGTGAATCATACTGATAAAGCCGGAAAAGTTCGTCTTCGTTGATCTTGACTGCGTCGAACAGACCCGAGTAGCCGCGGGTGGCGCGCCGCACGCGGTCGGTGAAGGCGCGCAGCCTGATCGCCGCCGCCTCGAGGTCGTCGACGTACTGGATGTCGCCTGAGGCGAGAAAATCGCGCTGGATGGCGGAGATGCGCCCCCATTGCTTCTCGAACCGGTCGGCGATGGTTTCGCGCAGCAGCTTGTCCGAGTCGCGCCGGGCTTGCCGCTCCATGTAGCCCTTGAAACCGGGGATGTAGCTCAGGATCTTCTTGAAGGGGTCCATATCGGAGGTAACTTTATCGAAAATCTGGTCGGTCATTGAATATCTCCTACTTGCGCTGAAGTGGACAATTGCCTGTTTCAATTGGGGAAGAATGTCTCCTCTGACAATATCAAATTATAGCCCCAGTTGGGTCAACGCGCAACCGCCGATGGAAAATTTCGCATTCCTTATGTATCTACGCAGAAAGGGGCGTTAAGTCGCGTTCTCACCTCACCCAATGGAGGGGCAGCCCATTTTGCGCCATTCCGATTTTTTTCCCTCGCGGTGCGATGGATGATTCGATTGATGTTATAATCCTTGGGTTAGCTGCCCTCATAATGAGTGATTATCATCTCAACTTAGGAGTTTGAAACAAATGAAACACCCAGTATTACCAGACCTGCTGGCGCTGCTCGACGGCAGCGTCAGTCTGCAAGGCGAGGCGGTCGAGGTCAAAGATGCGGCGCGGCTGCGCGCCACCATCCACCGCCTGGCGGAGGTTTCCGCCTTAGAGAGCGGCGTACGTCAGGGATTGGCGCGCTATCTGGTGCGCCAGGTTGCCCAGGCGCTGGGCATCTACTCGGCTTCGATCAACGAGCTTTACCTGGCGCGCGGGCGCGGCGAACTGCCCAACGACTTCACCGTGCCGGCGATGAACCTGCGCGCCCTGGCGTTCGATTCCGCCCGGGCGGTCTTCCGCGCCGCGTTGAAGATCGACGCCGCGGCGATCATCTTCGAGATCGCCCGCTCCGAGATGGGCTACACCGACCAGCGCCCCGCCGAATACGTCACCAGCGTGCTGGCGGCGGCGATTGCCGAAGGCTACACGGGACCGGTCTTCATCCAGGGCGACCACTTCCAGGTCTCTGCCAAGCGCTACGCCGCCGACCCGGACGCCGAAGTGCAGGCGATCAAAGACCTGATCGACGAAGCGCTGGCGGCGGGTTTCTTCAACATCGACATCGACACCTCCACGCTGGTCGACCTGGACAAGCCCACCGTGCCCGAACAGCAGGAACTCAACACCAGCCTCTCGGCGATGTTTGCGGCGTACATCCGCAGCCGCGAGCCGCAGGGCGTCACCGTTTCCATCGGCGGCGAGATCGGCGAAGTCGGCGGGCAGAACTCCACCCCCGAAGAGCTGCGCGGCTACATGGACGGCTTCAACGCCCGCCTGGCTGTGGCGGCGCCCGGCGCAGTTGGCATCAGCAAGATCAGCATCCAGACCGGCACTTCGCACGGCGGCGTGGTGCTGCCCGACGGTTCGATCGCCCAGGTGAGCGTGGATTTCGGCACGCTGCGCCAGTTAAGCGAGATCGCCCGTCTGGAATACGGGCTCGGCGGCGCGGTGCAGCACGGCGCTTCCACCCTGCCCGAAGCGGCGTTTAGCAAATTCGCCGAAAACGAAGCCGTCGAAGTCCACCTGGCGACTAACTTCCAGACCATGCTGTTCGACCGCCTGCCGGACGACTTGCGGCAGGAGATGTACGCCTTCCTCGACGAGAAACACGCCGCCGAGCGCAAGCCGGGCGTGACCGCCGAGCAGTTCTATTACAAGACGCGCAAGTACGCCGTCGGTCCGTTCAAGAAGCAGACCTGGAACATGCCCGCAGCCAACAAAGAGGCGATCAACCAGGCTTGGGAAGCCCAGTTTGACAGATTGTTCCGCCTGTTGGGGCTGGCAGGCACCCGCAAAATCGTGGATCAGACCGTGCGCAAAGCGGCGGTCAAACCCGACCCCAAGTTCTACCTCGGGGAAGCCGTCGAAGCCGGCGACGTCTCCGACCTGGCAGACTAGTCCGCGCGGCGGCAGCCCTCAACCCAGGCGGAGAGCTGCCGCCGCTTTTTTTCATTTCGCTTATAATGGGCATATCAACCGCGCGCGGGCGCTGCGAATAATCGAAGTTCTGCGATCCACGGGAGGGTGCAATGGCTGATCTCGACCGAACTCAATTGATCTATTTGATTGCGTTGAACTCCGCCAAGGGGCTGGTGCTGCAGGGCGTCGATCTTGCCGGGCAGGATCTGCGCGGGCTCTACCTGGCGCTCGCCAATTTGCGGCTGGCGAACCTGGAAAAAGCCAACCTGAACCAGGCGAACCTCGAAAAAGCCCAGTTCGAAGACACAAATTTGCAATACGCCGACCTGAGCGAAGCCAACCTGCAAGGCGCCAATTTGCAGCGCGCCAACCTGGTGGGCGCCGACCTGCGCGCAGCCGACCTCTCGGACACCGACCTGCGCGAAGCCGACCTGCGCAGCGCCAACCTGCGCGGCGCAGTACTCAACCGCGCCAACCTCTGGCACACCAACCTCAAAGACGCCAACCTGGTCTACGCCAACATCGAAGGCGCCAAGGGGCTGCCAGTCGAGATTTACGAGCAGCTCCGCGCCAAACCCGAAGGCTGAGGCGGTAATTCCCCGCGTGAAACGGCTGACGCCTGGTTTCAGCGCGTCGGCGGGCGGTTAACAAGGTCATCCCGCAATGAACAAAGGCACTCTTCACGGCATCGCGGCTTACCTGATCTGGGGTTTCTTCCCGATCTACTTCAAAATGATCGAGGAGGTGCCGCCGCTGCAGATCGTGGCGAACCGCATCCTCTGGTCTTTCCTTTTGCTCGCGCTCTTGCTCTTCGTCAGGCAGCAATGGAAGGTCTTGTTCGCGTCGATCAAAGGACCGCGCTTTCTGCTGGCGTTCCTCATCGCGTCGGTATTGCTCGCGGTGAACTGGCTCACCTATGTGTGGGCGGTCAACGCCGATTACATCATCGAAGCCAGCCTGGGTTATTACATCAACCCGCTGGTGAGCGTGCTGTTGGGGGTGATCTTTCTGCGCGAGCGGCTGCGCCCGCTGCAGTGGGCGCCGATCGGGCTGGCGGCGTTCGGCGTGCTATTTCTGACGATCAGTTACGGGCGCCTGCCCTGGATCGCCCTGCTGCTCGCCGGCTCGTTCGGGCTGTACGGTCTGGCGAAAAAGACCGCCCCTTTAGGGTCGTTCTACGGACTTTCGATCGAGACCGGGATGCTGATCATCCCCAGCCTGGTCTATCTCACCTACCTGCAAACACACGGGCAGGGCGCGCTCGGACACGCCAGCCCGGGCATCGTTTTCCTGCTGGCGTTAAGCGGACCGATCACCACCGTGCCGCTGCTGCTGTTTGGGTCAGCCGCAAAAAAGATGGATTTATACATGCTCGGCGTGCTGCAGTACATCGCCCCCACGATGCAATTCTTGATTGGCGTGTTTATTTATGGCGAGCCCTTCACCCACGCGGATCTGGTGGGCTTTGGGATTATTTGGGCGGCACTGGCGCTGCTCTCGGTCGAGGGGTATCTGGTCAGGCGCCGGCGGCAAGCCTTCGCCTGACCTTCCACGGTTCACCGTTTTAACTCAATTTGCGCCGACGGCTGTGACCGAGAACTGCATGATGCGGCTGTTGCCCGCATCCGCCACCCACAGGCTGCCGTCTGGGGCAAACGCCAGCCCCACCGGCAAGGTGAACTGGGTGCTGTCCGTCCCGCACTCGCCCCATGCCAGCAGCGGCTGACCCTCGGGGCTGAATTTGAGCACCCGGCAGCCTTCGGGGTCGCTCACATAGACGTTCCCGCGGTCGTCCACCGCGAGATAGGGTTTGTTGTCGAGCGACTGCCCGTACCAGGCGGTCACATTCCAACTGCGCACCGAGCGGTACGCGCCGTCGTCCAGCGCCTGGAAGATTTGCACGCGCTGGTTCCAGGTGTCCGCCACGTAGACCAACCCGTTGCGGTCCACCGCCAGCCCCACCGGTTCGTCCAGTTGACCGGGACCCATCCCGGCTTCGCCAAACTGGTTGAGGTACTCGCCCTCCGCGTTGAACACCACCACGCGCTTGTTGCCGGTGTCCGTCACGTACACGTTGCCGTTCAGGTCCACCGCCACATCGCGCGGACCCCACATGGCTTCGGGCGCTTCCGCCTGTCCAAAATAGCCCCACATCTTGATAAACTCGCCGTTGGCGGTGAATTTCTGGATGCGGTAGTTCCAGGTATCCGCCACATAGACCGACCCATCGGGGGCGACTGCGATCCCCCAGGGCTGGTTGAAGGTCCCGCCCGGCGCGGCTGAGGCGGCTACGTCCGCAAACGTGCCCCAGGTTCCCAGCACGCGCCCGTCCTGCGCCAGGTGCTGCACCCGGTGGTTTTCGGTGTCCGCCACGTAGAGCGTGCCGTCGGGGGCGCTCGCCACGTCGCGCGGGCGCAGGAACTGTCCGGAGTCGCTCCCTTGCCCGCCGTAGATCGCCAGCGCCGGGATCTGGGCGTACTTCCCTTCGAACGGGTCGCTGATTGCCTCCGCCGCTGCCGGCGCCGAGCCGTAATTCCACAGCGTGGAAGTGATGTCTTTGCGGATGTAAAGCCGCATCCGCGCCGCCGGCGACCAGTTGGGCAGGCTCATGTCGCGCCCCAGCGCCTTGCCATAAGCGGTGTAATCGCGGTTGAGCCAGATGTCGAACAGCGCGGCGCGCATCGCCGGGTTGGCGAGCGCGGCACGGACGCGCGCCCAGGTCAGCTCGTAGTAGTCCTGATTGGGCCACCACAAGCGGATGTAGTCGAACTGGTCGTACAGGTTCGCCACCACCGGCTCGATCTTGCCATAGTTGGCGTCGCCCACCAGGATGAGCGGCGCGTCCCGCAGGGTGCGCGAGGGGTTCGCCCCATAGTACACCGCGTTCGGGTAATTGCGCAGATACCACCAGTAGGGGTAGGAGGTCTCGTTGTCGTAGGCGACTTTAATCCCCAGCCCGTCGGTCGTGCGCCGCGAGATCTCCTCGATCTGGTCGAGCGCGGTCTTGACCCCGGGCGCGGAGTGGGCGTACACCAGCAGCTCGTTGGCGTAATCGTAGGCGTAAAAGTTCGCCTGGATGGCGGTGCGGGTGGTGGTCAACCCCAGCAGCGCCAGGAACGCCAGGACGAGGATGCGCGCAAAATCCGCGCCGCGCCAGGAGCGCGCCAAATAAAACACGCCGGCGCCGCTGAGGACCGCTGCCGCCAGGCTGAGCAGGAACTGGCTGGTGGCTTGAAGCTGCGCCAATTCCTTGCCCCGGAACGGCGGCTGGTTCCCTAGCAGCGCGCCGAGCGCGGCAAACACGCTGACCAGGAAAATCGGCAGCAGCGCCAGCGCCAGCCAGCCGTAACGCTGACGCAGCGCCCGCCAATCGGTGGCGTTGACCAGGCGCATCAGCGCCCAGGCGGCGCACAGGATCGCCGGCAGCGTGATATGCACCGTGAGCCAGGGCATTTTCTCGCCGGCGACCGTGTAGGCGAGCAGGCTGGTGACCGCCCAAAAGCCGAACAGCGGGAACACCGGCGCCGGTTCCCGCGCATTTTCCACGTCCGCCCAGCCGGCTGCGGGTTCGCCGTCCGCCGTTTCGGGCAGAGGGAGTTGGACTGCGGCTTCGTCCGGCGCGGCGGTGCGGCCGCGCAGCGCGCCGCCAAGCGCTCCGCGCAGCGCTCCGCGCAGCGCGTCCCAGACCGCAATGCCAAACGCCAGCCAGACGCCGAGCATCGGCAGGTATTCGTACACCGGCATCTGGATCAGCGCGTAGTAATACGACGGCTGCGAGCCGCGGTTCACGCCCTGCTGCTCCAGCCAGTAGCCGAGCGACCCCACCATGCCGGTGAAAAAGCCCGCCCCGTTGGTAAACATCGAGGTGTAGAAGATGGTGAACAAACCATACCAGATCGCGGCGTTGACCAGCCACAGCCGCGGGTTCCAGACCAGCCCGATCACGATCGAGGCGATCAGCAGCGGCGCCAGCCAAACCGCGATGTGCACGATGTCCTGCGTATTGAGCGCCATCACCCCCGCCGCGTTGGTGGGGATGTTCCAGCCCATGAGCCGCACCGGAAACGCCGCCAACTGCGGCAGCACCAGCGTGCCAAACACGATCAACATCCCGAAGGCGCGGTCTTTTTTCAGGCGCTCCCAGCCATAGCCGCGCAGCAGGAAATACCCGGCTGTCAGCAAGGCAACCGTAGCTAGCCCGACCAGCGCCAGCAGCAGCGCCGAGGGTTCGGAAGCCGGCGGCGGGGTGAACTCCTGCCCGGGAGCCGCCGGTACGTCGGTCAACCCGGGGACGGGGCTCGCGGGCGGGCGGGTGAAAAACAGCACCCCGCCGGCGGCTCCGATCAGGATCAACGCCGCGATCAGCGCCAGCAGGAAGTAGTCGCGGTACGCCGGTTTCTTCCAGGCGATTCCCACGATGCGATAGATAAAGTAGCCAGCCAGAAACAGCATTGCCTGCGCGGTGTATATAAATGAGGTCTCTTTTGCGGTGAAGTGCAGGACGTTGATCGTCGTCAGCGTGTAGAGATAGACCGGCTTGCCGGTCTCCAGAAAGCGCAGCATCGCCCACAGCATCACCACGCCGAAGAACGCTACAAACGCCTCGTTGCGCACGTAGCGCCCGTAATACATCATGTAGGGCGAGATGAGCATCAAGACCGCCCCAATCAGCGCCCCGACCCGCCCCAGGTAGCGCCGGTAGAACCACAGGAACATCACCGTCGCCACGCTGAACAGCGCCGCCGGGATGCGCGCGGTGAAATCGTTGTCGCCGAACATGAAATACACCGGCGCGATCAGGTGAAATTGCAGCGGACCGTGCATGAGCGGGTCGTGCTGGAAGCCCTCGCCGCGGAAAAAGCGCCAGGAGTAATACACGTGCGAGTTCTCATCGTGGCTCATCACCCGCGCCCCGAGGATGTAAAAGCGGCTGAACAGCGCCAGGACCAGGATGACCAGGTAGAGTAGGATTTCGAGATTGATGGCGGGCGAGGTAATGATCTTGCGATCCAGCCAGCGGGTCGAATTTGAATCAGTCGTCATACATTCCCTTTGAGATCACTTTGATGAGATCACTTTGAGATCGCCCATGAGATCACAAATTCCCCCCTCCCGGTCGTTTGGGTCTGGGTTTAGATACCGGCTTAGACGCAGGTTTGGACCCAGGTTTAGATGAAGGTTTGGGTTTGCCGGGCGGCGCCGTTTTCGGGCGCGGCGCCGTTTTCGGACGCGGCGCGGTTTTGGGGCGCGCTGCGGTTCGCGGGGCGCGCCCAGTCCCCGCGGCAGGACGCCGGCTGGACGCGGGAGCGCGCTTCGTGCGCAGCGGCGGCGGCGCGCCGCGCTTGAGGTCGCGCACTTCCTCGGCAGTCAGATAGCGCCATTGGCGCGGCTGCAGCCCGCCCAGCAGCAGGCTGCCGATGCGGACGCGGATGATCGTGACCACCGGCAGACCCAGCGTCGAACCGGTCTCGCGGATCTGGCGCTTGCGTCCCTCTTTGAGGATCACCCTCAACCACATCCCCTTGCCGGAGGGCTGGGCGGTGAAGACCTGCGCCGGAGCGGTGCGGTAGCCGTCTTCGAGCACTACGCCGCGCCGCCAGGTCTGAAGCTGCTCCTCGTCGGGGCGGCGCGCAACCAGCACCCGGTACTCCTTCTCGTGCCCGTAGCGCGGGTGAGTGAGCCGGTTGGTCAGCTCGCCGTCGTTGGTGAGCAGCATCAAGCCTTCGCTGTCCACGTCCAGCCGCCCTACCGGGTAGAAATGACCCGGCAGATCCACCAGGTCGCGCACGGTTTGGCGCGGATCGGGGGAGGTCACGCTCGAAAGCACGCCGCGCGGTTTGTAAATCGCAATATAGACCAGGTCCTGCGGCAGGCTCAAGGGCTGCCCGTCCACGAGGATCTTGTCGCGCGCCGGGTCCGCCTTCTCCCCCAATACAGCGGTCTTGCCGTTAACCAGCACGCGCCCGGAGGCGATCAGCTCTTCACAGGCGCGCCGCGAACCCAGTCCCGCCTGAGCCATGATTTTTTGCAGTCGCTCTTCCACGATCAGCTATTATAACTCAACTGGGGGTTCGGGCTCGCCCTCGTCCAGGTCGAGCGGAGGCAGTTCTGCCAGCGAGCTGAGCCCGAAGTATTGCAGGCACTCGCTGGTGGAGCTGTACAGAATCGGTCTGCCGGGCGCTTCAGCCCGCCCGACCTCCTGGATCAGCCCGCGCAGCAGCAGGCTGTGCACGACGCCGTCGCTGTTCACCCCGCGGATGGCTTCGATTTGCGGGCGCGTGACCGGCTGCTGGTAAAGCACGATCGCCAGGGCTTCCAGCGCGGCGCGGCTCAGCCGGCTGGAGGCTTCCAGACCCAGGAAGCGCTCCACATAGGGACCCGCCGCCGGGGCGCTGGTGAGCTGGACGCGGCCGCGATGGCGCTGCAGCCGCAGCCCGCGCCGCGCGGCGGGGCGGGTGTACTCGTCCGCCAGCGCCTCCAGCCCGCGCTCCACCGCCGCCAGGGGCAGGTCGAGCGCCGCCGCCAACTGCGACGGGTTCACCTCGCCCGGGGCGACGAACAGCAGCGCCTCCAGCAGCGCCGGCAGGTTGGCGGGGGTTTCCACGGCGGTCTCCGCCGCGCTCGCCGCGCCGGTTTCCGCCGCGGTTTCGTCCCCGGAGGCTCCCCCGGGGGTTTCGACTGCGCCCGCAGGGGGCGTCTTCTCGCTCTCAAATGCGTCATTCATGCTGTGATACAATTCACCCGTATTGGTACTAGAAAAGCGGAGAATATCTCAAATGCTGCAACGCAAGTTGTCCCTTTTTCTGCCTGTTATTGCCCTGCTGCTGGCTGCCCTGGCGTGCAACCTGCCCGGATCCGCCAGCCCGACGGCAAAACCGATCCCCGCGGGGAGGCTCATCCCCGCCGAAACCCAGATTGCCGCAGCCATCCAGACCGCCCAAAGCGGCGGGCGGGTGACTCTGGAGCTGACCGAAAACCAGCTCACCGCCCTGGCGAACAAAGAGCTGCCCGCGCAGGGCGAAACCCAGGTTTCGAACGCCCGCATCCGGCTCGCCGGCGGCGTGATGGAATTCACCGGCGAGGTGCAGCAGAACGGGCTGAGCTTGCCGCTGGCGGTTACTGTTCAGGTCAGCGCCGACACGCAGGGCCGCGCCCACGCCCGCGCCGTCGCGGGCAAGCTGGGACCGTTCGCGCTGCCCCAAAGCCAGCTCGATCAACTCAGCAGCCAGTTCGACGCGCTGCTGCAAGCGCAGCTCGCGGCGTATGCGGGCAACCTTTTTGTCGAGCGCATTTCCATCGGGGAGGGTTTGCTCACAATCACCGCCCAGCTCCGCTGAGCCGCGCCCGAGGCAGAACCCAACTCGAAGCGAGATTATACCACCTGGCAGAACAAACTCCGCACATGATCCGGCGCTTCCCCCCCGCTCAAACCACACCGCCCAGATGGGTCTTCCAGCTACGGGCGTTTCTCTTACAAAAAGCGTTTCCATTGCGAAAGGCGTTTCTATCGTTAATGGTTGGCGGGCTGCTGCTGGCGCTTTTCAGCGCCTGCGCCCAGTCGACCGCCACCCCGGCGCTGATCCAGATCGAGTTGACCGCCGACGGGCAGACCGTTCCCGTCGAGCTGCCCGCCGGCAGCACGGTGGCGCAGGCGCTGGATCGGGCAAAACTCACGCTCAACGAGCTGGACCGCACCGAGCCGCCGATTTTCACCGTGTTGGGCGAGGGCGCCAGCGTGCGGGTGGTGCGCGTGCGCGAAGAGTTCGAGATCGAAGAGGCGCTCATCCCCTTCGAACAGCAAACGATGCGCAACGAATCGCTGCCGGTGGACGTCGAGGTGCTGATCCAGCACGGGCGGAACGGGCTGCAGGAGATCACCTACCGCCGGGTCTTCGAAGACGGCGTGGAGGTGTCCAGCAAGCCGGTCGCGGTCAAAGCCGCCGTCGTGCAAGAACCGCAGCCCGAAATCCGCATGATCGGCGTGCAGACGCCCTTCGCCCCGATCGAACTGCCGGGGCTGCTCTACTATCTGCGCGACGGCAACGTCTGGAAGATCGAGGGCAGCAGCGCCAACCGCGCCGCGGTCCTCGCCGTCGGCAACCTGGACGGGCGCGTGCTCTCGCTCTCCGGCGACGGGGACTGGCTGTTGTTCACCCGCCCCACAGAAGACGAAGAGCAGATCAACGAGTTGTGGGCGGCGGACATCAGCGGCGAGGGCGAGATCGAACCCGGAGCGGGGCAGCCCGCCCTGCCCATGGCGAGCCTGGGCGTCAAAAACGTCACGCAGTTCGCCGATTTCGTCCCCAACACGAACAACAAGGTGCTCTTCTCCACCGTCGAGCCGCGCCAGGCGGCGCCGGGCTGGCAAGCCAACAACGACCTGCAGCAGCTCACCTTCAGCCCCAACGGCTGGACGACGCAGTGGACTGAGGTCATGGAGCCCAACGCCGGCGGGATTTACGGCTGGTGGGGTACCAGCTTTTTCTGGGGACCCGATCCGCGCTACCTGGCGTACGCCCGCGCGGATTCGGTCGGCATCGTGGATTACCGCACCGGCGTGATGACGCCCACGCTCAACCTGCCGCCGCTGCAAACCGGGCGCGACTGGGCTTGGGTGCCGGGGCTCGCCTGGGGACCGGACGGCAAAGCCCTCTACACCATCGACCACATCGCCCCCGAAGGCGCGCTCGACCCCGAGGAATCGCAGGTTTTCGACCTGACCGCGGTGCTGCTGGACGGCGGCTCGACTTTGCACATGGTCTCGCAGACCGGTATGTTCGCCTACCCGCTCGCCTCGCCGCTGCAAGAGCAGCCGAGCGGGCTGGACTACCAGGTCGCGTTCCTGCAGGCGGTTTTTCCCGACCAGAGCGAGACCAGCCGTTACCGCGTCTATGTGATGGACCGCGACGGTTCCGACCGCCGCTCGATCTTCCCGCCCGACCAGAACGCCGGCATGGAGCCGCAGCAGCACTGGGGCGCCTGGTCGCCCGCGCCGCTCGCGGCGGGGGTGCTGGGCAGCCGCGGCGCGGATTACGCGCTGGCGGTGATCTACCAGGGTAACTTGTGGATCGTCAACGCGGCGAACGGCGAAAGCGCGCAAATCACGGGCGATGGTCTCACCGCCCGCCTGTTATGGAGATAACCCCGTTGATTAGACTGGAATCATTATCATGCGCATATTAATCACTGGAGCGGCGGGCTTTCTGGGCTCGCACCTGTGCGACCGCCTGATCCGCGAGGGTCACCAGGTGGTCGGGATGGACAATTTCATCACCGGGCGACCGGCAAACCTGGCGCACCTGGCGGGAGACCCGAACTTTTCGTTCATCCGCCACGATGTCTCGAATTTCATCTTTGTCGCCGGCAAGCTCGACGCGGTGATGCATTTCGCCTCGCCCGCCAGCCCCAACGAGCAATCGCCTTTCGGCTATGTGAACCTGCCGATCCAGACGATGAAAGCCGGGGCGCTGGGCACCCACAACTCGCTGGGGGTGGCGTACGCCAACCAAGCCCGCTTCCTGCTCGCCTCGACCAGCGAAATCTACGGCGACCCGCTCGAACACCCGCAGAAAGAGAGCTACTGGGGGCACGTCGATCCGATCGGCAAGCGCTCGGTGTACGACGAAGCCAAGCGCTTTGCCGAAGCGCTCACCATGGCGTATCACCGCTTTCACCACGTGAACACGTGCATCGTGCGCATCTTCAACACCTACGGTCCGCGCATGCAGATCGAAGACGGGCGCGTGGTGCCAAACTTCCTCAAGCAAGCCATCTGCGGCGAGCCGCTCACCGTGTACGGCGACGGTTCGCAGACGCGCAGCTTTTGCTATGTGGACGACCTGGTCGAGGGCATTTACCGCTTGCTGCTCTCGGGCGAACATGACCCGGTCAACCTCGGCAACCCGGTCGAGACCACGATCCTCGAGTTTGCGCACGCCATCAACGCGCTGACCGGCAACGCGGCGGGGATCGTCTTCCGCCCCGAGGCGCGCATCCAGTCCGACCCGCAGCGCCGCCAGCCCGACATCTCCCGCGCCCGCCAGGCGCTGGACTGGGCGCCGCGCGTCAACCTGGACGAGGGCGTGCAGCGCACCATCCCCTACTTCGAACAGGAGCTTGGCAAAGCATGACCGCAATCCTCACCAACGACCGCGAACGCAGCCGCTTTTTGCGTTTTGCAGCCGTGGGGATCGTCGGCGCGGTGGTCGATTTTGGCATCTCGAACCTGTTGATCCGTCTTTTCAACGCCCCGCTCGTGCTGGCGGGCACCATCTCATTCATCGCCGCCATCCTGAACAACTTTGTCTGGAACCGCTACTGGACCTATCCCGATTCGCGCGCCAAGTCGATTCACGCCCAACTCGTCCAGTTTGCCATCGTCAGCGTGCTCGGTCTGGTCATCCGCATCCCGATCCTGGCGCTGGTCCAGCCGGTCATCGAGTCGCTCTTCGTCCGGATGAACCTCTTTGCTCCGGGCGGGCTGGAGCCCAAATTCCTGGCGGACAACCTCACGCTGGCGATCGCGGTGATCATCGTCATGTTCTGGAATTTCTTCGCCAACCGTTATTGGACTTATAGCGATGTAGAATGACCCTGGGCAAGCGCAGGATGGTTTCTGGCTCTGGTTCAAGACTAAATCCTGTATAATAACAATTATGCTGGAAACCCAAAAACCGCTCCCAATTTACACCTCGAACGGCGAAGCCGGCGCAATTTTCGTCAAGCCCTATATTTTCAACCTCGCCGGGGAATGGATCGGCTGGGTGGACGCCGATAACAACGTCTTATCGGTGCACGGTCATTTCGTGGGCAAATTGTCCGCCGACCGGCGCATCGTGCGCAAGCGCGAGTGGGGCTATGGCCGCGAGCGCAAAACCCCGCCCCCCGCCCCGCCGGCGATCCGCCCGCCGACCCACTTTCCGTTTGCGCCAACCTTGCCCGAACTGCCCACCTACTTGGTGGACGTGCTGATCGAACACCCCGAATTGATGCCCTCGGTCGATTTTGGCGACCTGCGGGACGACATGGATTGAGAGAAACCAGGCGCTTGATGAACCGCCCCGCTGAAGAAAACCGCCCGCCAGAGGCGGCTCCCGCCCAAGACCAGCCCGAAGAGATCCGCGGGGGACCGCGTTCGCTGCGCGAGCTGATCGACCTGGTTTCGGGGCGCGGCTTCGAGGGACACTTCCCGGCGGAGGACGCCGGCATCCTCGAACACATGCCGTTCCCGTTCCTGGCGCTGGTGGGGCAGCCGGAGATGAAGCTGGCGCTGATCCTGGCGCTGATCAACCCCGCTTTGGGCGGCGTGCTGCTGATCGGGCCGCGCGGCACCGGCAAAACCACCGCGGTGCGCAGCCTGGCAGATCTGCTCCCCGAAATTCCGCGCAGCTTTTGCCGCTACGGCTGCCTGCCGGAAGACGTCGAAACGGGCGGCATCGACGCGGTCTGCCCGGACTGCGCCCGAAAATACGCCGAAGGCGAACCGCTGGCGCGCCTCGCCAACGTCAACCTGATCGAACTGCCGCTCAACGCGCGCATCGAGGACGTGGTCGGCGGGCTGGACGAGCGCGCCGCCTCCAACGAACGCATGCGCATCCGGCGCGGCATCCTGGCGCAGGCGGACCGCAACCTGCTCTACATCGACGAAGTCAACCTGCTCGAAGACGAGATCGTGGACGCCGTGCTCGACGCGGCTGCCCAGGGGCGCTACACCGTGCGCCGCGGACCGCTCTCCGCCACCTACCGGGCGCGCTTCACGCTGATCGGCTCGATGAACCCCGAGGAAGGGCGGCTGCGCTCGCAGATCATGGACCGCTTCGGTCTGCGCGTGCTGGTGCGCGGCTTGGACGAAGCCCCGCAGCGGCTGGAAGCCTACCGCCGCGTCCAGGCGTTTCAGGTCAACCCGCGCCGCACCATCTCCGAGTTTTCGGAGGAGACCGCGGTCCTCAAGGCGGAGATCCAGGCTGCCCGCGAGGCGCTGGGGGAGGTCGCGCTGCCCGACCCCGTCGCCCACCAGGGGTTGGAAATCATCCAGCAGATGAAGATCGACTCGCTGCGGGCAGAGATCGCGCTGTTCGAAGCCGCCCGGGCGTACGCCGCAGCCGACGGACGGCGCGAGGTGGTCTCGGCGGATCTCAAGGAGATCGCTCCGCTCGCCTTGCGGGGGCGGCGTTCGGCGTTCATGATCGAATTTCTCGATCACCAGCAAACCGAAGAGACGGAGATCCAGTCCGTGTTGGAGCGCGTGCTGCTATCCGCGTGAGCAACACGTTCGAGGTTTATTTGGAGGTTTACTTTGTTTTCCACGGAGGCTAATTAATGGATAATCCCGCGCCACCCACCCCCGCCGCAGACGCCGCGCGCACGGCTGATGATTGGATTTCGAGCGGCTGGCAGAATTACGTCTTCAAAAAATTCCGCGAAGCCGAAGATGATTTTCGCCGCGCGGTGCAGTTGGACGACGGCAGCGCCGACGCCCATTACGGTCTGGGGCTCAGCCTGCACGCCCAGCAGCGCATCCCCGCGGCAATCGCAGCGCTCGACGCAGCCCAGCAACGGCTGGAGCAAAGCGAAGCGCAAGCAGACGCCGGGCACCGCGCCATCCTGAGCCAGCTCATCCAGGTGCAGCGCGAACTCTTCAGCGCGGCGCCGCCGGAGGAGGCGTAAGATGCCGACCCACCGCGCCCGCCTCGAAGCCTGCCTGAGCGGCGACACCCTCGACCGCCCGCCGGTCGCCCTGTGGCGCCATTTCCCGGTCGACGACCAGACCCCCGCCGGGCTGGCAAGCGCTGTGCTGGTTTTCCAGCGCACCTTCGATTTCGACCTGGTCAAAGTCACCCCTTCGTCCTCTTACTGCCTCAAAGATTGGGGCGTGCAGGATGAGTGGCAGGGCAACCCCGAAGGGACGCGCGCCTATACCCGCCGCGCCATCCTTCACCCCGAAGATTGGGCAGCCCTGCCCGTGCTGGACGCGCACAAAGGTCACCTGGCGCAGGAACTCGAATGCCTGCGCCTGCTGACCAAAGAGCTGGGGAGCGCGACGCCCGTCATCCAGACGATCTTCAACCCGCTCTCGCAGGCGAAGAACCTGGCGGGCGGCGAGCAGCTGCTGGTGCACGCGCGCCGCTATCCCGACGCGCTGCACGCCGGCTTGCAGATCATCACCGAGAGCACCCGCCGCTTTGTCGAAGCCCTGCCGGCGACTGGCGTTGCCGGGGTCTTCTTTGCGACCCAACACGCCCAGTACGGTTTGATGAGCGAGGCGGAATACGAGGTCTTTGGGCGCGCTTACGACCTGCAGACGCTGGAACCGGCGCTCGACATGCCGCTGCGGCTGCTGCACCTGCACGGCAAAGACGTGATGTTCGACCTGGTGCGCGATTATCCGGTTAACATATTGAACTGGCACGACCGTGAAACCACGCCCTCGCTGCTCCAGGCGCAGGCGCACTTCGGGGGGGCAGTGTGCGGAGGCACCTCGCAGCACACGCTGGTGTACGGCACGCCCGAACAACTGCGCATCCAGGCGCTGGAGGCGATCCAGTCCACCGGCGGGTCGCGCTTTATTCTGGGCACCGGCTGCGTGACCCCGACCATCGCGCCGTATGGCAACATCCTCGCCGTGCGGCAGAGCGTGGAATAGCAGATTGAGGCTCAGCAGCACAGGCGCCCTTCGCGATAGGGTAAGAATGAACATGAGCGGTCTCAGAGTTATCGCCGGCAAAGCCCGCGGGCGCAAACTGCGCTCGGTTCCAGGCGACCAGACCCGCCCGATCACCGACCGGGCAAAGGAATCGTTGTTTAACATCCTGGCGGGCGATATCGAGGGCGCGGCGTTTCTGGATCTGTTTGCCGGCACGGGCAGCGTGGGCATCGAAGCTCTCAGCCGCGGCGCGGCGCGCGTCCGCTTCATCGACCGCCAGACGCAAGCGGTCGAGATCATCCGTCACAACCTGGCGGCGACCGGGCTGCAATCGAACGCGGTCGTGCAGCGCATGGACGCCTTCGCCTATCTGGCTCAGCCGCCGGACGCGGCTTACGACTACGCCTTTATCGCCCCGCCGCAATACCAGGAACTGTGGCGGCGCGCCCTGGAGGCGCTGGATCAACGCCCGGGCTGGCTCGCCGCCGACGCCTGGGTCATCGTGCAGATCCACCCGGTCGAGTTTCACGAAGTGCCGCTCGAAAACCTGCGCCTGTTCGACCAGCGCAAGTACGGCAGCGTCTTATTCCTGTTCTACAAGAGGCGTTGAATGGACGATCCCGAAGCCGAGCTGACCACGCCCATCGAAATCATTCTGCGCATCTTCCCCGGGTTGCCGGAACCCGAAGCCCAGGCGCTCGTGGCAAATTCTGAGATTTGTGAATATCCGCCCGGAATCGTCCTCTGCCACGAGGACGCCTATGAGACTATTTTCTACATCATCCTCGCCGGGCGGGTGACGGTCAGCAAACGCATCGCCCCCGACCAGGAACGCCACCTGAAAATCCTCGAGGAGGGCGACTTTTTTGGCGAGATGGCGCTGATCCACAAAGCACCGCGCGCCGCCACCGTGCGCACGCTCGACCCCACGCGGGTCATCGAGATCCGCAAGGTCGATTTCGACCGCCTGCTGAGTAGCAGCGCCAGCGTGGCGCGGGCGATGGTGCAGGAAGTCAGCCGCCGGCTGCGCGAAAACGACGAGATGGCGATCGAAGACTTGCGCCTCAAAGCCGGCGAACTGGCGAGCGCCTACCAGCGCCTCGCCGAGCAGGAATACGCCCGGCGCGAATTTTTGAGCGTGATCGCCCACGAACTGCGCACGCCCCTCACCGCCGCCAGCGGCTTCCTTTACATGATCCAGACCGGGATGATGGAGGGTCAACCGCTCGATCACGAGGTGATGCAAGCCGCGCTGCGCAGCGCGGCGCGCAACCTGAACCGCATCATCTCGCTCGTCAACGACATCCTCTTCGTGCAGGAGATGGATCTGATCCTGCCGCGTTTCGAGCCGATCGACTTGCGCCTCATGCTCACCAACGTCAAAGAGATGCTCAAACATCCGGCACTCGACAATCAGGTGGCGGTCAAGATCAGCATTCCCAAAGACCTGCCCAAAATCCCGGGCGACGCCCGCAGCCTAGAGCGCGCCTTCACCGCCATCCTCGACAACGCGATCAAGTTCAGCCAGCCCGGCGGCGTCGTCCGCCTGCACGGCGGCAGCCAGAACGAGATAGTCTGGATCGAGTTCGCCGACCAGGGGTTGGGCATTCCCGAAAACGCGCTGCCGCACGTGTTCGACCGCTTTTTCCGCGCCGAGGACTTCGCTGGGCGCGTCTTTCGCGGCGTAGGCTTGGGGCTGTCCATTGCCCGCCAGGTGATCGAGCAGCACGACGGTTCTATTTTGGTATCCAGCCAAGTTGGTCAAGGCACCCACATCCGGGTCGAACTGCCAACCCGTTTTCCAAATGCCGAATATTAATCAACCAAACACTTAAAGATAAAAGGAGACATTTATGCAAACCAAGCAATACATCGAGTTAGAGGATCGCTATGGAGCGCGCAATTACTTGCCATTGGACGTGGTGATCGCGCGCGGCGAGGGGGTCTGGGTCTACGATGTGGAAGGCAAGCGCTACCTGGACTGCCTCAGCGCCTATTCGGCGTTGAACCAGGGTCACGTCCACCCCGAAATATTAAAAGCCATGACCGAACAGGCGTCGAAAGTGACCCTGACCTCGCGGGCGTTTCGCAACGACCAGCTGCCGCTGTTTTACCAGGAAATGAGCGAGATGACCGGCTACGAGATGGCTTTGCCGATGAACAGCGGCGCCGAGGCGGTCGAGACCGCCCTCAAAGTGGCGCGCAAATGGGCGTACGTCGTCAAGGGCATCCCGCGCCACCAGGCAGAGGTGATCACCTTCGAGGGCAATTTCCACGGGCGCACCATCACCGCCATTTCTTTCTCGACCGAGCCGCTCTACCGCGACGATTTCGGTCCGTTCACGCCCGGGTTTGTGACCGCGCCCTACGGCGATCTCGAGGCGGTCGCCCGCCTGATCACCCCGAACACCGCCGCCATCCTGATCGAACCGATCCAGGGCGAAGCGGGGGTGGTCATCCCGCCCGCCGGCTTTTTGCGCGGCTTGGCGAAGCTCGCCGCGGATAACAACGTGCTGCTGATCGCCGACGAGATCCAGACCGGCTTGGGGCGCACCGGCAAGCTGTTTGCCAGCGAACACGAAGGGGTGCGCCCGGACATCATGATCGTGGGCAAAGCCCTCTCGGGCGGGTTCTACCCGGTCTCAGCGGCGCTGGCAGACCGCCCCATCATGGGGCTCATCAAGCCGGGCGAGCACGGCTCGACCTTTGGCGGCAGCCCGCTCGCCGCCGCCATCGGGCGGGCGGCGCTGCGCGTGATCCGCGAAGAGAGCCTGGTCGCCAGGTCCGCCGAGCTGGGCGCGTATCTGCTCGAACAGCTCGAAGAGATCCCCAGCCCGTACGTCAAAGAGGTGCGCGGGCGCGGCTTGCTGATCGGCGTGGAGCTTAAGCCCGAGGCGGGCGGGGCGCGCCGGTTCTGCGAGGCGCTTCAAGAGAGCGGCATCCTCGCCAAGGAGACCCACGACCACGTGATCCGCTTTGCGCCGCCGCTCATCATCGACCGCGCCACCATCGACTGGGCGCTGCCCGCCATCCGTGAAGTTCTGCTGACCAAGAATTAACAATCGTAGAAAAGCGAGGGTGTAGCATGAACATCGGAATTCCGAAAGAGCGCCGGGCGTTCGAATATCGGGTGGGGCTCTTCCCCGCCGGCGTCCGTCAGTTAACTGAGATGGGGCACACCGTGTATGTGGAACATGAAGCCGGCGCAAACGCCGGCTTTAGCGACCAGGAATACACCCAGGCGGGCGCCACCATCGCTTACTCCGCCCACGAAGTCTTTGGGCGCGCCGACCTGCTGCTCAAGGTGGCGCGGCCCCTGGCGGAAGAGATCGAATGGCTGCGCCCGGGGGCAGCCATCGTCGGGCTGCTCCACCTTAGCTCCGCCCGGCACGAAAAAATCGACCTGCTGGTAAAAAACGAGATCACCGCGATCGCTTACGAGCAGATCACCCTCCCCGACGGCACGGCGCCGATCAAAAAGCCGCTGAGCCAGATCGGCGGGACGCTCTCGGCGCAGATCGGGGCGCGCCTGCTGCAGAGCAACGCCGGCGGCAAAGGGATCCTGATCGGCGGAATGGCGGGGGTGCCGCCCGCCGAGGTGGCGATCATCGGCGCGGGGATCGCCGGCACCTGCGCCGCGCGCGCCTTTTATGCGCTCGGCGCGCACATCACCGTTCTGGACAACAACATCAACGCCCTCGAAAAAATCCACGACCTGCTCCCCGGCGTGGTGACGATGGTCTCGAATTCGATCAACATCCAGCGCGTCTGCGCCTTCGCCGACATCCTGGTCGGCACGGTGCTGGTCCCCGGCGAACGCACCCCGATCCTGATCACCCGCGCCGACGTGCGCTCGATGAAACCGCGCTCGGTCGTCATGGACATCAGCATTGACGAGGGCGGCTGTTTCGAGACTTCGCGCCCCACGACCAACGAAAAGCCCACCTTCATCGAGGAGGGCGTGATCCACTACTGCGTGCCGAACATGCCCAGCGTGGTCTCGCGCACCGCCACCTACGCCTTTTTGAACGCCGCCATGCCCTTCATCCTTGAAATGGTGAACAAAGGGGCGAGCCGCGCAATCGAAGAAAATCCCGCCATCGCCCACGGCGCGGCGACACACCAGGGTCAGGTTCGGCATATTTCGAGCCTTTCGCCGCTGGCGCAGCCGGAGTAAACCATGGATTACAACAAGATGTATCAATCGCGAGTCGTGTCGGCGGAAGAAGCCGTGCGCCACATCAAATCCGGCGACCGGGTTTTCCTGACCGGCAACTGCTCCATCCCCCAAAAGACACTCGCCGCGCTGGTCGATTACGCGGTGGAGCTCGAAAATGTGGAGATTTGTCAGGCGCTCACCATCGGTCCAGCGGATTACGTCAAGCCGGAGCTGGAAGGGCATTTGAAGGTCAACACCATGTTCGTCAGCGCTAACGTGCGCCAGGCGGTGCACGAGGGGCGGGCGGACTTCACGCCGGTCTTGCTCTCGGAGTTCACGCTGCTCTTCAAAAACCGCTTTCTGCCAATCGACGTCGCGCTGATCCACGTCTCGCCGCCCGACGAGCACGGCTTTTGCAGCCTGGGGGTCGAGGTGGGGCTCACCAAGTCGCCCGCCGAGGCGGCAAAGATCATCATCGCCGAAGTGAACCAGAAGATGCCGCGCACCCTGGGCGATTCGTTCATCCACCTGAGCCGGCTCAACTACATCGTGCCGGTGGATTACGAGCTGCAGGAACTGCGCATGACCGAGGGCGGTCCCAACGAGGTGGTGGACAGCATCGCCTGTCACATCGCCGAGTTGATCCCCGACGGCGCCACCATGCAGATGGGCATCGGCGCCGTCCCCGACGCGGTGCTGGGCTATCTGCACCACAAGCGCGACTTGGGCGTGCACACCGAGTTGTTCTCGGACGGGGTGATCGAGTTGTTCGATCAGGGCATCCTGACCGGCGCGCGCAAGAGCATCCATCCGGGCAAGATGATCGCCGGGTTCATCCTCGGCACCAAACGGCTGTACAACTGGGTGGACGACAACCCCTTGATCGAGCTGCACCCCACCGAATACGTGAACGATCCGTTTGTGATCGCCCAGAACGAGCGCCAGGTGGCGATCAACTCCGCCATCGAAATCGACCTGACCGGGCAGGTCTGCGCCGACAGCATCGGACCGAAGATCTACTCCGGCGTGGGCGGTCAGTTGGATTTCATCTACGGCGCGTCGCGCTCCAAAGGCGGCGTGCCGATCATCGCCCTGCCCAGCACCACCACGCTCAAGAACGGGAAGACCATCAGCCGCATCGTGTCGCTCTTGAACCACGGCGCGGGCGTGGTCACCACCCGCAACCACGTGCGTTACGTGGTGACCGAGTACGGCGTGGCGGACCTGTACGCCAAGACCATCCGCCAGCGCGCCACCCAGCTCATCGGCATCGCCCACCCCGAGTTTCGCGGCGAGCTGCGCCGCCAGGCGCAAGAACTGCATTACTTGTGATCGTGAATTTTTAGGGCGGCTGGATCACATCCAGCCGCCCCTCTCTTAATAAAAGGATCGTCTCGACATGCAAAGGAGAGCGAAAATCGTCGCCACAATCGGTCCCGCCAGTCAGGAGCGGGAGACGCTGCGCGCGATGCTGCTGGCGGGGATGGACGTCGCCCGCCTGAATTTTTCCCACGGCGCGCCGGCAGACCACCGCCAGGCGTTCGCCGCGCTGCGCAGCCTGGCGGATGAAATGGGGCGCCCGCTGGCGATCATGCAGGACCTGCAGGGTCCCAAGATCCGCACCGGAGCGGATTGATGGGCGGGATTTAGAGGTCAAAAATGGAGACAATCCACGCAGTCACCGGTCCGAACGGTTACACCGGCAAATACATCACCCGCCGCCTGCTGGCGCAGGAGGTCGAGGTGATCGGGCTGACCAATCACCCCGCCCGCCCGAGCGAGTTTGGCGAACAGGTGCGCCTGTACCCCTTCGACTTCGACCAGCCGGAGCGCCTCGCCGAACACCTGCGCGGGGTCGATGTCTTGTATAATACCTATTGGGTGCGCTTCGACCACGGCGCAGCCACGTTCGAGCTGGCGGTGCGCAACACGCAAACGCTGATCCGGGCGGCTGAGCAGGCTGGCGTGCGCCGGATCGTGCATGTCAGCATCACCAACCCGGCGCTCGACTCGCCGCTGGCGTACTTTCGCGGCAAAGCCCGCCTGGAAGCCGACATCCGCGCCGCGCGGCTCTCCTACGCCATCCTGCGCCCGACCGTTTTGTTCGGGCTGGAAGACATCTTGATCAATAACATCGCCTACCTGCTGCGCAAGTTCCCGCTGTTCGCGATCCCGGGGGACGGGGAGTACCGCCTGCAGCCGGTCTACGTGGACGATTTTGCGCAGTTGGCGCTCCAATCCGCGTTTGCGGGGGAAAACTTCACCCGCGACGCGGTCGGTCCGGACATCTTCAGCTACAACGCCCTGGTGGATCTGATCGCCGGGCGCGTCGGGCGCCGCCCGCCGATCCTGCACCTGCCCCCGCCGCTCGTGCTAGGGTTGGGCAGCGTGCTGGGGCGGTTTTTTGGCGACGTGCTGCTCACGCGCGAGGAATATCTGGGGCTGAGTGCCGACCTGCTGGTTTCGGATCAGCCGCCCGCCTGCCCCACCCGCCTGGACGACTGGCTGGCGCAGCACAGCCAATCGCTCGGCGCGAAGTACGCCTCCGAGATCGCGAGGCATTACCAGCCCTGAGGAGGAGCGTTTGCCCATGCGGGCTGCTTTCCTGCCCGGTGAATTACCCGCCCAAGCGGGGCTTTTGCAGCGCTATCTGCCGCCCCTGCCGCGCGGCGCGGCGGCTGCCTGGCTCGCCGAGCGCCAACCGCCGGACACCTGGGCGCTTGACCCGTTTGGCGCCAGCCCGGCAGTCGCAGTCGAAATGGCGCGCGCCGGCTACCGCGTGCTGGCAGCGGTCAACAACCCCATCGCGCGCTTCCTGATCGAGCTGTACGCCGAGCCGCCCACCCAGGCGGAGCTGCGCGCCGCGCTGGCGGACCTGGCTGCCAGCCAGAAGGGCGGCGAGCGCATCGAGCCGCTGATCCGCGGACTTTACCTGACCGATTGCGCCCAGTGCGGACGGCAGATCGAAGCCCAGGCGTTTATCTGGGAACGAGAAACCGCCATCCCCACCGCGCGGCTCTACACCTGCCCGTACTGCAAGGACAGCGGCGAGCGCCCCTTCGCCCCGCACGATCCGGGGCAGTTGGTGCGCACGGGCAGCGGCGGTTTGCACCGGGCGCGCGCCCTCGAACGGATCGCCTCGCTCAACGACCCCGACCGCCAGTACGCCGAGGAGGCGCTGGCGGTCTATCCGGGGCGGGCGGTGTACGCGCTGTTCACGCTGATCAATCATCTGGACATGCTCACGCCGGCGCGCCGGCAGCGTGCCAGCGCGCTGCTGCTCTACGCGTTCGACCAGGCGAGCGGGTTGTGGCACTACCCGCTCGGCAGAACCCGCCCCAGGCAGCTCAGCCTGCCGGGTCGCTATCTCGAAAAGAACGTCTGGCTGGCGCTGGAAGAGGCGGTCGAAAACTGGGGCGCGCTCACGCCGGGGCTTGCGGCGGGGGCGGCGCCGGTGCGGCTGGCGCACTGGCCCGAGGCGCTGGACGAACCGGGCGTGTGCCTGTTCGAGGGGCGCTTGAAAGACCTGGCGTTCCAGCTTCACCGGGCGCGCCAGCCGATCCAGCTCCAATCGGTGGTTGCCGCGCTGCCGCGGCCCAACCAGGCGTACTGGACGCTGTGCGCGCTGTGGGCGGGCTGGCTTTGGGGGCAGGCTGCCAGCGCTCCCTTTAAGAGCGTGCTGCGCCGCCGCCGCTACGATTGGAACTGGCACGTCGAAGCGCTCAGCTCCGCCTTTAACGCCCTGGCGCCCATTATCGAGCCGGACACGCCGCTGTTCGGGCTGATCGGCGAAGCCGAGCCGGGCTTCCTCTCCGCCGCCCTGATCGCCGGCGAGACCGCGGGGCTGGACCTGCTGGGCGTCGCGCTGCGCAGCGCTCAGGAGCAAGCCCAGATCGAGTGGCAGCGGCGGGGCGAGCCGGTCCGCCGGCACTGGGAGGACGAAGCGCGCCGCAGCGAAGCGGGGCGCAAGATGCTCGAGTTCTTGAAAAACCGCGGCGAGCCAGCCGACTTCCTCCATCTGCACACCGCCGGGCTGGAGGCGCTCGTCCAGTCCCACGCCCTGCCCGCCGGCGAAGTCACGCCCGCCGAAATGCTGCGCGTGGCAGAGGCGGCGATCGGCAGCGAAATGCGCCAGAGCCAGAAGCTGCTGCGTTTTGGCGGCGGCACCCGCTCGCTCGAAGTCGGGCAATGGTGGCTCAACGAGCGGGGGGTCCCGCTTTCCGAGATCGCCGCCCCGCTCGCCGACCGGGTCGAGATCGCGCTGGTGCGGCGGCTGACCTCCCAGCCGCGCGTCAGCATGGATGAGTTGGAGCGCGCCCTGTGCCAGGAGTTCACCGGTCTCTTCACCCCCGGGCGCGAACTGATCCAGGGCTGTCTGGAATCTTACGCCGAACCAGCCGAGCCGGGGAGCGCCGAATACCGTCTGCGCCCGCAGGACGCGCCGGCAGCGCGCCGCCAGGAGCTGCAGCAGATGCGCACGCTGCTCAGCGAACTGGGCGAACGGCTGGGAAGCCTCCCGCCTGCGCCCGCCGCGCCGGGCGAAGACCCGGCGCCGGTGGTCTGGGCGTTTGCGGATGAGCCAACGCGTTATCGCTTCTACCTCAGCGCGTCAGCCGTGCTGGGGCGCATCGTGTTCGGTGAACCGACGCGGCGCTCCGCGCAGGCGGGGTTCGAAAAGCGCCTGATCGTGCTGCCGGGCGGGCGCGCCGGGCTGGTGGAATACAAGCTGCGCCGCGACCCGCGCCTGCGCAAAGCGATCGAAGAGGACTGGGGATTTGTCAAATTCCGCCAGGCGCGCTGGCTAGCGGAAAACGAAAGCCTGCGCCGTCAAAACCTCGAGGAGCTGCTGGAGTTGGACCCGCTGTCCAACCGCGACCCGCAGCTCCCCCTGCTTTGATTTCGCAAACTCACGGAAAGATGGGCGGAAACCAGGAGGTTTCGCTGGGGGTCGGGCTGGGTTCGGGCGTGTCGGTCGGCAGCGGCGCGAAGGTCGGCGTCAGGGTGGGCGGCGGTAGAGGCGTGCTGGTCGGGACCGGCGTCTCGGTGGGGAGGGGCGTGGGCGTCGGCGTGGGCGGCTGGAGGAACAGCCGGATCTTGCGCTCGGCAAAGGCGTTCTCCGGACCTTTCATGTACAGCCGCAGCGTCACCATTTCGCTCGGAAGGTCAGTCAGGTCCCATTTATAAACCAGCTCCGGCTGATCCAGCGGGTCGCGCCCCTGCGCCAGCGGCGTCCATTCCAGCGGGTTCTCGCCATAACCGAACGCCAGCTCCCAAAATTCGAAGCCCTGGGTGGCGTTCGCCACGATGTACACATCCAGCACCCCCTCGCGGATCACGTTGTTGTCGCGCGGATAGGCGAAATCCAGCAGCGGGCGCGGGTCGTCCGCGCGGCACTCGCGGTTTGGCGCAAACGTGACCGGTGGGTCGAACCCCATGCGGGCTGCCCAGACTTGCCCGGCTGGCTCACGGCGGATCCAGCGCCGCGCAAACTGGTCGGTCACGTTCAGCACCAGGCGGTCGCGCACAAAGTCGGCGCACGCCGGCGAGGCGCGCAGCCCAGTCCAGGTGTCCAGCGCGGCTTTTTGCCACAGGTCCTGGTCGGCGGGCAGCGGCGGCTGATCCAGCGCAAACAGTTCGGTGCGCTGCTGCGGACACCATTGCGAAGGCTGAGCGCCGGAGACCTCGCAGATCACCTGCTCCACCACCCCAACCGGCGCGGTGAACGGCGCCGGCGCGCCGCCGGTCAGCGCCCCGATCGCGCTTTGCATCACCTCCGCCCAGATCGGCGCGGCGCCGCTCAGCCCGGTGGTGTTCACCATCGGCGTGTAATCCGGGTTGCCCACCCACACCCCCACGACCAGGTCGGGGGTGAAGCCGATCGTCCAATTGTCGCGGAAGTCGTTGGTCGTGCCGGTCTTGACCGCCACCGGGAAGGGCAGGTTCAACACCGAGTTCGGTCCAAACGCCGGCGTGCGCGCCCGGTTATCCGACAGGATCGAGGTGATCAGGTAGGCGTGTTCGGGGCGCAGCGCCTGTTCGCCGAGCTCCTGACGCTGCTCGAACATCACCGTGCCCTCGAAGTCGACGATCTTGGTGATCGCAGTCAACGGCAGGCGCGCCCCGCGGTTGGCGATCACCGAGTAAGCGCCGCTCAATTCGAGCAGGGTCACCTCGCCGCCACCCAGCGTGAGCGACAGCCCGTAATCCGGGCGGGTCAGCGTGCTGATGCCCAGCCGCCGCGCCATGGGGACCAACCCATCTTCGCGGGGCGTCGCCGGGTTGTCGTAAATCCCCACAAACTGGAGCGTCTTGACCGCCGGCACGTTGTAAGAATTCGCCAGCGCGGTGCGCACCGTCACCGGACCGTGAAAGGTGCCGTCGTAATTGACCGGCGTGTAGGGCGGGCTGGGGTCGCCCTCGATGCCGGAGGGCGGAAATTCGGACGGCACATCCCAGATCAGCGTCGCGGGCGTCCAGCCTTTTTCGAACGCCGCCAGGTAGGTCAGCGGTTTGATCGACGAGCCGGGCTGGCGCGGGCTGACCGCCATGTTGACCTGCCCGGAGATCGCCTCGTTGTAGTAATCGGCGGAGCCGACCATCGCCAGGATCTGCCCGGTGCCGGGTTGGATCGCCACCAGCGCCCCGCTTTTGACGTTCTGGCTGCGCAGCCCCGCCACCTGCTCGCTCAGCGCGGCTTGCGCCAGGTCCTGGATCTGCGGGTCGAGTGTGGTGTACACACTGAAACCGGCGCGGTAGATCGTCTGCGGATCGTAGAGCGCTTCGAGCTGGGCGCGGATGTAATTCACCCAGTGCGGGTAGCGCATCTGCACGTCGGGCGACTTGAAGGTGAACTCCTGCGACTGGCGCGCCGCCTGCGCCACCGAGACCGGGTCGATGCACACGCGCTGCGGCGAATTGCTAACGTAAATGCAATTCTGTTCCTGGCTCGCCTGGTACATCAACGCCAGCACGTCCTTCTGGCGGCTGAACGTGGCTTCGGGGTTGGTGTACACGTCGTACACCGCCGGCGCCTGCGGCAAACCGGCTAAAAAGGACGCCTGCGCCAGGTCCAGCTTGTCGGCGGTTGCGCCGAAATAGGTTTCGGACGCCGCCTCCACGCCGTATGCCAGGTTGCCGTAATAGATCTCGTTGAGGTACAACTCCAGGATTTCATCCTTGCTGTAACGGCGCGTGATCTCTGCCGCCAGGATCGCCTCGCGCATCTTGCGCTGGTAGGATTGCTCGCTGCGCTCTTCGGGGGTGAAGAGCAGGTTGCGCGCCAACTGCTGGGTGATGGTCGAGGCGCCCGAAACGATCTCGCCGCCCTGGAAGTTTTGCACAAACGCGCGCGCAATCGCAAACGCATCGAAGCCCGGATGCGAGTAAAAGCCCTTGTCTTCGGTGGCGATCGTAGCGGCGACCATGTAGGGCGAGATTTTATCCAGCCGCACATAGGTGCGCCGCCCGGCGGTGGGGTCTAAAATCTCGTAAAGCAGCGCGCCGTTGCGGTCGAGGATGCGCGTGGTTTCGAATTGCGAAGCGCGTTCACGCAGGTCTTCGATATCGGGCAGCGTCGCGGCGATGCGGTAATACTGATAGAACATCAGCGAAAGCACGCACAGCGCCGCCAGGGCGAGCGCAAAAAAGCCAAAGAAAAAGGTGCGCCCCAGGCAGCCCAGCGACCAGCTACAACCCCGGCGGCGGGGCGGAACAGCCACCCACTGGGAGGCGGGGGGCTTTTGCACCGGCGGACGCCTGACCGGCGGGTAAGCCGGCGGTTGCGCCGGCGGGTAAGCGGGTTTTTGCACCGGCGGGCGGCGCAGCGGCGGTTGAGGGGGCGGCTGATATGCCGCGGGGGAGACGCGCGTAGCGCCGGGGTCGGTTTGGCTCACCGGGCGCGGCAAACCGCCCGGCGGCGGCTTGCGTTCGGCGGGGGGTGCGCCGGAGGGCGCGGCAGGATGCACTACAGTGCGCGCGGCGGGTTGGGTGGTTTTGTTCCCCGCGCCGGTCCGCGCCGGCGCTGCAGTTTCCCCCGCGCCGCCAAACGGGTTGGGCGCCGCCGGCGGGTGGGTGATCCGCAGCGGGGCGGTGTCGCCCTCTTTAAGGTCCTTGGGGGGGTCCTCGAGACGAGCGGACGCCGGCTGCTCAGGATCCTCCGCTGCGGGCGGGGGCGCTCCCTGGGGGCGTTCGGGGTCTTTCTCCTGCATCTCGCTCATACCGTCTGTCATCGGCTTCCGACCGCTTCCATCGGCGATCAAACCGGCTGGCGGACCGCCTCCGTCGTCCTCGTTATTCGGGGCGTGAGGCGATCAGCACCGCCCAAATTCCTTTGTTCACCGTCTCGTCGTCCTGGTTCTGCACTTCGAGTTCGATCGTCACCAGCCCGCCGCCGATCCGCCGCATCGCCTTGGTCTCTTTGACCTCCAGTTCGACGTGGATGGTGTCGCCCAGAAAAACCGGCTTGACGAATTTCCATTCGACGATCTCGCGGAAGAACAACACCGTCCCTTCCATCACGCCGGTCTGCACCGCCAGCCCGGAGGCAACCGCGGCGATCAGCAGCCCGTGGGCGACGCGCCGCCCGACCGGCGTTTGGGCGCTGTACGCCTGGTCGACGTGGATCTGGTTGAAATCGCCGGAGAGACCCGCAAATTGCACCACGTCCGTTTCGGTGATCGTCCGACCCGCCGTCACAATGCGCTGCCCGGCTGCAAATTCTTCGAAATACAAACCGCGTGGATAGGAAGGGAATGGGCTCATTTTTCTCCTCGATGGGTTGTTCTGCGTGATAACCGAATAAATGTTCAGCCTATTCTAGCATAAATGTCCGCGCTTTGCCTTTGACCGATCACCGATCATGACATAAAATATCGTTATGCGCGAATGGAACCTCAAGTCCGGCGACCCGCTGTGCCTCACGCTTGCTTGCGATGCAAGGTTGGTTCCAACCGACTACGTCGACGACCAGATCTGGGAGCTTCAACTGGGCGGGGGCGTCCCGCCGGCGCTGAGCCTCAACACCACCTACGGGCTGCGCGCCAAGTCCGCCCGGATTTCGCTCCGCTTTGGCGAAAACGACGAGCATCGCCAGGATCCGGACGAATTCGCCCACCCGCCCGAAGCGCGCCAGGTCTTTCCCAACTTCGTCAGCCTGGCGTTTTCGCCCTTCGAAGGGATTGACGTGGTTTCCGAGGTCTGGGTTCCGCACTCGCACGCCATCGCCGGGCGGGTGCAGATCGCCAACAACGCGCGCTTCGAACGCAAAATCACGCCGGAGGTGATCGGTCAGCTTGCGCCGGTGGATGGGCAGCGCATGGCGCCGTTCGAGATGTCCGCCGCCACGCTGCTGACCGGGCTCACCAGCGGGCTGGCGCCGGTGCTGTTTGTCACCGGCGGCGCAAAAGCCGGGACGGGACCCTACGCCTCGCTGGCGCTCGCGATGCAGCTCAACCCCGGCGAGGAGCGCGCCTTCTTCTGGGCGCAAGCCGCGCTGGCGGAGCGCGACGCCTCGTTTGCGATGGCGCGCGACCTGGTCGCCCAAAACTGGGAGGCGCTGAAATCGCGGATCGAGATGCTCAACGCCGGGCATGTCGAAATTTTCAGCGGCGAACCCGCCTGGGACGCGGCGTTCATGCTGGCGCAGAAGCAGGCTGCCAGCCTGCTGGTAGGACCCGCCCCAGCCCTGCCCCAGGTTTCGCTGGTCTCCACGCGCCAACCCGACCAGGGTTTCTCGCTGCGCGGCGACGGCGCGGACTACAACCACCTATGGAACGGGCAGACCGCCCTCGAGGCGGATTACCTGGCGCGCATCCTGCTGCCGGCGGCGCCCGAGCAGGTCAAGGGGCTGCTGCTGAATTTCCTCGCAGTTCAGGCGGAGAACGGCGAAATCGACGCCAAACCCGGGCTGGCGGGTCAGCGCAGCGGGCTGCTCGCCCCGCCCCTGCTCGCCGGGCTTGCCTGGCGGATTTACCAGCAGACCGAAGACCGCGGGTTTCTCGCAGCGGCGTTCGACCCGCTGCTGCGCTTTGTGCAAAGCTGGTTCACCCCCGAACACGACCGCGACCACGACGGCGTCCCCGAACTGGATCACCCCATCCAGACGGGGCTGGACTACCACCCGGTCTATTCGCGCTGGCAAAGCGACTCCGCGGGGGTGGATATCCACGTCACCGAGGGACCGGCGCTGGGCGCGATGCTCTTTCACGAGTGCCGCCGCCTGGCGGAGATGGCAAAAATCCTCGACCGACCCGCCGAAGTGGAGACGCTCGAACAACACGCGCTCAAGCTCGGGGCGGCGGTCGAGGCGGCGTGGGATGAAAGCTCCGCCAGCTACTACGACTGGGACCGCGATACCCACCTGAGCCCTGCGGGACGGCAGCTCTTTGCCGCCAAAGGTTCGGGCATCTTTTACATCCGGACTGCCTGCGACCCGCCCGCCCGGCTGCTGATCGAGATCCACACCGACGAGACCGTCCGCCGCCGCCCGATCTTTTTCATCCACGGCAAGGGCGCGGCGGGCAACAACCGCGTCGAGCGCATCGAGGACGACCAGTTCCGCTGGATGCCCGGGCTGGGTCAGCTCACCGGCAGGTACGTCTATTCCCGGCTGGAGCGCGTCGAAGTCAGCGGGCTCGAAGCCGAAGACAGCTTCCAGATCAGCAGCCTGGATTTCCGCACCCAGACCCTGATCCAACTCGCCCCCTTGTGGGCGGGCATCCCCGACCCCGAGCGCGCCGAAAAAATCCTCGCCGAAACCCTGGGTTTCCCCGCCATGTACTGGCGCGAATTTGGCTTGCCGCTCTGTCTGCAAGCGGGGGAGAATTTCGACCAGCAGGCTTGTTGGAGCGTCAACCTGCCCTGGAACGTGATGATCGCGGATGGGCTGCTGCGCTACGGGTATCGCGCTCAGGCGGCGGAGCTGCTTGCCCGCCTCATGGCTGCCATCGTCAACACGCTCAAGAAAGAGCGCACGTTTCGGCGCAGCTTCAACGCCGAAACCGGGCAGCCGGCGGGCGAGTTCAATTCGCTGAGCGGGTTGGCGCCGTTGGGGCTTTTCCTGGAGACGCTGGGCGTGCGCCTGATCTCGTCCAAAAAGGTCGGTTTAACCGGATTTAACCCCTTTCCCTGGCTAGTTACGGTAAAATATCGAGGCATCACGATCCTGCGCCAGAAGGACAAGACCATCGTGATCTTTCCCGACAGCCAGACCGTGACGGTGACGGACCCCGAACCCCGCATCGTGTCGCTCGAAGTTCAGTGACGGCGGACCAAAGGAGGTGAAATTGGACCCAGCAAACATCAACCGCTTGATCTCGGTCGTACTCCAGGTGCAAGACGTCGAAGCCGCGACCAGCGCCCTCAACGAGATCGGCTTGTCGGTCACCAACCTCGCCAGTTCGGGCGGGTTTTTGGGCGGGTGGAACGTGATGCTGCTCATCGGCATCGCCGAGGGTCAGGAAGCCGAGGTGGTGAACATCCTGCGCAAGACCTGCCGGCGCCGGGTGGAGTACGTCACCACGTCGCTCGAAGGCGCGCCGTTTCACCTGCCGCTCTCCACGCCCGTCCCGGTGGGCGGGGCGACGGTTTTCACGCTGGCAGTAGAACGTTACGAGGTCTTCTGATGAAACTGATTATCACCATTATCAGCGACGACGACAACGATCCGGTTTCACAAGCCCTGATCAACGGCGGTTTTCGGGTGACCCGGATCGCCTCCACCGGCGGATTTTTGCGCAAAGGCTCCAGCACGCTGATGATCGGCGTGAACGACGAGCAGGTGGATCAGGCGATCGAGACCATCCGCGCCAGCACCACGCCGGTCAACGACCCGATGCTCAAGCGCGCTACGCTCTTCGTGCTCAACGTCGAAAACTTCACCCAGATCTGAGCGCTTATTCGTGAAATTCTTCGACCTGGTAGGTCTGCACGCGCAGTTTGCGCGCCCGCCACAGACCCGGAGCGGCGCCCATCTTGTAGCATAGATGGTCGAGGAATTCCGCCGGGTCGGGCAGCTTCTCCCACACTTGCGGCAAAAAGGTCGCCCGGCGGTTGCCGTCAAAAATCGTCACCCCATCCACCTGCGGGCGCAGGCGGCGCAGCAAATCCTGCGGCGTTGCGTATTCCAGGTCTGCCGGGGGGGTCAGCCGCGAAATCTCGATCTTCACGCGCCCCAGTTCCTCGAGGCGCAGCGGTGGGAAGCGGAAATCGGCGGCAGCCGCCGCAACCGCGTGTTCGATCACGTCCTCCGCCAGCGGCTGGTAAGCCTCCAGCGTACCCACACAACCGCGCAGTTCGCCCCCCAGCGTGATGGTGACAAACGTCGCCCCGGGCTGCAACAGGTTCTCCGCCAATTCGGCGCGCTTGAGCTCTGGCGCGGGTTTCCCGCTAAGGTGCGCTTCGATCGCGGCGCGCGCCAGCTCGAGCAGAAAGCGCCGTTCATCCGGCGTCAGTTTGTCGTCCATCGCTCACCCCGCCTGGATCAAAGTCCGTTCAACTGCTGATACCCCTGCTGGTGATACACCAGCGGTTTGCCGTCCTGCCCGGCTTGGGCGGCGATTACCCGCCCGAAAAACAGCGTATTCCCGCCGGTCGCGATCGTGCGGCTCACCTCGCAATCCAAAAAAGCCAGCCCGCCGCAAATAAACGGCGAACCGGTCACCAGGGGGAACGTCTCCAGCCCTACAAAGCGGTCCGCCTCGTCGGGCGTGCGCCCGGCGAACCGCTCCGCGATTTCGCGCTGCTCCTCCGCCAGGATGGTGACCCCGAACACCCCCGACCGCGCCACCAGCGCGTGCGCACGCGAGAGGCGGCTGAGCGAAACCAGCACCTCAGGCGGGTCGAGCGAAACTGACGTGAACGAGCTGACCGTCATTCCGTGCTGCTGGTCTGCGTGGCACGAGCTCAGCACGGCGACGCCCGTCGTCCACTGCCGCATAGTCGCGCGCAAAACCTGCGGCTCCACGGCTGGTTGGTTATCCTTCAATATGCACCTCGCGCGCTATTATATTCTGAAAGATGACCCTTTGCAAATCCAGCGTTTTGTGCTAAACTTTCCTGCCGGTCGAGCCAAATCTCACAAACTCTGCATGGATCGACCCTGCAATCACTGGCGCTTTCCGCTTCAGGCGCTCCTACGGAGCCGACCTGGGGCAACCCCGTGGAAAGGAGGTTCCCAATGCGCGAATACGAATTGATGATGGTCATCCATCCGGATCTGGATGAGACCGCGCTGAGCGATCTCATCACCCGCATTTCGGGCTGGATCACCGAGGACGCCGGCGAGGTCGTCAAGACCGACGTCTGGGGCAAGCGCACGCTGGCTTACCCGATCCGCAAGCAAAACCAGGGTCAATACGTCCTGCTTCACACCAAAATGGCTCCCACGCTTGGAGCAAAGCTCGAGCGCAACCTGGGCTATCTTGAGCCCGTCATGCGCTATATCATTGTCGCCAAAGAATGAGCTAATTTATGGTTTGCTGGTTTTAGAGGAGTAAAACATGGCTCGCGGTTTGAATAAAGTCCTGCTCATCGGGCGGGTGGGGCGCGACCCCGAGATGCGGTACACCCCCTCCGGTCGCCCGGTGACGACCTTCAGCGTCGGCGCCACCCGCACCTGGAACACCTCGGACGGCGAACGCCGCAGCGAGACGGAATGGTTCAACGTCGTCGCCTGGAGCAACCTCGCCGAGATCTGTAAACAATATCTGGTCAAAGACCGCCAGGTTTACATCGAAGGGCGGCTGCAAACCCGCCATTGGGAAGACCAGGAAGGGCGCAAACACAGCGCAACCGAGATCGTCGCCTCCGAGATGATCATGCTCGATGACCGGCGGGATCTTAGCCAAGCCAGCCCCGACTTCGAGGACGGCGAGGAAGACGTTTTTGAATAACCTTTTTTCACAGTCTATTTAACGCCGGTCGCGGCAGACCGGCGAGGAGTGTTACAAGTGAGCAGTCAACCAATCAGAAATCGAGAAGAGGGTCAATTCGGCGGACGGCGTTTTTTCGCCCGACCGCACGAGTGCGCCTTTTGTACGGATAAGAGCGCGGTCATCGATTACAAGCTCGTCGAAGTGCTGCGGCGCTATGTCACCGACGACGGAAAAATCCGCCCGCGCCGCCAGACCGGCATTTGCGCCAAACACCAGCGCGCCCTGGCGCGCGCCATCAAGCGCGCCCGCCACGTAGCATTGCTGCCGTTCAGCAGCGAGGTCTTGCGCTGATATGCCTCCGAAACCGGACAAAAGCCAGGCGGGCGTCTCGCGCAAGCGCCAGGACCGTATGCACCGCGAACAGCAACAGACGCGCTGGATCGTCATCGGGTCCATCGCGGTGCTGGTTCTGGTCATTGGGACCATCCTCTACGGCATCCTCGACGAAAACTACCTGCGCTGGCAGCGCGCGGTCGCCACGGTCAATGGCGAGCGCATCTCCACCAACGAATTTCGCGCCTTCACCCGCTATTACCGCAACAACCTGATCCAGCAAGCCAACCGCGCCTACCAGCTCACGAATATGTTCCGCGGCGACCCAAACGCCCTGCAGAGCTTTGGCGGGCAGCTCGTCGAGCTCGCGCAGGAACTGGACGTCTATCGGGCGGGCAACCAGGCGCTCAGCCAGTTGATCGACGACCGGCTGATCCGCCAGGAAGCCAAAAAGCGCGGCATCAGCATCAGCCCGGAGGAACTCGAAGCTGCGGTCCAGGAAGCGCTGGACTATTACGCCGGAGGCACACCCACCCCCACTTCCACCACCGCCCCGCTGGCGACCTCGACGCTCTCCGCCACCCAGCTTGCGCTGATCCCGCCGACGCCGACCGTCACCCCCACCGCGGCGATCACGGAAACCGCGCAACTGACCCAGACCGCCACCGCCGAGCCGACCATCATCCCCAACCCGGTGATCACGCAGACCGCCACCCCGCTCCCAACCGCCACGCCTTACACGCTGGAAGCCTACCAGTCGGTCTACGCTACGTTGATCGCCAACCTCGGGGCGGACGATATCCCTGAAAGCGTCGTCCGACACGTCATTGAGTCGCGCCTGATCCAGGAAAAGCTGCAGGAGCAGGTGATCGGACCGGTGGACTGCGTTGAAGAGCAGGTGCGCGCCCAGCACATCCTGGTTCCCGAAGAAGGTCTCGCCTACAGCCTGCTCGAGCGCATCAAGCAGGGCGAGGACTGGTCAAAGCTCGCGGCGCAGTTTTCGACCGACGAATCGAACAAAGACCAGGGCGGCGACCTGGGCTGGTTCAGCAAAGACCAGATGGTGCCCGAATTTGCCGAAGCCGCGTTTGCGCTGAACGAACCGGGCGAGCTCAGCCAGCCGGTGCAGACCCAATTTGGCTGGCATTTGATCCGCCTAGTGGGCAAGGAAGTCCGCCCGCTCAGCGCCAGCGCTTGCGAACAGCTCAAAGCCTCCAAATTTCAGGAATGGGTGGATGGCGTTCGGGCTGAATCGACGGTGGTCATCAAAGACTTCTGGCAGGAGGTCGTCCCGCTCAAGCCCGCGCTGCCGGCGGATATTCAGGACGTGGTCAATCAGTTGGGCGGCGCGAACCAATCGCCGTTTGCGATCACCACCCCCATCCCCTAGCGCCTCAGCCAGGAATTTTGCCGGGCGGCGCGATCCGTGGAAAACCGCGCACAGCTCGACAAAATTCACGTAAAAATAAATACCGCGTAATACAACAGAACCAGTGCGCTGAGCGCCTGGTTCTGTGTTTAATCCGCAATACCCTCTTCTACAGCCAGTTGAATTAGAAAAGTCCGGACGGCGCCGCGCGCTCGCACGGTGCGGGGATACAAATCCTGGCAAGGGATGCAGGCTGGATTGTTATTGAGTGGCGCAGGCTTGACCTTCTAAGCCTGGTCCGTGACAGGGATGGATTGTATCTCCAGCTATTTTCAACTTTCGCCTACCGCTTATGTTACAAACACATTTTGATTCTTCGTTTGACATTCGAATTATTTTGGAGTGGAGTTAGCTTCCGTCTGGGATGAGTCGCCAAGCGTCTCATCGAAGGGCTATGATCCCTAATCCCCGCTCGCTTTTTTAATTCTCTTTCGGAAGAACAACCAATGTATCTTTGCTACATAACTGTAGCCAAGAAGCATACCCTTTTGATGAAAAATTCCATAAAGGTGGGACTCTTTGGACACATATCAAAAACATGATTGAGACACCTTTGTTTGTGGACAACGAATTGACAGGAATGGTTCAAGTTGCTGATTTATGTGCCTACGCGTTACGCCGCTATCTTGAAAACGGCGAAAGTGAATTATTTGATTTGGTCTTTCAAAGGGCAGATAGAAAAGGCTCAATGGTTGTTGGTGTACGGCACTTTACAGATAATTCTTGCATATGCAAAATCTGTACCTCGCATAGAAAAATTTCCTAAAGACCGCGCCCAGCACAGCGCGTACCGAGAGGGTGGGGAGGCTCCGCCGCGGGTGCCAGCCGTTGGGCAACTATTCGGGTTTTCATTTTCGTAACATTGACTTTGACTTAGTTACAATAATTTCTTTTTTGAAAGAGGTGTGTAGAATGCGTATTATGGATTGGATAATCCTGGTTTTTACCGGCTTATCATTCATGGTGTCATTGTTTACTTTATATCTTGCTCATCTCCGCGGTCCAAATATCAAATTTGTGATTCCCACTTCTCAATACCACGTAGAAGGGGTTAGTGGCGAAGGTGGGCAACATAATCTTCACATTAAACTTCTCATTGCAAATCTGGGAATCCGAGCTGGTGTACTTTACGAAGTAGATTTCTCCTCTCGGGATCACGCATTTCACTCTGTTGAATTGGAAATACGCCAAGGCGGACCGCTGCCTAAAGTACTGTCTCCTGGTGATGGCTGGCACGGCGGTGCCATAGTAATTTTCATGCTTAATAGCATTGATGAGTGGCACGACTATATTAACCAGCAGGATAAAGCGACAATCACAATCAAATATGCTCATAGTTCAACTTTCCGATCTCGCGTTGTTAGCCAGAATAACATAAATATCGATCTCAGCTATATTAGGGATCGGATCAACAAATCGAATACCTAACACTGTATATACGAGTGGACGGGGAGGACCCGCCGCTGACGCCAGCCGATGGGAGAAGGGGTGCGGCTCTCCATAATTGAATTGTTGAACTCCAGATAATTGCTCACAATATCAAGTGGCTGTATAATGATTGCACGGAAAAGAAGTTTCGCATCTTACCTAAATAAGGTTTGTCGTAACCCCTGACACGAAGCCATGGACTTTCGTGGCAATAGCAAGTGAAGTCACTTCTATAATCACAGTATTAATAACAGTGTTCGTAAACAACGTATCGAAAGAAAAACTAGGGATGCAATGACAGCAAAGTGCTACGCCCTACCTCAGCGCTCCTCGCACTCGTCATACAAGTTATGCTGATCATTGAACGTTTCGCTATTGGGAATTTTAACAGCCATGTCAAGATTACATCATGAAAAAGATCTTTAAAGAAAAACCTATTCTTTTTATATTATTTGGAGCAATAGCATTTTTTAATTTGGTTTACACCTTAAATTTTTTAAAAAACATTTCTACTGATGGAGCGGTAGATTTTAACACATATTGGTACTCAGGATTATTCATTCGTCAAGGTATAAACCCTTACCAAGGTTTCCTACAAAATCATGCAATTAAGATTCCTATAAGTTTTTTATTTGGAGGCCCTACCGATTTCGCATCCATCGAAACAAATCCAGGTAGCTTGAATGTACGACCAGGGAATACTGCTCCATTTGTATTGATTATATCTCTATTTTCATTTTTGCCATTAAATTTGGCAACGAAAGTCTGGACGGTATTTAATATTATTTTTGCTATTGTTATACCGATACTTATCCTAGATTACTTTAAACGAACAAAATTAAGAATACCAAAATACTTCTATCCACTTTCAGTATTAGTTTTTTTAAGTTTAAACATGACATCTCGTGGCGTAATCGCCAATGGGCAAAATGGACTACTTATACTCTTGCTCATATTTCTTGCCCTCATAATAGCGGATAGGCGAAAGCCAATAATTGCGGGAATATTTTTGGGGGTTGCATTATCAAAATACAACTTCGCCTTCCCTATTTTTGTCTATTTCCTAATAAAAAAGGAGTGGCAAATCCTAATAACAGCCATAGTCGTACAACTTTTTCTCTACCGTACATTAATAACCTCAGGTCCAGGCTGAAACCAAAATAGGGGTTCAAAATCCCAATTGCGTTTCAGACAATGACGGAGCCAATCCATGCCTAAGCGAAAAAGACTCTTATCCTGGC